>Ga0114933_10000092_pt1 | contig 107523 bp, 92 predicted proteins | sample 4SBtaG_FD_89691 | JGI IMG/M metagenome (GOLD analysis project Ga0114933, IMG submission 89691) | Deep subsurface microbial communities from Kolumbo volcano to uncover new lineages of life (NeLLi) - 4SBTROV12_W25 metaG | ecosystem: Environmental > Aquatic > Marine > Volcanic | place: Kolumbo...
GATGAGGAGCATTCCCATTCAGAAGACGAGGACGCTCATTCGGAAGTCCGAGTTTCTGTTTCTTGGTTCTGCGCGCAATCAGTCGAGGGGACCGATGCGACCCTGAGCCTGAGCTCACTCTGGCCTGATGCAGAACTTGTGGATCTGACGGTGATCACATCCATGGGTCAGGCAGCTGGACGAGTGGCCGCGGATGCTTCTTTTAGCTTCTGAGTTTGACAGTCTGGCGTCGCATTCTGCAGCGCTAGAAGGGGTCAGGAAAAGATGGGTTATCGAGTGAGTTCAGCGGTCGCTTGATCTAAATAGTCCGTCAGGCGCGTGATCGCCCTCAGGTAACGCTCTTCCCATTGTGGTACTTCATCCGGATCGTCGGTCTCAATCTCATAGCGCACCCCAGGGAGCATCCACGATGCATACCCGCTAAACGGATCCGGTGAGACATATAGGTTGCGGCTCCAGGGACGATCTTGAAGCCCCTCGTCGTCGAGCCATGCCTTTTCGAGTTGCCTGAGAATGCGATTGGTCCTCTGTGCGACTGGAATGACGAGAGCCCCCGCGTCTCCCTCTAGACTGTGATCTCGCGCTATGACGAATCGGTCTGCGGCATCCTCAAGTTCTGTGGTAGCTTCAACCAGACGCGTTAGGTCTACGTCTACTGCTCTAGCCTCTGCTACATCGAGTAGGGTTTGGACGTGTACACGAGTATCAGTCGCGTATCGTTTTACGTCATACGGAACTACGTCTGCGTTAGCGAGACGGAGTGCTACTAGGCCATCTACTTGGGCTAGCATAGGCCCGAACACAAATTCTGTGTCACCAAATCGCTCAAACCATGCGAAGTTGTCGTAGTTTGAGTGATAGACACCACTCGGAGCCCCCGTAGAGAGGCCTGCGGAGGGAACACCTGCATGGGTATAGAATGCTACGTGGTCTGACCCGCCACCTAGGTTTCCGAGCTCGGGTTCACCTACCTCAGTTGTCCACCAGTCGTGGACTGTCATATCTAGTCCCGGGTACATGACGTCATCGAGGACATCTAAAATCGTCGCCTTTAAGGAGGGTGAGGATGAACCACCGAAGTTGGGTCCGGAGACCGCTCCATCGGCGTTGATGTATGCGATGGCGTCGACTGTGAGAGGATCCATGAACTCCTCGACCCATTCAGTAGACCCGATTATTCCAGCTTCTTCAGCATCCCAGTGGGCAATAAGGATCGAGCGCCGCGGGCTACATCCCTCGTCCGCCAACTGACCCAGAGCTTCGGCAAGCGCAACGAGCATCGCAGTGCCACCGTTGGGGTCAATCGCTCCGAATCCCCAGGGGTCATAGTGAGCACCCAGGATAACCCACTCATTCGGGAATTCTGTGCCCACGACAGTTCCTACAACATTGACTGCACGAGTTAGGGCCCTTGGTTGATTGACTCTTACACGAACTGTGAGTTCCGAACCACCAGTGATCCGGTAATCCACCTCTACACCGCCAGCCCAACCCTCAGGCGCAGGTGTACCGTTCATGCGGGAAAGGATCTCCTCTGCGGCTAAGTACCCTAGAGGCAAAACCGGGATGGTCGGCATCGCCACATCGTCAGGGTCTAGACGGGTCACGTGGCCCCGTTCTCCTGTCACTGGCAGGGCGGGCTCGAATGGAGTCAGTGGGTCCCCGGTCCATGGTAAAGTCAGCACGGATCCGCGCTGGATTGTCTCTCCGTTCATCATTGGTCCTGCAGGGTAGGCACCCTCTCGTGAGAAACCGGGGTCGTTGAACATGATGACACCGGCCGCGCCACGCTCTTCCGCGAACTTGACCTTGTAGCCGCGGAAATTACCCCCGTAACGGGCAATCACGATGCGACCCGTCAGTTCGATCCCCATTGAATCGAGGGCCTCGTAGTCCTCTCGGCGACCAAAGTTTGCGTACACGACCTCCCCGGTTACATCTCCGCTGCCGGAGAATGCATTCCATCCATTAAGTAAGCCGGGGTGATGTGAGAATCGGTCTTCCGTAAGAGCCGGTTCTCGATTGGAGAGACGTATACGTTCCGGTGATGCAATCCATGCTTCGACGTCGTCCGTAAGTTGGGGTAGGTAGACGTCGTATGTGTGACGTTCGACTTGTAGTCCCGCCGCCTTCATGACTCTGGTCAGGTAGTTGCCGACCTCAACCTGTGCTTGGGACCCTGCCGGGTGGGGAGCCGATGTGATAATCCTGAGGTGCTCTCTGAATGCTTGGCTTGAAGGGAGTTCGAGAAACCGGGCTTCACAACGACTCTGTTCGAGTGCCCTAGCAGCGGTAAACCCGACATACGGGTCTTGGCCGGCCTGAGCATATAGAGGTAAGGCGCTGCTCAGGAGCGAGACAGCTGCGATTATGGTCAGCAGGCATCCATCGATTCTAGAGGGAGTCGGCATGGGTCAGGTCAGAATATTTGGTGATCAGACATTCAGAGGCTACCGCCTTGAGTCACCACAAAGCAAGACTGAACGAGATTGCAGGTTCGCCCTCGAACAGCTAAGGTCGGTCTTTACCGTCAGATTCACTGAGACCCCTGCGAGGATGATTTATGCGCCGGTCAACCCTCTGTGCCGCCATCGCCGCCATCGCCTTTATCCCTCTTTCAGCGTCTGCTCAGACTCTGGACGAACTCACAGCCCGGGTAGATGAGAGTGTCCAAAGTCGAGCTAAGCTCGCCCAGGTAATGGTGGACAAGATCTTTTCGTTTTCTGAACTAGGTCAGCAAGAGATCGAAACATCTGCGTACGTAACTGGAATGTTGGAAGAGAATGGGTTTTCCATTGAGCGCGGGGTTGCGGGTATCCCTACTGCTTGGGTTGCTCGGTGGGGCTCGGGCCGGCCTGTCATTTCTTTCGGTTCAGACATAGACGGGATTCCAAAAGCGAACCAGAAACCGGGTGTTGCTTATGCCGACCCTCTTATTTCTGGTGCGCCTGGACACGGTGAAGGGCACAACTCAGGACAAGCTGTAAACGTGGTAGCTGCACTTTCCCTAAAAGAATTGATGGAATCTGAGGGTATCCAAGGAACGCTAGTTTTGTGGCCTGGCGTTGCTGAGGAGCAGTTAGCTAGTAAGGCTTGGTACGTAAGAGACGGCGTCCTTGATGACGTGGATGTGACGCTGTTTACCCATGTGAGCTCGAACTTGGGCGTGAGTTGGGGTCAAGCTGGTGGAACGGGGCTGGTCTCGGTCGAGTTCAGTTTTGAGGGTGAGGCTGCGCACGGGGCAGGCGCACCATGGCGAGGCCGGAGTGCCTTGGATGCTGTCGAACTAATGAACGTTGCTTGGAATTTCAAACGCGAGCACCTGCGCCCGGATCAGAGGTCGCATTACGTCATTACTGACGGAGGCGATCAACCCAATGTCGTACCGGTTTCAGCGTCGGTCTGGTACTACTTCCGGGAGATGGATTACGAGGACATCCAGAGAAACTACGATACAGCCGTTAGAATAGCCGAAGGCGCGGCGATGATGACCGACACCGAGATGAGTTACCGCGTGCGCGGAGCGGCGTGGCCTCGTCACTTCAATCGAACAGTCGCAGAGACGATGTATGAACATATTGAGGAGGTTGGTCTCCCGGAGTGGACGGAAGACGATCACGCGTTCGCTGAAGCCGTGCAGCAGTCGGTGGGAAGTATTCCGTCTGGAATGCCCATGTCCCTAGGTCCTATAGGTGTGCCAGGGCCTCGCCGAAGCGGTGGCTCCGACGACATCGGTGATATTGCATGGACAATGCCAACGGTGACGATGCGTTTTCCGTCTAATGTCCCGGGGCTCCCCGGGCACCACTGGTCGAGCGCAATGGCCATGGCCACGCCGATTGCTCACAAGGGTGCCGTTGCAGGAGCGCGAGTTATGGCAAGGACTGCACTTCAGTTGTTCATGATGCCAGAGTTGGTCGATGAGGCGTGGTCATATTTCAATGATGTACAGACGGCGGATATGGAGTATGTGTCATTCATCGGGCCGAATGATCCTCCGCCAATTGATCTCAATAAGGAGATAATGGATACATATCGGCCTTTGCTTGAGCAGTATTATTATGATGAGACACGATTCGACACGTATCTGGAGCAGCTGGGTATCACCTATCCTACGCTGACGAGACCGATCTCCTTGCCCGATGCGCCGGAATCGCCACGCTGACCAATGAGTTTTACGGAGCTGCCCGGATGAAAAGAGTCTGGCTTAGGTACAGATTGTCGGGCGTGTTATGTGCGTTGGTTGTTTTAGTTGCTTCGCCTGCAGTTCTTGACCTCGAGGCAAGAACTGCGCCGGTGATTGGTGTCGCGGTAGCAGCAAACGAAACAGTACATGACGACCCCGTGGAACTCTCGTGGAGGGCACTGGCTGCGCTTGATTATCGAACGGGAGAAATGTCAGACGAGCTCCGAGATCTTGTCGGTAAGCCGGTCAAGATCCCTGGATTCACAGTACCTCTAGAGGATTTTGCGTCGTCTGCTACTGAGTTTTTATTGGTGCCTTACGTAGGGGCTTGCGTCCACACTCCGCCCCCTCCGCCAAATCAGCTTGTCTACGTTGAGATGGATGAAGGTAGGCGAGCAACAATGGACGGGTGGAACCCAGTGTGGCTTGAAGGGATCCTTCATGTAGAGGACGTGAACAGCATTTACGGTAGCAGCAGCTACCGAGTGGTCGGGATGTCGGTCAAGCCTTACGGGTGAAGAAGGGATGTGGCACGGTGACCGGACTTTCATTCATAGATCTGGTCACCGTACCAAGCCCTGTTCACGGAGGGGGTGGGATTCGAACCCACGAGGGCTTGCGCCCGCCGGTTTTCAAGACCGGTGCATTGAACCGCTCTGCCACCCCTCCAGCTGGGTGTTGTGCACCCGGCCTTCATGAAAATCGGGGGAGTAGCCGTTGAATTCAATGAGAGAGACGGATTAGACGATGCGTAGATACAAGAAGGGCCCACATCCGGTGTGGACGCGGGCCCTATTTGTAGGGTTCGAGTCAGCTACAAAAGTTGGCTGAGCACTTATCCTCAGTCAGCTTCCTGGAAGCCCGGCACCACCCATCGGAGCCCAGTTGGCCGTGATCAGATTTACACCCTGATTCGTAACCTCCCAAACGGACGATACTCGAACCGAGTAATCCACGGTCTGGCCATCGAGCATGTATTGCCCAGTATTGTGATGGGTCGCTACTGCTCTGGTCATCATGTCGTCGAACATCACTTCGACGTCATTCGCTGACATGGATAGCCAGTCCGTTCCGCTGGCGGTCGCCATGTATTCCGCAGCGGTCATCACTGAGCAGGGCACCATGCTCGATAAACACATGACCGACTGATCAGACAGGACCGCAGCGGTTTCGTCTTCTGGTGCGTCAGGGTTAGCGAGGACATTGACTGCGTCCACCACTGCTTCCCGGTAGTCCTCCTTGTTGGCGAGTCGCCAGTACATAGCGACACGCTCACCGTAAACGGTGGCACCCCCGCGGTCGACTGCGTGCTGTTGATGACGCACAGCGCCTTCGTAATCACCAAACATTGCTGAGATTTCAGCAAAGGAGTCGTGCGCGTTCGCTTCGTTGTATAGTCTCAGATAAGAACGGAGGAATTCCCTGGCTTTAACTTCGTCGACTTCTACTCCATCGCCTTGAGCGTAGGTGTATGCCAGCGTGTTCAGCGATCCGGCTGCGAGTGAGGGGAAGCGCTCGGCGAAGGCCATATGTCCCTCTGCGACCGTTAGCTCAGAGTGCTCACTCCATGATGCCCAGTAATGAAATAGGGCGTCATCTGGCAGGTCCTGAGCCTTTTCATAGGCAGTATTGGGGCCGTTGGATGAGTGCATGATGTCTAGCCAAGCCATCTCTGATGGTGTGCCTGAGACGTCGGCGAGCGCTTCCATCTGTGATGAGCGTGTGCCCCACTCCGCTCCGTTCGCCATATCAGCTAGGGCGATCTTTGCGGCTAGACAGGTGGGATCTACGACTAGGGCGGCCTGGTACATGCCTTTCGCCCTGCCATTCTCCACATTGCCCCACGCAGTGATTCCTTCGTTCACTATGGTATGGGCTGCATCCGAACAGCTGGTTTCGCTTAGCCATTGATCTTGAGCGGTTAGGCTCCCTGGCCAGAATGCCGCAGCTAGGGCTGCAACGGCCAGGATACGGTTTTGGACTGTCATACTGTTTTGACCTTGGTTGTTTGTGTTATCCCTGGAGAATGTAGTTCGAGCGATCTGCTCTCAGTGTTGAGGGGCGCCTGCACGGCCGCACGGGTATGGGATCTTTGGAAGATCTGAGTCCGCCTAGAGCTTACTTGGGCCCCAGTTGTTTTCCGTCAATTGCCATCGACAGCAACTGATACACCACTGGTGGACTTTTAGTACCGCTAAAGCTCTAGCCTATTCACAGCTTTGGCAGTTGTGATTATTCACAGCTCCCAGACTTTCCAGTAACGCGATCGTGGAGGGAAAGGGCTGCACACGTTGGCGGGGGCCGTTGGCCATGTCGACGGTAGTCTCACCCCGTCGACTGACAACGCTAACGTCCGCACCTTGCTGCACCAGGTACTCAATTAGCTCGTTGTCACCTCTGCTCGCAGCATGATGGACTGCGGAGTAGCCGTTGAGATCACGGACGTTTACATCGGCGGCATGCTCTTCCACTAGGTAGCGGACGGCAGCAACCCAGCTGTCCGGGGCGTGAGAATGTTGGTTGGCCGCGAATCCCTCTCCATATCCAACTCCTGACGCAGCATGAATGGGGTAGACACTTGGGCCGCCTGTGGGAACCAAAGGAAGGCCCGATTTGTCTTGGTCGTTCCCACGACGTCCAAAACGACGTGACGGAACCTTCCTTGTCGCAATCGTTGGGTCAGCACCCCAAGCCACAAGAAGACGCATGGCTTCGAGGTCTGTAGCATACGCCGCGCGCCAGAACGGGGTGGCGCCAGCAAACTTCACTCCGAGCATGTCGAAGTTGAATGATGTGTACCAGATGTGCCGACCTGTTCTATGGTTCACATCAGCGCCGGCCTGCATCAGTGCTTCCATGAATTCTAGATAGTTGACCTGTTGTTGCTGAAACGCTTGCGGCTGGGGGTAGGCCGCTTTGGGTCCCCAACGACGGTTCAGCACAGTGAACAAGGCTGGAGCACCGTCCTCAGCTGTCGCGTTCGGATCAGCTCCCTTGTTCAGAAGGAGTAGGGCCAGATCGAAATTACCGTTGATGGTTGCCAACAGCATTGGGGTGGTCCCGTCGCCGGCCGTTGGCTGATCCAGGTCGCTGCCGTACTTCAAAAGACGCTCGGCAGCATGTATGAAGCCGTCTCGCGCAGCGAAGTGCAGAGCGGTAAAACCACCTTCTTTTCCAATGAGGTCGTTATATCCGAGCGCGCGCTCATTTTCATCTTCTGACGGTGGCTCCGGACTTTCTACCTCGGACGAGTTTGTGGTCTCCTCCTCTGAGGGGGATTCCACTTCTCGTTTTTCAGGCTTAGCATCATCTTCTCCTGCAGCCTCTTCAGTCTTCGAAGTGGGAGAGTCCTCGCTTTCGTCCTCCACTGGTGCCTGGAGCTGGCCACCGGATGAACGGCCCGTCGAAGGAAGACTTTCCACATCGTTCTCCGCATTTCGCCGAACAGATGCTAGTCGGGCTCGGAGTCGGCGTTGTGGCATATCCTCAGCCGAGATCTGCACGTAATCGACGACGGAAGTCGTTAGTGATGGGTCCGCACCAGCCTCCAATAGAATTTGGATGGCATCAAGCCGGTTTGATGCAGTAGCCCACATCAGTGGAGTCTGGGCATCACTCTGAGTGGTGACGTTGATGCTAGCGCCGTGTCGTATCAGGGTTTCGACTGCAGCGGCACGCCCCGATGATGCCGCGAAGTGGAGCGCTGTGGCCCCAGTCGTTGTGAACACTTCAGCTTCAGCACCCCCGGATAGGAGCGCATCGAGTGCGAGTGCGTTACCCGCGCGTCCGGCTAGATGCAACGGGGTGTAGCCACCAAGTCGGGTTGTTGCCTCGGTGTTTGCTCCTGCATACAGCAAGATTTCGATCACCGGAGCGTCATTTTGCTGCGCAGCCCAATGAAGGGCGCTCATACCACTGTTCTGAGCAGCGTTGACGTCGGCACCACTTCGGAGAAGCACCCGAACGGTGTCGAGGTCTCCACGCTGCGCAGCATCTGCGACTGGTGATTCGCTTTGAGGACCGGAAAGAAGGAGAGCGAAAAGTACTCCCGACATTCTTATCATCTTGTTGAGCCTGTTGTGGCAGACGACCGTCCCACCCCTAGGGGAAACGCTTCCGTGCTGTCGCCAAGGGATCCGACGTCATCCATTCCGAGCATGTGCATGGAGCTCAGAAGAACGTTTGCCATCGGCGTTCCGTCCGGAGCTTTCACATGAAGACCACCTTTTGGTAGTCGTCCGTTTGCCCCGCCGGCTAAGAAAAGTGGACACCGCTTGTGGTTGTGCAGGTTCGGGTCTCCCATGGGAGACCCGCAGACTATGAGTGTCTTGTCGAGGAGATGAGTGTCTCCCTCCATTGTATCAGCCAGTTTTTCAAGGAAGTACGGGATCAGACTCATGTGGTATTTATTGATCTTGTTGAACTCTAATACCCGCTCCTCATTACCTCCGTGATGCGAAGCAGCGTGGAAGCCTGAGGTCACACCGGTCTCTGGGAAGACCCTGCCGGATACGTCGCGACTGGTCTTGAAGGTTATTACCCGGGTTAGGTCAGACGCGAATGCGAGCGCCTGCAAGTCGAACATCAGACGGACGTGATCGCCATAATCGTCTGGGACTCCGGCCGGTGCCTCGGCTAGCTCACGTTGCTCTCCGCTTAGATTGTGCGCTTCGATGCGCTGTATCCGACGTTCGATTTCCCTGATGTTGGTGACATATCGGTCGATCCGCTGCTGGTCATCGGCTCCTAATTGGCGGTTTAGACTGTCGAGATCCCGAAGCACCCAGTCCAGAATACTTCGCTCGGTCCGTCTTCTTTGGGCGCGTTCCGCGGCGGTACCTCCGGCTCCGAATAACTGGTCGAATGCGACGCGCGGATCGCGGATCATAGGAAGTGGCTCTGTGGGACTCGCCCAGCTGACTGTATCGGTGTAGACGCAGGCGTAGCCGTATGCGCATCCTCCTGCTTGGTCAACATTTTCGATGCAGAGCTGCATCGATGGAATTGGCGTATCCTGCCCGAAACGCTGCGCGTAGAGCTGATCCATCGACGCTCCGACAAAGACGTCAGAGCCTTCCGTCTGCTTAGGATGAGATTGTGTAAGGAAGACCGCACTTGAGCGGAAATGATCTCCACCGATTTCACGAGGGAGTTCAGCTTCCGCTCCACCTACGTCCGTGTTGCTGACTATCGTCAGGTATTCCCTCCACGGGTCAAGGTGCGATAGTGCGCTCGGAGTTAAATCGAAGTCAGATCCCTCTTCCTGTGGTGCCCACAGGTGCTGAGTGGCACCCCACTCGTTGCAGCCCGCAGCTCCATGAACCATCTCAATGGCAACGAAGCGTGTAACATCTGTTTCTCTCGCCGCGGCTGACATGCGTCCGGCCGGAACCATCGCGTCCAGGAAAGGCAAGGCAACGGTGGCGCCCATACCCTTGAGAAAGGTGCGTCGCTCGAGACTCCTGTGCGTCAGGTGCATATTAGCCTCAGTTGTCTGGTGTTGCGCCGGTCATGGCTACGCCCCGGCTCATCCGGAACGCAGGACTCTTCACAATGCCCAATATATAGTGTGAAATGCGATCCCCGTACTGACCTGCTGTGTTCTCCATCTCACGAATGGTTGGCATGTCATAGTACTCAATCCGACGGCCCAAGGCGTAGGCCATCAGGTTTTTGGCGAGGGTCCTTCGGAAGACCGTTGGTCGCTTTAAGATCACTTCGCGGAGACCGGATGGGCCGCTTATTGGACTTCCGTCGTATAACTCACCACTTGAGTCAATTTGGTTGAGATTCTCCCTTATTCGCCAAGCACCCGTTACGTCGAAATTATCAAGAGCGAGTCCTATGGGATCGATGACACGGTGACAAGACATACAGGCCGGATTGTCCCGGTGTATTTCTAGACGTTCTCGAGTAGTGAATTGTCTTGAGCCATTCGACTCCTCTGTCTCTTCTAGCGTTGGTACTGCGGGTGGTGGCGGAGGCGGTGGGCTGCCTAGGAGAACTTCCATCACCCACTTGCCTCGAAGCACGGGCGAAGTCCGATCTCCCTCCGACGTTAGCATAAGGATACTCCCGTGTCCTAGTAGGCCACGTCGATTTTCATCGGTTAGTTGAACTCTTACAAAGTCTGTACCCGACACCCCTTGAAGCCCATAGTGCGCTGCGAGTTGTTCGTCTACAAACGTCCAATCAGCGGTCAAAAGTTCTAGGATGCTTCGATCTTCTTGAACGATAGTATGAAAGAGCAACTCGGTTTCACGATCCATCGCAGTTTTCAATTGCTGATTGAAGTAGGGGTAGAGTTGCGCGTCTGGATTGATCTTCTCTAGGTCTTGGAGTCGCAGCCATTGCGAGGCGAAGCGGGTCGCAAGCGATGCCGCCCGAGGCTCTTTCAGCATTCGATAGACCTGACGTTCCAGCTCTCTGTCATTCGATAGCTTTCCCGCTTCCGCTAGCTGAACCAGTTCTTCGTCCGGTGGAGCAGCCCAGAGAAAGAAGGCGAGTCGGGATGCAAGATCTGGATCATCGAGCTCATACACTTCACCCGGTTCTACCTGTTCAGGCGTTCGCTCAAGCCTAAAAATGAATCGTGGACTAGATAGTACCGCCCAGATCGAGTTTCGGATTCCGATCTCGAATCCGCCCTCCTCTCGACCTTCTTCAAAGAAGAGCATCAGTTCATCGACTTCGCTGTTCTCGATAGGTCGACGAAACGCTTGTGTGGCGATACTACTGATGATCTCTCTTGCGCAGGGCTCTTCTTCGTCTCGTGCGGTCGGACGGCAGGCGAAAATCCTTTGACGAGCGGGTGTTTCCGAGACCCCCGTGATCGCGAATGGCCCACTTATTGAAAGATCACGCAGGTGGGGCAGGGTTGTGACGCCATACCCGACTCCCATGTTGGGGTCGGCTAGCGTGAAGTCAATCGGGGTGATTAGGTCTGTGATCGGCCCTTCTCGTTCTAGAATGAACGCAGCAGTGATATGCTGTGGTCCGGCACGGACGTGGATCTCCGGTGTCTCTACGCGCAGGCCTGACGGGTCACCTTCGCTCATCCACCGGTCGAGCTCTAGTAGCGCGACGCGCGCTCCGTTGACTGCGACTTCAATCCGATGGGTTCCGGAGGTTAGGCCAAAGAGTTGTCCATCTGGACTAGGGTGAAGGTCCAGTTCGAATATGTAGTCGCCGTCGGCGGGAAAATTGTGGGTTATGGATATACCACCCCTTGTTCCTAACGGAGTGCCTGCGACATGTCCAACCTGTGAAGTGGTCTTCGGTACTTTGTAGACGGTGGTTGATGGAGCGGCATTTACATCGCCCACTGCGTCTCGGCTGACTTGAGCTGCGGCTCGCATATAACTCTCGAGTAATGTCGCCGATAGAATTTGCGTGTCAGCTATATTGTCGAAGTTGTCGCTGATCGTTTCTGTTGGAAGAAAGGCAGAAGCATCAATTTGGATGTTAAAGAGGTCGAAAACCGAGGCTTCATATTCGGTTCGATTAAGGCGCTGGAATGTTCTTCGGCCGGGATTCGGGTTAGTGCGGGCCACGTCGTCGAGTCGCGCTTCCAAGGTCGCGGCTAACAATGCTAGTGAGTCTTCCGGAGGACGGCGCACGCCCGCTGGAGGCATCATTCCTGCCCGCAGTTTGTGGATCATTCGTTCTGCGACTGGAGCGTTCTGCTCAGGTACTGCCGCATCGAAGTTTTCTAGAGAAAGGTCTCCACGGAGGCGCCTCTCGTTGTGGCAGCGCACACAATATTCCTCCACCAGCTCGTTAAGTTCTGTGGGCTGTTCGCTGTTCTTGGTCTTACCCCAATCGGGTAGAGCACTATTGGCCTCGCTGTGGTCGAGATGTTCGTGCTCCACGATTGATTGCAGGGTACTGTTCCCTGACAGACTGAGCAGTATGAGCCCAACCGTAGCGAGTGCTGTGCCGGAGACGTTCATGGATCGAATATGAGGCGGCTCTCACTAAGCGGCCAGCATTGACCGAGTTTGTAGGCTAAGTTCTACCAATGGCGCATATCGCTCTTCATTTTGCGATTCCATGGCTTCTCGCCTTGGTTATCGATAAGGACCGTCGGTTCCAGACCTGGCTCATTTTGGTAGGAACGATGGCTGTTGATCTTGATCACCTCTTGGCAGATCCGATCTACGACCCATCTCGATGTTCTATTGGGTTCCACCCTCTACATACGGTTCCGATGATCGGAGTCTATGCACTCATGATGACCCTTCCATTTGTCATGGGGCGAGCCGGAGTGGTGAAAGAAGACTCCCAGAGACGAGTCGTTTTTCTTCTGGGACTCGGATTGGTCGTGCACATGATCCTAGATGGTGTCGACTGCTTGTCGTGAGAAACAGATAGAGGGTGTTTGTGCTCTATGCGCTGCTCTCTAGCTCGCAGTTGGAAGGCCCTCGACCAACTCGACCATGCGGCCTAAGTGGTCTGCGGTGGGCATGCGACCCTTTCCGCCACCTAGGTTGTCAATCATGTGTTCGGGGTCCCCTGTTCCTGGAGCCGCTAGAGTTACCGCAGGATGCGCGACAGTGAACTTGAGCATGAACTGAGCCCATGTATGGGCATCGAATTCCGAAGCCCAGTGGGGCAATTCGCGATCACCGATCCGTTGCCACATCCGGCTACGACCGAAGGGGAGATAAACCATGACCGCGATGCCTCGATCCTGAGCCAGAGGAAGAATTCTATCTTCTGCCGAGCGGTTGTCGATTGCGTAGTCGATCCCGATGAAGTCGAGGGAATATCGATCGTCGCGCATTACCTCTTCTAGGTGATCATATTGACGTTTGCTTGTTGTCGTGATCCCTATGTAGCGGATCCGCCCCTCGTCCTTGTACTCCTGAGCAACTCCGAGCTGAGTCGGGGGATCACCCATGTTATGAACCTGATCCAGGTCGATGACGTCACGTTTCATTCGATCGAAGGAACGCTCGATCTGTTCTCTCACATCCGCGCGATCTACTGTCCCTCCTCCTCGACCGGCGACGTTGACCTTCGTAGCCCAAAACATGTCATCTCCGAATCCATCTTCATCGGCCCACTTGCCCGCGTATGATTCGGATCCGCCTCCGCCGTAACCAGCGGCACTGTCGAAACAGCACTTAGCGTTACCCACGCCACCCTGGGCTAGCTCATGCAAGACCGCTCTGTGTTCGGCGAGTTCGTCTGGTGTCGACCGATTTGAGATCCAGCGGCCGCCAAGCCCGATTACTGGGATTTCCTCCCCCGACGATGGTATAGCCTTGGTTGAGATTGCACCGTCCTGAAGTGCGGCGAGTAGCCCAGGTTTCATTGCAAGTGCTGCACTCGCTGAGGTGCTGATTCGAAGCCAGTCACGCCGGGTAATCATCGATGGGGTATCCTAGTCTATGGGCTGTAGCCATCACACACCTGTTCATAACTGCCATACCTGAGGTCGGTCAATATGTGTGAGTGCTCGCTGCATCAACGTGTGCTTGTTTGACAACACCTCGCCTCTCCCATCGGTTCAGGGGATCAACTCGTTTGCGCGGCTTGGCGACACACTTAATCGCTCGCAACAATGATCTTTTGTGATTCCGCAAAAAATTGGAGAAATCGACTGAATGCAGCTTGTCTCTAGACTGAAAAGGACGCTTGCGATCACGGCTGTGATGGGCTCATTGGTACTTCCGAATGATGCGAGGGCACAGACGGAGCCCCCGTCGGAGCCTCCTGTGGAATGGACCGCAACGGCAATCGACTATTCCAACGTTCATTATCCATGGCCGGTCGAATACCTCGATCTGGAGCTTTTTGGCCTCGACTTGAGGATGGCATATATGGATGTTGAGCCTGCCGGTGTGCCGAATGGCATGACCGTGGTTGTTTTTCACGGAATGAACTTCTTCGCCGCTCCATATGAACCGATGATCCGTGCCCTAACTGAGGCAGGATTCAGAACCATAGCGATTGATCGGTTGGGTTACGGTAGGTCTTCAAAGCCAGACATTCATTACAACCTTCATATCCCCGCTCGGAATACCAGGGCGCTTCTAGACCATCTTGGGATTGAGCGCGCCGCTGTCGTGGGGCATTCTATGGGTGGAATGGTTGCCACTCGTTTTGCTTCGACATATCCGACAACGACCACTCACGTCGTTATGGTCAATCAGATTGGTTTGACGGATTCCCGACCCGGTCGTGCTTGGATTGATCCACATGACGCTTACCGGAGTGCCTTGAGCACTAATTATCAGTCGGTGCTTAGAGGACACGTTCGTTATTATCCGCGTGGATGGAAGCCGGAATATCTGCGGTGGGTAAAGGTCCAATACGGACTGACGTTGAGCGGCGATTGGCCCCGGATGGCAAAAGTACGCGCCGGACAGAGGATGATCCTGTTCGAAGACCCCGTGGTCTATGAGTGGCAGCATATTGCCACTAAAGCCCTAGTGATTGGTGGAGCGGATGATCGGCTAGTTTCCGATTACCCGCGTTTAGCTCGGAACGTAGCGTCCCAGCTTCAGAATGCGCAGTTGATTATTTATCCGGAAGTTGGACACTCGCCTCATCTCGATAATCCGGAGGAATTTCATCCCGACTTGATCGAGTTTCTCAAGTCTGATCCTGATGAGCCAGCAGATCAGAGTTGGAGAGCGGTCGGCACAGGAAATCCTAATGGCTGATTCGCAGGGGGCAGCGTTGCAGCCCGACTGTCTAGTGTATGGAAAAAGGGTGAGGTCGTCTGGCTACCTATTAATAACTTGCCTGGCGGTCTTTTCGGGCGGAGAGGTTGAGGCCCAGAAGCCTGGTCAGGTAATTGAATTGACCCCAGTCGGGACCCCGGAGCTTCGAGAAGAGCTTTTCGATTCAATCATTGAGATGACCCGACGGCGCGAGGCGTGGTCTCCGTTCAAGGAGGCACACATGGGCTACGACCCACTGACTGAGATGGAGGCTTTGCGAAGCCGAATCGTTAACGCGACCACAGAAGATGATCTCTACTACGGACTTACCCTTCTAAGTAATGCTAGGAGAGACTCCCATCTCTACCTGACGCCGGTTCCCGATGGGCTGAAAGGACCATCCCTTACTGAGGCACGTGCTCCGATTCAGATTCTCCCTGATTACAGTGACATGCATACCCCGAGTTTCTTTGTATCGGGCTTAGATCAGAAGCATCTGGATGCTTCTGAGTTGCCGGGGGTAGACCGAGTCGCGATCGGGGATCTGATCGTGTCAGTGAACGGGCTCTCGATTCCGGAGTTTATAGAGACCTTTCGTGCGTGGACTCGGCACAGTGCTCCTCAGGGCCTCTACTGGAGGCTCGCCCGAGATATACCCATAAGAGCTCCTGCCACAGCTCCGTGGATGTATAGAGAGGCACTGGAGCTGGAACTGGAAGATGCGCAAGGACAGCGCTACAGCGCTACGCTCCCGTATCTTGAGCCGAACACGGTTTCAATTGAGCTAGGTGAAGCGGAGCTTTACCCTGGATTTTCTGTTGTGATGGAGCGCTTCAACTTTAATGTCCTGCGCCCGGATGACGGACGACGGGTTGTCCTGCTCCAATGGCTTGATTTTGAGTACGAGCTGATACAAGACGTCATGGACCTGATCGCATACAGCGAGGCACAAGATCTACTGGACCACACATTAGTGATTGATGTGACAGCCTCGAGCGGTGGATCGAGGGGTGCATATGCTATTCAACGTCTCGTCGACAGGCCGTTCCGGACGACCTTTGGGAACCTTCGCATTAGTGACGCCGCTATAGAAATGATAGAGGAGTGGGCGGTAGAGCCCGATCGCGATGTCCCGGAGATTTTCGGCCTCAACGAAAGCCGTTCATGGCTTCATGAGTGGGCTCAAACGAGAGCCAAGCAGGACGTCGAGGCCGCGCTGGCCTACACTCGCGCTACACCCTTTAAGCTCGCGCACCTTCCGCACACCTCAGAGGATGGGATCCTCATGCCGGCGCCGGTTCATTATACTGGTCCGATAGCTATCATCGGCGGACCTAATGGTGGTTCACATCTTGATCAATTTGTCTCGATGTTTGCCGATAACGACCTGGCATTCACGATTGGAATGCCGACGGGCGGGTACAGCAACACCTGGGAGGCTGAGGAGACACTCTATTTCCCTGGCACAACTCAACCCGTTGTCCAGTTCATGTGGAATGTCGGACACACACTGCGGCCGAATGGAGAAATCCTCGAAGGAAATGCCGTACAGCCAGAGGTGTACGTACCCCTGACTCGGGAAAATTTCCGGACCTACCATCGAGACTTACTCGAAGCAGCTCTGGATAGGTTGAGCCGTCCCGTCAGCTGACCACCTGCTGTCAGTGGTTTGCTAGCTCATGCTCCCAGGGTTGACGATTGTGTGCCCCGTCGCAGAAGGGCTTGTTTGCAGAAAGTCCACAACGGCATAGGAAGAATGGCTTACCCTCGCGCGTTTCGATCTTTTCACCCTCATGATCGATCAAGGTAATTGGACCTTCGACCTTGTATGATCCGGTTTCTGAGACAGTGATTTGTAATTTCGGTTCAGACATTAGGGCTGGTGATTCGAGTGTGTAGTGGCCATCAAGACCCCTTATTGGGGTACCAGTTCCGGCTTGGTGGTCTGCACGCGCCCCGGTAGATTCCGCTTGGTTGTTGTTGGCAGGCTTCCCCAAGGCGTACTCAAGGCGGGCGATGATCCCTGAACGCAGGAAGACCGTGGCTGTCGATGTTGGAGGTGTCCGCATAGGCGGCGATGCTCCGGTGATAGTTCAGTCCATGACGAACACAGACACTGCAGACGTGCAGTCGACGTGCGATCAGATTTCACTTCTAGCCGAAGCAGGTAGTCAGTTAGTTCGGATCACCGTCAACAATCACGAGGCGGCACAAGCCGTCCCAGAGATTGTATCGCGCCTTCGAGAAGCAGGTAACGAAACACCGATCGTGGGAGACTTCCATTATAACGGTCATCTTCTGCTGACTCAGTATCCCGAATGTGCCCGGTCTCTAGCTAAATTGCGCATCAACCCCGGAAACGTAGGAACAAAACACCGGGACGCTAATTTCACGCAAATCGTGGAGGTGGCGATAGAATACGACAAGCCTGTGCGCATAGGTGTCAATTGGGGATCACTTGATCAGCGGCTTTTGACAGAACTCATGGATGAGAATGCTCGTCGTGATGAGCCGGCTGACGCAGCAGATGTCATGCTTGAAGCATTGGTGGAGAGCGCGCTTCGCTCTGCCGCGCTTGCAGAAGATGTTGGATTGGCTCACGACCGCATTGTCTTATCAACCAAGGTTTCGTCTGTGCCCGAACTCCATCAGGTGTACAGGATGCTTTCGAGCAGGTCTGACTACCCTTTGCACTTGGGACTAACTGAGGCAGGGCTAGGTGCGAAGGGAATTGTTGCTACTACGGCAGGGCTTGCACCGCTCCTAATGGAAGGCATAGGCGACACGATTCGCGTTTCGCTAACGCCGACCCCCGGCGGTGACCGTGCTGAAGAGGTAAGGGTCGCTCAGCAGGTTCTTCAGTCATTAGGTATCCGACACTTTGAGCCGCAGGTGACCTCATGTCCTGGTTGTGGCCGGACGACTAGTACATTTTTTCAAGAGATGGCCGAAGACATCACGTCATATATTCGTAAGATGATGCCTAGCTGGAAGAAATCCTTCCCCGGTGTCGAACAGATGGATGTTGCTGTCATGGGTTGTGTGGTGAACGGACCAGGAGAGTCTAAGCACGCCAACATCGGGATCTCACTGCCGGGCACATTTGAAGAGCCAAAGGCCCCGGTCTACATCGATGGAGAGCACCAACTCACATTGAAGGGCGAGGGTTTGGTGGAAGATTTCAAAGAGATCCTTCACGACTATGTCGTCCGGACATACGGGCAGGCCTGAAACCTCTCAGTGCCACTAGGCCGTTAGGTGTCACCTTCATGAGACGTGTCCGTCCTCTGCAAAGGATTTTTGTGCCGGGTAACGTAGTTGAACCCCCTGAATTCAAGGAAAAACTTAGGTTAATGTTATGGCACGGGCCTTGCTCTTTAACGAGGCGAGACCGGTTGACCACGGAATTAGGTTCGGGAAAATGCCACAAACGCGACTCGTGTTTAAGATCCGGAGATCTGCTCAGGCGTTAGTGCTCGGATTGGCCGTTCTGACTTTCGGTGCCACTCCCGCACACATACATGCCCAGAGTGGCGATGGATATCTGCTAAAGCGTCCGCGTATGACGTTGAAGTTCGAGTCCGGATACGTATTCCAAGGCACCAGCAGTGACATCTTCGACTTTGTGGTCGAGCAGCACACTCTTGGCCCTCAAGATTTTCAGGCTCCTTACTTCGGAGCTGAGTTGGGTTTTAGGGCAACCGAGAAGGTCGACCTAACGCTTGCATTCGGCTTTCAGGAAACGTCTAAACAGTCTGAATTCAGGGATTGGGTAGATGAGGATGATCTACCGATAACCCAAGTTACCGGGCTTTCGCAGATTCCTTTTGCCGTAGGGACCAAGATTTACCCGTTTTCTCGGGGCCGCTCGATAGGGAGCTTTGCGTGGGTGCCAAGGATGGTGGCCCCCTTCATCGGGTTGTCGACGGGATTGGTCTCCTACACGTTTGAACAGTTTGGAGATTTCGTAGATCAGGACACATTCGACATTTTCTACGGTGATTTTCTAAGTGAAAATGTGGGATGGCTTACCCGGGCCTCGGCTGGAATGAACGTTTCTGTAGGCCCGCGCTTTCTGTTTTCAGTAGAGGGTCGTTACAGCTGGGCGCGGGCGAAGATGGATGGTGATTACTACGATTTTGGACGGATTGATCTTGACGGATTTCAACTGATCGGCGGGCTCGCTGTGCGATTTTAGGGAGAGTGACATGAGAGTAGTGAATCGATTTCTTGGACTTTCGCTGTGGGCTGGCGGTCTGTTTCTGGTAGCCCATGCCACCCCTTTAACTGCTCAGTTGAATGAGAATGGAATGGACGCCAGATGGCTCCCTTTTATCGGCTGTTGGGAAGCCGTAGGGGCAGAGGAGGAGATCGGGCTTCTCTGCTTCGAGTCGATCGCTGAAAGCGTGGAGGTAACTAACTACGTTGGCGGCGAGACAGTGTCGGTGGAAATTCTCGCAGCAGATGGCGAGCCCCGTGAGGTAAGTGCCGAAGAGTGTGAGGGGTGGGAGAGCCTTGTTTTTTCTGAAGATGGCCGTCGAGCGTTCACGGTCACGGACTTCTTTTGTGGAGATTCTGGGGTTCGTGCCGGCACGGGTCTGATGACATTCCTGTCAGCAACCAGTTGGGCCGATATTCGAGCTCTCAACGTCGAGGGTGAGTCGGTTGCTTGGGTTCAAGAATACCAACTGGCGAGCCCCGGCACGCTCCGTGAGTACGAGATTGAGGATCCAGTCGGAGGGCGCGGCTTCATGGTACGCTCAGCTCGCATGGCGGCTTCCACGTTGATCACGATGGAAGATCTGCTTGAGGCCTCGGCTGTAATGGATGATAAGGCTGTTGAAACCTGGGTGGTCCTACAGGGCGATGATTTACGAGTCGACGCCCATGATCTGATGATGCTCGCAGACGCGGGGGTGTCGGAAGATCTCATAGACGCTGTGGTAGTGGTTTCTAATCCACAGGAGTTCATGGTTGAAGTCGGGTACGATGTGGATAGTTATGAGATAGATCCTTATCCGGTTCACTACCGGGGTTATATGTCGGCAGCGCATTACTGGGGGCCGGCATGGGGAGCGGGCCGCTATTACGGGTATTCACCTTATTATGGCGGCTACGGTTATTACGACGGTTTCTACCGCTACGGATACTGGGGTGCTAGGCCTGGGTATGTCACTGTGATACCAAGACGCAACGCGGGTGGAGCCGTGTATCGTGATGGGTATCGCCGCGGATCAAATGGTGCAGGTGAAGGTGTCCGGAGACGGGGCGCTGGGCCGGAAGCTACTAATCCTGGTCGAGCATCTTCTGATGGTGGGAGCGGTGGAACGACTAGGAGGGCAAAGCCAAGGGGGCGCACGAGTGGCGAAGCCTCTCCTCCGGTGAGCCGGAGAGCTCCGGTTCAGGCGGGGCCACGCATCTCAGGCAGTGGGACAGCGGGTAGCCAGGGTGAAGCGTCTCGCCGGATTGCACCACGGCGATCTGGATCGGAGTCTCTGGCGACCAATCGTGGAGTCATTCGTTCCCCCATCAGTCAAGGAACGACTAGGTCAGCGGCGCCGCGGAGTTATCGGCCGACCCCTCCGGTGAATACCCGCACGCCCTCCCCTCGAGTGTCAAACCCTCGGATTCCCTCAGCCAGCGCTCGCCCAGCCCAGACACCCGTGATGTCGGGATCCGGGGCAAGAGGTCCGGCGCGCTCTTCCGGAGCAGTCCGAAGGCCTTCGGGTTCTAGATAGTTCACTTCGTAGGCTTTACAAGCAGAGGAGGGCGGTGGTCTCTCCACCGCTCTGTTTTTTTTGCTGTTCTGCTTACTTTCTTGGCGTATGAGTAAGCTCAGCGCATTGCCCTCTGGGGGCACCGACTTCATTCGGCAGCAGATTCGTGCCGATCTCGCTTCTGGTCGGTATGGGGATCGGGTTGTGACGAGGTTCCCACCAGAGCCGAACGGGTACCTGCACGTGGGTCATGCGACGGCTATATGCCTGAATTTTGGAATAGCCGAAGAGTTTAACGGTCGTTGTCATCTTCGATTCGACGATACGAACCCGGACAAGGAGGATGAGGAGTTTGCTCGTTCGATCAAGGAAGATGTACGGTGGCTTGGTTTCGACTGGGGTGAACACCTTTACTACGCGTCTGATTATTTCGAACGAATGTACGACTCTGCAGTCGGTCTTATTAAGAAGGGATTGGCGTATGTCGATTCAGAATCGCTAGAGGCGATTCGGGAAGGCCGTGGCACCGTTAGTGAGCCTGGGATCCCTTCACCATATCGGGGTCGGTCGGTAGACGAGAACCTTGATCTGTTTGAGCGGATGCGGGCAGGCGAGTTCAGTGACGGAGAGCACGTTCTTAGAGGTAAGATCGACATGAGCCATGCAAACATGCTCATGCGAGATCCTGTCCTGTACCGCATCCGGCATGCACGCCATTACAGGCGAGGTGACGAGTGGTGCGTCTATCCCCTCTACGACTACGCGCACTGTTTAGAGGACGCGTTTGAGAATGTCACACATTCTATATGTACGATCGAGTTCGAGAACAATCGTGAGCTGTATGATTGGGTGCTGGAAAACACGGGGTTCAGGGAACCGCGGCCGCATCAGTATGAATGGGCAGGGCTCAATCTAGAAAATGCAGTGCTGTCGAAGCGATCGATCGCCCCACTTGTGGCGGCTGGTCTAGTCTCGGGTTGGGATGACCCCCGGTTAGCTACGATCTCGGCCTACCGCCGACGTGGGGTTCCCCCAGAAGCGATCCGAATGTTTGCGCGTCTAGTGGGAGTCTCACGCTCAGGAGGGCGGACCGAGGCAGACAAGCTCGATTACGCGATAAGAGAGGTACTCAACTTTGAATGTCCCCGTGTTATGGCTGTGCTTGATCCGATCCGGGTCGTGCTCACGAACCTTCCGGAAGGTCACGAGGAGTCATTTGAAATTCAGTCTTTTCCAGACGACGTAGGAAGGGAGGGATTTCGAACGGTTCCTTTTGGTCGAGAAGTCTGGATAGAGCGGTCAGACTTTTCAGAGGACCCTCCGAGAGGCTTCAGAAGACTTGTTCTTGGTGGCGAAGTGCGGCTACGCGGCGCATATGTCATCAGGTGTGAAGAGGTCGTCAAGGACGACAAGGGCGTGCTCACGGAACTGCGATGCACGGTTGATTCCGCGACGCGTGGCGGTGGAAGCCCTGACGGACGTAAGGTTCGAGGAACGATTCAGTGGGTTGCGATTGATAGCGCTCTTGATGCTGAGGTCAGATTGTTCTCGGGACTCCTAAAGCCTCTCGACCAAGATTCTGAAGAGGATAAGGAACTAATTGAGCGTGTAAATCCGGATTCCCTTATGGTGGCGAGCGAAGCCAAACTCGAGCCATCTATAGGTTTGGACAGTCCTGAGACCCGATATCAGTTTGAGCGCGCGGGATACTTCTGGAGGGACCCTGTGGACGGGTTGGGTGAGCGACTTGTTTTCAACCGTATCGTGGCGCTTAAGAGCACTTTCAGCGTTAAAAGTGATAGAGGACGAGCGCACGCTCGCGCTGTGGAAGAGAAGATTTCGGGCCCTTCAGTTAGGCCTCAGATAAGTGCCGCTAGACAGGCTGCGCGAGAAGAAGATTCCCGCCTAGAAGAGCGCTTCACTCGTTACCAATCAAGCTACGGCCTTTCAACGGAGAATGCTGATCTGCTCACTGGATCTATTCACACTGCTTTGTTCTTTGAAGCGGCGATGGAGGCGAACCAGGATGCGACGGCCATAGCCACATGGATCGTAACAGAGGTGCGGGGCCTTTCAGAGGATGGGGATCTTTCAAAATTAGGCTTTACCGGTGAAGCACTAGGTCGTCTCGTAGAGTTGGTGGGTGACGGCACTGTGAGTCGTCGGGCTGCCAAGGATGTGCTGCTGCGCATGAATGAGTCCGGAGGAGAGCCGGACGCGTTAGTGCGAGAAATGGGGCTCGAAACTGTCTCTGATACGGAGGCTTTGGGGATGATTATCGAAGAAGTTCTTTCTTCGCATCCTGCGGAGGTAGAAGCATATCGTGAAGGTAAGGGAAAGCTCATTGGCCTGTTCATTGGAGAGGTGATGAAGGCCACCAGGGGTGCGGCCGATCCGAAGATTGTGGAAGGCCTGCTTCGGGAAAGACTAAGTTCATGAACATGCGCCTCCGGTTTGCTCCTTCACCTACGGGCTACCTACACGTTGGCGGTGCCCGGACGGCCATATTCAACTGGCTTATTGCTCGAAAAGAGGGAGGTGTTTTAGTCCTCCGTATCGAGGATACTGATCGGGTGAGATCCAGTGAGGAGCATACCAAGGTCATCCTCGATGGTTTGACATGGCTCGGTGTGGATTGGGATGAAGGACCCTTTTTCCAAAGTGAGGGGATCGAGCGTCATCGAGCGGATGCGACTCGACTGCTGGAAGAAGGAAAGGCATATCGGGACTTCACTGACATGGCAGCTATGCGCTTAGAGGCAAAAGAGCGCGGAATGCATCCCAGTCGCGTAGTCCGAGAAAAGATGGTGGATTTGGGGGCTGAGGCGGCTAAGCAACGGGCGGAGGCAGGGGAGCCCTTCGCCATTCGGTTGCTAGTACCAGATGGCGAGACGGTTTTTGATGATCTCGTTCACGGTGAGATGCGCTTTGGCAATGACGATATTGATGACCTGGTGATTCTTCGCAGTGACGGGACGCCGACGTACAACCTTGCGGTCGTTTCTGACGACGCGGATATGCGCATCACGCATGTTCTACGTGGCGATGACCATCTCTCAAATGCGCCGAAGCAGGTTTTGCTTTATCGCGCGCTTGGGTACCCTGAACCGGTGTTCGCGCATGTGCCGTTGATCTTGGGTTCCGATGGTCGAAAACTGTCTAAGCGCCATGGCGCTATGGCGGTCGGTGATTATGCCGATGAAGGAATCGTGCCTGAGGCGATGGTCAATTTCCTGGCACTCCTGGGTTGGAGCCCGGGCGACGATCGAGAGTTGATGAATCGTAAAGAGTTGCTGGGCGCATTTGGGATGGAGCGCCTGCTTAAGTCGGCTTCCGTATTCGATATGGAAAAACTAGAGTGGCTGAATGGCCAACATCTGGACGCGTACTCCGACGAAGAGCTAGCGAAATGCCTGCGTGGGTTGTTGCAAGAGGAAGAGTCCTTCTGTTCAGAGCTTCTTGATGACGTCAACTGGCTTTCAGAATTGCTGGGAGTTATAAAGCCACGGGCCAGGAAGCTAGACCAGCTTGCAGAGCAGGCTAGACCGTTTGTGTGCCAGGATCTGCACTTCGATACGAAGGCTGTTGAAAAACACTTGAGTAGAGACCCAGGTGCCGCGATCCAGCGGCTGCAGGGTCTTTATGCAGCGTTCGGTGGGGCGGACTGGACAAGAGAAGAACTGGAGGTGTCCCTTCGTGATCTTGCTTCGCAGATGGAGGTTGGGGCTGGCAAGCTAATCCACCCTCTCCGTGTAGCGCTGACCGGAAACATGGCGAGTCCGGGGATCTTTGACGTACTCTCTCTCCTTGGAAGAGAGCGCTCACTGGGCCGCATAGAAGATGCTGTGGAGCAGATCGGCTTAAGCTGAAGAATCGTCCTGCTTGACACCGTTCTGAGCGCCACATTAGGATAGCGCACAATCCCTTACCGGGTGCAGGTTTTGCCCCCCTCTTTGTAGGTGTGGATCGTTGGCTAGAACCGACGCAATTCATGAGAGCGAAGTCCCGACCACGAGTCGTGGAGTTCAGGAACTCACTGAGATTGAGCAGAAGATCCTCGACTTCATGGTTCAGTACCTCCGAGCGAACACCTTCCAGCCCTCGATTCGAGACATTGGTGAGAGGTTTGAGATCAAGAGTACCAAAACGGTATCGGAATACCTCCAAGTCCTTGAGGCAAAGGGTTACCTCGAGCGTCATCCGTCGCGTTCACGTGGCGTCAAGATCCTCGGTGTAGACCTCAGTGGTGGTAGCATATCGGTGCCGTGTTTTTCATCCATAGCAGCTGGCACTAGTGGAGAAGCTAGTCCCGAATCCCTCCTTTCTTTGGATCCTCAGTTCGGAAGCCGTGAGGGGGCTTTTCTCGTCAGAGCGAGGGCGGGTGAATTAGGCGTACTCGGTGTATCCGAGGGAGATCTTGTCTTGATTTCACCAGTGGGACTAGAAGAGGTGGAGGATGGGGCTGTAATCGTCATTGGGTCCAGCGATGCAGCGTCTTTTTTCCGCTTTTCAAGATCTGGCTCCTCATTCTCCTTCGAGGATCTGAAGCCCGGGGGAGGAACTACTGTATCCGAACAGCCAGCTGCGACTGGGCTGGTGGGTCGGGTGGCCGGCTTTTATCGAAAGATGGACGAGGTCGGGTCGCTCAACCTCACGCCTCACTAGTCAATTTACGCTAAGATGGCACATAAGCCGTCTCCGTCGGGCCCACCTGCCAACGATAATGGGTGTCCTGACGAGATGTGGATGTCGATAGCCCTTGAGTGTGCTCAAGAGGGCGGATTAGAGGGGGAGGTTCCCGTAGGCGCCGTTGTGGTTCGAGAAGGAAGGGCGATTGGCAAGGGGAACAACCGCACGATTCGTGATGTGGATCCTACAGCACATGCTGAGGTGGTTGCTTTAAGAGCTGCTGCTCAAAGCCAGGGTGATTGGAGGCTCTCCGGCGCCACGCTCTACGTAACACTGGAGCCGTGTGCTATGTGTGCGGGAGCCATAGTGCTATCGCGGATCTCACGTGTCGTGTTTGGTGCACGTGATCCAAAGGCGGGGATGGGAGGATCGCTTGATAATATACTTCAGGACAAAAGGCTAAACCATTATTGTGAAGTAGGTTCAGGAGTTCTCGCGGAGAGATCTAGTTCGCTTTTAAAATCGTTTTTCCGTGAGCGTCGGTGAACAAAGCTCTAGCATTCCTGGTGCTCCCGGTGTTTATCTCGGGGTGCAGATTGGTTGCGGTGGCCGCGGATCAACCCGCACCATTTATAGAGGTGTTTGTTGATTCGACGACGGTGGTGGCTGACTCGAGTGAACCGGCGCAGTTCGTGGCACCGGATCCCGTCCGAACCTTCGATGAGGTTCGTGCTCTTTGGGTAGTCCGCTTCACGATGACGTCGAAGGAGGCCATCTTGGGGATGATCGTGGAGGCGGAGCGCAGCGGGATTAACACCCTGGTCATTCAGGTTAGAGGTAGAGCGGATGCCTTCTATAAATCGTCGCTCGAGCCGCGTGGCGAGTCAGTACGTGAGCCTGCTTCATTCGACCCTTTGGAATTTGCGATTGGCGAGGCACACGATCGTGGAATAGCGGTTCATGCCTGGGTCAACACTCACCTCGTTTGGGGGCCGGCGCAGCTGCCCCAAAGTCCCGATCATATCGTTAACGCACATCCGGAATGGCTTTCTGTGCCTCGTGAGCTCGGCCGGGAGTTGGCTTCGGTCGATCCGTTTGAGAGTCGCTTTGTCGACCAACTCATTCAGTATGCTGAGGAAAATTCTTCTACGGTTGAAGGAGTGTACACCAGTCCGTCACATCCAGCAGTCCAGGACCATGTCCACGCGATCTGGTTGGACCTCGCACGGCGTTACGATCTCGATGGTATACACTTCGACTATATACGCTTCCCGTCAGATAGGTACGACTATTCAATCGGAGCCATTGAGCGGTTTCGTGTTTGGCTCCGTGGCAAACTTACAGACGAACGCTGGGGAAAGCTTAACCAGGCATATGAATCAGATCTGTATGCGTTTGTGGACGGCGAGGCAGAGCTGTGGAATCAATTCAGGCGCGGGCATATCACTCACCTTGTAGAGCGTATTTATCGGGATGTTAAGGCGTTCAATCCACACCTCACTATCTCGGCGGCAGTTATCGCCGACACTGAGCTTGCCCTCAACGATCGTTTCCAGGCATGGCCTGAGTGGCTTGAACAGGGAATTATCGACATTGCGGTTCCAATGGCCTACACGCGGGACCCAGAGCGATTTCGTGAACTTGTCGGCACTGCTAGGAGTGCTGTAAAGGTCCGCCATAGGGTGTGGGCCGGTATTGGCGCGTACATGAACACGGTAGAGGCCACCATCGGAATGATCGACATTGCACGTTCGGAGGAGGTGGGCGGCGTCGTGCTTTTTTCCTACGATTGGTTGGTGGGCGAGGGGATGAGTGACCCCACGAGGCCGTTCCTAGGGCGCATAGCGGAAGCCCGATTCGATCCTTAGTGCTCTCTTTGGAGCCCGGGGAGGTACAGTGTTCTTTGTGACCTATCTTCAGGCACGACCTCTCAGTTATGAACTCTCTTAGGCCTGGGTATCGTGAACCAATACCCCGGTCGTGCGCAACAAGATTGCTAGCAGTATTACTCCAATGACGAGCCCTGCAATTGGCGGCAGTCCGTACGCAGTGCCAATGTTGCCTAGAAGCATCGAGAGGATACCGACTGCTAGTGCATAGGGGAGCTGGGTTTTTACGTGGTCAACGTGATCGCAGGCGGAAGCTGTAGATGAAAGCACTGTCGTATCTGATATTGGAGAACAGTGGTCGCCCCATATAGCTCCCGCCAGGACTGAGGAAATACTTCCAAGAAGAATGGCGTCGAGAGCACCGCCTGGAAGCACATCCACTCCTCCTAAGCCAACAACGAGGGGTATCGCAACCGGGAGCATGATTGCCATGGTGCCCCAGGACGTGCCAGTTGCAAACGCCATAGCTCCGGATGTGACGAAAATAATCACGGGGATGAGCTGCACTGCTATCCGATCAGAAAGGATGGTCTGCAGAAACAGAGAGGTCCCAATCGTCTCAGTAACGGAACCTAGGGACCAAGCGAGTACGAGGATTATCATCGCGATCATCATTGATTTGAATCCTCCTACCGCAGCAGAAATACATTCGCGGAGATTCAAGATTTTCTGGCTGAGTGATAACGCAATCGCAACGACGGCGCCGCCAAATGAACCCCAAAGAAGAGCATTGTACGATTGGGCTTGTGCGAACACGTCTCTCAGTTCGGCCCCTGGTCCCGCTCCGGCGCGCCCCGTGGTGTATAGAGTCGCTAGGACGATGAAAATTACGGAAAGCACTGGAAGAGCAGCGTTCCACCAGTGCTGCGGTACCCCCGACTTCGGTTGCATCTCTTCTAGCGCTGTGTCAGTTGGAAGAGCCGCGTTGGTCGCATACAGGCCCTTACCAGCGTTAGCCCTGAGTTCGGCTTGCGCCATGGGTCCAAAATCGCGCCCGCTTATTGAGGTCATGAAGACGAATGCTAAAGCGAGCAGGGGATAGAAGAGGTAGGGTATTGTTTGAAGGAAAATGCTGAACGGACTCGCCTGGAGAAGGATGCCAGCGGCTTGAGGGGTCTGGGAGGCAGCTATCGAGAGTCCGTCTCCTATGAGGCTGATCTCGTACCCAACCCATGTGGAGACCGGGACCAGTGCGGCTACCGGCGCGGCTGTCGAATCGACGAGATATGCGAGTTTCTCGCGTGAGATCTTCAGGCGATCCGTGATCGGCCGCATCGTGTTGCCAACTATGAGGGTGTTGGCGTAGTCGTCGAAAAATATGGCCATCCCCGCAAACCAAGTGGCAAGTTTTCCTCGTTTCGGGTTACTGGCCAGTGGTTCTACGGCCTTAACAATTCCCTGCGTGCCTCCGTTTCGGGATACTATACCGACCATGGCTCCCAAGAAGAGCGTGAACACCATGATCGCTGCGTGGTCGGCGTTAGCTACGGCAGGGACTAGGAACAGATCAACAAGCCGTCCAGTAGCCGTTAGCGGATTGAAGCCCACGACGAAAAAAGTTCCCAGCCACACTCCAGCAAAGAGTGCGGTTACGACCTCTCGGAAGATCAGAGCCAGTGCGATCGCCAAGAGAGGGGGTAGTATTGATGCCCATCCAGGGATGACGGGCGCATCGACCGTGAACGATTCGTTTCCGACGGTTACGGTGAGAGGTAGTTCGTCGGGAGAGCCCACGATCAGGCCTGAAGCGCTGGCCGATTCCCGAGGAAGAACAGTTCCACTGGAGAGTATTTCGCCAGCGTGGTTTCGAATCTCGAATCGAGAGAGTTCAGAGTCTGCACCCAGCACTTTTATATCGAACGGGATGCCAGAAAGGATCACCGAGGGTGCCTCTCCTTGGTTCTGCGCTAGAAGAGGGAAAGGCAATAAGAACGCCAGCACGCCGAAAGCGATTGAGCGAGGGATGGTGGACAACTGCATAGAGAACTCACCGGGGAAGAGAAAGGCACCCGAACAATGGGGGGGCATGGCCTTGTTTAAAAGGGTGGTAGGTCGTTGACCCTAGGGGCGCTAAGGCCGAACTTTCCGCTAGCCGCAGGTGGTCGTGTTGAGTTAAACCCGACCCCCTTTCCCCAGGCAAGGAACTGATGCCGACACCGAATCGCATCCGCGTCATGAGTGAGCCCGACGTTCGTCGGGCGGTAGAACGGATGTCTCGAGAGGTTGTGGAGAGAAACGGAGGCACAAAGAACCTTGTGCTCATGGGCATTCATCGACGCGGGACTCACGTTGCCGAGATGATCCGAGATGAGATCGAACAGGTAGAAGGTGATCAGATCGAGACGGGCTCAGTCGACATAACGCTTTACCGTGACGACCTAGAGGTGGTTGGCCCTAGACCGATAATCGGCGCTACGGAACTCCCCCCTGGCGGTATAGACGATAAGTGTGTTGTGATCGTAGACGATGTGTCATTCACAGGACGGACCTCCCGAGCCGCCTTGAATGAGCTGAGTGACTGGGGTAGGCCAAGGAGGATGCTGCTCTGCGTTCTTATTGATCGTGGTGGGCGCGAACTCCCGATACAACCTGATATCACCGGTCGGCAACTGCAGATGCATCAGGGTCAGAGGGTCGAGGTGCTTGTGCCAGAGTTGGATGGTGACCTTGGGGTCGCGCTCATTCAGACGGCAGCGGAGGACACGTGACAAACACCGTTTCACCGCTAGGTAAGGATTTGATTGGGCTTGAGAAGCTGACTGCTGATCAGATCCTTCAGATACTTGATACGGCGGAACCGTTTAAGGAAATCTCTGAGCGACGTATAAAGAAGGTCCCCGTCCTGAGAGGAAAGACCATAGTAAACCTCTTTTTCGAAGCATCGACTCGGACACGGGTATCGTTCGAGTTCGCTGAAAAAAGGTTGAGTGCTGACACGGTCAATATCTCAACATCCGGTTCGTCCTTAGTGAAGGGGGAAACGCTGGTCGATACGGCCCGGAACCTAGAGGCGATGCGCATAGACATGGTTGTAATGCGTCACGGTGCTTCAGGCGCGGCACGTTTCCTTGCCGAGAGGATACCCTCCACCGTCATCAATGCAGGTGACGGATGGCACGAGCATCCTACACAGGGCTTGCTCGATTTACTCACTATTAGAGACCACATGGGGCACTTGGAGGGTCTAAAGGTCTGTATAGTGGGAGACATCCTTCATTCTCGTGTAGCCCGATCGAATATCTATGGTCTTCGTACCCTGGGTGCTGAGGTCGCGGTCTGCGGACCAAGAACGCTGCTGCCTTCGATGGTGGAAGAGCTTGGGTGTCAGTTTTTTTCACGAATCGAAGACGCGATTCAGTGGGCAGATGTCCTGAATGTTCTCCGGCTACAGCTTGAGCGAATGCAGTCTGGGTACGTGCCGAGTCTGCGTGAGTACAATCGAATTTGGGGTGTGAGCTCCAAGAAACTGCAGGCTGCTCCAAGGGATCTCTTAATCCTTCATCCAGGGCCAATGAACCGCGGAGTTGAGATCGATTCAGATGTCGCCGATGGTTCGCATTCTGTCATTCTGAATCAGGTCACCAACGGAGTCGCGGTGCGTATGGCGGTTCTATATCTGCTCGCCGGCGGTCAGTTAGAAAAGGCAGAGGCAGCAAAGCGGGGGGTCGAATCATGAGTGATAAGCTCATCCTTAAGGGTGGCCGAGTTGTCGATCCGAGCCAGAATATTGATGATACACGCGATGTGCTTCTCGTAGATGGGCGGGTGGCCGAGCTCAGTTCCTCCCTGGCTACACACGAAGACGCTCAGTTGGTCGATTGTTCGGGATTAGTGGTGACGCCAGGTCTGATTGATGTTCATGTCCATTTGCGTGAGCCGGGCGGTGAACACAAGGAGACAATCGCAACCGGAGCGGCTGCGGCTGCGGCCGGTGGATTTACGTCAATTTGTGCCATGCCGAATACTGACCCTCCGATCGAAGATCCCGCAGGTGTGGGGTTTGTTGTAGCTGAGGGGAAGAAAGCAGGGAAGGCGAGGGTTTATCCGATCGGTTGTATTTCGGTCGGCCGGGAGGGAAAACGATTGGCATTAGTGGGAGAGATGGTTGAGGCTGGCGCTGTCGCTATTACGGATGATGGAAGTCCAGTCATGGACTCGGGCCTGATGCGGCTCGCCCTCGAGTATGCTCAGTCTTTCGGAATCCCAGTGGCGGACCACCCCGAAGATCTCACTCTGTCCGCGAAGGGACATATGAACGATGGGGTGATGTCCTCTCGCCTTGGCCTTGCGGGAAAGCCGAACGCGTCCGAGGACATTCATATTGTCCGTGATCTAATGCTAGCGGAACTGACGGGAGGTCACATCCACCTGCAACACTGCTCCACAAGACTTGGAGTTGAAATGATTCGACAAGCCAAGGCTAGGGGGGTGCGGGTAACCGCGGAAGCCTCGCCTCATCACCTTGTACTTACAGAAGAGGCAGTCGAAGGATATCGAACCGAAGCGAAGATGAATCCGCCTCTTCGGACGCAGGAGGATGTTGATGCAGTGCGAGCCGGGCTAGCGGATGGGACTCTCGACACGATTGCAACAGATCACGCACCACACCATTACGATGAAAAGGAAGCGGCGTTTGCGGATGCCCCGAATGGCATCGTGGGTCTTGAGACTGCTCTTGGCATAATACTGACACACGTTGTTAAAGAGGGCTTGATCGACCTTGCTACTATGGTCGATCGGATGAGTTGCCAACCAGCGCGGGCATTTAACTTGCCCGGTGGCACACTAGCCGAGGGCTCGCCTGCCGACGTAACGGTGTTCGACGCAGAAAAATCCTGGACGGTCGATCCCTCGAGGTTCCTCTCTAAGAGCCGTAACACTCCTTTCACGGGTTGGTCTCTGACCGGTCAGCCGTGCCTTACCATTGTCGATGGAAGGGTGGTCTGGAGCGTCTGATCAAAACAGAGATGGACATGTTGGAAAGCAAAAGAGACCCGGGGGCTCAAGGCCTCCGGGTCTCGATGTTTCTGACTGAGGGTCTGCGTCTTCGAAGGCCCTCAGGCCAGAGAGTTTACATGCCGGGTCAGACCGCTTTTTATCCTTGCAACCCTATTCGGGTGGTAAAGGCGTCGGGTGGCTGCGCGGTCGAGGAGGGCGACTGCCTCCAAAAGGCTGTCGGCACCTTCAGTGGCACTTTCCGCAGAGCGAACCTGCTTGATGGCCGAGCGGATGCGAGAGCGTTCCGCCCGATTCTTGAGGCGTGCGGCAGCGCTCAAATGCATACGCTTCTTGGCACTTTTGATATTCGGCATTTCTTGCTGGTAGTGCAGTTATTCGTTGGAACGGTAGCAGGGAAAACTAGGCGAGTCCGTCTCTTGGATCAACGGGTGCGACTGTCGCAAGGTAGAGAGTAGCTTATCAACTTATGGAAGCATTCATCATCATACTCGTATTGATCGCCTCAGTGGTCGTGCACGAAGTAGCCCACGCTTGGCAGGCTCTTAAAGAAGGAGACAGAACTGCTGAGGAATTGGGGCGGATCACTTTGAATCCGATCCCGCATCTCGATCTGATGGGATCCTTCATCGTCCCGGCTCTGCTCTACCTTTCCGGTAGTGGGATCTTTTTTGGATGGGCAAAGCCGGTGCCCGTGAACCCAGCGAATTATCGTGAGTATGTGCCTGGGGATATCAGGGTTTCTCTGGCCGGTATTGTTTCGAACCTCATTCTGGCTTCGATATCAACGGTCCTGATGACATTTTTAGTCGTGGCACAATCAGCGTTTGCCTTGCCTCCCGGTATGGCGAATTTCGCTTTTCTAGTACTTGAGTACGGCATCATGATCAACCTCTTGCTTGCCTTCTTCAATCTCATTCCGATACCGCCCCTAGATGGATCCCATGTCATAGCGCACGCTATGCCTGACAGGATGGCCAAACAGTATCGGCACTTCGGGCAATACGGTATTCTGGCTCTAATGGGCATTATCTACCTTGTTCCGGGTGCGCTGACAGTGGTGTTAGGCCCGGTCTATTTCTTCCGCGAAATAGCGGACTGGTTCATACGGCTGTGGATTTGAGCATAATGGATCACTCATCGGCGCAGGAAGGTGGACTCCTGGTTATTGATATCGAGCGGTTTCAGGGTCCACTCGATCTTCTCTTGCATCTCATTCGAACGCAGGACGTTGAGATCTTCGATATACCGATCGCGAAGATCACAGATCAATTCCTTCAGGCCATCAAAGGTCTTCAGGTCAGCGATCTTGATGGAGCTGGGGAGTTCTTAGAGATGGCGGCTACTCTTATCCACATAAAGGCGCAGGTGCTTCTGCCTCGCTCGGCCGATGAGGATGAAGAGGATCCTAGGGCTGAGTTGGTGCGTAGGCTCCTAGAGTATGAGCAGATCCGTGACGTGTCACAGAGGCTTCGAGCGGCAGAAGCTGATCGCAGTCGCCAGTACGGGAAGGGGTATGTCCCTCCGCGCCCCAAGATGAGTCTTGATGAGGTCCCTTTGGAAACGGCATGGGAGGACGTTTACCGTGTCGCACTCAGTATTAAGACCCCCATGCCAGCGGAACGGCAGCACCGAATCTCGAGCAGGCCAGTGACCATGGAGGAGAAGTCAGTCCTTATTCTAGATGCGCTGAAGAATGGCACCCGGGTTCAATTTGGGAAGCTTCTAGCGGATTTCAAAGATAGGTCGCATGGGGTAATGACCTTTTTGGCAGGCCTTGAGCTGGCGAGGCGTCGGATTCTGTTTTTGAGGCAGGCTAGCCCGTTCAGTGAGCTTTGGATCTATCGACGAAACGAACGTCTAGAGGAAGAAGAGGCCGAAGGACTTGAAGATATGCTCCACAAACCAATGACTTCGATGGATGAAGGAGGAACGAAAACGTGAACTCACACCAGATCGTTGAAGCTGTGCTATTCGCCTCTGACGCGCCGTTAAGCCCCGACGAAATTGCTCGCGCTGATGAGATGCTCGACGAGGATCAGGTTGAAGAAGCATTGCACTTTCTGCGAGCGGAATATGATGATGCGGCGCGCGCGTTTCAGATTCGTGAATTGGCTGAGGGATATCAGATTCTCACACGATCTGAGTATGCGCCCTACCTAGAGCGCTTTGATAACGTTCCCAAGGCCTCCCGGCTCTCTGGCCCTGCCCTGGAAACACTCGCCATAGTAGCGTACCGGCAGCCCATCGGACGAATTGAGATTGAGTATATTCGAGGAGTAAGTGCTTCGGGGGTGATTAGGACGCTGCAAGACCGAAACCTCATTGACGTGGTTGGTAGAGCAGAAGGCCTAGGCCGTCCCCTTTTATATGGCACGACGTCTTTCTTCCTAGAACATTTCGGCTTTGGGTCGCTCGAGGATATGCCGCGGGCGGACGAGCTGCCTATCGTTTTGCGTGATCGTGTTTCCCTTGGAGTCGAAGGGGTCACTGAAGACGACGGTGAACGGCAGGACCAAGAGGTTTCGCAACGGGCGCCCGGCACGGAAGAGACGTCCGTCGCTCCGGAATCAGAGATTAACACAGATGAGGAGCTCGATCTGTCAAGCGGACGACAGCTCGAAGGTTAAAAGCCGTGTCTGATCTGATGCGGCTCCAGCGCTATATCTCTCAATCCGGTCGAGCATCTCGCAGAGAAGCAGAACGGATGATACTTGCTGGGCGCGTGGCCGTTAACGGCACAATCGTTACCAAAATGGGCGTGCGCATCGACCCTAGTTCTGATCAGGTCTCTATAGATAGGGAACTGATCCGCTCTAGCCCAGTCAGGTGGGTGGCTTTTCATAAGCCGGCTGGTGTGCTGACTACGCGGACAGATCCGCATGGTGGAGTGACGATCTACGATAGGCTTCCGTCCCAACTGTCTAAACTTCGTTATGTGGGTCGGCTTGATAGGGATGCGGAGGGGCTTCTTTTACTGACGAATGATGGACAGCTCAGTAATGACTTGGCACATCCCAAAGGGGAAGTAGAGAGGGAATACTGGCTTCAGGTGGTGGGAAAGCTCGAGTTGGCGACAATCAATCGATTGACTTCGGGTGTAGAGCTTGACGATGGCTTTGCGCGGGCGGTTAGAGCGCGGCTCATTGATTCCGACAAGGTTTCATCTAGGCTAAAACTCGTGGTTACTGAGGGTCGGAAGCGGGAGGTGCGGCGGCTGTTGTCAGCCGTTGGGCACCCAGTAATGCGTCTACGAAGAATTCGCTATGGCCCACTGGTTCTCGGGTCCCTTCAGAAAGGTGCTTGGCGTGATTTGGAAGCTGATGAGGTGGCAGCCTTAGCGTCTGCGCCTAGTCGGGGACGCGGAAGCAAATCTCAATGAGCGTTGAGGTGCTGATGTTCGAGTCAGCGGACCTCGACGAAGACGATGTCAGAGGTTTGCTGCGCCCCGTTTCTAATGCGGTAATGCTCATCTTGGGACATGATCGTACTCTGACCGGCTACCTCGAGAGAGGTCATCCAACCGTCACCTCGTTCAATGATTATTCTTCCATCCCGGACCATCACTAGGACGGTTGGCGCGTTGGCGGTATATCCTGTCGAGGCTTGGTAACCGGCGATACGAAGAATTGAGTTCCGGAACCATCGATTTTCTGATATTAAGTCACCGGGCGGAGGTTCGGACGCCGCTGTGTTTTCTGTTCCTGACCTCTTGCTAGGGACGGCGATTAGTCGGAAAAGTGTTTGGCCGACGTTAGTGACCCGGTGAGTGAGTGATTGCTCCACGTAGGACTGAACGGCTCTCACCGCTCCGATACGACCCGGTGGTGGGTTGCGTGGCTGTGTGTTGTTCCATGCGCCACCCAGTATCATCTGGTCGGTGCTGGAGGTACCTATTGTCACATATGTGATCGGACTATCGTGCTTGTGGTAGAGCGTCGTGTCCCCTGGCTGGATCTGCACGTCGAGGACACGCAGGTCAGGTGTATCGTAGACGAGGCGATGCCGAGGTTCCTCGTGGACCATGACCACGCGTTGTGCCACCGTCGCCGTCGAAGCGGTCATCCATATGCCGACGGTGACGAGGAAGGACCTAGTGATAAGCTTTCCGCGACTTCCACAGTTCAGGGTGGAAGAGCAGTAGCACCGTGTAAATCTCAAGGCGACCTACCAGCATGAGGAATGTTAGAACGCCGAGCCCAGGCTCCGACATCCACCCATAGTTATCTGTGGGGCCGAGTCCGGCAAACGATGGGCCGACGTTTCCTACTGACGCGATACTTCCGCTGATCGCTGTCAGTGGCTCGATTCCCGTCATCGCCAGAGCGAGTGCCCCTACCATGCATAGCAGGAGGTAGAGCATCAAGAAGCCTACTACGCGGGCTGCGACTTCTTCTGTTACTGACTTGTTTCCTATCCGAGTGACTAAGACAGCCCGAGGGTGAAGGTGTCTTCGCAGTTCGTTGGCAGCTTGCTTGAGCAGCAGCATCACTCGCAGCGCTTTGACTCCGCCACTTGTACTTCCAGCCATGCCCCCAAAAAAGAACAGGGAGAAAAGGACCATACGGGCTCCAGGAACCCAAAGGTCGTAGTCGGCTGACACATACCCTGTGGTTGTGGTGATGGCGAGCACTTGAAATAGGCCATCACGGACAACTGTTTCTCCGAACGCGTCTCCGGCAAAAAGGTTCAGAGCGATCACTGCACCGGCTGCAAAGATCAGCACCGCAGTGAAGAATTTCCACTCGGCGTCTCGTAAGTAGCGGATGTCACCTGTGACCGCACGGAAATGCAAAGCGTAGTTTACGCCGCCGATATACATGAAGATGATCGTTACCCATTGGATATACGATGACATCTCTGCAAACGAGGTGTTTTTCGTAGAAAACCCGCCCGTAGCGACAGTGGAAAAGGCATGATTTAAAGCATCAAAGAGGCTCATGCCACCGATGAGGTATAGTAGGCCAATGACTGCAGTCATTCCGAAGTAGACCAACCAGAGGAGCTTCGCAGTCTGAGTAATTCTAGGCCTGAGTCGTTCGGGCGCGGGTCCCGATACCTCAGCCCGAAAGAGTTGCATTCCGCCGATCCCGAGGTAGGGCAAGACTGCGATCACGAGAACAATGATGCCCATTCCTCCAATCCAGTGTGTCATAGATCGCCACAGTAAGATGCCGTGTGGGAGGACTTCGATATCTGCAAAGACTGTCGCCCCCGTAGTCGTGAACCCTGACATCGACTCGAAGAGCGCCGGTATCGGAGAGTCTACGACCCCGCTGAATATGTATGGGAGACTTCCGAAGGCCGCTGTAGTGGCCCAAGCCATAGTCACAATCGCAAAACCTTCGCGGATGGTGACCTCGTCATCGAAGCGAGTGCTTAAGTAGGTTGCTGATCCAACTAAGAGGGTTACGGTGCCAGAAATAAAGAATGCTGCGGCGTCCCCGTCCGCATATGCCAGGGCAACGAGTCCAGTCAAAAACATGGAACAGGCCACGAATACCTGAAGTAGCCCAGCAACGTTCGCGACTCTTTTAAGCGACATCAGCCGAACAGCGCCTCGACCGTTGGGATTGCGTCGGGTGTAGCGAAGACGATCACATCGTCGCCCGCAGTGAGTGTGTCTTCACCTCTTGGTAGGATGATTTCATTACCGCGCAGAATAATCCCAATCACTCCATTTTTTGGGAAATCCACGTCACGCAGCGCTTTGTTTGCAATGCGGGATTCGGAGCTTACCACAAACTCTATAGCCTCTGCTTCAATCCCTGATAGCGAGGCGACTGTCATCACACGGCCTCTTCTTATTCTTCTCAGAATCGCATTCACAGTTGAGATGCGAGGCGAAATACTTGAGTCTACGCCTGCGGTGGATTCGAGCTTCAGGTACTGAAACTTGTGAACCAAGCTCAGGACTTTCCTGGCCCCAGCCTGCTTGGCCAGTAAGCTAGAGAGGAGATTTGTCTCGTCGCTACCGGTTGCGGATACAAACCCGTCGACTCCTCCGACGCCCTCCATCTCGAGCTGTTCCAGGTCTGTGGCGTCGGCGTTCAGCACGAGCGCTTTCGGGAGCCGCTCCGCGAGTTCGACACATCGCCGGCGGTTGTGGTCGAGGATTGCGCATTCGATGCCGTGTTGTCCGAGGAGCTCGGCAATGTACTGGCCTTCCAAGCTGCCTCCGGCGATCATCACTCGCTTAAGTTTGAAGCGGTCATATCCCGCAAGTGGGGGGACTTGATCGATTTCACTGGTCGGAGCCAGGAGATAAAGTCGGTCCCCCGCTTCGATGGTGGTTTCCGCCCTAGGGATGATAGTCTGACCATCCCTGACGATCGCTGCGGTCACATAGTGATATCCTGTGGGCAGAAACTGGGAGCGGAGGTGCCCAATACTTTGTCCGGCAACGGGTGCGCCATCGCGTACCTTGAGGCCTACAAGTTGCACCCGGCCACCTGCAAATTCAGCCACTTCCGTGAAGGCAATACTTTGAAGCAGCAGAAAAGCCTCACGGGCGCACTCCCTCTCAGGATTGACCATCAAGTCGATCCCCACCTGATCGCTTGAAAGTACGGAATCCTCTTCGTAATAGTCTGGGTTCGAGATCCGTGCGACGGTGTAAGGGACACCCATTCTTTTCGCCGCTAGACATGCGGTAAGGTTCACTTCATCGGCGCTTGTGACCGCAAGGAGCATCTGAGCGTTTCGGACCTTCGCCTGCTCAAGAATCGATATCGAGGCTCCATTCCCCACTATTGTCTGTACGTCGAGCTTTTGGGTAGCGAGCTCGGCTCGCTCAGGATCTGACTCAATGATGACGACGTCCTGGTGCTCTTCCGAAAGCCGTTGAGCCAGATGAAAGCCTACCTCACCGGCACCGACAACGAGCACCCTCATGGCTGTCGAGGTTCCATTTGCACCGTTTCCTCACCACACTAGTGGACGGGGAACTTATTCGCATGAAAGTTAGCCTTCGCTGACCTGGTTCAATAGTCTGCCTTTCGAAGCTGGATCAAAGACAATGAGCGCATGACGCTCAGGGGCCCAGTGCGCTACCTTTCTTAATCAGGGCCCGTAGCTCAGTTGGTTAGAGCAGCCGACTCATAATCGGTAGGTCCCAGGTTCAAGTCCTGGCGGGCCCACTTACAGCTCATCTTGTTAGGGTTAAGCCTCATAGTTGTGGAGAACAGTGGCTCTGATAGGTCACGAATCCGTCACTAGCGGCTTCTTGCGCGGGTCAGCCCGCGTAGATAAAAGTGCTTCAGTAGAAGGACGGACTTGTCGCAAAATAAGGGAGTGACCAATGAGTGAAATGAGAGAAGTGGCTGCGAACTTCTTCGATGCCTGTGAGACTGGAAAGGGATGGGCTGAGTGTCAGGCTTACTGCCATCCGGATGCTACATTTTCAGCTCAACACGTGGGTTCGCTAGAAGGGGTGGATACGCTCGAGGGTTATACGGAGTGGATGAAGGGTATGGTCGGTCCTCTTCCAGACGCAGCTTACGAACTAAAGTCTTTCGGTGTCGATGAGGATCGTTCCACCGTTGCGGCCTGTGCGGTGTTCACTGCTACGCATACAGGTGAGGGCGGGCCAGTGCCTCCTACTGGAAAAGCGGTTGCTGCAGACTATGCGTACGTCATGGAGTTCGATGGCGGTCAAATTCGTCACGCAACGAAGATCTGGAATGACGCTCACAGCTTGGCGCAGCTCGGGTGGGTTTAGAGTTTATCCGGTTTAGCAGGTAGCAGGAAAGCTTCACTCTTCTTGAGTAGGGGGTCTCCGTAGTTGTTTTCTATGACTGCGGCGCTTCTTGTCGTCGAGCCTTTTTTCCTTTTCGCGAGTGGGCACTCTTGTCGGTGTGCGCGGTGTCTCTCTTTTATTAAGAATCTGCAACCGCTCGCGGAGACGGCGGAGGGCGGTGCCTCGGTTCCGGAGCTGGCTACGCTCCTCACGGACTGTCACGCGGACGCCGGTGGGGATATGCACGAGGCGGACCCCGGACTCGGTTCGATTCTGGTGCTGCCCACCAGGGCCACCCGCACTAAAAGTCTCGATCCGACATTCTAGCAGTAGCTCGCGATCGCTATCTGGTATTGGGACTAGCGCGGAATCGGGCATGGTCATTGTGAGTACGTATAGGATGACAGGTCAAGCTATGTTACTCAGGTAGGGAACGCGCTACTCTTTGAAAATCTCTCCGTCACTATAAGGGTCTCGCATGAATCTCAACCGCACGGACGCTCCGGGAGCGCAGGTGTTGTTCAGCCTTGCATGCCTTGTGGTAGTAGTGTTCGGTTTGCGCGCCGCGGCACCGATACTACTCCCCTCCGCTCTAGCCCTGTTTCTGGCAGTACTCAGTCTGCCGGTGATGGTTTGGCTTCGTCGTTATGGGGTTCCGAAGGCTTCAGCCATTGTTATTCCGGTTCTTCTGAACGTTGCTGTGGTAGGGCTCCTTATCGCTTTCGCATCTCAATCCGTCGCCGAACTTCAGCGCGAACTTCCGAGCTATCTGAACACGCTTGCGCAACTTCAGTCAGATTGGGTGGAAAACGTTGAAGCCCGAATGGACGTTGTTCTGTCCGATTATATCACATTAGAGCTAATTGATCCGGGCGCTGTGATAGGCTTCGCCAGTGGCGCAGTGGGGCGGATTGCACAGCTCCTGTCGATGACGTTTTTGGTCTTTCTCATTATGGCTTTCATGCTCAGCGAGGCCACAGTTTTCCCAGACAAGTTCCGCTCTCTGAGTAGGAACTCAAACGAACGGGATGATCGGCTCGAGAAGATCGTATCCGAGGTACAAACCTATCTGGTAATAAAGACGGTGATCTCGTTAGCTACAGGAGCGATTCTTGGGGTGTGGGCGTATTTCTGGGGTCTTGATTTCCCAGTTCTTCTTGGGCTTGCAGCCTTCCTACTGAATTACATCCCCACGGTAGGGTCGATGATAGCTGCGATTCCGGCAGTTTTGCTAAGTATCATACTCTACGGATCGATCGGACACGCACTGATTGTCATGTCAGGCTATGTAGTCGTGAACATGGTATTTGGTAATATCCTAGAGCCTAATCTGATGGGTCGGCGGTTGGGGCTCTCGACACTCGTCGTCATGCTTTCACTACTCTTCTGGGGATGGGCTTGGGGGCCGCTCGGGGCCCTCCTGTCTGTTCCGCTGACTGTCATGGTGAAGATATGGCTCGAAAACACAGCCGACCTTCGATGGGTAGCGATCCTTTTGGATAAGTCCGCACCAGTAGTGTTAGAGGCCACGGAGTAACGGTGCCGAGGGTCGATTTCAGGTCACTCCCCGATCATGGTCGTTTGTGGGTTTTCCCTTCAAGTAGGACTCTGCAAGTTGAAGAGAGTTCAGGGGTGCTAAAAGAGGTCGACCGCTTCCTGGAACAGTGGACCGCTCATGGAAGCGAACTGAAGTCCGGTCGTGACTTGCGGGAAGGGCGCTTTCTGTTGATTGGAGTAGACGAAGCTGCTGAGGCAGCCTCTGGGTGTTCGATCGATGCTCTGGTTAAAAGCCTTCGCGCCTTGGGTGCCGAACTGGGAGTTTCGCTTGTCGACCACGCTCCGGTCTGGTACCGGAATGGCGACGAAGTCGAAACTGTCTCACGAGCAGAATTCAAGAGAATGGCTGGGGCAGGTGAAGTGTCTCGTCAGACTCTAGTTTTTGACACTAGTTTGACAGAGGTACGTGCACTGAGGGAGGTTGGCCTTGAGCGTCCTGCTGCAGAGACGTGGCACGGGGAAGCCTTTTTTACTCACGATGGCAACTCTTGAGTCTATGGGCCAGGAACCGAGCCGCTACTATTTCGCCCCAAAACTCAGGTGCCCAAGGCGTTCCTCCAATGAATCCAACGTGACCGCCCGAAGGGGTTAACAGTAGCCTCAAGGCGGGGTTGCGTTCCGCTTCCCGATGCGGGATTGCATCTGACGGCAGGAATGGGTCATCCTCTGAGTGCAACATTAGTGTTGGCACGCGCACTTCAGCGAGAAAGGTCGTGCTGGAGCACTGCGTATAATAGTCACCTGCGCTATTGAATCCGTTCAGTGGGGCGGTCACGGCCTCGTCAAGGTCCTCGATTGATCGGACTCGGGCTATGGCGGCCATGTCCAGTACTTGGGCTAGTTGATTTTGCTTCCATAAAACTTTGCGCCGCAGCGATCTCATGAAGTACTCGCTGTAGATCCGTCCCATGTGTGTGCTCTGAAGCAACGCTGAACTCGCGGCTAGATCGTAAGGCACTGACATCACGGCAGCCGCATCGAAGAGTGCCTGCCCACCGTCGATAGATTCACCCATAGCCTTTAAGAGAACGTTGCCACCCAATGAGAAGCCCATGGCTCCGATACTGGCGCGAGGGTGACGCTCCCGGAGCATGCCGGCTATTAAAATCAGGTCGCGAGTGTCCCCGGAGTGGTAATAGGGCAAAGCCCGATTGGGTTCTCCAGAGCATCCGCGGAAGTTCATTGCTAGGGTTCGGACGCCTAAAGCGTTCAGTTCCCGGCACACATTCCTCACGTACTTGCTGTGCGAAGAACCTTCCAGCCCATGGAGTACGATAACAATAGGTGCATCCGATACGTTTAGGGCGCTCCAGTCTATATCTACGAAGTCATCGTCAGGGGTCTCAATGCGTTCTCGCACGGACCTGATAGGCGGAGCGGGCCTTAGCATGCGGGCCAAAATAGTTTGCTGGTGCGGGCCTCGTGCCCAAGTGGGTGCTTGGAATATCTCCGGGTTTATCATTGCATCCACTTAGGATGGAGCGTTCTGATCGTTTCGTGCACTGGGCAGGTGGGGTGGTGTGCTCCGGGGAGATAGCCAGTGCTCATAAGGAACGAGGCCGTAATCTCACCGCCAGTATATCGGAATGTTTTCTTAAAAAGTCTTGTCCAGTCAGCTATGTCCAGACGATGATGTTGATCGAGCCATCCCATAAAAGATCCGTGACTGACTCGGATATCGAGCAGGGTGCGGGCATTCGAAATGGCGGCTTCGATTTTAAGATGGTTGCGAATGATACGTGGATCTCGCATGAGCCTAGTGCGGTCTTCGTCTCCGTATTCGGCGACTCGCTCGATCGCGAACCCATCGTATGCGGAGCGGAGACCAACTCGCTTCGTAAGTATCGTCAACCAGCTAAGGCCAGCTTGGTTGATTTCCAGCATCAGGCGCTCGAATAGGAGATCGTCGCTTTCTACCGGAAAACCATATTCGTGATCGTGGTAGGGACCGTGGTACTCGTGCCCCTGTGCTATGCTGCAGTAAGTACTGCTTGGCAGTATGCTCACTGGTGAGAGGTCGGCTCTTGAGTCTGGACGGTTCAGGAGGATCGCTTTGTTGCAGTGTTAAAGTGTCTTTCTAGGCCCTACCCTGCATTGTTTAAGTGGATCCTGACGCCCCAAGAACACTTACTTTAAGGATTGGGGTTCCTAACTACACCTCGGCGAGATGATCGATGCGACTTTTTAGGTAGACCCTACACCCGAAGGGTTTTTCAGTGTTCATGGCGTTTCTAGTTATATCTATGCCTTAAGGGAGTTTTATGAGATTTGCCGCTCTGGTGGGAATTGTGGCACTCGTCCCTTGCAGTGCGTTGGGGCAAGTGCCACCCCTGGAGGTCTCGTCTGATCCTTCCCGTATACTTTCTGGCGATTCGCTGAGGGTTAAGCTGCCGTTTTCTCCCGCGGTGAAGGCGGTGTTCCTGGGCTGGGAGGCGGATCGCATGCGGCTTCAGGTTGATGGGATGACGCAAGTATGGCCCGTGTCGGTTTATGACTTGTCGCGGTTGGAATTGCGCACGCAACGAACTCGTCGTGAAGGTTTGCGCCATTACGCGGTAATCGGCGCGGCCACAGGTTTGTTTGTCGGCGCCGCCATTGGCCTAGTGCTTCACGCCTCAGGTATTACCGATGATCCGGGTGGTCCCCCCGAACAGATAGTTACCACAACACTACGAGTGGCTGGTTTCGGGGTCATTGGGGGTTTTCTTACAGGTGGGTACTTCGGCGGACAGAGTCCTGGAACAGGATGGGTTTCGATCTCTCTTCCAACTCGCGAGTGAGGCTGACCTAGCAAGGTACGTATTGCAATGCCGGAAGTGCTTGGATCGCAACTGACAAGGATTCGTAGCGAGGGAAAACGGTTTCTAAGACAGTTCGGTGCGATCTAGCCTTTGGGCGCGCTGCTACACCGAGCTGAACACGGTTAGCTCAATAAGCCAGGATATACATGGGAAGAAGTTGACTTTTGTTTCACATTGTTTACGCTGTAAACATGTCAAGTCAACGAGATCGCATCCTAGAATGCGCTTGTGATCTGTACCTGAAGCACGGCCTCGATGGTTTCTCGATGAGGAAGCTGGCTCGAAGGGTCGGTGTGACGGCCCCCGCGATCTACAGGCATTACGAAGGCCGGGAGGCAGTCCTGGCGGATGTGCTCCGTGAGGCTCACCGCACCTTTGCTCGATATCTCTACGCGGCCCTAGCTAGACCCACCGAGCTTGAGCGCTTTATTGGAGCTGGCGAGGGGTTTTTGAACTTCGTTATCGATCATCCACGTTGGTACGGCATCATGCACACCGCGCCAGAGCATCTCGGCATGGCTGCTTTGCCCGAGGACATTGAGGCGTTAATCGGATCAGTGCATCGGATTTGGATTGACCGCGTTCGTGAATGCATGGACGCAGGAATCCTGAGAGAGGGAGATCCAGAGATGACATCGATAACAATGTGGGCGCACGCACATGGTTTGGTTCAACTCTATCACGAGTCCGCATTAGTTATGACTGAAGATGAATTCCGATGGCTCTTTGAGGCTTCCGGAGCACGATTGATGACAGGCGTCGCAACCGAGGAATTCGCCAGAGAACTCAATAACAGGGTGACACCCAGAGATGGAGAAATAACCCTCATGCCCAAAAATCGAAGCGTAAAGATTGAGACAGAATGAATACCATATCTCGCCATCTTAGGTGCCCCCCCCTCACCAGCCTAATCACTATCACCACCCTTATGGCGACCGATGCAGTGACTGCTTCAGGGCAGGAGAGCGGGAATGTTGGTCTGCCGACTTTAGTTCGTGCCGCTCTCGATTCGAACAGCCAGCTGGTGGCTGCAAGAGAGGCCTACAATTTGGCGTCAGAGCAGGTCTCCGAAGCCTGGGGTAGTGTGATGCCGACGGTTGACCTCAACGCTTCATACCAGCGCAATCTATCGGTGCCGGTGAACTTCCTTCCAGCCGCAATATTTGATCCCTCTGCGGGTCCTGATGATTACCTGCCAGTACAGTTCGGCGCTGATAACCAGTGGAATTCAGCAATTTCGGTTGAGCAGCCACTGTTCAGACCTGGTGTGATTGTTGCCTTAGGGGCTGCCCAGAGGTTTGAGAATTTGCAGGTCGAGGCCGTACGCGGTCAGGAGCAGGCGGTGGTAACACAGGTACGCAACGCCTATTACCAACTTCTGCTCGCTCAAGAACAGGCTAGGCTCACTGAGAGGTCTGTAACCCGAGTGCGCGAGTCCCTCGAGGAAACGAGGGCACTAAATCGGGTTGGCCTGGCTGACGATTACGCAGTTCTTCGGCTCGAAGTAGAGCTCGCGAATTTGGAACCCAATATGCGTCGAGCACAGAATTCGGTGTCTCAAGCCAGACGAACCTTGGCAGTTTTGGTCGACTACCCTGACCATGAGACACTTGAGGTGAGAGGGTCCTTAGCGGAGATGGATCTCGACGACGTGGGGGCCAATAGCCCACAGAATCGCGTGATCCTCGAATTCAATGGTGCAAGACTCAAAAGTGCTGAAGTACAAAACGTAGATGTGGAAACGGGTTTGGCTCGTGCAGCTGAGTTTCGCTCAGACTTGCGACAGTTTGCTCTCACGGAAGAGCTCCGAAGAACGGAGATGAGGTTGGAGCAAGCCGCTTATCTTCCCGAGATCTCAGTTTTTGGAAACTATATCGTAAGCGCTCAAGACAATGGTTCGCCGAGTTTTTTTGGGCGGGGCGATGGCCAAAGCGCTACTTCCCGCGCACTAGGACTTCGTGTGAGTGTCCCCATTTTTCAGGGGCTACGCCGGGATGCGCGTGTCGATCAGAAGAGAGCGTCCCTGCGGGAAGCTCAGGCCAACTCTCGACAGGCAGCGAGGGCTGCTCGCAGTCAGATACGGACAATCTCCGAAGGTATAGACGAGGCTTATTCTCGGGCGTCCGCTCAGGCACTAGCGGTGAGACGTGCGGAACGAGGCTTTGAGATTGCAAGTGCTCAGTACACGGAAGGGCTGTTGAGCCAGCTCGAACTTACGGATGCGGAAGTAGCCCTCAGGCAAACTGAGTTTAACTACGCTCAGGCCGTATTCGATTATCTGATCGCACGGGCTCAGTTCGACGAAGCAACAGGTCAGGTACCCCTCGTCGATGTGCTTCTTGAGCAGCGAGGGGAGGATTGATGGAGAGTACAACGGTGAACTTTATAGAGAAGTGGATAATGGGACACAAGTGCAAGATGTCTGCCTCGCTCTGCCTAGTCGGCGCTGTAATGGTGCTGTCTGCGTGCGGGTCACCGGAGGTGGAAAGCTTTGTGGACGCGGGTTTGGATACGGAGTTCAGACGGGTAATCAACGTGGAGGTTTCACCAATTGTGACGGAGCCCTTCATTGAGGAAATCCGACTCACATCGGTTGCCACGGCGAATCAGGATGTGATGATCGAGGCCGAAGAAAGTGGTCGCGTTATAGAACTTTATGCTGATCGTGGGGACGAGGTCCGTCGTGGAGCTGCGATCGTAAAGATTGACGATACGATTTTGCGAACACAGGTAGACCAAGCACGGGCTGCATCAAATCTGGCGACCCAGACTTGGGAGCGACGTAAGCGACTCTTTGAGGAAGATCAGGTCGGTTCAGAAATCGCTTATCTAGAAGCTCGCACGGCAGCGGAGGAGTCGTCGGCAACACTGGCGGGCTTAGAGGAACGGTTAGCCCGGACGCTCGTTCGGGCGCCGTTTTCGGGCGTCTTGGATGAACGGCATGTTGATGTGGGTACCATGGTCGGGCCGGGTAAGACAGTTGGAAGGATTGTAGATCTCAATCCAATCAAGGTCTTTGCAGGCGTACCTGAGCGCTACGCGATGGATGTCCGTGTTGGGGCAGGTGCTCAGCTTAAGTTCGAAGCGCTTGGTGAGCGTGTGTACACATCATCGATTCGTTATGTCGGATCCACGATCAATCCTCGAAGTCGGACTTTCTCAATTGAAGTAGAGGTGCCGAATCCAAACGGTGCCATCAAGCCGGAGATGGTTTCGAACATGTCGATTACGCGACAGGAGGTGGAGGATGCCATCGTAGTACCTCAGGACGCGCTGATTCGGGTTGAAAGAGGTTATGTAGCTTTCGTCGCGGTGGATCGTGGGCAGGTCGAGGTAGCCGAGCGGCGTGATCTAGTTCTGGGCCCAACACGACGAAACCTCGTTGTAGTGACTGATGGGCTAAGGCCGGGGGAACGACTGATTGTCATGGGTCAAAAGTCCGTAGCCGATGGCGACCGAGTTAACGTGGTTGGGATCGGTAGGGGCCAAGATGGCCGATAATCAAGACATTCAAACGGAGCTGCAGAGTCGAAGGGTTGAAAGCTTTAAGGAGTTTGCCGCGACCAGTTTTGCGGTAGAGCATCGAACTTCGATCGTCGCGTTACTAGCGATCATTGGAATTATGGGCAGCATCGCCTACCGAACCACACCTAAGGAGTCCTTCCCAGAGGTGGCGGTTCCAATTCTTGCTATAAACACAGTGTATCCCGGTGTGTCTCCTGCCGATGTGGAAAGCCAGGTCACAAGGATCATAGAAGAAGATCTAGCGACCATAAGCGATATTAAGGAACTGACATCTACGTCAGTAGAAGGATACTCGAGTGTTGTTGCTGAGTTCGATACGTCGATTGATTTAAACGAGGCACTTCAAAAGGTTCGAGAGAAGGTTGACCTAGCAAAGCCCGACCTTCCTCAGGATGCCGAAGAGCCGAGCATCTTAGAATTCAATTTCTCGGAGGTTCCTGTGCTTCAGGTCAACCTTTCCGGTGATTACGGATTGGTTCGGCTCAAGGAGATCGCAGAGGAACTCCAAGAAAGACTCGAGACGCTACCCGCTGTGCTCCGAGCCGATCTCCGGGGTGGACTGGAACGTGAGGTAAAGGTCGAAGTTGACCTCTCCAGAATGAATTACTACGGGGTAGCTCTCCAAGACGTAATCGACGCGATCCGAAGCGAGAATGTGAATATTCCTGGAGGGACGATCGACGTCGGCTCCACTAAGTATTTAGTCCGCATAGATGGCGAATTTGACGATCCCATGTTGATAGAGGATCTCGTAGTGACCATGAAGGAGGGGCGACCGGTCTATGTACGCGATGTCGCCACGGTCGATTTCGGTTTTGCCGAGCGTGAGAGCTTCGCTCGTATGGATGATAGATCGGTAGTGACGTTAGATGTGATCAAGCGGTCCGGTGAGAACATTATTGAGACAGCTCAGGCGATCCGTGCTGAAGTTGAGATGATTGTTCCGTTGCTGCCCCCTACCACGGACATTCGTATCACTTCGGATCAGTCGGAGGAGATCGAGGCTATGGTTTCCAGCCTCGAAAACAACATCATATCAGGCCTGATCCTCATCGTGGGAGTGCTGTTCTTTTTCCTGGGTGCCGGAACCTCAGCATTCGTCGCGATTTCAATACCGGCATCGATGTTCCTCTCGTTTATGGTGCTGAAGGCAATGGGCGTCTCGATGAATATGATCGTCCTCTTCAGCCTGATCCTAGCATTGGGGATGCTGGTGGATAATGCGATAGTGGTCGTCGAGAACATATATAGATACATCGAAGAGGGGTGGGATCGCCTAACGGCTGCAAAAAAGGCTACCGGCGAGGTCGCGCTGCCGATCATCGCAGCCACTGCGACGACGCTGGCAGCATTCGCACCACTTCTCTTCTGGCCGGGAGAGGTGGGTGAATTTATGGGTTATCTCCCACGTACTTTGATCATCACTCTAAGCAGTTCACTTTTCGTCGCCCTGGTGATCATTCCGACTCTGTGCGGAATGTTTATGCGGCTGGATGGCAGGCCGAGGTCGCCACTCACACCTACGGCTCGCAGGACGGTGCTCGGAGGTGTCGCACTCATACTGCTCGGTACAGCGAGTGCAAACCCGCTGACAGCAGTCATGTTTACAGGCACGGCCTTTGCAATCTGGTTCCTGCACCGTTTTGTATTACGGGCTGCCGGGCGCTCTTTTCAAGACTCGCTTCTGCCGAGGACGATGGATCGGTATGAGCGCGGTTTGCGTTGGTCACTCAACAATAGAGCGAGACTCATCGGATCGACGGTCGCGCTGTTCATTGCGACGTTCGTGACGTATCTAGCGACTCCACTGGGGTCAGGTCTAGAGTATTTCCCGGAGGATATGCCACCTCCGATGCTACTGATAGACGTGGAAACTCCTGTTGGAACGAGAGCTTCTGTGACCGATGGGATCGTTCAGCGCCTCGAGAGCGAGCTCAAGGCAATGGCGGGCCGCACAGACTGGGAATCTGTCGTGGCCGTTTCAGGTGGCGGGGGTGGTGGTGGAAATCCTATGGGGGGTGGGCCAACGGGCCCCGAGGGTGGCCGTGTCTCCATTTCTCTGGTCGATTTTCAAGATCGTGAATCTGACGCTTTCGTAACACTTGCAGAGATGCAGGCGACAATAGGGATCGAAATAGCCGGAGCCACGATCACGGTGGACAAGGTCAGTGAGGGGCCTCCCCAAGGTGCTCCTGTGAGCATTGAAATCGTGGGTGAGGATCCGGATGAGTTAAGGAGGCTTTCGGATGAAATCATGGACATTCTCGAGGACTCGCCGGTATTTCCTAAGCTGGCTGGTCTCGATAGCGATATGGACGCTGCACGTCCCGAGTTATCGATCAACGTCAATCGTGAAAAGGCGGCTCTCTATGATCTAAACACGCAAAAGATTGGGATGGCTGTCCGGGGAGCGATTAACGGGATCGAAGCGGCTAAATACCGAACGGGTAACGACGAATACGACATTATCGTTCGGTTAGCGCCAGAATACCGGGATGAACTTGAGGGGCTCCGGGAACTGACTGTGATGGCCGAAGGCGTTCAGGTTCCACTACTTGAGGTTGCCACATGGGGCGTGGAGGATGGGGCGGGTACGATCCGTCGAAAAGATCGGATGCGTATGGCGACGATTACTTCCAATGTTGCGGCTGGCTACTCAAATAATGCTATTCTTGCTGAAGTTCAGTCAGAGCTGACTGAGTTCTTTCAGACACTGCCGCCGGGATACACGCTGCAATATGCGGGACAGTCTCAGGAGCAAGACGAGGCTACCGAATTCCTCAGTGGTGCTTTCCTCACGGCTCTGATGTTGATCGGCTTCATACTGGTTAGCCAGTTCAACTCGGTCATCAAGCCGGTGATCATTCTAACGTCTGTGATAATGTCAACCGCAGGAGTCCTGATTGGACTTATGATGTTTCAGATGCCCTTTGGGATCATCAATACTGGGGTTGGTATCATTTCGCTTGCCGGGATAGTGGTGAACAACGCGATCATCCTGATCGACTATATCGATATCCTGAGAGACAGAGACGGCATGAATCGCCGGGAGGCCCTCGTTCAGGGTGGCAAAACGCGACTGCGGCCGGTGGTGCTTACAGCGATGACGACTGCACTTGGTATGGTCCCACTCGCGATAGGGCTGAATTTTGATTTTTTCGGTCTATATCGCTCACTCGCTCCTGAGTTGTACTGGGGCGGTATGCAGGCAGCGTGGTGGGGACCAATGGCGGTCGCGATCATAGCAGGTATTCTGTTTGCGACGTTTCTGACGCTGATCCTGGTCCCGGTTCTATACTCTTTAGTGGACGATGCTACAGAATTCTTCAGAAGGCATTACACGCACTCCGAAGTGGAAAACGGCGTCCCGAGGGCGGAAACGACCCAACGGCGTCTGCTAGACCCGTCAGGATCTCAGGACCCATTCCCAGAAGTAGGGTGAGATGCGAAGCCATGGCGTTAGCAGAGTTGTGATTGTCCTGCTCGGATATGGACTGATTGGCGGGATCGTACTTCTAGTGGCTGACTGGGTGGCTACTGTGCTCGCCCTTCCAGTACTGTTCGAGACGTTACTGCTGTGGGGACTTGGCTTAGGGTTGCCATGCGCACTTTTGATTGCATGGAATTTGCCACGGATTGGACAACACGGAGGCGGAGTGTCCGAGCGTGTTACTGATCAAGAGAGTTGAGGCGGGTTTGGGCCGCTTTTGCGCAAGTTTCGATGACCGTAGATACGGGCAGGATTTCTTCGATACCTGAAACTGAGCGCCCCGCCTGCCAGTATTCGGTGGCACCGCCCTCATCGTAGGCGGTGCGTTTTAGCGTCCACGCCGACTTTATGGAGTATAGGTTCCTTATCCAATGCTTAGTTTTATGGCCCTTTAGCATTCGTCGGGCGAGAGGGCCTGCCTTCAATCCTAGTCGTTGTACGTAGGGTGTGTTGATCACCGCCACTGGGACACCTGTCAGACGTTCGGTCAACACTATGTCTCCTTCTTCGGCCCCGACGATGGCGCGTTTATAAGCCGAGCTAGCTCGACACTCTTCCGTCGCGATGAAACGCGTCCCCATCTGGACTCCCTCATACCCCATGGACAACGCGTCTGCGAACTCTTCAGGTCGCCCGATGCCTCCAGCGCACGTGACCGGGAGACCAAGGTCTCCAACTTCCTCCAGTAATTGATATGCGGACCTGCCCCCGGCATGGCCCCCCGCGCGCCTGTTGACCGCGATCAGCCCATGAACGCCTGAATCCAAAGCTTTTTCGGCCCATTTCCGTTCTGTGACGTCGTGATAGACGACTCCGCCAACTTTGGAAACCCGATCCACCACCCACTGGGGTTTACCCAGTGAGGTTATAAAGAACCTTACGCCCTCTTCCAAGGCGATTTCGATCCAGGTTTCCATGCGCTTCCGGTATGTATTCGAAGAACCCTCAATAAGAACATTCATCCCAATGGGTCGGTCTGTGATCCTTCGGATGGCCTTAAGACCCTCACGAAAGTCCATCTTAAAGACGTATGTCAATGTTACTGGTTGTACTACACCCAACCCTCCGGCTTCTGAAGTAGCCGCGACGAGCTCAACGTTGGAGCACGGGTACATTGGTCCACAGATTAAGGGTACTGAGATACCTGCATCGCGAGTGAGGCTAGTTTCTAGCTTAGGGTTCATATTTGTGCTGGGCCTGGGATACGACCTACCCTCCAGTGTGCTGTCACTATAGCAACCGTGTCGCCATCGCTGTCTCGAACAGTTGCCTCTACAGGGTGATTCACTTCAGAGACGACTTCCGGAACCGTGCATTTGGCTTCAGCCACAAGGGAACCTCGCGCCTTCTTGGTATAGCGCACGTCAAGGCCAGTCAGGATTGCTCGGAGGTGAGGACTGAGCCCACTGATGAGTGAAAGGCCTGTGGCTAGCTCTCCTACGTTAGCCAGGGCTACAGCATGCACGGAGCCTAGGTGGTTTCTTACGCGCCACCTGTCGTACAGTAGAACTTCTGCGTACCCGGGTTCGAATTGGAGCACGGTGCATTTGATTGACCTCGTATAAGGAACCATCAAGCCAAGAAGCTTGGAAAAGATCCATCGGCCCACCGGGAATCGCGAGAGGAGACTCCACCATCTGTTCAGCTCAGTACTGGGATTTTCTTTCTTTTGGGGCATCGGATTTGTCTGTTGATATAGGCGGTATCAATCATCTTGCTCTTGTTAATGTGAGGCAATGTCGAGCAGGAACTTTTCTCGCCGCAGCGGGCTCAGCCGCCGCACTTTATTGGACCCAACGGGCTTTCAAGAATGAGTCATCGTAGCGATCGTCTAACTCATCTCGGACGTTCTTTGGGTAGACAGAAGTTTGCCTAGAAGTCGACTGCCTTGTGCTGAGCGTCCGAGTTCACTTCGAGAGCCTGTTCCTGGAAATCTCGAGACCATGCTTCTACGAGAGCCGAGATATGATCGTGTTATCAAGGAGATGGGTGGGGAAGCTTCCATAATGAAGTGTAATGATCTTGGTAGGTCGGAGTGACCGACGAATCCTCATCTGTTAAGAGAAAACCCTGGGGGGGTCGTGTTCAGGAGTTTCGACCTCAACCAGTTGACCTAAAGGCTCTGGTCGAGCTCGGGGCACCGGTGACTCTGGTCCAGCTGGGCCTGATGTCGATGGGCGCCGTCGACACCGTCATGGTCGGCCGGGTATCGGCCGCGGGCTTAGCGGCGGTTGCTTTGGGTAATCTTTATTTCCTGATGATGGCAGTTTTTGGTCAGGGCGTCTTATTCGCTTTGGATCCAGTTATCGCGCAGGCTGTTGGGGCCCGAGACTCATCAGGTGTGGCGCACGGGGTGCAGAGAGGCTTAATCCTTGGAGTGGCTCTAGCTGCATTGGCAATGCTCCTAATGATCCCGGTGAACCCCCTGTTGACGCTTGCTGGTCAGCCGGAGGAGGTGGTGCCGATAGCCGTGCAATATGTCCACGGACTTATCCTCGGGGTGTTCCCGTTCTATGCGTTCGGAGTATTCCGGCAAAGTTTACAAGCCATGGGTCAGGTTCGAGCTATAGTGCTCACGGTACTGGTGGCCAACGTTCTCAACGCCGGACTAAACTGGATCCTGATCTTTGGAAACTTCGGGAGCCCGCGGCTCGGTGCGGTAGGTTCTGCGTGGGCTACTAGTTTAAGTCGGTGGTTCCTCTTGGGTCTCCTCGTTGCCTTAGCGTGGTCTCAGCTTCGACCTACTATCCGTCCTTGGAGGAGAGCCTCTTTCGATCTCGAACCGATCATCCGATTCATACGTTTGGGGGCTCCGATAGGTGCTCAGCAGCTTCTGGAATTCGGAGTTTTTGGGGCGGCAGGATTGCTGATGGGGTTGTTGGGTACGGTTGCTATGGCTAGCCATCAGGTTGCCCTGCAGCTCGCGGCTCTAACCTTCATGATTCCGGTAGGGGTGGCCCAGGCGACCAGCGTTGTAGTTGGTCAGGCTGTGGGTAGGGGAGAGCCAGAAGCCGCCCGCCGTGCAGTGGGCGCGGGGTTGGTTACCGTTACCGCATTCATGACGGTCACTGCGGTGACGTTTATCGCAGTCCCAGTACCGCTCGCCCGAATCTTTTCTAATGATCATATGGTAGTCGCAGCGGCAGCCGCGCTGCTACCGATTGCTGGAGTATTCCAGATCTTTGACGGTCTGCAAGTTGCGTCGGCTGGAGCTCTGCGTGGTGTCGCTGATACGCGGGTTCCAATGCTCTTGAACCTTGTTGGTTTTTGGCTCATCGGACTTCCTGTATCTGCGTTGCTGGGGTTTAAGCTAGGCGCGGGGCCGCGAGGAATCTGGTGGGGTCTTGCCGTTGGAATAGGAGTGGTTGCTGTATTGTTGCTGTGGCGGGTGCGGCAGCGTTTCCTTCGATCGATACAGCGTCTCGTCATAGACAGCACCCAGACCTAGCTTTTCGATATGTCTTTCACTTTTGAGCGGCTCGGCATCCCGGACGTGATTGTGGTGCGTCCTAGAAAGCATCGAGATGATCGAGGGTCTTTCACGGAGATCTACCGGCAAGAAGAGTTTGCCGCCGCTGGGATCGCTCCGACGTTCGTGCAAGAAAACATTGCGTATTCGTCAGGCGGTGTTTTACGGGGCCTTCACTATCAGTTGCCACCCGCGGCTCAGGGTAAGTTGGTTGGAGTGGTTCAGGGCCGAATTTTTGACGTTGCCGTCGATATCCGGCAAGGAGGGCCAACGTTTGGACATTGGGTAGGTCGTGCGCTTGATGCGGAGCAGGGAGAAATGCTTTGGATCCCGCCTGGATTCGCTCATGGGTACTGTGTTCTCTCCGAAACCGCTGGTGTGCTGTATAAGGTCACTGATTACTACGAGCCAAAGCTCAGCAGAGGTATTCGTTGGAACGATGATCTGCTGGCCATCCGATGGCCTTTGGTAGGCCCTAAAATATCGGAGATGGATCTTAACCAACCTGCTCTTGAAGAGTGTGAGAATCCGTTCCATATCTGAGTTCTCACTTACCCAGCCTAGGTTTATCTATAGATGAGAAGAAGTGATCCTAAGACCGGTGCAATAGAGCACCACCTCAAAGTGGAGCGGACTGCTCGGTATTGGACGCTGGGAACACCGGAGTCGGCGGAAGAGGTTTGGTTGGTCTTGCACGGCTACAAACAGCTCGCTCGTCGCTTCATACGCCGCTTCAAGCCAATCGACAATGGTCTCAGACTGATTGTCGCGCCCGAGGCACTGTCTCGATTCTATGTATCACAAGAGCAGGGAAGGCATGGTGTGGCTTCGGTGGTTGGCGCGACATGGATGACTAGGGAGGATCGTCTAAATGAGATCCGGGATTACGTTGAATACCTAGATCAATTAGTAGTCCGAATCGAGGGGGAGACCGGAAAAGTTCCTTTGACCGTTGTTGGGTTCAGTCAGGGTGTCGCAACCGCGGCTCGGTGGGCGATAAGTGGGTCGAGGGCTCCGTCGCGCTTGATTCTCTGGGGAGACTTCTCGCCGCCCGACATTGACTTGAAACTTGCTCGTCAGCGCCTAGAGAGCGTGGAGTTGATTATGGTTCGCGGAACTGAAGATCGGGCTTTGTCTTCTCAGTTAAAACAAGAAGAAGATGAGCGCCTTCGCGAGGGCGGCATCGATTATAGGACAATCAGCTATCCGGGTGGACACGACATTGACGAACAGACGCTTTTGACGTTGGCTACCAGTGGGTCTACTTGAAGCTGTGTGTTATCCAGTAGAGAAGCAGGTTCGTCTGAGTGTGCTAGGGACTCATGATAGAACTGGATTACCTGAAGTCTCCTACAAAAGAGATTTCGGTCATTAGTTCGTGACCTGTCTCTCGAGCTACGGTATCACGAGCTAAATCGATCAGTGCCCGAACCTCTGACGCTGTAGCCCCTCCGTGATTTACTATGATGTTCGCGTGCCGGTGGAAGATTCCGGCCGCTCCTTGGGAATGGCCCTTCAGTCCGCATTCGTCGATTAGACGTCCGGCGCCGATACCGTCGATCTTCTTGAAGATTGAGCCAACACTGGGGTACAGCCAGAGATCTGGATGCCGATCATCTCGCCACTCAAGGTTGCTCCTAACCACCTTCCGGAGTTCGTCGACTGGTTCCTTTGCTAGCGCGAACGTCGCTGAAAGAACGATATCCGATCGATGATGGAGCACACTGTGGTCGTATTCGAACTCAAAATAATCCACGTCCACAGTCTTCCGCTCACCCTCCTCGGTAAGGATCTCAGCGGATGCCAGTACCTCTTCTATGAAGAAGGTTCGCTGACGATCAGGCGCTAGGAAGTGCAGATTTTGCCACAATGCTCCGCCCACAGTGCTAGGTATGCCAACGAAGTGGTGTAGGCCACCGAGTCCCCTTATAAGCGTTTCGTTGATTAGATCGGGGTACATTGCAACACCCGCTCCAGCCCGAACTCTATCATGTTCGAGGAATTCGATACCGTCGAGTTCACAGCGAATTACAAGTCCCCGGAAACCTGCGTCCGCCACGAGGATATTGGCTCCATGGCCAAGAAGGAACCATGGGATTTGATTTGCGCGGGCTGTACTGACAGCCCGCTCTAGCTCGTCTGAAGTTCGAACCCGAACAAGGAAGTCAGCTGGCCCACCAATGCGAAATGTGGTCATAGGAGCGAGAGGGACGTTTTCTTCTAAGGCAAGGCTGCCGAGCCCGACCTCTAGTCGTCGCTTCTGGTCATTGCGTGTGGGCATGTAAAAAGATAGTCGGGGTGTTGGGGGCGTTGTAGCTTCTTGAGCCGTTACGACAGGCTGAGAATGCGATCGTTTCGGCTTATAAAAACTCCCTTCGGCGCTTTGTTCTGGATATCTGTGAGATGTACACCTACAAAGTCTGTGCCAAACTAGTTTCTTATGACAGCTAACTCATTGGGTTACCAATTCGGACTGATTGTGAGTAGGGAGCTGGCCCGCCTGTCCGATGAGATTAGGGATTTGCCCGGGGACGAGGCCCTCTGGGTCACACGCGGAGGGCAGCTAAACCCTCCAGGAACTCTTGCTATCCACCTTGTTGGGAACCTAATGCATTTCGTCGGCGCCCATCTCGGAGGAACTGGATATGTGCGAGATCGTCCGGCTGAGTTCGATGAACGTAAACTCTCTCGCGACGAAGTCCTCGCGCGCATCTTCTCTTGTCGAGACACAGTGGTACCGATTCTTGAAGGGCTCAGTGACGCAGAGCTCGCGGCCCCGTACCCGGGCGATGCGCCCGTCAGCATGAGAGGCGTTACGACACAGGAGTACCTCGTTCACATCGTATGGCACCTAGGATGGCATCTCGGGCAACTTTACTACCATCGTCTGGGAGAGCTATGAGGTTAAGGCTTCTAACGCTCTTGGCATTGGCGTTTGGTGCGCTCTGGGTCCCTGGGAAACTAGAAGGACAGACTGAGGTCACGAGTCGGGACGCCAAATTAAGGGTCGGTGGGCAGTTGGATCTCCACTATATCAACGCCTCGGCGGACGCTGGGTCTCAGACGTTTCGTGTTCGACGAGGCTGGATAACGCTAAATGCAAGCTACAGCGCTTTCTTAGAAGCGATGTTTGTTACCGATCTACCTAATGACGCGACTGTTCTCGACGCTCAGATCCGGCTTCGGTTTGACCGAGGTTTTCGGATCACGTTCGGTCGCTTTAAGAGGTCCTTTGACGTGTTTGTATTGAACAGTATTTCGGATGTTCAGTTTCTAGAGCGTGCCGGGGGTATCCCCGGGTATGATGGATGCGATGGAGTAGGAGGGATCTGCTCATACGGCCGACTTAGCGAAGGCCTGCTGTTCGCGAACAGGGACAGTGGTATCCGTATCGACGGACAAGTCGACCGGTTCGGTTATCAGGCAAGCTTAACCAACGGGACCAAGAATGGTGCCGTTGGTGATAACGGGTACTTGTCGTCCGCTGCGCGGCTGACCTTCGGGCTTGCAGAAGCGTTGACGGTTGGGGTTAATGCTACGCTCAAGGACTATGACGTCCAGCAGAGGCTCAACCAAGTCGATTATGCCAAGGCATGGGGGCTGGACATCCAGCACGGCACGTGGCGTGATGGCTTACTTATACAGGCCGCGTACATGCGAGGGCAAAATTGGAGATTGGCTAAGAGAGCTTGGAGCACTGTTCCTTGGTTCGATGCCAAGCAGATCCAGGCCTCTTGGTATGTGCCGCATAATTCCGAGCGGGTAGTGGGATTAGAGCCCATGATCAGAGTCAGTATTGCTGATCCCAATAAGCGCTCATACAACGACGGGGGCGTGCTCGTTACACCGGGTTTCGCTGCCTACTTCCAAGGCCGCAGTAGGGTTAGTGCGAATATAGACCTGTATCGGTCATCGGCTGATGGCACGTTCTGGACACTGCGCGTTGGGACTCTGCTATACTTCTGAGCGCAGCACGAGAATACCGCTGAATCTTGTCGAGATCGACGGGTGCCCAAGTAGGGCACTCCCCAGTATCCGCAGGATTCCGTTGACATGCTAAAGGTCGCGGGACAGCTTTACGGGCTGTATTTTTTGGTCTAAGTCCTTGCCTTGAGCCCTATTCCGGGCTGTTTTTTCGTCGAACCCCTCGCGTCCATGTTCAAGTCTCTTCGGGGCCGCCTGATCACCATCGCACTTATAGTGCTGATGGCTGGCTGGCAGCTATACTCAAACAAGTCAGAAACCGGCCAGTGGCTCAAGCTCGGGCTTGACCTCCAAGGCGGGATGCATTTGGTGCTGGAGGTGGATGATCCTGACGGTACCATGACGCCCGAGGCGAAGTCAGACATGATCGATCGCGTCGAGCGGATTATTCGTACACGCATCGATGAGTTCGGTGTAGAGGAGCCGCTCATCCAAAAGGTTGGCGGTGAGCGTCTGATCGTCGAATTGGCAGGAATCGACGACGAGGAACAGGCGAAGGGTATTGTCCAGCGCAATGCTTTTCTGGAGTTCAAGAAGGTGCTGCCTACCTCGGATATGGATGGTGCACTCCGTCGCATCGACAGAGCGATAGTGGCGTCGCTTGGTGTCGATTCGATTACAGCTCTGGGGAGAGCAGTAGTCACGCAGGAAACGAGCAACTTAGAGAATCTTCTCTTCGGAGCTGACACCGCGACTGCAGTCGACAGCGCTGCTGCCGCAGCTAGCAGTGCCGCTGCTGTTTCAGACTCGATTGAGGCCGAGGAGAACGCTCTTCGGCCGTTTTCTTCGCTCTTAAGGCGGGGCGATATCGAGGGCACTTACGCAGTTTTGACTGCGGATCGTCCAGTAGCTGAGATGTTTCTTGCAATGCCCGAGGTCGAAAGAGCTTTTCCTCGTGAAGAGATCATGCTTTGGGGATCAGAGTTGTGGGGTCAGGCAGCGCAGACCTACTACCTCCTGTACGTGCTTGAAGAGGATTCCTTCCTGACGGGAGAGCAACTCGAAGACGCAACTGCGATGCGAGATCCGCAGTTCAATGCTTCTCAGGTACAGTTTCAGTTTTCCAGGGCGGGCGGTCGCCAATTTGCGCGCTTTTCTGGGGCCAACATCGGTAACTATCTGGCGATTGTGCTCGACAACGAGGTCATGAGTGCGCCGGTGATCCGAGATCGAATAGGTGCTCGTGGCCAGATTGAGATGGGTCAGGGAACGCCAATGGAGGAAGCGCGTGACCTTGCTCTCGTTCTCCGGGCAGGCGCACTTCCGGCTCGGATCAATATCATAGAAGAAAGAACTGTTGGACCTTCTCTGGGGCAGGACTCAATTGACCAGGGACAGATTGCCGGTCTTGTAGGGCTCGCGCTCGTCATAGTTGTTATGATGATCTATTACGGTATGGCTGGCTTTTTAGCGGTTGGCGCTCTTGCTGTTTATGTGCTTCTGGTACTTGGAGGGCTAGTCGGGATGAGGGCAACGCTCACCGTACCAGGCATTGCAGGCCTGATTCTCTCCATCGGCATGGCGGTTGATGCAAATGTGCTGATCTTTGAGAGAATCAGAGAGGAATTAGACAAAGGGCGCGCGACTCGTACTTCTGTAGATGAAGGCTTCCGGCATGCCCTGTCTGCGATCGTTGACGCAAATATCACCACACTTATCACGGCGTTGATTCTCTTTGGGGTTGGTACGGGGCCTGTTCGAGGTTTTGCCGTAACACTCTCGATCGGAATCGTGGCGTCGTTCTTCTCCGCACTCTTTGTGACCCGCTCCTTCTTCCTGGCTTATCTGTCTGGAAAGAAGGCATCGGATCCGATTAGTATCTGAGCCGATAATATTATGAGACTCTTCGACAAAGCTCAGTATCGCTTCATTGAAAAGCGCCGGGGCGCGTATTTCGTGTCAGGCACCGTTATTGCCCTGGGCATTGCGGCCATGTTCATGAATGTGGTTTCCTTGGGAAGTTGGCTGAATTACGGTGTGGATTTTCTAGGCGGATCTCTAGTTCAAGTGAGATTCGAACAGCCGGTGAGCGCCGGTGACCTTCGCGATGCGTTAGGTGGGGCTGAAGCTCCGCCGATCACGCAGTTCGGATCCGAAAATGAATTTGTGATCCGAGCTCCGCTGGCCGAAGATGCGTCGATCACTGAAGTGGCAGAGCAGATTGAGAACGACGTGACGGCGAACCTCCCAAACAGCGGTGTAGAGGTCGTTCGGACAGAGTTGGTTGGTGCAAAGGTTGGTGGCGAATTGCAGACCAAGGCGTTGTTGGCAGTGCTCCTCTCGTTCCTGCTCACGCTAGTCTACATCGCGTTCCGTTTCGAGTTGAGATTTGGATTAGCAGCAGTGATCGCGACTGCGCACGACATTTTGATCACCCTCGGATTTCTTGCAGCGTTTCGTACGGAAATCTCTTTACCGACCGTGGCTGCGATTCTGACAATCCTAGGTTATTCACTCAACGATACCATCGTGGTATTTGATCGAATCCGGGAGAACATGAAGGCGAAGGGCGGCCGAAAGCGCGACCCCATCGAGCTAGTGAATGCATCGATTAATGAGACGCTACCGAGGACAGTGCTCACTTCCGGGACGACGCTCGCTGTTCTGACAGCTCTATTGGTGCTAGGGGGTGCCGTCATTCGCGACTTCACGATTGTTCTGATCCTGGGAGTCGTCATTGGAACGTATTCCTCGATCTTTGTTGCCTCTCCTGCTCTGATTGAAATCCAGAATCGTTGGGGTGTCGCGGATCCAGAGCGGAAGAAGAAGGAACGGCCTCGGCCCGCGACGGTGTGACGGAGTATTTCGACAGTCACTGCCATCTGACCGACACCGCGTTTCGAGACGATAGGGACGCAGTGTTTCTCAGGGCGTCCGAAGCAGGTGTCAAAGGAATCACACTGATCTCATCGGATGCCGATGACGCAGCGAGTGCGGCCGAGCTTGCTGCGAAAAGGGAAGGTGTGTACAGCACAGCCGGCATTCACCCACATGCGGTGGGTGTAGCTGCATCCGGTGATCTAGACAGGGTTCGCGAAATAGCCTCTTCCAGGGCTGAGGTCGTCGCGATTGGAGAGACTGGGCTCGACTATTTTTACGAGCACGCGTCGCGGGCCGCGCAGCGAGTAGCATTCGACGCTCACCTTCAACTCGGGTGCGAACTCTCACTTCCCGTAGTAGTGCATGCGCGCGATGCGGATGATGACATCGCTGCGGCAATACGTGCTATGCCGTCGGGAACCGTGGGTGTTCTGCACTGTTTCACTGGTGGAGATCGGGCCTTCACCGAGGCGATGGCAGCGGACTGGTATGTTTCAGCATCCGGTATCGCCTCGTTTAAGTCGTTCTCAGCCGCATCTTTGCTGAGGGAGGTGCCGAGTGAGCGCCTGTTAATAGAGACGGATTCTCCGTATCTCTCACCCGTCCCGTTTCGTGGGCGACGAAACGAGCCAGCGAACGTGGTCCACGTTGCGCACGCTGTTGCTTCGTTACTTATGCTGTCCTATGAAGAAGTGGCCCAACGTACGACACAGAATGCTCGACGGTTTTACGGGTTAGGGACAATATGAGCCGAACAATCAGGATTTTACCCGACACGGTAGCAAATCAGATAGCAGCGGGTGAAGCGGTAGAGCGCCCCGCGTCAGCGGTTAAGGAACTCACTGAGAACGCGCTTGATGCTAACGCCTCACGGGTCGAGGTCGCGATTGAGCGCGGGGGCAAGAGGCGGATCCGAGTAAGTGACGACGGAATAGGGATGGGAAGAGAGGATGCTCTCCTGTGCCTGGACCGTCATGCGACGAGCAAGATCCAGGTTGCAGAAGACCTTACGGGTGTGCCCACGTTCGGGTTCAGGGGGGAAGCGATACCTTCAATTGCTGCTGTGTCACGCATGTCTATTGAGACGTGGAATGGCAGAGGGGAGGTCGGCACCCGCGTTCAGCTCAACGCTGGCGGAATCAGTGAGGTGAGCGATGTAGCACGTCGGCGTGGGACCACTGTAGAGGTTGGAAATCTTTTCTACAATGCACCGGTGCGCGCTCGTTTTCTTAAGTCGGTCAGTGCCGAGACAAGGGCTGTTAACGAAATAGTGACTGCGCTCAGTCTCGCCAATCCGAGAGTTTCATTTGTACTCACCTCTGATGATCGTGTGCTACTTGATCTCCCGACGGCAGAAGGACCTGCAGTGCGGATAGCTCAGGTATGGGGAAGTGAGCATGCGAGCGCGCTAATCCCGACGTCTAGGGACGAAGATGGCTTTATCGTGGCGGGATTGATTCAACGCCCGGACGCGGCCAGGCCAGGTTTTCGACGGAGCCATCTTTTCGTCAACGGGCGCCCATTCCGATCTCCAGTTTTGGTAAGGGCGGTAGAACGGGGCTACCGAACAACGATCCCACAGGGTGTTCGGCCCTGGCTCTTTCTGTATTTGGAGGTTCCCGGCGATCAGGTTGACGTGAATGTGCATCCCGCCAAGTCCGAGGTGCGGTTTAGAGAGCAGAATCGCGTTGAGGGTTTAATCGAAGGCGCGGTCCGGTCTGCATTGGACGATGAAGCCAGTGCTGCCACCTTCGACCAGCCTAGAGGTGAATTGCCTTCAGCGGCCCACGAAGTCGGAAAGCTCGAGCACGTAGTTAAGGATGCAGGGACGGATTCTCAGATGGCACTTTTCGTGCCGATAGCTTCGGAAGATCGTGGGCCTGATCAGTCGGGAGTTGAGGGAGGGAGTACGAGAGGCGGTCGAGCCCAGCCTCTTCCTGAACCGGGGGCCAGGCCAAGGTTGTGGCAGATGCTAGATACTTACGTATTTGCTGAGACAAGAGATGGGATCCTCATTGTAGATCAACATGCCGCACACGAGAGGATCTTGTTTCAACGTCTTATGGATGGGTTTGAGTCGGGAGGGCAGGAAAGTCAGCGACTTCTTTTCCCGCTAACTCTAAAGCTGACTGCTCCTGAGGTGGCCATGATTGGAGACCTTGGAAGTCTTTTATCGGGAGCGGGATTCGAGGTCGAGGATTTTGGAGGTGACACTGTCATAGTGCATGCTGTCCCCAATCCACATCGATACTTCGACGCGGAGAGAGCATTCCGTGAAATGATTCATGAGTTGACGCATGGATCGGACTTAGTCCGTGCCGCTCGCAACCAACATGAGAGGATTGCCAGCACCTTCGCTTGCAAGAGCGCGATCAAGGCGGGGCAGAAATTGTCGGAGTCAGAAATGCAAGAGCTTTTTGATCAATTGTTTGCGACAGAATTACCCCATCATGACGTGCATGGACGTCCGACGATTGTACGACTCTCGAAAGGAGAACTGGAGCGGAAGTTCGGCCGCAAGTGAGCATTCGTGAGGGACTGCTCGCTCCGTTCGAGGGAATTTCTCTGGTTCTTACAGGGCCCACTACCTCCGGAAAGACAGCTCTATCGGTTGAGCTGTCGCAGAGATTTTCGATCGAGGTGATTTCTATGGATTCCCGGCAGGTCTATAAAGGGCTGGACATAGGAACTGATAAGGTCGGGGCGGAGCATCGTGACATAATTCCGCACCATGGCCTAGATCTAGTGACGCCACGACAGCGATATTCGGCTGGTCAGTTCGGTCGGGATGCCCGTCGCTGGGTTGATGGCATCGCATCACGTGGGAGCCTGCCGGTCATAGTCGGTGGGAGTGGTTTTTTCCTTAAAACGCTGTTGAGTCCCATGTTCACGGAACCGGTTTTAGACCCGTTGAGTAGAGAACGACTAAGGGAATGGCTAGGGGCCCAGTCTAACGAGACCCTTTCGAGATTTGTGCGTGCCCTAGATCCCGACAGAGCCGAAGTATCAGTGGCTGGCGGCCCCCAACGAATGGCTAGAACTATCGAAGTCTCTCTTCTGACGGGCATGACTCTCTCAAGGTGGCACGTGGAGGCACCAGCGGAGGCGCCATGCCTGCCTGCTGTTGTGATTGTGCTTAACCTTCCCCGAGAAGAGATCGATCGACGTATTGAAGATCGCGTGAGTCGTATGGTAGAGAGGGGTTTAGAAAGTGAGGTAAGAGGATTGATCGCTAGCGGGTATGGGGATAAAGACCCAGGCATGACTGCGACCGGATATCGAGAGATGTCTAGATATGTGCGCGGAGATGCGTCATTAGCGGAGGCGAAAAAGGAAATTGTTGCCAGTACGAAAAAGTATTCACGTCGTCAGCTCACCTGGATTAGACATCAGCTGCCGGATCATACTGTGACTATAGATGCGACTCAGCCGGTTGACCTACAAGCCGACACGGTACTTCAAGCCCTTAATGCCCGAGTCGGCTAGGTGTAGATGTGAAAATAGGGATAACGTGCTATCCGACGTACGGTGGCTCCGGAGCCGTCGCTACGGAATTGGGCTTAGCTCTCGCGGCTCGCGGGCATGAAGTGCATTTCGTTTCGTATGATCAACCCTTCCGTTTGGCGGGCTTACAGGAGAGGGTGTTTTTTCATCAAGTAGAGATGGAGGACTACCCGTTATTTGAGCATCCACCGTACGCTCTCGCATTAGCTGTAGCTCTTCACGACACCGCCCTAAGGCACGATTTGGACCTTGTACACATGCATTATGCCATCCCACATGCGGTGTCAGCGTACCTAGCTCGCCAGATGCTCGGAGATGAGCGGGGTCTGCGGATCGTCACAACGCTTCACGGCACCGATATCACTCTAGTCGGGCTTCACCCGTCATTCCATGAGATCACGCGTTTTTCAATCCTGGGATCCGACGGTCTCACTGCCGTTTCAGATTACTTGAAAGAGCAGACTGTTGAAGGTTTCTCGGTTCCAGAAAAGCGGATTCAGGTGATCCCCAATTTTATTGATACACATGTATGGCGGCCTGACCGTCAACCGTGCCACAGGGCCAAGTTTGCCTCTGAGGGTGAGAGTATTGTGATGCATGTCTCGAATTTTCGACCGGTGAAGCGGGCTGAAGATGTGGTTTCTGTGTTCTCAAGAATCCAAGAGAGAGTACCTGCTCGGTTGGTTATGGTTGGTGATGGTCCTGATCGCCCAAGGGCAAGCCAGCTGGCGCGTGAGCTGGATATAGAGGATCGAGTTTTGTTTCTTGGTAAACACCCGGCGGTCGAGGACTTACTTTCGTGCGCAGACTTGTTTCTGCTTCCGTCTGAGAAGGAATCTTTTGGTCTCGCAGCCTTAGAGGCTATGGCAAGTGGTGCGCCTGTGATCGCAGCGCGCGCGGGGGGAATACCCGAGGTCGTGGAGGATAGAGTCAGCGGTAGACTTTTGGATGTCGGTGATGTTTCAGGGATGGCGGAAGCCGGGGTTGAGCTTCTGGAGGATAAAGATTTGCGAGAGCGGATGTCGAGTGCAGGGCTCGAAGTGGCGCAATCCAGGTATTCCACGGAAATAGTGGTTCCACAGTACGAGGCATATTACGAGCGGGTACTTTCGTCGTGACAGCGTGGGATGCGTTTTTACTCGGTATCGTCCAGGGAGCGACGGAGTTCCTCCCCGTTTCGAGCTCTGGACACCTCGTCATCGTGCAGAGCTTGCTTTCGGTTAGTGTTGAGGGTGTGGCGTTCGAAGTGATTGTCCACCTTGGAACCCTTTTTTCGATCATGCTCGTCTACCGTAGCAGGATTACTGAACTCACGGTTGGGGTGCTTGGAAAAGACCAACATTCACTTTCATACGCAGGATTACTTTTTGTAGCTACGATCCCAGCGGGCCTTATAGGAATCTTGGCCAAGGAACCGATCGAGCTGTTGTTTGATGCCCCTGCGGTGCCAGGGATAGCTTTGTTAGTCACCGGAGTTGTCTTGTGGAGCAGTCGGTCAGCGATGGGTCGGCAAAGCGTGACTCGACCGACTTTGACTGCAGCGTTGTTGATCGGAGTGGCGCAAGCATGTGCTCTGATCCCCGGAATCTCACGCTCTGGCGCAACGGTTGTAGCGGCGATGTGGCTAGGTCTAGAGGCGCGCGAGGCTGCCGCCTTCTCATTCCTAATGGCCGTGCCGGTGATCGCGGGAGCCGCAGTGCTTCAGATTCCTGATCTTATAGGACATGATCAGGAAGGACTGTCACTTTCCCTGTTGGTAATCGGCGGGATAGCAGCGGCGGTGACCGGAGTCTTTGCAATTCGAATGTTCGTTGGGGTCCTGGCTAGGAGGTCCTTCCACTTCTTTGCTCCTTACTGCTGGACAGTAGGCCTTCTATATCTCGCTTATCTTTTTGTCAATTGAACGCGATTTATCCGTACTCACTGGACCCTGTTCGAGAACGCGAATACGGATTGCCGCGTTTTGAGGTATGGGAGTCGATCAAATCGACGAATGACCGTGCTCGTGAGCTAGCCGTCGAGGGCGCACCACGGGGTTCGCTGGTTCTTGCTTGGGAGCAGACTGAAGGGCGTGGAAGGCATGGGAATCTATGGTTTTCATCAGCGGGAGAGGGAGTATGGATGTCGCTGGTACTGGGAGCTAATGATGTAACGACTCAGTTACCACTTCTCGTGGGGATCTCATGTGCGGAAGTGGTCGAAGAGCTGACAGGCGTGATAGTATCGATCAAATGGCCGAACGATCTGATCATAAAGGGAAGAAAGGTGGGGGGCGTTCTTGTCGAAATGGGTGATGGATGGGTGGTCGCTGGAATCGGCATTAACGTGAGCAGGACCCCATCTGAATCACCTCAGGCCTTTGGTGATCGTGCATTAGCTGCGACCTCAATCGCCGAACATTCGGATCGAATTTCGGAGATCCCGGGCTTTGCTGGACGATTCGCTCAGAGGATTCTTGAGCGACTCGACGCTCGCGAGAGCATAGATCGAGTGGTCGATTCTTTTTCGGCACGAGATACTTTACGAGGTCTTCTTGTTCATACGGATGAGATCGGAACGGGTATCGCGCGTGGCATAGACGAGTGTGGCATGTTGTTGCTAGAGCTAGAGGACGGTTCAATCGTGAGGGTGCGCTCGGGGAGCGTTCGTGCTATCACACCATCAGAGGAAGGGGAGTAGCCGTGCAATTGGTGGTTGATGTGGGGAATACTGAAACTGTAGTGGGACTCGCTGCGTCCTCGACTAGGATTGTTGGGGAGTGGAGAGTCAGTTCGAGCGTGCCACGCACGGGTGATGAGATGACTGCTCTGATAAGGGCGTTTCTAGCCGGTGAGAATGTCAACGAATGGGAGATTGTCCGAGGAGTGGTCGGTTCCGTCGTTCCGTCCGCGAACTATGTCTGGAATAAGACTATTCGGACCATCACCGGGGTCCCGGTCATGACGGTAGGACCTCATTCCGACTTACCCATCTCGCTTGATGTAGAGGAGCCACTGACGGTGGGCGCCGATAGAGTGGTGAACACCTTGGCAACAAAGGAAATGTTCGGAAGAGATACGATAGTAGTCGACCTAGGGACGGCGACGACATTCGACTGTATTACGGCGGATGGAGCCTTCTTGGGTGGGGCGATCTCTCCAGGGCTCAGAGCAGGGTTAGAATGGTTGTCGGCACGCACGGCGAAGTTGCCCCGTGTCGAGCTAAGGCCGCCCTTGGCGGTCATTGGCCGCCGGACCGAGGCCTGTATTCAGAGTGGAGTTTTTTATCAGGCGGTCGAATCGATTGACGGTATCGTATCTAGAATTAGAGAAGAGTGGCAGCGACCTGATGCACTAGTTGTGGCGACCGGAGGGTTTGCCAGCACGATCGCACCACATCTTAAGACGGTAGAGGTGATTGAGCCGCTTCTAACACTGTATGGTCTCGCGATCGCTGGTGAGCATCTGGCCTCCCTTGAGTGACGCCTAACTAGCTAGATTCCGATTCCTCGCGCGACTTTCACCTGATCCTATGACTCTCTCCCCAGTATTTCGCTCTCCGCGGGCTGTCCAACTCCTAGCGGAACAGGGTGTATGGTCTAACCTCGCCTTAGACATTGAGGCACAGGCCGAAGCCGTCGGGACAGTGCATCTAGATTTCGAGGGCGTCATAGATGGCAGCTTCCGCAAGGCTCCTCCTCCTGCACTGGAGACTTTGGAGGTCACGACGTCGGAGGGTTTGAGCTTTCTCCAGGAGTATTTTTTCCTGATCCTGTTTAGCTCGATCTTTCGATCACTCGGCGTAGAGAAAAGCAGGCTGCAGGCATACGCGGAGCTGAATTTCTGTATCAAGGGCACTATTACAGCGGCGGACAATCTTTTTGACGATCAGTCAAAAACACTACTCCCATTAGATCCGAACTCCGGATCGCGGTTTATGTCGATCCTTCAGCTCATGGCGTTCGAGCGTTTAGCTCGATCAGTATTGGATCGCGCGGTGGAGGCTAGTGTGATAGAAAGGGGATCCGTGCTAACGATCCAGCGTGCGCTTATGGATCGGATGGCTGAAATCGGTGTTCTGGAGGGTTCGGAAGAGAGTGGGGTCGATGTCATACCTGCACCGAACGAGATGCTTGATCGGGTGCACAGGGTTCGAGGGGGTTCACTATTCGCGTTGGCGTTTGAAGCTCCGCTAATTCTCGAAGAGGATGATCTCAAAGGGCGGATAAGTGTCGCCAAAGAGGCTGTTATCCGGCTGGGGACTGCGTTCCAAATTGTCGATGATCTCACTGATTTCGAATTCGATATTGGTCGTCGATCTCATAATTTGCTGGTGTCTCAGGTTCACCATATGGGCACCGAAAAAGAGCGCATCGCGTTAGCTGGAATCTGGGAAAGCGGGATCTGCCCGGATGGAAGCGTCGAAGAGATGTTCGCCAGCTCTGCCAGGGAGGTGCTTCAGCTCGCGTACCTTGAAGCACGTGCCTCGTTTCGGTCCCTGCAAGATCTGGGCTACTGGTTCGAACACTCGTTGGCGGACGAAGTCGTTCATGCAATAGTGGGGCTGGAGGGAGTTTCTCGGATGCAGGATCTGACCGGGGACGGATAAGCGGCAGCCAAACATTAGGCTTGGTAAAAGCATTTTAATTGCCTCAACCCGTTGACAGTATCGCCTATGATTCGACCTTTCATGGCTCTTAGCACTCAGAGTGTTCGAGTGCTAGGAATTGTATTTTTAAACTCACGACTGAGCGAAGTACGCAGGAGGACATTCGGATATGGCAGATGTGAACGTTCAGCCCCTCGCGGATCGCGTCGTGGTGAAGCCGCTAGAGGAAGCCGAGCAGATGCGCGGTGGGCTCTATATTCCCGATACGGCCAAGGAAAAGCCGTCTCAGGGTGAGGTCGTGGCCGTTGGCCCCGGCAAACTTTCCGATGAAGGTACTAGACTTGAGATGGATGTCTCAGTTGGTAACAAGGTCCTTTACGGTAAGTACAGCGGCACGGATGTCACGCTGGACGGACAGGAGTATCTAATACTCCGTGAGTCCGACATCCTCGCCATCGTCTCGTAACGCATTCGCAATCGACTAGGAGATAACGAATCATGGCAGCGAAAGAGCTCGGATTCGACGTCGAGGCGCGTGCGCGTCTCAAGGCCGGCGTCGACAAGCTGGCTTCTGCGGTCAAGGTGACTCTCGGCCCCAAGGGCCGGAATGTGGTTCTTGATCGTAAGTTCGGCTCCCCCACCGTGACCAAGGACGGAGTGTCCGTGGCCAAGGAAGTGGAGCTTGAAGATCCCGTGGAAAACATGGGTGCTCAGATGGTTAAGGAAGTCGCCACTAAAACGTCCGATGTGGCGGGTGACGGTACCACAACAGCAACCGTACTTGCACAGGCAATCTTCGGTGAAGGTCTTAAGAACGTTACCGCGGGGACGAACCCGATGGGGATTCGTCGCGGTATCGATAAGGGGGTCGAGGTCGTGGTTGGAGAGTTGCAATCGCTCTCAACTGAGACCAAAGACAAGAACCACATCGCACAGGTAGGAGCGATCTCGGCGAACAACAACGCTGAAATCGGTGAGCTGATTTCGGATGCGATGGAGAAAGTCGGGAAGGACGGTGTCATTACCGTGGAGGAGGCTCGGGGACTCGAGACCACGCTCGATACGGTAGACGGCATGCAGTTTGACCGTGGATATCTTTCACCTTACTTCGTGACCGATCCGGAGAGAATGGAGACAGTACTTGAGGATCCAATGATTCTCATACATGACAAGAAAGTCGGTTCGATGAAGGACCTACTACCGATTCTGGAAAAGGTCGCTCAAACCGGTCGTCCGCTTCTGATAGTGGCCGAGGATGTCGAAGGAGAAGCTCTAGCGACACTCGTAGTGAACAAGCTCCGTGGCACGTTGAAGGTAGCTGCCGTTAAGGCGCCAGGTTTTGGCGATCGGCGTAAGGCGATGCTGCAGGATATAGCAATCCTGACAGGTGGCCAGGTGATCTCTGAGGAGGTCGGGTTTAAGCTAGAGAATGCAGTTGCTAGCGACCTAGGCTCGGCTAAGCGTGTTGTGATTGATAAGGACAACACGACGGTCATTGATGGAGCCGGCGACGGTGACAACATCAAGGGCCGGATTGAAGAGATCCGGGTGGCGATTGACAAGAGTTCTTCGGATTACGATCGGGAGAAGCTTCAGGAACGCTTGGCTAAGCTCGCTGGCGGTGTTGCGGTGATTAATGTTGGTGCCGCAACCGAGACAGAGATGAAAGAGAAGAAGGCGTTAGTGGAAGATGCGCTGCATGCCACGCGTGCCGCCGTCGAAGAGGGTATCGTTCCCGGTGGTGGCGTAGCGCTGCTGCGCGCTCAGGAGAAGCTGAACGACCTCACCCTCGATCACGAAGACGAGCAGATTGGTGTCCAAATTCTTTACCGGGCTCTAGAGCACCCGATTCGCCAGATAGCCGCAAATGCTGGAGTCGAGGGAAGTATTGTAGTCGCGAAGGTCCGTGACGGTGAGGGCGCGTTCGGCTACAACGCCCAGACCGACGAGTATGAAGACTTGGTCAAGTGTGGAGTGATTGACCCGACTAAGGTGGTGCGCTCAGCGCTACAAAATGCTTCGTCGATTGCTGGCCTGTTGCTGACGACCGAAGCGGTCGTTGTCGAGCAGCCGGAGCCTGAAGGTGCTGGTGGCATGCCTGGTGGTGGCATGCCGGATATGGGCGGTATGATGTAACAGTCGCCGACAGGCAATTCGGATCGTATACCGATTCGGTGGATGGCCCGGTCACCTACTTGGTGACCGGGTCGTCTTTTTCTTGGCAACAGCCAGATATGACTTCAGGCGGGAGAGGCCGCGCCGGTGTCTGTCAACGCTGCCCAGGCGTGTAGGTTTCTTCGGCGTGAGCCGAGATGTCCTCTGGATAGAAATAAACCGGGCGGAGAGCTCCAGTGGCGTAACGTTCTGCTTGGTCGTTAAAGTGGGGAGAACTCGGGTCACCACTCTCTCCTCCTGCAGTGACGGCAAGCGCGGTCACGCGTTCACCGAACTCGACTACGGCGACGAAAGAGTTCCCACTGGTGCCATAACGTCGAGCCGTACCGGGATATCTACGTGCTCCAAAGGAAGCGAGCGAGCCCCATCGACCGGAGTGGAAGCCCACCGGAATACTCGGTTCGCTATCGGAGAATGGTTGTTGAATGTCACCATTGATGCGCTGAAAACGGTTGATTTCTCCCCAAGGTATTCTCCAGTCTCCAAATTCCGTTGTGAGTAGTTTGGTGGCGGAGGCTAGAGACTCCAGGTGGTCATCTCCCGTTGCGCTTTGTGCTATGTACTCTAGGGTCGACATGGAACTATCTCTCGCCTTCTGTGCCACTCGCTGCATCATGTCTTCGGCCCAATACGTCGCTATTGATGTGGCTACCGATTCGATATCCCAGCGATAGTTCCAACTTCTAAGGATTTCGATCTGTTGGAGGAGTTCAGCTTTTAGTGGATTCGATCCTGGAGCGTTATCGTATGCCCGAATCAGTGCTGGGATTATGGGCTCGAAGCCGGGCATCTGACTGCTGTATGCTGCCTCGAGGAGTTTTTCGAGCGTGAAGTCCGATCGATTTTCTAGAACACGCATTGCGTGGATACCGCGGGCGTTTTCGCCACTCCTCTGAAAATATCGGGGGTAGTCGGATTCTCGGGGGCTGTCGGGACCTGCGGCACTGTATGGCCAGTTATTGGTATTCTGAATCCAGCCGACGGGAGGATTGAAAACATTTGGTGTTTCATCGATGGAATGAGGCATCGCCCAGTCGTTTTCCGAAATACTTCCATCTACTGGCCGCGTCCAATCGACATCGTTCCTCCTTTGAGGTACAAAGTTTGAGTGCCAGTAGGCGATGTTCCCCTCAGAATCCGCGTATACCGTGTTATTGGACGAATTGGTGTGCATGGACATGTTTTCACGGTACCCGGCGAGATTCCTACGCTTAGTCCGGTCCCACGACTGGATGAGCGCAGACATCGGCTCTTCCATGAGCGCAGTCGCCACCCATTTTCCGTTTTGCGAGCGCACTATAGGGCCGTGGTGAGTGCGGAATGTGGTGAATGAACGGGAATCCATGCCGGCTTCCGTCCGAAATGGAACGGTAATCTCACGAACCTTTATCGGTTGTTCTTCACCGTCGACGATGTAGAAGTATTTACCGTCACGCTCGACCACTGTCTCTAGATACTCGTCGATGTTGTCGACTCCACTAGATGTGTGCATCCACCCAGCGTGCTCGTTGAACCCTTGGTAAATGAAGAATTGGCCCCAGGTCGAGGCGCCATAGGCATTCAATCCTTCGTCGCTACGCATGTGCAATTCGGAACGGAAGAAGAATGAGGTATGGGGATTGATTAGGAGCAGTGAATTCCCATTCACAGTATTTTTTGGTGATATCGCTATTCCGTTAGAGCCCCGCGGCTCCTCCCAGTCGATGAGAGGCTGTTCTAAATCGAGCTGAGCCATTGCCATACCCATTGGCCCCTCTTCATAGAAGGCCTCGAGTTGACGAGTGTTCACCCTCTCGATGTCACCACCGATCGACCCCTCTGAAAAAGTGAGTGCCATCCACGGCTCAAAACGATCTAGAACCATAGGTTCTGTTTCCGGGTGAGTATGCAGATAGTAGTTAAGGCCTCCGGCCCATGCGTCCATCAGGTCCTGCAACCACTGAGGACTCTGGTGGTACATCGCTTCAATCTCAGCGGGGTCGATGAAGAGTTTCATGCGGAGGTCTCCCCATAACTCCTCTTCGCCATAGGCCTCGGCTAGTCGCCCTTGTGAAAATAGGAAGTTGCGTTCGATGCGATGAAAGTCGTCTTCCGCCTGCGCGAAGACTGCACCGAATACGGCGTGCGCGTCTGTAGGTCCGTGCACGTGAGCTATGCCCCAGTCGTCACGGGTTATGGTTATCTGGGATGCCATCGTTTCCCAAGCAACGACTTCGGGATCAGTAGGTAGGCACGCTATGAGGGTCAAGGAAAAGAAGACTAGAAGCTTCTTCATGATGGTCTGATCGGGTGAGGGGCAGAGATTAGTGAAGTGTGTCATTGTAGGATGGAGAGGTCGACTGGACCATTACCTAAGGATCGGGATGTCGGTTTGGGTCTAAAAAGTGGACTAAAAAAGAGAGGTAGAGGCAAATGGAGTTAGCATTGGGGTGCGGACAGGTCTTCCACCTTCTAGGATGACAGGATCCGTGCACCCCAGCCTGTCGTCAAAGGGTTTTCCAGATGCGTCTACTCAGCAGCCTACTATCGGTATTTACGATCATCATTTTTCTCCCCGAAGCAGTCGAGGCTCAGTCTCAGTCCGACGTGTCGAGGGTAGCTAAAGCCTTAGAATGGCGTGAAATCGGCCCAACTATAATGGGTGGGCGCGTTTCGGATCTAGCTGTGGTTGAGAGCGATCCAGCGGTTTTTTACGTAGGCACGGCGACCGGTGGCGTATGGAAAACCGAAAACTCCGGTATCACCTTCAACCCGATATTTGACGATCAGGTCACAGCATCGATCGGCGATGTGACTGTGGCTCCGTCGAATTCGAATGTGATATGGGTGGGCACAGGTGAACCTCAGAATCGGCAAAGTTCTCCTTGGGGTAATGGCGTTTATCGTTCGACTGACGCCGGCTTGAGTTGGTCGCATCTGGGCCTGGCGAATACGCATCATATATCGCGTATCCAAATTCACCCTCGTGATCCGGATATAGCCTATGTGGCTGCGATGGGACACCTCTGGGGCTCAAATCCTGAGAGAGGTGTCTACCGCACGAACGATGGCGGTCAGAACTGGGAGCAAGTGCTGTTCGTAGATGAAAATACGGGGGCTATCGACTTAGTTATGGATCCGAGTGATCCACAGACGCTATTCGCAGCGATGTACCAGCGTCAGAGAAAGGCATGGGGATTCAATGGCGGTGGTCAGGGGAGTGGGATTTATCGCACAACTGATGGCGGGGAGAACTGGATCGAATTGACAGAGGGACTGCCGGAAGGTGAAAAGGGTAGGATCGGGCTGGATGTATATCGACGAAATGGAAACTTTCTGTGCGCTCTAGTTGAGGCTGATGCGCGTGTCCCCGGACAGGGCTTCGGACAGAACAGTGATCGCACTGTCAGGAACGGCGTATACTGCTCAATGGATCGGGGTGAAAGCTGGGAACACCGCTCGACCACGAACAACAGACCCATGTATTATTCGCAGATCCGGATCGATCCAAACGATCCGGAGCGAATGTATTTGGGCGGATCTAGTATGTATAGGACGTCGGATGGTGGACGCACGTTCACGCCCGACGCTGCGGCTGACGTGCATCTAGACCACCACGCCCTTTGGATTAATCCGGACAATTCGGACCATATGATCCTTGGCAGTGACGGTGGTGTTTCTATCAGTTGGGACCGTTCTGATAATTGGTATCAGTTCCGGAATTTGCCGCTTGGTCAGTTCTACGAGATAGGTGTAGACATGCGTGATCCCTATCACGTGTGTGGGGGACTGCAAGACAATGGTTCTTGGTGTGCTCCTAGCGACACCCGCTCGAATCAAGGAATTCGCACCCGCGACTGGTATAACGTTGGTAGCGGAGACGGGTTCTTTACCGTTATGCACCCTTCGAACACCTCACTGATGTTCGCGGAGTCTCAGGGAGGTAATCTGATCCGGGTAAATCTTGAGACCATGGAGCGGACTCGGATGCGGCCTATTGGCCGGCCTGATGCGGATGATGAAATGCCCGAACTTCGGTGGAACTGGGATACTCCTGTCGTTCTGTCTAGCCATGACGAGAGCACTCTGTACATCGGTTCGAATCTTCTCTTCCGGTCTAGCGACTTAGGACAAAGCTTCACAGCTATCAGTGGTGATCTTACATGGTCTGTGGATCGAGATACACTGAGTATTATGGGAGTGCCTGGAGGCAGCGCTCAGATGTCTCGAAATGACGGCCAGTCTTCCTACGGTAATCTGACTGCGATTGCAGAGTCTCCTTTGAATGAAGCGGTCATTTACACGGGCGCGGACGACGGGAGGGTGCACGTTACTCAAGACAGCGGGGAAACGTGGACCGATATAACCGATCGCTTAGAAGGACTGCCACGTTATGCGTACGTGACCCGAATTGTCGCTTCGCACGGGCAGGATGGAGAAGTCTTCGCTGCTTTCGACAATCATCGAAATGACGACTTCAATTCGTACTTGTACCACAGCGAAAACTTCGGCCAAGATTGGAGGAGGATTGGCAGTGGGCTTCCGGCCAGTTCACTGAATGCGCTAGCACAGCATCCAGATAACGCTGAGTTGCTTTTTGTGGGCAATGAGGTGGGGGTGTATGTGTCTGCTGATGCGGGGGTGACCTGGGTACAGATGGGATCTGGTCTCCCCACCGTGCCCGTGGACGACATCAAGATTCATCCACGCGAAAATGATTTGATCATTGGGACGCACGGCCGCGGAGTGTGGATCATCGATGACATTAGCCCGCTCGAACACCTCAGCACGAACGTCATGGTGGCCAATGCTCACATCTTTCCGATTCGTCGAGCTACGTCCTTCAATCCATATACTCCCCAAGGGTGGACCCCAGGTATCTTCGCAGCGCCGAATCCTCCATCGGGTGCGCGAATTCGGTATCACCTCAGTAGTGATGTGGAAGAACTGGAACTCCGAGTGACTGATGCCACAGGGAAACTTGTCAGAGAGCTCGACGCACAGGTGGCTTCTGGCGTGCACGAGGTGATCTGGGACCTCCGTCTGCAGTTAGGAAGTGGAGAGGAGTCTGCGGGTGGGGGCCTGGGCCCGCGAGTGTTACCCGGCGCCTACATAGTGGAGCTCGTGACCGGTGCAGACATTGTGCAGAGCGAGGTTTCAGTTCGTATGGATCCGAGGGTTGAGATAGGGCGCCGAGAGCTTATGGCCCGACATCAGGTGATGATCGATTCGTACAGGATAGGAAGCGCTGTTGGTTTGGCCGAAAGAGCATTGGAAGAGGCGACAAATCAGCTGGTCGCTGCGGGGGAGCTTGTCGCAGGTAGAGATAATGAGAGACTGACGAGTGAAATACAGCAAGTCCGGGATAACCTTGCCGCTCTTAATGAAGAGCTAGACGACTCGTCAGGCGGTGGAAGGGTGTGGAGAGGTATCGAAACCTCTGGAGCGATGCCGACCGCAGATGCCCTTTATCAGATTGAGGAGTCTTGGGCGAAAGTCCCCAGTTTGACGGAAGGGGTGAACGCGATCATCGGCGACGTAGAATCGGTTCTGAGACAGGTATACGCTCCGATAGCGATGCCTGATCTTCCAAATGAGTTGCCGATACCTTCTAAGGGTAGGTGATAGGTGCCGGAAAGCAGGTTTATAGGAGCAGATCGCCTTCAGCGACTCGTCGCTTACTTAGCGGTTGCGTTTATGATCATGCTTGTCATTGATGTTTTTTTTGACAAGAGTGGACTTAGGAGTGGCCTGATCCTGATCTGGCTGTTGTTCCTTCCGGTTGGGGCGTGGCGCGTACTGAGGAGGTCATTGGAATGAGAAGAAGAGTGCGTATACAAATGTTAGGTGGTGCAGCTTTGCTGCTTTGTGCAATGGGATGCGAGGAATCGTTACCCGTCTTGGTATGGCCGTCTGATGATGCAACACCCACCGAATTCAGCCTCGCGATGAACGCTAAGATTCTGTGTTCTGGGATTTGGGTGCAGGGGCGTGACCCCGAGATCCACATCGCTTCTGATCTTCGTCAATTCGACCACTTCGGGTGGGGCGGCGACTTCGACTATGAGATAAACGAGGAACGCAAGCAGGTGACTCTGTCGTCACCGCGTTCAGAGAATGCCCGGACCGCTCAGCATAATGGCGATCAGGGCTGCTCAGTGCTTCCTAGGGGTATGAGTGATATACAGTTCACTCCGTCTGAGGTAGGGCGTGATTGGCCGGGTTCTTCACAGATGGCTTGGCCGATGGGCGAAGTCCCTACAAGTACTGACTTTCCGGCGGAAGTGGACGCCTCTGAGTTGGAGCGAGCGCTTGATTGGGCGATGGCGAATCATGAACACGGTCAGAATACCAGGGCGTTTCTGGTACTTTATCGAGGGCAAATTATCGGAGAGCGCTACGCTCCTGATATTCCAAGAGATATGCCTCACCTTTCCTGGTCGCAGGGAAAGTCGATCACTTCAGCATTGGTAGGGGTCTTGATAGAACAAGGTGCGCTCTCACTGCATCAGCCTGCTCCTGTACCTGAGTGGGAAGGTGACGCGCGCGGTGAAATCACAATAGAGGACCTTCTTCGCATGAGTTCGGGTCTGGATTTTAACAACTATGGTCTCGGGAACGAGAACTCTCTTTCGATTGAAAACCACCACTTCCGCATCTACTTCGATGGCATAGACGTATTCGAACATGCAGTAAGCTTCCCGCTTGCTGCTGAGCCAGGGACCCGATGGAGCTACCTAAACTCTGATCCTCTGACGCTTGGACGGATTATCCGCGAGACTGTGGAGGGGAGGGGTGAAGATTACCATGCTTTTCCTTGGGTAGCACTTTTTGATCGGATTGGGATTAAGAACGCGGTCCTTGAAACGGATGCCTGGGGCAACTTTATCCTGACCGGCTACGACTACATGTCAGCGAGAGACTGGGCGCGTTTCGGGCTTCTCCACCTGCAGGAGGGTATGTGGGAAGGGGAGCGGATTCTTCCCGAGGGTTGGGTCGACTTTGTTCGAACCCCGGCACCAGCTAGTGAGTCGAGTAACTATGGAGGGCAGTTCTGGCTCAATGCGGGTGGAGCGTATGATCGAATTCCAACAGATGCGTTTTGGCCGTCTGGCTTTATGGGACAGAACACAGTGATCATCCCGTCCCGGGACCTAGTAATCGTCCGCTTAGGCCCGAGCCCCGGGGGTGGTGCTGCATACATGAACGAGTATGTAGGACGAGTAGTGGATGCCATCGAGCAAGTTGATACGCATTGATGCGTCGGGTATGAGTAGTGTGGCTCTGACATCGAGTTCCGCACCCGGTTGACCCAGTTTACGGGTCCCGCCATCGTTGGCGTGGGCCTGACAAGGGATATCACCGTGCTTGTATGTTTTACGCTTTGATGACCGCAGTTGCTGACCAAAAAACTGGCCAGGGATTTGCACCCACCGGTTAGGCTTGTCCTGACCAAGAAGGAGACGCGGTGTCCGAGACTCCGGGGCCGCGTTTTTTTTGATGCCGTTTAGACTATCAGAATGATTGAGCGCATTGCCATCTAAGAGGCGAACGCCTGATGTCCACAGAACAACTTAAGATCACACTTCCCAACGGTGATGTTCTCCAAATGCCCTTGGGGTCGACCAGTGGTGAGGTGGCCGCACACATTGGCCCTGGGCTTGCGAAGGCGGCTTTGGCTGCTGTGGTGAACGGCGAAACCGTGGGCCTGATGGAACCCATCGTTGAGGACGCAGAGATACAGATTCTCACTGATAGAGACTTGGCCGCTCTCCCAGTACTTAGGCATTCGGCTGCGCACATTCTCGCAACGTCAGTGAGAGAGCTACGTCCGGAAGCCGCTATTGGGTTCGGTCCAGCGATAGATGATGGATTCTACTATGACTTCGAGGTAGACGAGCCCTTCACACCTGAAGACTTAGAAGCGTTTGAAAGAAAGATGGCTGATGTGGCTGCGGCGGATCAGATGTTTGAGCGTCGGCAGGTATCCAAATCTGAAGCGAGGACACTCTTTAATGACGACCCCTTAAAGCTGGAGCGGCTAGAGGAGTTCGACGACGATGAGGTGATAACGGTATATGAGAACGGTCCGTTTCTGGATTTGTGCAAAGGTCCGCACATTAAGAGCACTGGGGGACTTAAGCACTTCAAGCTGACTTCTGCAGCGGGAGCGTATTGGCGGGGGGACGAAAAGCGGCAAATGCTTCAAAGGATTTATGGAACTGCGTTTCATAAGAAGAAAGACCTAGAAGAGCATCTTCATCGCCTAGAGGAAGCGAAAAAGCGAGATCACCGCCGGCTGGGTCGTGAACTAGGTCTTTTTCAGTTTCATCCAGTTTCACCGGGGGCCCCGTTCTGGACTCCGCGGGGGACAATTCTTTACAACACCCTGGAGCAGTTCGTGCGCGCGAGGCAGCGTGAGGAGTTTTTAGAGGTCAGGACGCCTCTCATGTATACGAAAGAACTCTGGGAGCAATCCGGTCACTGGGGGAAATACCGAGAGAATATGTTCCTCGTGCTGGACAACGAGTCTGGTGAGCACAACATGTCGCTCAAGCCAATGAACTGTCCTTCCCATCATCTGTACTACGCGTCGGAAACTCATTCCTACAGAGAACTGCCGCTCCGCTTCGTGACACTAGACGTTCTGCATCGTAATGAACTCTCAGGAGCACTCTCTGGACTGACGAGAGTTCGGCAGTTTGCCCAGGATGATTGTCACGTATATCTGCGTGAAGATCAGATCGCTGAAGAGGTCCAGTTCCTGACTGATTTCATTCTGGGCCATTATGCGGCGTTTGGGCTCGAGTCTCGGGTTAAGTTCGCGACGCGACCTGAACAGCGTATCGGAAGTGATGAGCAGTGGGATCACGCTGAGGCTGAGCTTAGGCAGGCCTTAGAAGCGACGGGTTGTGAGTACGATGTCGAAGAGGGTGACGGGGCTTTTTATGGACCGAAAATTGACTTTCACGTGACCGATTCGATCGGACGTAGCTGGCAGTTGGGGACAATTCAACTTGATTACAGTGCTCCGGAACGATTTGGCCTGGAATACATCGGTAGTGACAATAAGCCTCATCGGCCGGTTATTATTCACCGTGCAGTCTGCGGCTCTTTCGAGCGTTTCATCGCAATCCTCATAGAACATTACGCGGGCGCGTTCCCCACCTGGCTAGCACCCGAGCAAGTTAGAGTCCTGTCCGTAGGGCAGGACTGGGACGCGAGTGCTAAGCAGTTGGTCGGTGCTCTGGTGGAGGCCGGTATTAGGGCCACACTTCAGTCGCGGGAGACACTGGGTTACCGCATCCGGGAGGCAGAGTTGCACAAGATCCCGTATATGGCAGTAGTCGGAGAGAGGGAAGCGCTCGACAGCACTGTGGCAGTGCGTGAGCGTGGGAAGGGCAAGAAGCAAGAGGTGATGTCGCGAGATAACTTTGTCAGGCTTGTGGAGGAAAAGATTCGTACTCGATCGTTAACCTGATGATCAGGCCCCTTCTGCCTTCAGGACGACCTGACGTGTAATCGCTCGGGGGCCTTCGTACCGATTGTGAGGGGAGGGTAGTTGACCGCTCCTGCACAGAGGGCCATTTTTCCATGCATCTTACTTAGAGTAAGTAGAAAATCAGGAAGCGAGTCGTGCGAGCGGCTCCACCTTCATGGCGGTGCGCTGCGCTGAGGGTCGTACGGATTGATCGGCAGGCTGACTTGCTGAAACGGTCCGGTCGCGGCCCGGGACTCGTCTCGGGCTTTTTGTGTCTAGGGAGTCGAGGCTCGGAAGAGTTTCAAACAGTGAATTTATCGGAGGGAAGGGACATCAGCAGAGATCGAGTTCGTGTTAACGACCAGATCAGGATCAGCCCGATCAGGCTGATTCAGGATGATGGAGAACAGATCGGAATTGTTTCCATTGACGAGGCTCGTGAGCGAGCTGAAGTGCGTGGGATGGACCTTGTCGAGGTTGCACCAGAGGCCAGGCCTCCTGTGGTCAAGATGATGGATTATGGGAAGTACAAGTACGAGGCAGACCGGCAACGCAGAGATGCGCGGAAGAAGCAGCACACTATCAAGGTGAAAGAAGTGAAGTTCCGACCGGGGATAGAGGACCACGATTACAATTTCAAGGTCGGACATGCTCGGCGGTTTTTGGAGGAAGGCAATAAGGTGAAACTGACGATGATGTTTCGGGGGCGTCAGATAACCCATCCAGAGATCGGAAAAGAAGTTCTTGCAAGGGTCATGGAAGACCTGCAGGAACTCGGACAGCCGGAATCGTTCCCGAATATGGAGGGGCGGATCATGTCTATGGTCTTAGCCCCGATAAAAGAATGAAAAGACTGACTCTCGCACGTACAGATGCGGATTGGAGTTTTGTAGCATGCCGAAGATGAAGACCCACCGGGGGGCCGCCAAGCGCTTGAAGCAAACTGGCACCGGAAAACTTAAGAGGATGAGGTCGAACAAAAGCCACATCCTCAACAAGAAGACGACAAAGCGTAAGCGTCGGCTGCGTCAGCCCGAACTTGTGAGCAAGTCCGATGAGAAGCGGATGCACAAGATCTTACCGTACGGCTCGTGAGGAGGAAGACAAATGCCTAGAGCAACCTCCGCAGTTGCGCGTAATAAGCGGAAGAAAAAGGTCTTAAAGGCCGCCAAGGGTTACTTCGGCGGACGAAAGAATCTTTACAAAACTGCAAAAGATGCGGTAGAGAAGGGTTGGGAGCATGCGTACAGGGATAGAAAGAAAAAGAAGAGAAACTTTCGACGGCTCTGGATTGCTCGTATAAACGCGGCAGCACGCGAGCACGACATGTCATATTCTCGCTTTATCAACGGTCTTAAGGCTGCGGGTATCGAACTTGATCGCAAGGCGCTGGCTGACCTCGCTGTGAGGAATCCCGAAGCGTTTAAGGCGATAGTGCAGGAGGCTAAGGAAGGCCTGGCAGCTAAGGCCAGCTGACCACATTAGAGAACGCTGAAACTGAGGGCTCCGCAGCGTGTGACTGCGGGGCCCTCAGTGCGTTATGGAGGACAGAGTGGACAGAACGGAGGATGCACACTGGCGGGCTCTCGAGCGCATGTACTTGGGTTCGCCGATTAATACCATATACGAGCCTAGTATTTCAGTACGTAACGAGACCGCAGAGATATCGATCCAGATACAGGAGCGGTTCTTCCACGCGGCAGGGGCGATCCATGGCTCTGTAACGTGGAAAATGCTGGACGATGCAGCTTTTTTTGCCGCTGCCAGTACGGTTGACGATGTGTTCGTTTTGACCACTTCGTTCACGAGCTACCTGACTCGCCCGGTCTCAGAGGGCGAGTTGAGGTCCCTAGGCCGCATCGTGAATCGTAATCGTACTCAGATCGTCGCCGAGGCCGTCGCCTTTGACCACGCCGGTCGCGAGGTTGGTCGAGGGAGCGGCATCTTTGTTCGGGGTAAGCAGAGGCTAGCAGAAATCCCGTTGTATGGGAGCGTCCAAGAGTGATAGCTTTCGAAAGAATCTGCGTGTAATGCGCCCAACGAATCACGGTGGCCGACCTCTATGAGTGAGTCAAATCCGATTGCGGACCTGAGGGCACTCGAAGAAGAGGCAACGGCAGCAGTGAAGTCGGCCCAGAATCGGGAGTCACTTGAGGAAGTGCGAGTGACTTACCTTGGGCGGAGTGAAGGTAGACTTTCAGCGATCTTGAGAGGCTTGGCTCAGGTCCCAGTAGAGCGTCGGCCTGAGGTCGGGAAGTCTGCGAATACAGTAAAGGCAAAGATCTCTCGCGCACTTGAGATGCGGCAGTTGGAGCTAGTTGCACCGTCTGCTGAAAACGAAGTAGACCTGACTATGCCGGGGCGTCCTCGCTGGCGCGGGGGGCTGCACCCGATCACCCAAGCTGTTGATGAGATTTGGCATATATTTCGTGACCTCGGTTTTGCTCGTGCCCGGGGTCCTGAGGCGGATACGGTGTGGTACAACTTCGAGGCACTCAATACACCGTTAGATCATCCTGCAGCTGATGAACAAGACACCCTATACTTGGTTGACTCTGTTCTTCTGCGCAGTCACACATCCCCAGTTCAAATGAGGACAATGGAGGCAAACGAGCCTCCAATCAGGATAATAGCGCCGGGCTGGGTTTATCGCCGCGACACGTACGATGCTACCCACACCCCGGCGTTCATGCAGATCGAGGGACTTGTTATTGACGAAGGAATCACCTTCGTCGATTTCAAAGCCACGCTCGCTGAGTTCGCTCGTCGCTACTGGGGACCAGATACACAGGTTCGCTTTCGTCCTTCCTATTTTCCGTTTACTGAGCCGAGCGCGGAGGTGGATGTGAAACGGATCATTACCCGCCCAGATGGTACTCAGTACGAGACGGAATGGTTAGAGATCATGGGCTCTGGGATGGTCGACCCGAACGTCATAGCAAACGCCGGCTATGATCCCGAACGATATACGGGCTGGGCATTCGGGATGGGTCCTGGCCGGATTGCGATGCTAAAGCACGGGGTCCAGGACCTTCGGACCTTTTTCGAAAATGATGTGCGATTCCTCGAACAATTCGCTCGGTGAACGTTTCAGCTCAGTGGTTGATTGATTTGGTCCCCGGTCTGACGGGCAAACCCGAGGAGATCTCGGAGCACTTGGCGCTGCGTGGGGCACCGGTTGACGGTATCACGTCTCCAGGTGGAGGTCTGGGCGACATCATTATCGGTCGAGTGATTAGGGCACGGCAGCATCCTAATGCGGACCGGCTTCGCGTGTGTGAGGTCGACAACGGAGCCGAGATAGTTCAAATCGTATGCGGTGCACCGGTGGTAAGGGACGGAGCCTGCTACCCGTTGGCTCCGATAGGGGCAATTCTCCCAGGGGACTTCAAGATTAAGAAGTCTAAGATTAGAGGTGAAGTGTCGCATGGTATGCTTTGTTCAGCTAAGGAGTTAGGTCTCGGTGACGATCACTCTGGAATCATGGAGTTAGTTGGTGATTTCACTCCTGGAGAATCGTTCATCAACTCTGTCGGGCTCAATGATTTCACCCTTGACGTCGAGGTCACGGCGAATCGAGGGGACTTGCTCTCGCATGTTGGGATCGCTAGAGAGCTCGCGGCTGCGGGTGAAGGCCGGATTGAGCTGCCGGAAATACCTGATGGATCAGATTTACCACTCGGATACCAAACGGGGGCACCCGAGGTAGAGCACACTGGATTCTCTGTCCGGATCGAAGATGAGAATCTGTGCCATCGCTACATCGGTGCAGTAATTCGAGGCGTGAGTGTCAAACCTTCTCCGGGATGGCTACAGGCGCGACTGCGTGGAGCTGGTGCGAGGCCGGTCAATAACGTTGTGGATGCGACCAACTATGTGTTGCTAGAGCTAGGTCAGCCGATGCATGCGTTCGATCTAAGTGAACTAAGGGGGCAATCGGTCATTGTGCGCCGAGCATCGCAAAAGGAAGCAGAATTTAAAACGTTGGACGGGGAAACCCGCTCAATTAGCACAGATATGCTCATGATCTGTGACGAGGAGGTTCCGGTCGCGATTGCGGGGGTGATGGGTGGCAATAACTCTGAAGTCAGTGATAGAACAGTCGATATTCTTCTTGAGTGCGCACTGTTCGACCCGAAAGCTACTCGGGCAACTCGACGTGAGCTTGGAATGTCTACTGATGCATCTTACCGCTACGAGCGGGGTGTAGACCCAGATGGTTTGAGGAGTGCGATGGAGCGCTGCATTCATCTGGTTCTCTCCACCGCAGGTGGTGAGCTTGAGGGTCCTATACTGGATTGCAACCCAGTTCCGTTTGAAAGCAGCACAGTTGAGCTTAGGCTTTCGCGCATAGAAAAGCTTTTGGGGATTCCCTTCGAGGCAGGCTACGTGGGGGAACTCCTAGCACCGCTCGGCTTCATCGTAGAGGGTCAAACGGATGGGGTCCTCCGTGTTCGTGTGCCAGGTTTCCGATCTTATGATGTCACTCGAGAGGTTGATCTTATCGAGGAGGTCGCGAGGACCCACGGTTTCGACAACTTTCCAGATACTCTAGGACCACAGCGTGCGTCATCGGTGTCTGATCATCCACTGTTTCAGCTAGAGGACCGGCTTAGGGCGGTTTTAGTAGGTCACGGTCTGTTTGAGGTCCAAACGCCCGCGTTTTGTCCGGAGGGAGAAGGGGACGTCGAGGTCTTGAATCCGCTGACGACCGTTGAGCCTTTCTTAAGAAGCTCGCTGATGCCGTCCTTGCTGCGGCGTGTGGAGTACAACATGGCAAGAGGGAACAGGGATGTTCGTCTATTCGAACTTGGAACTTCTTTCCATAAGGGAGGTTCGGGAGAGCCACCACTAGAAGAACCCCATCTCGCAACGATTCTAACTGGACGCCGTGAACCTCCGCACTGGTCCCGGGAAGATGAGGAGTTCTCAATGTGGGACCTGAAGGCGCTTGTAGTGGACATAGCCAGCAGGGTATACGGGGAAGAGACGACGATCGACTCGGTTGGTGGTAAATGCCCGACTTTGCTAGACGAGAATATGTGCATCTACGTGCGCACGGGCTCAGGGGATATAGTAGGGTGTGCTGGTCGGGTAACTGATGAGGCAAGTGATCTGCCGGTATGGGCGGGCGATGTTTGGTCCTTCGAGCTGGCGTTACCGCGTAATCCATCAAAGGGTGCAGAGGTAGTGGTTACCCCCCTGCCGCAATTTCCCGCTAGTGAAAGAGATCTCGCGCTTCTCCTGCCACCTACAGTGACTTCGAGAGAGGTATCTGAATCAATCCGGCGTTCTGCCGGACCTGACCTAGAGGCGTTGGAGGTCTTTGACCTCTACGTTGGAGAGGGTATTCCTGAGGGTGTCCGGTCTGTAGCGTTTCGCTTGCGTTTTCGGTCAATAAAAAAGACCCTGAAGGACAAGCAGGTCGACAAGAACATGAGTGCTGTTCTTAAACGTCTTGAGGAGGATCTGGGTGTCGAAGCCCGAGGGTAGTGGCAAATCCGTCGAACTGGAGGCTTTCGAGCGCCTCGAGTCGGCTATCGCACGTCTGGTACGCTCAGTCGAGGAGTCCGATCGCCGAGCGGTTTCAGCGGAATCCCAAGTGCAAGAAGTCAAAACCCAGAATACAAAGATGGCTGGTTTGGTGGAGCGTTTCACAGAAAGCCCAACAGACGCCAAAGACCTTATGGATCGGCTAAAGCGATTAGAGGCCGAGAACGATGATCTCAGGTCTCGACTTGACCGGGGCCGTGAGGGGATTGAGCGAATGATCACCCGGATCCGTTTTTTGGAGAATCAGAGATGACTTCTGAGAAGAGTTCGGTGACAGTCCGAATAGCCGGTGAGGATCACACCATCCGAGCCAGTGCTGAACCGGAGTACACTCGCAAATGTGCAAAGTTGGTCGATGACCGGATTCACGATATCCGAGTTGCCGCGGGCTTGATCGAAGGACACAAGGCAGCGATCCTCGCAGCGCTGTCGATAGCGGATGAACTGTTTCAGGCCCAGGATCAGCGAGACCGTTCGGTCGGGGAGATTATGGAGCGATTGGATAGACTGACTGCTGAGTTAGAAGGGGTTCTCCCTCCCCAATAACCCGATTCTGAGCCCCAGATGTCTGCGTCCGCTACAGTAGTCCATTCGGGCGAAGGGGTGAACACGTGTCTGAGGAAACTCCTATCGAACCGGACGCTGGTAGAGGTTGCTACCCGTAACGATAGGGACTTGCAGTATCCGAGTGAGATCACGGCGATTGTGATCTGCTAGACTCGTGCTGTGCATGTCGCACGTTAGATTTTTTGACATAGAGCCTCATCAACTCCCCACAGAGAAACGTACGCAATGACCCAGATTATCTCTGGTCGCGATATCTCGACCGAAATTCGTGCGGAACTGAGGGACAAGGTTTCCGCCCTCAAATCCGAACACGGGGTCACACCAGGTCTCGCGACAGTGCTAGTGGGATCTGACCCAGCCTCTCAGATGTACGTGGGTATGAAGAATAAGGCGGCTCACGCGATGGGTATTCACTCCGAACAGCTCACACTTGAGGCTGACACATCCGAAGAGGAGTTGTTGGACGCTGTCAAGGTATTGAATGGCGACCCCAGGATTCACGGTATTCTGGTTCAGCTCCCTCTACCTGATCATATTGATGAAGCCCGAATCATTGAGGCTATCGATCCGTCGAAAGATGTCGATGGCTTCCACCCGATGAGCGTCGGCCGTCTTGCAACGGGATCCGGAGACTGCTTCGCTCCGTGTACTCCGGCTGGCGTCGTTGAGATGCTTGTCCGTTCGGGCCATGATCCCGCGGGTAAACACGTCGTCGTCGTAGGCCGTTCGAACATCGTTGGGAAACCGGCCGCGGCGCTACTTATGCGAAAAGCGGTCGGGGGGAATGCCACGGTCACGGTAGCGCATTCACGGACTAAAGATCTTGCGGCAGTTACTCGCACGGCGGACATCTTAGTGGTAGCTATGGGACGCCCTGAAATGATCACTGGCGATATGGTGGCCGAGGGCTCGATAGTGATAGATGTCGGCACGAATCGTGTTGATGATGAGACGCGTGAGAAGGGCTATCGAGTATGCGGCGACGTTCTATTCGACGAGGTCAAAGGAAAGGCCGCGGCCATTTCTCCGGTACCTGGAGGAGTGGGACCAATGACTATCACCATGCTTCTAACCAACACGGTTAAGTCTGCGGGAATCAGCGTTGGTAGCGTGGTCTGAGCGATGTCGGAGGATGGAGGCATTGACTCGTTCGGAGGTGATGAGGCAAATACTGCCGAAGTGATCTCAGACCCCCCAGTTGTGCCCAAAGTGTGGTCGATTACGCAGGTCAATCGCGCTGTGAAGGAGATGCTGGAATCGAGTATAGATGCGCTTTGGATCGGTGGAGAGGTTGGGCAGTGGACGCGGTCACGACCCGGGCACTGTTATTTCACGCTCAAGGACGAACAAGCTGAGCTGAGAGCGGTAATGTTCGCTCGGGATGCGTCGCTCCTTCCGACCGATCCCGAGCAGGGCATGAGGGTCCGGTGTTTCGGTGATCTGACGCTGTACGAGCGGCGAGGGAACTATCAGATGATCGTAAGGAGGATAGAGGCTGAGGGTGAAGACGGGCTGTGGCGTAAGGCGTTCGAAAAGCTTAAGGCACGCCTAGCCGGCGAGGGATTTTTAGCAGCTGAACGCAAACTTTCGCTCCCGGCGTATCCTGAGGTGGTAGGAGTGGTTACGTCTCCGACAGGAGCCGCGCTACGTGACATAGTGACGGTCCTGCGGCGTAGGGCCCCATGGTCCCGGATCGTACTTTCTCCATCTCGTGTGCAAGGGGAAGGAGCATCAGAGGAGCTGGCTAAAGCACTAGATCGTCTGGTTGAGTCAAAAGTACCCGATGTGATCATCGTGGGTCGAGGAGGAGGTTCTCTCGAAGACTTGTGGGCATTCAACGAGGAAGCGCTGGCCAGAGCTATTGTTGCGAGTCCCATTCCCATAGTGTCTGCCGTTGGACATGAAGTCGACGTAACTATCTCCGATCTGGTCGCGGACCTAAGGGCACCGACACCCTCTGCAGCTGCGGAATTGGTAGTGCCAGATGGAGTGCTACTTCTGTCGAGTGTGCGGGCCGCACCTCTCAGATTGAGCCGTGGAGTTAGGAGAGCGGCGGAGCGTCGCAGAGCGCGGGTGACTGATCGTATGAGGGTCCTATCCCGGACGATGGAGCGCAGTATACGGCCGGCGCGCCAAGCAGTCGGGATGGACTTTGAGAGGCTCGAAAGAAGCATTCAGCAAAGTCTCGAGCAGAAACGTGCCTCCTTTTCTATGCTGTCTGGAAGACTCGAGGCATTGTCTCCTTTAGCCACTCTAGCGCGGGGCTATTCTGTGGCGCGTACCTCTGAGGGAACTGTACTTCGGCGAGTAACGGATTTTCATCCTGGGTTGCAGTTTGATTTGAAAGTGACAGACGGAACAGTGGAAGCGAACGCGGTGGGACCTGTGAAACCGGGAAGGGAGGAGCGATGATCGAAGGAGATGGGAACAAGGTAGGTCTTGAGAAACGTCTAGAGCGGCTCGAGGCGATAATAGATCGAATGGAATCAGAAGATGTAGCTCTTGATGAGGCACTTCAGCTTTTTGAAGAGGGGGTGGGGCATGTTCGGGAAGCTGAGCAGGTACTCGCTGAGACAGAGCTAAGAGTAGAGGAACTTTTAGCAGGTGGTGAGATGTTGGAAAGGGAGATCGAAGAGGAGTGAGCGAAGTAAACCCCTTCGATTTCAACGGATATCTTGAGGCGGAACGCTTACAAGTCGAAGAGGCTCTAGAGAGAGCGGTTCGGAGGATTGAGCGGCGTGACGATGTAACTGCTGATGAGGCTGCAGTGATCCGGTATGGGGTGATGGGGGGAGGGAAGAGGCTCCGTCCGATTCTCTGCGTTACAGCTTATGTGGCCTCAGGAGGTTGCCGGAGCGCTAGCGTGTACGATTTGGCCGCCTCGGTCGAATTAGTGCATGCGTACTCACTCATGCACGATGATCTTCCTTGCATGGACGATGCTGAACTCCGACGAGGACGGCCTGCGGCCCATATTGAACATGGAGCGGTCACTGCCGTGTGGGGAGCGGCCAAACTTATTCCACTAGCGGCCATCCAGGCGCTAGAGGCTGCAAGACTCTTGGGTTGTGAAGAAGCGCTCGCTCGCTCGGTCTCAAAGACTCTCATGCGAGCAGCGGGGGGTGGCGGTATGGTAGGCGGGCAGTGGATGGACCTAATGGGCGAGGGTCGCGCATTAGGTCCTGAAGAATTAGATCGACTCCATCAAATGAAGACTGGAGCTTTGTTAGCAGCATCACTTGAGGTCGGGTCGGTCGCAGCGGAAGCATCTGACAAAGTAAGAACTGCACTCCTCGAATACGGGTCGGCGGTTGGGCTCGCGTTTCAGATTGTGGACGATATCCTGGACGAGACATCCTCCTCGGAGGCTTTGGGGAAGAATCCGAGTGACGCTCAACTCCAAAAATCTACATATACGAGCCTCCACGGATTAGATGGCGCAAAGATCAGGGCGCGTGCTGAAATTGAGCGGGCGTTGGACGCACTCGTGACCGCAAGGATTGAATGTGACGAACTGATCTCCCTCGCACATTTTGTGGTGGAGCGGGGTAGGTAACTCGAGACCGGACTTTCAGGCACGGTCTATGCAGGTATCTTTTTCTGCCTGCACGAGATTCGATACAAAGGAGTGGTCCGGGTGTCCCTTCTGGATCAGATCAAATACCCCGCCGACTTACGCACGTTTGATCAGCAACGGCTTCCTGAAGTCGTGGATGCTGTTCGTGAGCGTCACATTGACGTGGTAGCCGCTAAGGGTGGACACTTCGGGGCGAGCCTCGGAGTGGCTGAACTGACAGTAGCTTTGCACTATGTGTACGACACGCCGAAGGACCAGTTGGTCTGGGATACCGGCCACCAAGCCTATATCCACAAGATTTTAACGGGCCGCAACGAAGAACTCCCAACGATTAGGACGCGCCATGGGCTAGCTCCCTTCTGCCGTCGAGACGAGTCCGAGTACGATGCATTCGGGGCTGGTCATGCTTCGACATCAATCTCTGCAGCATGGGGAATGGCGGTTGGACGTGACCTCAAGGAGGAGGATTTCGATGTCGTCGCGGTGATTGGTGACGGCGCTATGGGATGTGGTTTGGCATACGAGGCGCTAAACAACGCTGGTCATACGGACCGCGACTTTGTTGTCGTATTGAACGACAATGACATGTCCATTGCTCCAGCGGTGGGAGCTATGAACAAATACCTCACTAGCATGATCACGAATCCTGCTTATAACAAAGTCAGGCAGGTAGTTAAGGAGGTTCTCCACCGCACGCCCGGAGCGGTGGGGGATGTGATGGAAGAAGTGGCCGGTCGTATGGAGGAGTCATTCAAGCACCTGATAACTCCAGGACTTATTTTTGAGGAACTCGGGTTTAAGTACGTAGGGCCGATTGATGGGCACGATGTGGGGAAACTCGTCGATTCATTAAGGCGCGTAAGGAAAATGAAGGGTCCCGTTTTGGTGCACATCTTAACTCAGAAGGGCAAGGGGTTCAGTCGAGCGGAAGATGATCCCTGGTGGGGGCATGCACCTGGGACTTTTGATAAGATGACCGGTGAGGTTTCTAAGAAGTCGAGTGGCCTGCCACGTTACCAGAAAGTATTTGGAAAGGGGCTCATAGAGCTAGCGGACTCTGATCCTAACGTAGTGACGATCACGGCAGCGATGCCGGATGGGACGTCGACGGACATGTTTGCGAAGGCTCATCCGCAACGGTACTTCGATGTCGGGATCGCTGAAGGTCATGGAGTGACTTTCGCAGCCGGTCTAGCAACGCAGGGTATCAAGCCAATCGTGGCGATCTACTCCACATTTCTACAAAGGGCCTACGACAACATCGTTCATGACGTAGCTCTTCAAGGGCTTCCTGTGATTTTCGGGATGGACCGTGCCGGTATTGCTGGAGAGGATGGTCCAACACACCATGGTGTGTTGGATATCCCTTACATGCTGTCTGTCCCTGGTATGACTGTGACTGCTCCGAAAGATGGAACCGAGATGCTGGCGCTTCTGCGAGCGGCTACACAAGCAGGAGATGGGCCGTGGAGTGTGAGATGGCCTCGGGCGGCGGTGCCTGAAGAGGTTCCTCACCTAGGTGAGATTGATGAGATCGAGCCATGGACTTGGGAGGTGCTGCGTAGAGGAGAAGATGCGGTTTTGCTAGCGACTGGAACCATGGTGTATAGCGCCCTGGAGGCAGCGAGTAGGCTAGATGCTATCGACGTACGGACGTCCGTCGTGAATTGCCGTTTTCTAAAACCATTCGATCGGAAACTTTTCGAGGAGACGGTCCGATCGCATCCGGTGGTGATAACGCTAGAGGAGGGTCAGATCACGAATGGCTTCGGGTCTTTTATGGCACGGGAAATAGCAGAACTTGGCCTAGCGAGTCCGCCGCGTGTTTCAGCTCTTGGTATCCCGGATAATTTTATAGAGCATGGTAATAGAGATATTCTTCTCAAAGAGTTGGGTCTAGACCCGTCAGGGATCGCCCGCCAGGTGCAAGTGATCACCGGTGTTGGGGCTGAGCTGGAGACGGCATGAACATACGGCAGAGTTTTCAGGGTCCATTTCGAAGATTTGGTGTGGTGTATCGTGACGAGAGTCCTGAAGTCCTCGCAATCATTGAGCGACTGAGGGTCTGGAGTGATTCGGAAGGGATTGAATTAGTCTTGGAAGGGGACGCTGGGGCAGACGGCCAGCAGCAACTGGACGTAACCACTGATGCTTTCGATCTGCTCGTCGCTTTGGGAGGTGATGGAACCTTCCTCAGAGCCAGTAGGATGGTGGTGGGAACGAAGACGCCTGTCCTCGGCATAAATCTGGGAAGGCTCGGCTTTCTCACGGCCGTCCCACTCGAATCCCTTGAAGAAGGATTGGCTGAGGTACTAGCAGGAAAGGCTGTGATCGAGCCGCGCTTCCGATTGCGTGCAGTAATCCAGGCAAGAGACGAAGGACGCTCGGACGATTTCTTCGCGCTGAATGACATTGTTGTCCACACCACGGGCGCCGCACGGGTAACGCCACTCTCGCTTGACGTCAGCGATCGGGACGGAAAGATGCAAGAGGTGGGCAGTTTTGCGGCGGATGGTCTGATTATCTCAACGCCAACAGGGTCGACAGCATATTCGATGTCCGCCGGAGGCCCGATCATTGACCCGGAAGTTGAGGCGATCGCAGTAACTCCGATATGCCCGCATTCACTCTCGGTAAGACCGCTCGTGCTCCCGTCAACGGTAACGATCAGCGTAAGACTAGATTCCGGTGGGGATCATCAGGTCACCGTTGATGGGCAGGTCGTCAGACGACTGGCGCCAGGCGATAGAGTCGTGGTCCAGCGTGAGGAGGTGCCACTGTCACTTATTCGACTTCCCGAGCAGAGTTTTTTTGACACTTTGCGGCGCAAACTCAATTGGGCAAACCGTTCACCCGATCGCGCCTGAGTGGAGATCAAGGCTCTCTGACGCGCTCCCTTACCTAAAGAAGCATGCTAGTCGAACTGCACATTCGAGACTACGCAGTAGTTGACGACCTGACTCTCTCCTTAGGGCCGGGGTTGAATGCGTTGACAGGTGAGACCGGTGCCGGAAAGTCGATTATTGTTGGCGCGCTATCTCTTCTGATAGGTGAACGGGCGTCGTCAGATGTAGTGCGAGCTGGAGCCGAGAGGGCATCGGTCGAGGCTGTTTTCGATCTGGAGCAGTTGCCAGCTGTGCGTGAGAGGGCAGAAGAGTTGGGCTTTCGGCTAGCGGATGGCCTTCTAATTCTACGTCGAGAGGTCGCTGCGGCAGGGCGTAATCGTGCATGGGTGGGCGGATCCCCGACTACAGCGGGAGTTGTTGGTGAGCTAGGCTCATCCTTGGTCGACCTGCATGGGCAGCATGAGCACCAGACCCTCCTAAGGGCTCGCGATCAACGTTCAATCCTCGATGCTTACGGAGGCTCGACGGCTTTGGCGAAAGAGGACGCTCGTCGATACCGGGTTCTTGAAGGCCTAAGAGATCAATTAGAGGAGCGCGAGGAGAAGCAGAGGATAGTTGAGGCTCGCGAGGACTTCCTTCGCTTCCAACTCAACGAGATTGATGAGGTGGGCCTTGAGCCCGGTGAGGATGATAGGCTCGAAGTAGAAATCGGGCGCCATGAGAATTCCGAAGAACTCGCTCGGGCAACCCAGGCACTGAACGCGGAGTTGTACTCTTCCGAGGGTGCGGTCACAGATCGATTGGCTGAGGCGAAAAATATTTTGTCACGGCTAGTTGGATTCGACATTGCTCTGCGATCCGAGGTGGAACGTGTCGACGAGGCACTTCACCTGGTGTCGGATGTGGCGCGTGCGCTTGGGGACTATGCGACTGCTGTAGAATTTGATCCGGGACGCCTCGAAGAAGTGCGTACCCGATTAGACAGAATTTTCAGGCTGAAGAGAAAATACGGACCGGAGCTAGCGGACGTTCTGGAGACCGCTCAGCGCGTCCGCACTGAAATAGATGCCCACGATGAAGCTGAGAACGATCTAGCAAAAATCCGGGAGGAGATAGGGGTTGCTGAGGCTGAGCTTCTTTCGGAGGCAGCAATTTTAAGTACAAAAAGAGGAAGAGCGGCGACGGAGTTGGGGATCGCGGTGAGTGAGGCTCTACCTGACCTGGGTTTGGTTGGAGGAAGGTTCGAGGTGGAGTTGACCGTGAGCGACGCATTGTCGGCATCAGGGGCGGAGAGCGTTGAATTTGTCGTGTCACCAAACACAGGGTTTAATCTCATGCCCCTAGCGAGGATCGCGAGTGGTGGAGAGCTGAGCCGGATAATGCTGGCGCTCAAAGCTATTCTCGCATCGGTCGACGAGGTTCCAGTGCTTGTGTTTGACGAGATTGATTCGGGAGTAGGCGGGACGGTTGCATCATCCGTAGCAGTAAAGCTAGCCCGTGTTGCCGAGGCTCATCAGGTTTTCGTTGTCACGCATCTCCCGCAGGTGGCTTCGAGGGCAGACGCCCATCTGGTGGTCGAGAAGCGAGTGGACATGGACATAACGACTACTGTGGTTCGGCAGCTCAATGAAGATTCCCGTGTATGTGAAATCGCTCGCATGCTAGGGGGAGACGCTGAGTCGGATGCTTCCCGAGAGCATGCTAGGGAGCTTCTAGCTAGTTCGTCTGCCCCCATAAGCGACGAAAGAGTCTGATCCCGGCTTCAACTCGGGTCCACTTTGGAGCGTGACTGCCGGATCCCTCAATCGCATGGAGGAATCGAAGGTGTACCTCCATCGGGTTAGGGGCCTCACCCTGAATCCAGGGTTCGACAGTATCGTAGCGCAGGCCTCCCCCGACCTCGTGCAGTTTTATTCCACTTTCCGATTCTAGGATAAAGGGATTCAAGCTGGTGTTAGATGCGATAATCTCGACCTTGTCACGGAACTTCTGGAAATACCGATACTCGCCGTGTATCGATAGCGCAGATGATATCCTGAGATAGGGAGCGATTTGGATACCAACTAGTCGTCCGGGGTCCCAGCGCACTTCTGCTCGGGTGCGCGAAGCAGGCATCGCCTGACTGGGACGCTCCACACGTCGGACAATTGTGGTGGGGCGTTGACTCACTAAAGAACCTGAGGCGGCGATCCCAAAGCGCCCGTTTACTCGTAGTTCCGCTGCCAACCCAGTCTCTAGGTCGAGTTGCCCGTCACCTGTGCCGATATCTAGAAGGACATCTGGATGCTCAGGAGTTCCGGTTGGGAGGCGGATGCCAAAGCGCCCCGTGACTCGATAAGTAATCCCCGAATCTTCTACGGCTTCATCATACGTCATGTTGTCAGCGAGGCGGAGCTTGGCGGAGACCTCGACATCCCCTGGGCCCCAGAGCCCCCTCCTGCTCTGGACTGGCGTCACAGCTCCAATACCGGACTCAGGTGTAACGGCCATCATGGCAAAATCACTGTTGCTCAGCGTTGTCTGAGCTAGCACGATAGGGAGGATGCTAGAAAGGCTAGCTGTGCTTAGTGCGGTATTAAGCTCCGCTAATATTTGTGTTAGCTGGCCTCCCGTGTTGGAGCCAGCCAACGGAAAGAAGGCGGTGGCACTGTATGCGGACGAGATGGCTGACTCGAAGGCGCTGGCCCTCGAAGCAAGTTCGAGGGCGCTTGCACAAGAGGCGTTAGCGCCTCCCGCACAGATCTCGGCTGCTCTCGCTTGTGTATCGGTACTGGCCGAATTGATCGAACTTAGGAAGGATTGGACTGCGCTAGGATCCTGGATGGTCGGATTCAGGCCCAAGTCTGCATTGAGTGTGTCTGGCGTGTGAATTAGGTCTATCACAGTACGTGTTTGATTCCACGGCATTAACACTCCTACTGTGAGCCAGTCAGACACTCCAACTTCTGCTGCGAACTTGATCGAATTCATCTCTTGTTGAACTCTCCCAGCAGTTGGACCAAGGCTGGGTTCGTAGTCGGGTGCTTGCATCAGTTCACTGAGCGACGACTGCAGGATTTCTAAATTGGGGAAAAGATTGGCTCCGTTAGGCGAAGAGAGGTCGTCGCCCAGTTCTTCGATACGTTCTGAGCCATTAGATGCCCGACTAAAACGGCGATCCCACGTCGTATAGATCGGGTGGGCTTGCAGGCGAAGGTGGCCTCTTGGGACCAACCCGTGGTCCAGGGCTTGCCCTTGGATGTCATATGCCGATAGCGCCATCAAGAACACTGTTGACACCAGCAGGTGCAGGAGGCTCAGACGCATGGCCTAGGTGTGAAAAGTCTCAAGAACGGAGCACTCCAGGGGCCCAGGTAGAGTGGGCGTTTAAGCGTTCAACATAAGAAGTTAAGTCAATCTGAGAAACACAGTCACGACGCCGAAAACGGCATTGACCGCCCCAATCTATGTTTCTAGCTTGGTCTCCGCGTGATCTGCGGGAATAGCTCAGTTGGTAGAGCACAACCTTGCCAAGGTTGGGGTCGCCGGTTCGAGTCCGGTTTCCCGCTCTCGGGAGGAGGGGTCGTCAGTTCTGGCTGGCGGCCCCTCCGCTGTCATGATGACATTTGCTGGCTTACGCACTCTAAGTTTTTCCGAGATGTTAGTCACAGGATCGCGACCGGTACCCAAGCATGGCATGACGGTTTTGGAGCAGAAGTTTCGCATCCGGCTATATCCCGTTCACACTCGCGCGTCTTAAGTAAGTCGCCTGCCGTTTTGGGCTAGGGGGTGAATGGGGTGGCCCACATTCGCTTGCGGGTAGGCTGAGGGGCCGGTAAGTATGATCTGACTGATAGGGCTCATAAAACGGAGGTTGCGCAGTATGGATTCCACTACTCTGCTCATAGTTCTTGCCTTAGCGGCAGTCGTACTTCTCTTAATTAAGAAGAAGGCAGGAGACGCACCCGTGGAAAGCGCGACCGATGCCGGAGACGCACAGCTGCCCAAAGTACTTCAGGAAGCTGCTCCTGCTGAGGAAGATGCCAGTGAATCGCACGCAGATGTAGATGATGGCTCCGATGAAGATGCGCCGGTGGCGGTCGAAGAGGTTGAGCCCTCGGCGTTTGATGCGGGAGGCGCGGAAGCAAGTGCTCCATCAGAAATGGCTGCCCCTTTTGAGGAAGCTGCTCCCGTCGAAGAGGAAGCCTCCTCATCAGCATTCGGTGCCGAAGACGCTGGAGGAGACGGGTCGACCGAAGATGACCAGCAGGACACTCCTTCACGAGATGGCGATCCCTACGCTTAGATCCTTTAGCGGTACAGGGTGGACAGTTCGTAGTCAGGGGATACGGTCTCAACGGCTTCCGTGTTGAGGTCGCCACCTGAGTAAATCGTTAGAAGTAGAACCTTTCATCGGACAGAGAGCATGAAATTCTTGGTGACCTGGAAAGTTCCAGAGGAAAACTGGATCAATATTCTTGACGTCTTTTCTTCGCTCAGCCCTGACGAGCGGGCTGATGCGGGAGAGGGAGTAACCATCGAGGGACGCTGGCATGATCTAGCCGACAAGTCTGGTGTGGCGGTCATGGAGTCGGACGACATCGAAGCGGTTTTTTCTTATCTCGGGCGTTGGAATCCGCACATGGAAGTGACTGTGCGTCCGGTGCTGGAGGATGCTGCGGCCGCGGCGGTTGGGAGAGGTATCGTCGAGACATCCAGCCACTGAGAGTAACAGTCTAGATTAGTCTTTCGAGTTAATGCTCTAATCAAACTAAGCACCGATGGGGGGCTGGTGGCCTCCCGCTGACATTCAAGGCATCGCGCATGAGTGACTCATCGCGCCGCCCTGACGATCATGGCCTGCGCCGCGTGATACTCGTGGTGTGGGCCATGATCATTGGGGTCGGTCTCTACCTTAACTGGAAGTACTTAGCAGTTGATTTCGAGGGTACCCTAGAACTAGTTCGGTTCCAGGTACAGCAAAAGTTTGTGATCGTGGCAGCCGTTTACCTCCTGCTGATAAGCCTGCGTGGCCTCGTGTTCATCCCGAGCACTCCCGTGTTGTTGATTGGTGTGGTGATTTTCCCTCCTTGGCAGAATTATTGGATCAACCTCGTTGGTATCGTCCTGTCGAGTTTCATTGTCATAATGGCGATTCAGCATTTCGGATTTGGCTCGTCCCTTGAGCGCCTTCGATCATCTAGTTCGCGGTACACGAAACTCGAGTCGCAGTTGGCACGATTCGGCCCACCGATAATTGTTGGTTGGAGTTTCTTCCCGCTGGTCCCGACTGATTTGATCGTTTACCTGGCAACTTTGATCCGGATTCGTACCGGGATCATCCTCGCGTCCGTCCTTGCCGGCGAGGCAGTTCTTATGGCGATATATGTGTTTGGTGGCGCAGCTCTCTTGGATTCGCTAATCGCTTTGTGATTCAATCCTCAAGTCCTTCTTCCTTTTCTTCAGTGTTTCGCGACTCTGGGCTGCTGCGAGGCATCATCATCTGGGCTGTTTGCATCACAGCCCTCGTTCCAGCAACTGAAGCTGGCGCCCAAGAACATGATATGGGACGGGAACCAGTCCCACCGGAGAGTTTGCCGCGGCCGAAACTGATTGCATTTCCGGCGCAGGAGGAAGTGATTCTTGACGGGATACTGGATGAGCCATCGTGGAGTTTGGCAGATAGCACCGATGGCACTCTTTGGCTGACGCAGCCTACAGCGGGATTGCCTGCACCCGATCGAACAGTGATCCGCATTATGTACGATGATGATGCCTTGTATATGGGTGCCGTTCTTTATGATCCTGAACCCCATCGACTTGTCTCTGCCGGTCTAGAACCAGATTTCAATCCGCAGGCTTCGGACATGTTCGGTATGGCCATTGACGCTAGTCGGGACAAGCAGAGTGCCTACGTATTCGGAGCAAACCCGGCGGGAGCGAAATGGGATGCTCAGTCTTTTAATGACGGTGCTGCGATCAACGCTGCCTGGGAGGGCATTTATGATGTGAGTACCAGTACATTTGACGAAGGGTGGATAATGGAAATGCGGATTCCACTGAGCACGCTTCGATTCCCAGCGGGCGAAGGTGAGCAGGTATGGGGTTTGAACTTCAGTCGCCAGGTACGTCGACGGAACGAGTACGCCACTTGGGCAGCGATCCCGCGTCAGTTCAGAATCTTTAGAATGTCGGAAGCGGGTACGGTGGAGGGGCTGCCTGCTTTCCGGCCGGGAAGAAATGTCCAGGTCAAGCCATTTTTTTCGGGGTCAAGTCAAGGTGGGCAACTGCACCCCAACGGACCTGCGCAGGAGTACGATGTTGGAATCGACGCCAAGTGGGCCGTAACCCCTCGACTGGTGCTCGACCTGACTGCACTTACCGACTTTTCTCAGGTTGAGGTGGACGAAGAACAGATAAATCTGACTCGTTTTTCGTTGTTTTTCCCTGAGAAGCGAGACTTTTTCCTGGAAAACGACGGGATCTTCACTTTTGCAGACGATGCTTCGCGGGCATTCCGGTCTGGTTCGAGTCCACAAAACTTTAAGCTGTTTCATTCGCGCCGGATCGGACTTTCAGATCAGCGCGAGCCTCTACCAATCGCAGGTGGTGCTCGACTATCGGGTAGGATCGGCCGCTTCGAGGTAGGTCTGATGGAGATGCAGACGCTAGGTGACGGAATGGATCCAGCCGAGAATTTTGCAGTGGCACGTGTCCGTCGCAGCCTTCTAACCCGTTCCGATGTCGGATTTATCATTGTCAACCGCCAGGTCACTGGTGGTGCCGACGTGGCAAACTATTCGAGATCTGGTGGCTTAGATGCCAACTTCCGGTTTGATCGACTCCAAGTGAACGCTTACGCCGCGATAACCGACGATCCTGGGAGCGAGGGGGATCGCTCGATTGGGTCAGTTCAGTTGGGGTGGAGGGACCCTGTCTTCGACTTCTCTCTGCTCGGCAAGCATGTCGGCGCCGACTTTCGTCCAGATGTCGGTTTCGTCAATAGGACAGCAGTAAACCAGTGGTTCACGTCTGGAGGAGTGCACCTGCAGCGGCCGGTATCTTGGCTGACTGAGCTCAATCCTTACCTGGATATGACGGAGTCTTATTCTGTGGCTGGCGCTTTTGAGAGTCGAGAGATAAAACCCGGCCTTATGGTGATAGCAAATGATGGAGGGCGGCTTAGTCTCGACTATTCTCGACGTCAAGAACGATTAGCTAGTACCAGCACCATCCTAGGGGTTCCGATGGCGCCTGGAGATTATGCCTTTGATTTGATGTCGATGAGCTATAACGCTAACGGTGGCAGAGTCGTCTCAGGGAACATCTCGTTCAGCACTGGCAGGTTTTTTGACGGTGATCGATCATCGGTTTCGGGGACGGTATCGGTCCGGCCCAATGAACACATTCTCCTAGAAGGCACGGCTCAGAGAAATAGGATTGAGCTCGGAGGCAATCCCATAGACGCAGACCTTTTTAGCGGCCGTATGCAGCTGGGTTTCAGTACAAGAGCGTTTTTGTCTTCTTTTGTGCAGTACAATCGCGTCGCGGGTGAAATGCTGACGAATGTCAGATTCAACCTCATCCACGCACCACTCAGCGATGTGTTTATGGTTTTTTCCGAGCGTCGTCGGATGAGGCCGGGACCGAAAGAAGTTGCGGTTATAGACAGGGGGTTCACGCTCAAGGTGACGCGACTTCTGCAGTTTTGATGCTCTGGCGCGCGATATAGGTGTTTCCCAGGGTTGGCACGTCTCTCTGGCGCGTTCAAGAGGTGACATCCGAAAGATGCCCTAAAGAACTATACAAACCTGAGTTTTGTTGCGAAGATGGAGTCCTCTATAGTCATCTCTAAGCGGGCTTGAAACGACAGTATTTGTTTCGTGGTGACTCGTAGCAGCGGTACAGGACAGATCGGTGGGTGATCTGCAGAAAACAATTTAGGCGCCGTGGCCAAGTGGTAAGGCAGAGGACTGCAAATCCTTTATCCCCGGTTCGAATCCGGGCGGCGCCTCTCTTTGTGTCGGAGAGAGCAATCTTGTGTGGGTAGTAATGAGCGTTACGAACCGAGACTCCAGGTTTATCCTTGCTGGCTTCCCTCATCAAGGTCTATTTTTACGAGGGATATCCTCTGACAGTGGACTAGGATGAAACTGCCTGTAGTACCCGCCGTCGTTATTGGTATGTCGCTAATGCTCGTCGGTGAGTCACAATTACCAAGTCCCTCGCATTCTTTGCGAGTGGTCGAGGGGCATCCTATAGCCGTGACGGCGGATGTAGACCCCAATGCGATAGTTGAAAAAACGTGTGTTCGGTGTCATTCAGATTCTCGGTTACGCGGGAATCTGTCTCTCGAGGACTTCGACATCGGTCGGGCGACAGAGAACGCGGAAACGATCGAGCGAATGATCCGGAAGGTGCGGGCAGGTATGATGCCGCCTCCGGGCATCCGCGCCCCTGCTGGAGACACTCTCGCTCAGTTCGCAGCACTTCTCGAAGACGTGATGGACGAGAATGCCAAAGACAACCCAAATCCGGGTAGGCGTACATTTCAGAGGCTAAATCGTCCGGAATTCGAGAAGGCAGTTTATGATCTTCTCGACCTTGAGATCCGAGCTGAAGAATGGCTCCCATTGGACCAAATGAGTGCCAACTTCGACAACATAGCGGACGTGCAGTCGCTTTCTCCCACACTTCTCGAAGCATATTTGAACGCGGCTGCTGATATCAGTCGGATGGCGGTGGGAGATCGGAATGCGCCGTCGATAAACGTGACGTATCGCAATTCTCAGTACCTGTCACAGCACCCGTGGGACCATGTTGAGGGGGCGCCTTATGGGACACGTGGTGGAATGGTCGCGGATCACGTTTTTCCGGCCGACGGGATGTACCAGTTCGGAATGACGTTCGCGAGCGGCCGTAACGAACGTTTTGAGGATATCGATATCTCTGTCGATGGAGAGCGGGTAGCCTTTTTGGCGTACACTAGTTCGGGTGAAGGTGCGGATGGACGCGGTGGCGACACTGCACTCTGGACGGAGCCGGTTTTCGTGCGTGCAGGACAGCGAGTGGTCTCGTCGACGTTCATTCGCCGAATGGACGGGCCCTACGAGGACCTGATCCGGCCACATGATTGGTCCATGGCCGGGGGAGGATCCGGGGGGTCGGGTGTTACTACGTTACCGCACTTGCAAGAACTGATCGTCGGGGGCCCGGATGCAGTTACGGGAGTGTCGGACACTGCCAGCCGAGACCGTATCTTCGTCTGCCGACCAACAGCTCCCGCCGAGGAAGAATCTTGTGCTCGGACTATAGTGAGGAACCTCGCGAACAGAGCCTATCGGAGATTAGCGGGTGAGAATGAAGTAGAGGGGTTGATGGATTTCTACCGGATGGGCCGAGAGAAGGGTGGTTTCGAGAGGGGTGTTCGGGATGCCCTTGAGGCAGTGCTCTCCAGCCCGTTCTTCGTATTAAGACTCGAGAGGGAGCCCGAGGGTGTTGATCCTGGAGAGACTTATCGAGTAGAAGGGCCGGAACTTGCTTCCAGACTCTCATTCTTTCTCTGGGGCACTCCACCGGACGCTGAACTGATGAGAGTGGCCGAATCGGGTGACCTCAATGACGAGCGTGAGATTGAGAGGCAGACGCGTCGCATGCTTGCGGATCGGCGGTCAGCCGCACTTGGTAACCGGTTTGCATATCAATGGCTCCGACTTCAGGACATCTACAAGGTCCGACCGGACCCCAATTTCTTCCCGAACTTTGATGAGACGCTTGCGGACCTAATGACGAAGGAGACAGCGCTCTTCTTCAATCACTTGGTCCAAGAGGACGAGGACGCTCTGCAACTGTTCAATGCGGATTATACGTTCCTAAATGAGAGACTAGCGACGCATTACGGGATGCAAGGTGTGGCTGGCAGTGAGTTCCGCCGAGTTGACTATACCGATGAGGCTAGGAGTGGCCTCTTGGGGCATGGTAGCGTCTTGGTTTTGACATCTCTGGCGAACCGTACCTCGATAGTACTGAGGGGAAAGTGGGTGATGGAGGTTCTGATGGGCACGCCGCCGCCGCCGCCGCCGCCGGGAATTCCGGATCTTGAAGACACCGAGGGTACCCAAGACGGAAAGCGTTTGACGACCCGGGAGCGCATGGAGATTCACAGCGAGAATCCCACGTGCAATGCTTGCCACCGCTTTATGGACCCGATTGGTCTAGCACTCGATAACTTCGACGTGACTGGCCAGTGGAGACTGCGTGAGAATGGAATGGGCCTCGACACACGAGGGGAGTTCTATGACGGAACTCCAGTCACGACGCCGAAAGAGGTTGCGGAAGCCCTGCTTCGGCGACCGGTGCCGCTTATGCGGAACCTAACCGAGAACATGATGGCGTATGCGCTGGCGCGCCGTGTTGAGTACTTTGACTTACCGACAATCAGGCGAATCGTGACGGATGCGGAAGACGAGGGCCAATATAGTATGCAGTCACTCATAGTCGGTGTGGTCACAAGTGACGCATTTAGGATGAAGCGGGCCGCGGAGCTCGCAATTGATCAGGTAGACAACTAGATAGGATCCTACTCTTAGGAGACAGGGAAGATGGAGTTCATTTCAGGCAAGTATCTGGATCGCCGGACATTCCTCAAAGGGATGGGAGCGGCTGTTGGGCTTCCGTATCTCGACGCAATGGTGCCAGCTGGTCGCATGAGTGGTGTAGTAGCTCGGGCGGAAGCGGCGAAGACCCCTCTGATTGCGATCGAAGAGGTGCACGGCCTCGCCGGATGCAACGACTGGGCTGCAACCCAACATCTATATGCCCCACAGATCATCGGGAAGAATTTTGAGATGGCGCCAAACAGCGCGTTGATCTCGCTGGAGCCTTACCAAGACTACTTAACTGTCGTATCGAACACCGATGTAAGGATGGCCGAGGCGTTTACCGCCCCCGAAATTGGAGGCGATCATTTCCGCTCCAGTGCGGTGTTCTTGACCCAGTCTCACCCGAAGCAGACGCAGGGTTCCGATCTGTTTGTGGGAACGTCTCTGGACCAGATACACGCTAATCGCTTTGGTCAGGACACCCCGCTGCCGTCTATGCAGTTCACGATCCCAAATATCGACCAAGCTGGTGGATGCACTTACAACTACTCCTGTGCCTACACTGATTCGATTAGCTGGGCGTCACCTAGTGAGCCACTTCCGATGATTAGAGACCCCCGGGTAGCCTTCGACATGCTCTTCGGAGCAGGTGGGACGCCAGAAGAGAGGGCTGAGCGTCGGGCTATGCGGTCGAGCATCCTTGACTGGATCACCGGTGAGGTTACTGCGATGAACCGTCAGCTTGGTAGCGAAGACCGGGTGCGAATGGACCAGTACCTTACCAATGTGCGTGAGATAGAGAGGCGCATTCAGATGGTTGAGTCCCATAATCTGTCGGGTGAAGAACGCTTAATCCCTGAAGCGCCGGCAGGAATCCCTGACTCTTACCGGGAGCACATGGAGATCATGTTTGATCTTCAGGTATTAGCTCTCCAGACTGACATGACCCGGGTTATAACGTTCAAGACTGGACGGGATTCGGAAAACCGGGTATTCCCGGAGTCGGGTTCGGATCGCCCATTCCACCCTGCGTCACACCATGGAGGCCGGGAAGAGGCGATTCTCGAGTTCAACAAGATCTGCCAGTACCGTGTGGGAATGCTTCCCTATCTCTTGGACAAGCTCAAAGACACCGTAGAAGGCGGTACTAACCTTCTAGACAAGTCAGTGGTGATGTTTGGGTCCCCGATGGCGGACGCTAACATCCACAACCACCGACGCTGCCCGCTGATCTTCTTAGGGAAGGGGAACGGGATCCTGGAAGGCAATCTCCATCTTAAGGCGGCGGACGGCACACCGATGGCTAACGCAATGCTCACCATGATGCAGGAGCTAGGGCATACCAATATGGAGAACTTTGGAGACAGCACGGGCGGCTTAATGCTGCGCTCAGCTGGTCGCACAACTGCTGAACAACTCCGCTAGTCGAATGATACGCCTCAGTAGGGTCGGTTTGTCTTCTGCCATTTTACTGGTTCTGGTGGGAGCAGTGTTTGTTGAGTCTCCGGTCGCGGACGCCGCACGCTCGGGAGACCTCGACGAAGTCCGCTTGCTGTTGCGAGGGGGGGCAGATGTCAATGCAGCTCAGGGTGATGGTATGAGTGCCTTGCACTGGGCAGCAGAGCGCGGCGATATGGCCTTAATGGAGGTCCTGCTCTACGCGGGAGCAGAATTGGAAGCGTCCACTAGGATTGGGCACTACCGTCCTTTGCACATAGCGGCCCGAAACGGAAACGTGGAGGTGGTGATCCGGCTGATTGAAGCTGGGGCCGACATAAACTCGGTTACGGACCCAAGTGGCTCGACACCTTTGCATCTCGCGGCGCTATCTGGAAATGGTTCGGTGGTGCGTGAACTAGTGAATGCGGGCGCTGACATCGATTCGCGAGAAGCCGAGTGGCAACAGACACCACTGATTTTTGCAGCGTCTTGGAACAGACTGGAAACAGTGGTTACGCTTCTTGAGCTTGGAGCGGACCCTAATCTGGCTGCGAAATCTATGGATCTCCAGGAGATGGGACGGCTGGATGGAGAGGCACAGCGCAGGCAGCAGGAAGTCCTCAAGGCGTTTACTAATGATGGTGAATGGGCCGCGACCTCAGCGCAGGTACAAGCGGCGGTGGTAGCGGGCCGAGGGGCGTACTCCGCGGGAGCAGAAGTAGAAGAACGACGCCAGAGCAATCGCTTCCAGCGTGAAGTTCGAATCAAGTCAAAGGGTGGTCTGACTCCCCTGTTGCACGCGGCCCGTCAGGGGCACGTAGAAACGATCGAAGCTCTCTTGGAGAGTGGCGCGAGAATTGATCAGGTAGGGGGAGGCGACGGGACCACTCCGCTTCTGATGGCCACTATCAACGGACAGTTTGATGCCGCAGCGGTGCTGCTCAGGCATGGGGCGAATCCAAATATTGGTTCATCGCTGAACGGAGTAACTCCACTGTTTGCAGCGGTTAACTCCGAGTGGCAGCCGAGGACCCGTTACCCCCAGCCGCAGGAGCGAGAGGGACAAGAACACGGTTACCTAGAGGTAATGGAGGCGCTGCTCGAGGCTGGGGCGGACCCTGATGGGCGTATGACTCTCCACCCATGGTACATGGAGTATACCGGTTGTGGGAATTCGCAGTGCGGCTTGATAGATATGAAGGGTGCGACAGCATTTGTTCGCGCAGCGTATGCGACGGACGTGAATGCTATGCGACTTCTCATGAGATGGGGCGCTGATCCCCACGTCGCGACTAAGGCACCGGCCCGAAGGAATCGTCGGACGACACAAGAACGCATCCGTGAGTCCCAAGTCGAGGCCCTCGACAACGTAGAAGAATTCGAGGAGCTAAGTGACTCTGCTCAGGCAACCGCGGTGGTGACCATCTGGGAAGACTTGCCAGACTCTGTGAAAGGAGGCCTGCCGGAGGAGGATGTTCGTGAGACGCCAGCGGATTTCAGACAGCTCGTTCTAGAACACGCTATGCGGCAAGATTCCGTGAACGCCGAGAAACCAGATCCTTCGGGACTAGCACCGGTCCCGCAGGGTGGCCCGGCCGTTTTTGCGATCCATGCGGCATCTGGGGTAGGGTATGGCGAGGGGTTCGCCGGTAATGCTCATAGGCACGCGGAGAATGGATGGCTCCCGTCGGTCAGATTCCTAGTGGAAGAGGTCGGCATGGACGTCAATCTTCGAGATCACAATGGGTATAACTCCATCCATCATGCAGCGGCCCGAGGAGATAACGAGCTCATCCTCTA
>Ga0114933_10000093_pt1 | contig 106685 bp, 87 predicted proteins | sample 4SBtaG_FD_89691 | JGI IMG/M metagenome (GOLD analysis project Ga0114933, IMG submission 89691) | Deep subsurface microbial communities from Kolumbo volcano to uncover new lineages of life (NeLLi) - 4SBTROV12_W25 metaG | ecosystem: Environmental > Aquatic > Marine > Volcanic | place: Kolumbo...
GTCCGGAATAGAGCCCGAAGGCAGACTAGCGGCCGACCGGAGGCGGCGCCCACTGCGCGCAGAGCGGGTAGCCGTCGCCGACGCGGTTGCCCTCTTCGTCGAGCTCCCAGTAGGCCTCGGCCTCGCCGTCGCAGTCCTCGGTGTTCAGGTCCTTCTCGATGATGTCGGCGCAGGACAGGGGCACGATGGTGCCGTCGAGGGCGCCGCCCACGATGTCCTTGGCCTTGACCGAGAGGCAGAACTCGCCCGGGTCGTCGCCGCCGCACTCCTGGCAGCCCACGCCGACCGTCTTGAAGACGAGGTCGCAGATGCCGTTCTCGTCCTTCTCGTCGCCGAGCAGGCCCGCGAGGTCACGGGTGTCGAGGATGCCCTCGAAGCGGCCGCCGGCGAAGCCGGAGCCCTCGGGGTGCACGACCATGGAGAGGAGCAGGTCCTGGATGGTGGCGTTGACGCCCTGGATGCTGAGCTCCAGGTCGACGCCCTCGAGCACGAGCGACGGGTTCTCCCACGTGGCGGGCTGGTCGTCGGCGGTGTCCGGGATGCGGTCGGGGCCGGCCGTGAAGGTCAGCGTCTCGGAGCAGAGGTCCTGGACGATGTCGGGGCCGTTGAGCTCACCGAGGGCGCCTTCCACGTGCGCGATGTCGTTCTCGAGGTCCGAGGCCTCCGAGAAGGTGAAGATGATGTAGATGTCGGCGAGGAAGCCCTGGAGGAGCGAACCGACGGCCGGGGGCTCGGTGAACGTGGCCGAGGCGAGGTCCAGGTGCATGACCTGACCCACGAGGGCGCCATCGTCGCCGACGACCTCGCCGTAGGGGCCGGTGCTGAAGGACCACGTGGCCGGGGTCTCCTCGTTCCAAGTGATCGTGGCGGTGTACGTCTCGTTGGCGGTGAGGTCGCCGCCGGGGGTGAACTTGACCTTGCGGCCGCTCTCCTCGAGGACGGTCTCGCCCGCGACGGCGGAGCCCGCGGAGTCCGCGAGGGTCAGCGACGAGGTGGTGGGCGCCACGTCGAAGCGGGCCCAGACGTCCAGCTGGTAGAAGAGGTCGTCCTCGGCCTCCTCGGGCGACACGCCGATGATGCGCGGCGGCGGCGGCGGAGCGGGGGTCTCCGTTTCATCGTCGGTGGGACAGCCGAGGCCGAGGCCGAGGGTGCCCGCCGTGAACGCGAGCAACACCAGCTTGCTCATGAGGATTCGCATCAGTTTCTCTCCATTTGAATTTCAGCGCCCGCCCACAGGACCTTGCGCGGTTACGGCAGCGGACGGGGGTTCACCCAGAACGGCGGGAAACTACGCAGGTGCCAAGACGATGTCAAATGTCTTTGAATGCCCGTTCAGTTCTGCGCGGATAGCATGCGAACCGTGATCGGCGAGGCGATCGAGAGCCCGTCGTGGGCCGCGGATCTCGGGAGCCTGTGCGGCTTCACCCATCGGGCGTTCTCCGGCCCCCCGGCCGTGGCCTGCGAAACTCAGGTCCACGGGCGCGACGTGCACGTGCTCGGGCCCGCCTGGACCCCCGGGGAGCCGCTCCCCGACGGCCCCGCCGAGGGCGACGGGCTCTGGACGACCGTGCCGGGCCTGCCCGTGGCCGTGCGGACCGCGGACTGCACCCCCATCCTGCTCTGGGACCCCGAGGTCGGCGCCGTGGCGGCCGTCCACGCGGGCTGGCGCGGGACGACGAAGGACATCCCCGGCGCGGCCCTCGAGGTCGGGCGGACGCTGGGCGTGGACCCGAGCCGCGTACACGCCGCCGTCGGTCCCTGCATCGGCGCGTGCTGCTTCGAGGTGGGGCCCGAGGTCCCCGCGGCCCTCCGGAGCGTCGGGCTTACCGACGCCGACTTCGGGCGCACCGTGGGCCCCCGCGGACGGGACCACGTGGACCTGCGGCTCGCCAATCGGGCGCTCCTCACGCGCGCGGGCGTCCGTCCGGATCGCATCGAGGACGTGGGCGGGTGCACCGTGTGCATGCCCGGGCCCCGCTACGAGTCCTACCGCCGCGACGGCCCCGCCTCGGGCCGCATGCGCGCCGTCATCGCCCCGCTGCTCGCCTTGCTGCTCTTCGTCGGGTGCGGCGACGGTCCCCGGGGGGCGGACTTGTCCCCACGCGACGCGGTCACCGCCGCCCAGACCCTGCTCGCCGAGGGCCGACCGGCCGAAGCCGAGGCCGCCCTGCGCCCCGTCGTGAAGGCGACCCCCGACGACGCCCTCGCGCGCGCCGTGCTCGCCCGCAGCCTCCACGCCCAGGAGCGCTTCCTCGAGGCGACGGTCCAAGGCCGCATCGCGCTGGGCATCGACCCGCGGCTCTGGCAGGCCGCCTACAACCTCGCCTGCCACAGCGCGCGGCTGGGCCGCGTGGACGAGGCGCTCCACTGGCTGCAGGCCGCCCTCACGATCGCGGAGCTGTCCCCCGAGGAGGTGGGGGCGGACGAGGACCTGGCCTCGCTGCACGACGATCACCGCTTCGCCTTCTACCTGGCAACGGGCGTGCTCACGCGTCGGGTGGAGGACGCCATCGCGCGCGTCTCCCCGGGGCGGGTGGAGGTCGGTCGGCCCGCGACGCTCACCGTCATGGCCATCACCCTCAACCGGCGCCTGATGGCTCGACGCGAGGCGGTCGAGATCGACCTCGCGGGGCCCCTCCCCCCGGACGGCCTGGCCCCCGTCACCCGTCGCGAGACCTTCTCCACCGGGGCCGAGGGGGGGCGCGAGTTCATGCAGCGCACGCTCCACTTCGGGTTCCGGCCGCTGCGCCCCGGGCGCCTGTCGCTGGGGCCGTTCCGCGTGCGCATCGGGGACCGCGAGGTGATGACGAACACCGCCGTCCTCGACGTCCTGCCCGCCGAGGCCGCGGCCCACGAGGCCGTCCGCGCGCTCACCCCGCCGCTCCACCCGGGCCTGCCCGGCGACCGGTCGCCGCTCACCGCCTTCTTCCGGGCCCCGTCGACGGCGGACGCGGGGCTCCTCGAGGCGCTCATCGCGCGGGGCACGACCCCTACGGAGATCGATCCGGTCCTGGAGGAACCCCGGGCGGCGCCGTGGACGACCGTCGACGGCCGCGAAGTGCGCGCGTTCCGCTTCCGGGCGGTGGAGATCGACGGGCTGCCGGAGGCCCTCCCGCCCCGGCCCGGCGAGGCCCAGCGGTCGGTGTTCGTGCAGCGGGGCACGGAGGGCTGGAGCCACGTCCTCGACGTGCGCGCCGCCCCCGAAGGAGGGTCTCCCCGCTAACGAGAGGCCTTCTTGCGGGTCGACTGGACGAGCTGCTCGAAGACCTTCTTGTCCGGCGAGTTCTGATACGCGTCCTGGTAGGTGATCTCCTTCTTGCGGAAGAGATCGGCCAGGTAGCGCTCGAAGGGCCACATCCCCTGCTCGGTGCCCGTCATGAGCACCTGCCGGATCTGGTGGAACTTGTCCTCGCGGATCATCGACTGCACCGCGTGCGTGCACTTGAGCAGCTCGATGGCGGGCACGAGCCCCCGCCCCGACGCGTGGGTCAGCAGGCGCAGGTTCACGACCGCGCGCATGACGTCCGCGATCATCGCCCGCGCGCCCGCCTTCTGGTTGTCCGGGAAGACGTCGATGAGCCGCGACATCGCGTTGTTCGTCGAGTTGGCGTGCATCGTGGCGATGATGAGGTGGCCCGTCTCCGAGGCCGAGATGGCCATCTGCACCGTCTCGTAGTCCCGCAGCTCGCCGACCATGATCACGTCCGGGTTCTCCCGAAGCGCGTCGCGCAGGCCGCGGCTGAACGAGTCCGTGTGGTAGCCGACCTCACGCTGCTGAATCAGGGAGGTGCGATTCTCGAAGATGTACTCGATCGGCGCCTCGAGCGTGAGGATGTGGAGCTGCCGGTTCGCGTTCATCCGCTCGATGATCGCGGCCATGGTCGTCGACTTGCCCGACCCCGTCGGGCCCGTGAACAGGACCAGGCCCTCCTTCTGCTGACCGAGGTACGCGAGCTCCGGCGGCAGCTTCAACGCCTCGAGGGACTCGATGACGTGCGGGATGTGCCGGATGGCGGCGGAGACGCCGTACAGCTGTCGGAACACGTTGATGCGGAAGCGCCCGAGGCCCTCCACCTGGTACGCGAGGTCGACGGAGTTGTTGGCGCGGAACTCGCCCTGCTGGGCGTCGGTGAGGATCGAGAGGATGACGCGCTCGATCTCCTTGGGAGACAGCTCCTTGCCCTGGGACGGCTGGAAGAGGTTGTCGACGCGCAGCGTGGGCGGGAACTTCGGCGTGATGTGGAGGTCGGTCGCCTCCATCTCGATCATCCACCGCAAGAGCTTGTGGAACGCGTCCCGGGAGAGCTTGTCGCCGTACTGCGGGGGGGTGGTGACCTCCTTGCGCGTGTATTGGATCGTGAACGCGGGCCGCAGACCCTCGCCCGCGCCGGGCTGGGCGGACTGGCGCGGGGGCGAGCTCGGGGCGGGCGTGGAGCCGATGTCCCCGAGGCCGAGATCCAGCTCCGAGGCCGGGGCCTTGGGCTCGGAGCGACGTCGCCCCGGGCGCTTGAGGCGCATGGAGGGCGCGGGCAGGAGCGACTCGTCGTCCTCCTCGCCGTCGTCGGAGTGGTCGAGCTCCTCATCCGGCGCCGGCTGGGGGACGAACCGCGGCGGGGAGACCTTGACCTGCGGCGGCGGGAGCACGTCTTCGGGGTCCGACTCTTCGTAGTCGAGCCCCTCGTCCATGGACACCCCGATGTCCTCGAACATCTCCACGGCCTCGTGAGGCTGCTCATCGCCGGCCAGGTCTGCGTCGCGATCGTGGACCCGGAACATCGCGGAGAGCCCGTCGTCGCCCCCCGTGGCCAGGTCGCAGATGTAGATGCCGCCGCCGTACTCGTAGTGGATCGACGCGGAGCCGTCCATGTGGAGGGTGGCCAGGTCCTCGGGGGTCGTGATCTCGCGCACGAAGTCGCGCAGCTGCTTCTCGGTGAACGCGGGGAGTGACAGCGCGCGGCTGCGCTTGCCGACGAACACCTCCGGCGACTTCCCCGCCTGGAGCAAGAGCCCGTCGGCGTCCTGCGACGCCATGAGCTTCAGGATGTAGTCCAGCCGAGCCATCCACGCCTCCTGCGTCGCGATCATGCCACGCGGGGGGGTGAGGCGCCGGGAGGCGGGCTGGTACACCCGACCGCTTGTCATGACCGGGATGAACTTGTCCCTGACGCCGATCGCTTCGTTCCTCCTCTTCGCGTGCCTCGGCACGCTTCCTCGTCGCGCCTCGCGCTCGGCGCCCGGTCCGGCGTCCAACCCGGTCATGACTTCGGGCCGGCTGTACTACGGAGGGGGCGGGCCGCAGACGGGGTTCGAGGCGACCTCGCAGCCGCCGGTCTGCTCCACGTCGCCGAGGCTGTTGCCCGAGGCCGTGAGGGTGCACGCGGTCAGCGTCACCACGCCGTCGCAGCTGAGGCCCCAGCCGCCGTTGTCGGTGAGCAGCGGGTCGACGATCGTGGCGGTGACGCCGCTGTCGAGGCGGATGCCGTCGCCCGCCGCGAGGTCGATCTCGGTGCCGTCGACGGTCAGGGTGCCGGAGTCGCCGTGCACGCCCTCGACGGTGGCGCCCGAGATGGTGCCGTCCGTCATGACGAGGGTGCCGCCGGTGATGTGCACGCCGGTCTGCGCGCCGACGATGTCGACCCCGTCCAGCGAGGCCGCGCCGTTGGTCTGCTGCACGGTCACGGTGCCCTGGGACTCCACCGCGCCCCCGGCGAGGTCGAGGTCGCCGCCGAGGATCTGCAGGGCGGGCCCCACGGCGGCGGTGATGTTGACGTTCGAGCCGTCGATGTCGGCGGCGCCTGCGAGGTTGATGCCGGCCCCGCCCGCCCCCTCGATGAGGACGCCGTCGAGCACGATGGCGCCGTTCGACGCGGTGGCGCCCGCGCCCCCGGGATCCGTCACGACGGTGTTGGTGGCCGTGATGGTGCCCCCTGAGAGGGCCGCGAAGCCCGCGCCGCCGCAGTTGGTGAGGGTCGCCCCGTCGAGGGTCGCGAAGGTGTTCGCGGTGCTGGTGCGCACGCAGTCCAGCCCGATGTCCGTCAGGGTCGTCTCGGGGGACACGGTCACCACGCCCGGGATCGACATGCCGGTGGACGAATACACCCGCAGGTCGATGCCCGCGCCGCTCGTCTCGGCGATGGTGTTGCCCACGGGGGTCGTCTCGTCCTCCACCAGGTGGACCTGGCCGCCCTGCACGTAGACGCCGGTGCCGGAGCCCTCGATCGAGTTCTCGAGCAGCGTCACGACAGGGACCGGGATGTCGGCCGCGTCACGGTCCGTGTGGCCGTTGCAGTCGTCGTCGATCCAGTTCCCGAACACCTCCACCGCCTCGGGGCCGCGGGTGGGGTCGGTGTCGTCGCAGTCGCCGTCGGCGACGCTCGTGCCGTCGCCGTCCTGGTCGTCGACGTCGGGCGTGGCGCTGTCCGGCGTGGCGGGGTTGCAGTCGTTGTCGATGAGGTCGTCCTCGATCTCCTCCGCGAGCGTGGAGATGGCGGGGTCCGAGTCGTCGCAGTCGCCCGACCAAGGGGACTGGGTGTCGCCGTCGTGGTCCTGGAACAGGTCCGTGGGCACGCCGAACGTGGCCTCGAGCCCGGCCGTGGTGCCGCCGACGATCGTGTTGTCCTCCACCTGGAAGGGCCCCATGCCCGCGATCCGCACGCCGTACGCCGCGCCCGGGGCCTGGATGTTGTTGCCCTCCACCAGGCTCCCCTGCGTGAGCGTCTCGACGTTGTTCGTGCTCAGGCGCATGCCGTAGTTCCACACGAGGCCGTCGCAGGCCGCGTTGCCGCCCTCCGGGTCCACGCCGATGTCGTTGTTGCGCACCTGGGTCTCGCCGTTGGAGGCCCAGAGCCCGCCGCCGATGCCGCCGCACAGGGTGTTCCCGCTCACCACCGCGCCGGGCGTGGTGGACAGCTGCACGAGGTTCGTCCCCGCCGAGCCGAAGATCTGGTTGTTGATGATCTCCAGCTTCGGGTTCGTCATCCCCTCGGGCCCCTGGATCAGGACGACCGCGCCCTCCGACGACGTGTTCACCTCGTCGACCATGCCGGTGTTCGTGAGGACGTTTCCGTCCGCGAGGATCTGGCTGCGGAACGAGTAGATGGCGGCGTTCGCGTTGTCCGTGAAGGTGCCGTTGACCCACTCGAGGTAGGCCGGCGAGCCGCCGGACCGCGTCTCGACGCCGCGGCCGTTGTAGAGCATGTCCGCCTCTTCGCGCGGCGGATCGGGCACGCCGTCGACCGTGGGCTCCCCGTCCAGCTGGGTGTAGAGCGGGCCGCGGCTCGTGGACTCGATGCTCACGCCCTCGGCGAGCACGGTCGACTCGGACAGGTAGACGGCCGTCCCCCGGTTGTCCCGCAGCGTCGTCCCCGTGATGGCGCCCTGGCTCTCCTCCACGTGGATGCCGTTCCACCACGCCTCGCTGATCACGTCGTCGCCGATGGAGAAGCCGGCGTCCACGATCACGATGTTCGAGAACTCGACGTCCGAGATGTCGTTGCCCGAGTAGGCGCAGTTCTGGGCCCGGAAGCAGGCGACGCCGTAGCCGTTGGTGATCGAGCCGTCGGCGGCCGGGTTCTGCACGTCCCGGAAGTAGGCGTGGTCGATGCCCGAGACGATGTTCTCGCTGATGACCGCCTCCACCGCGTCCAGGACGAGCACGCCGTTGCCCGCGGTGACGTCGGTGATGGTGTTGCCGGTGACCTCGACCGTCGCGGCCCGACCGTCGTTGGTGTTCCCGCCCGCGAGGATCCCCTGCTCGCGGACGCCCTCGATGATGTTGCCGGTGATGACGATGTCGCCGCCCGGAGCCCGCGCGGTGATGCCCGGCGAGCCCGTGTTGTCCACGAACGACGACGTGATGGTCGCGTTGCTGTTGGCGAGGATCGACCAGTTGTTCAGGCCCTGGAACGTGGACCCGCTGACGGTGAGGTTCCGGCCCGACGCCGAGCCCTGGTCGCCCTGCATGAAGACGCCGTAGGCGAAGGTGTCGATGGTGGTGGCCGTGACAGTCAGGTTGTTCGCCTGCATCCAGATGCCGACGAAGCTGCCGTTCCGGAGCGTGCAGCCCTCCACGAGGATCTCATCGTTCCCCGAGCCCTCGATGAAGATGGCGCTGCCGTCCGAGTCGAAGTCCTCGGCGGTGGGGGGGCGGTTGGTGCTCACCACCTCCGAGTTGAAGACCGACAGCTCGGACTCCAGCACGTGAATGCCGAAGGAGCCGCTCGCCTGGATCTGCGAGTCGTGGATCTCGAGAACGGAGTTGGTCTGGGCGAAGACGCCCTTGCCCCCGGTGTCGCTGCTGAAGCCGATGTTGAAGGTGGTGAGCTCGTTCGCCACGACCGTCGACTGCGAGGCCTCGACGCCCACGAGGCCCCGGCTGTCGCCGTTGCTGTCCGGCTCGAACTCGATGTGGACCTCGTTCAGGGTCACGTTGTTGGACTGCGTGATGCGGATGCCGCGGATGGTGCCGAGCTCCTCGGCGGGGGAGATGAGCGACAGGCGCGACAGGGTGACGGGTCCGTCGACCTGGTCGATCTCGACGACGGTGCCCGCGCCGCCGCCCGTGATGACGACGCCCCCGGCCTCGACGCCCGCGATGGTGATCGGCTTGTCGATGTCGATGTCTTCGTCGAACAGGCCGCTGCACACGCTGACCACGCCTCCCGAGGGCGCCGCGTCGATGGCCTGCTGGATCGTCTCGAAGCCGCCGCCGCCGGCGACCGTCACGCAGAATTGCTCGGCCGAGCTGTCGTCGTCGTCCGCTTCGCAGTCCGCGGCCACCTGGGACAGGGCCAGCGCGGCGAGCAGGAACGCGAAGCGGGGATTGAGCACGGTTCGGGGTCGGGGATGCATGCAGGCTCCGAGATCGACGACTGAGGCCAGCGGAGTATAGGGTCGCGGACGCGTACGCGGTCGGGCAGGGGCAAGCCTCCGAATTCGAGCCGCGGCCGCACGGCGCGACATTGGAGTCACGCCCTGCCCTTCGAGGTTCCCGTGGCCGTCGACGAAGTCCTTCAAGAGAAGCTCGACCTCCTCCAGAACAAGCTCGCGGAGTCCCGTCTGGGAGGCGGCGAGGCGCGGATCGCGAAGCGCCACGACAAGGGGCTGCTGACGGCCCGGGAGCGCATCGACCTGCTCGTCGATCCCGGCTCGTTCCTGGAGCTGGACGCGTTCGTGGTGCACCAATGCCGCGACTTCGGCATGGAGGACAAGCGGATCCTGGGCGACGGCGTCGTCACCGGTCACGGCACGGTCGACGGCCGCCCCGTCTTCGTATTCGCCCAGGACTTCACCGTGTTCGGCGGCAGCCTGTCGGGGGCCTACGCCAAGAAGATCTGCAAGGTCATGGACCTGGCCATGGAGAACGGCGCCCCGGTCGTGGGCCTGAACGACAGCGGCGGCGCGCGCATCCAGGAGGGCGTCGTGAGCCTCGGGGGCTACGCGGACATCTTCCTGCGCAACACGCTCGCCTCGGGCGTCGTGCCGCAGATCTCCGCGATCCTCGGTCCCTGCGCCGGTGGTGCCGTCTACAGCCCCGCGATCACGGACTTCATCCTCATGGTCGAGGGCAGCAGCTACATGTTCGTGACCGGCCCGGACGTCATCAAGACGGTGACCCACGAGGAGGTGGACAAGGAGAGCCTCGGCGGGGCGAGCACGCACAACAGCAAGTCCGGCGTCGCTCACTTCGCGGCCCCGGATGAAGCGACGTGCATCGCGCTGACCCGCGAGTTGCTCGGCTTCCTGCCGTCCAACAACGTGGAGGATCCTCCGGTGCGCCCCAGCGAGGACCCCTGGGATCGCGCCACCGACGAGCTGGTCGAGGTCGTGCCCGCGAACCCCAACAAGCCCTACGACATCCGCGAGATCGTGCGGTCGGTGGCGGACGACGGGTACTTCCTGGAGGTCCAGCCCGCCTACGCCATGAACATGGTCGTCGGCTTCGTGCGGGTCGAGGGCCGCTCGGTGGGCGTCGTGGCCAACCAGCCGGCCCACCTCGCGGGCTGCCTCGACATCGACTCGTCGATCAAGGGCGCGCGCTTCGTGCGCTTCTGCGACGCGTTCAACATCCCCCTGCTCACGTTGGTGGACGTGCCCGGGTTCCTCCCCGGCACCTCCCAGGAGTGGGGCGGCATCATCAAGCACGGCGCGAAGCTCCTCTACGCCTTCGCGGAGGCGACCGTCCCGAAGGTGACGCTCATCACGCGGAAGGCCTACGGCGGCGCCTACGACGTCATGGCGAGCAAGCACATCCGCGCGGACATCAACCTCGCCTACCCCACCGCCGAGGTCGCGGTGATGGGCGCCGAGGGCGCGGTGAACATCATCTTCCGCCGAGAGCTGGCGGGGGCGCCGGACGCCGACGTGAAGCGCGCGGAGCTGACGGCCGACTACCGCGACACGTTCGCGAACCCGTACAAGGCGGCGGAGCTGGGCTACATCGACCGCGTGATCCCGCCGGACCGCACCCGCAAGGAGGTCGCCGGCGCCCTGCGCATGCTGCGCAACAAGACCCAGACCCTCCCGGCGAAGAAGCACGGCAACATCCCCTTGTAAGCACCCCTCTCGACAAATCGAAGACTTGTCGCCGGGGGCCCCGCAGTACCCCCTGAGACTCCACTTCGCTACGCTTCGTTGCGCGCGCTCGAGGCGCTTGCTTCCCTGCCGAGACGATGAAGAACCTGCTCGCCAAGCTGCGCTCCGACGAGGCCATCGCGGACCTCGCGCGCCTGGTGGTCGACGATCTGCTGGCCCGCCCCCCCGCCGAGGTGGTCGACGCGCGCTTCACGGCGGAGCTGGTCCAGCGCTCCCTGCGGGGCTGGCTCGCCTCCGAGACGGCCCAGCAGCGCCTGCTCGCGACCCTCGAGGACGTGCGGACCCGCCTCGCGTCCGAGGAGCGACGCCTGAGCGACGTGGTCGCCCCCGAGGTCGTGGACGGCGCCCGACGGCTGACGGCGCGGCCCTACTCGCCGGACCGCGGCACCCTCCTCGCCATCCTCGACCGCGAGCCCGTGCACCGCCTCGTGCGCGAGATCCTGCGCGAGACGCTCGTCGACTTCGGCAAGAAGCTGCGCGCCCCCGTCGCCGACAACCGCGTGGCGAAGTCCCTGGGCGGCCTCGGTCGGTTCGCGCGCAGCAAGGCCGCGGCGAAGACGGGGAGCATCGGCGCGCTCGCGGGCGGCCTGGTGGGGGCCGTGTCCGAGGAGGTCGAACGCCAGGTGGAGCGCCGCGCGGCGGAGTTCGCCGACGGAGCGATCTCGGGCGTCCTCCAACGCTTCGCCGACGAGCTGTGCGACCCCCGCCGGGCCGACGACCAGGCCGCCCTCCGCGGGGCGATCCTCGACGGCATCCTCGGCCTGCGCGGCGTCGACGCGGCGAAGGAGCTCGAGAACCTGGACCCCGCCGAGCTCGTGGGGGTCCTGCGCTCGATCCTGAGCGAGTGGGCCGACCGCGAGGACTTCGTGGACACGGTGGTGTCCGTGGTCGACGGCGCGCTCGCGGAGGTGACCGCCCCGACCGTCGGCGAGCTGCTCGACGACTCGATGCGCGACGTCCTCGGCGACCTCGCGGTGGACCTCCTGAAGCGGCGGCTCGGCCCGCTGTTCGCCTCCGACGCCTTCGCGGACTGGTTCCTCGCGCTCGCCGACTGAAGCCGTGGTATGAGTAGTGACTCTGAACGGAGTTACGTCTTGCCGAACCGCGACCCCTCCCTCCAGCTCCTGCCCAGGTGGCGCCCCGACGCGCCCGTCGACGCCTACCTGAACGACCCCGACACGTGGTGGAACCGGACCCACGGCGGGAAGCTCCCGGGGGGCGTCGCGTACCTGTCCGCGGAGTTCGGCATCCACGAGAGCCTGCCGATCTACTCGGGGGGCCTCGGAGTGCTCTCGGGAGATCACGTCAAGTCCGCGTCGGACCTGGGGATTCCCTTGTTCGCCGTGGGCCTCTACTACCGCGAGGGCTACTTCCGGCAGGAGATCGACTCGCACGGCCAGCGCGAGTCCTACCCCCACGTGCACCCCTGGGACGCGGGCCTGCGACGGGCCCGGGGGGCGGGCGGTCAGCCGCTCGAGATCTTCGTCCCGCTCTACGACCGCAACGTGCGCGTGGAGGTCTGGCGGGCGGACGTCGGCCGTGTGCCGCTGCTGCTCCTCGACACCGACCTGCACGGCAACCGCCCCGAGCACCGGAACCTCACGCGCCGCCTCTACGCGGGCGACCAGCGCATGCGCATCGAGCAGGAGGTGCTGCTCGGGATCGGCGGCGTGCGGGCCATCCGCGGCATGGGCTGGACCCCGGACGTCTTCCACCTCAACGAGGGCCACACCGCCTTCGTGGTGCTCGAGCGGTTCCGCGAGGAGCTGCACGCCGCCGTCCCCCGACGGGAAGCCTGGGACACCGTCCGCGATTCGTGCGTCTTCACGACCCACACGCCGGTGCCCGCCGGCCACGACCGCTTCTCTTCGGAGCTGGTGGCGGAGGTGCTGGGGGCGTACCGCATCCAGCTGGGCATGGACCACGAGGAGCTGATGGACCTCGGCCGGGTCCGCCCCGGGGATGCGAGCGAGCGGCTCTGCATGACGGTCCTCGCGCTCAAGAACAGCCGGGCCGCGAACGGCGTGGCCCAGAAGCACGGGGAGGTCAGCCGGTCGATGTGGCACGAGCTGTACCCGAACCGTCCGGTGGAGGACGTCCCCATCGGCTCCATCACCAACGGGGTCCACGCGCCGTCGTGGGTCGCGCCCGAGGTGGGCGATCTGGTGGCCGCGGCGTCGCCCGACGACCTCCGGCGGTGCCGCACGACCGGGGAGACGATGGCGGCCGTCCAGGGGATCGACGACCAGGCGTTGTGGGATGCCCGGGGGGTGGCGAAGCAGCGCTTGATCGACCTCGTGAAGGAGCGCACCGGGGACGTCATCCCGCGAGAAGCGCTCATCCTCGGGTTCGCGCGTCGGTTCGCCCCGTACAAGCGCGGCGACATGCTCGTCTCCGACCCCGAGCGCACCCTCGCGCTGCTCGGCGACGAGGACCGCCCCGTGGTCCTCGTCTACGGGGGCAAGGCCCACCCGCGCGACGGGGCCGGGCTCGACATCATCCGCAACGTCGTGCTCGCGGGCCGTCGTCCGGAGCTGGCGGGCAGGGTGATCTTCGTGCCGAACTACGACATCGGGGTCGGGCGCGCGATGGTCCAGGGCGCCGACGTGTGGATCAACAACCCCCGTCGTCCCCTGGAGGCGAGCGGGACCTCGGGCCAGAAGGTCGCCATGAACGGCGGCCTCAACTGCTCCACGCTCGACGGCTGGTGGGTGGAGGGCTTCGCGCTCGAGCCCCGGGCCGGGTGGGCGGTCGGCCCCCCCGAGCCGGCGGCGGACGACGCCGTGGGGGACCGCGTGGACCGCGACGCCCTCTACTCCACGCTCATGGACGAGGTCGTTCCCCTGTACTTCGACCGCGACGAGGACGGCCTGCCCCGGGCCTGGATCGCGCGCATGAAGGCCTCGATCGCGTCGTGCCTGCCCGCGTTCAACACGGACCGCATGCTCGCCGACTACGTGGCGAAATCCTATCTCGCCTGACGCGTAGGCTTCGGGGACCCTCACCGGAGACCCCATGCGCCAAGAGACCGTCCTTCGCTCCGCGTCCTTCGATCCCAAGCTCAAGACCTACTGGCTGCTCGGCGGCGCGCTGATCCTGCTGTCGACCGTGGTGGGCATCGTCGCCCTGCCCTTCTGGTTCCTCGGGGTCGGCGCCTACTTCAACACCAAGCGCTTCGACCACATGCACGCCGAGCTCACCGACCGGTCGCTGCACCTGCGCAAGGGCGTCCTGTTCAAGATCGACAAGACGATCCCGCTCGACAAGATCCAGGACATCGCGCTGCATCACGGCCCGATCATGAACGCCCTCGGCCTCGCGGGGCTGCGGATCGAGACGGCGGGCACGTCGGTCCAGGGGGCGGCGGACGCGAGCCTCACCGGCGTCGTCGACGCGGCCGCGTTCCGGGACGCGATCCTCGAGCAGCGAGAACGCGTGACGGGCGGAGCCGCGCTGCCCGCGCCCGCCGAGGGGGATGTGCTGGCCGAGATCCGCGACAGCCTCCTTCGCATCGAAGGGCTGCTCGCCGCGAAGTAGAAGGACCGAGGCTAAGGAGCCGTGAAGCCCACCTGCACCGGGGGGTCCTCGACCTTGCGGCGGCCGAGGATCTCGGCGCCGGACTCGTTGAGGTCCGCGAGCGCGATCTCACGCCCCGGAGCCCAGCCGTCCGACGGCCCCACGGCCACGACGATCTCCTTGAGCTGCCCTCGCGGGTACACGTTCGGCAGCTCGACCTCTTCGAACGTGACGGCGCCGACCACCTGGTAGGGCCCCCCGACGGGTCCCGTCATGAGGTAGGTGCGCCCGTCCTGGAGGCGGCTCAGGCCGTCGGGCGAGATCCCGACCTGGTGGGGCCGGTGCATGTTCCGCCAGTCGATCGCGGCCTGGGGCGCGGCGGTGGCGAGGGTGGTGTGCACGGCCGGGCCGGGGCCGCCGGCGAACCCTTGGGCGCCCGTGGCGGTGAATCGACCGGCGAGGAAGCCGAGCAGGACCGCGGCGCCCATGAGCGCGGCCGCGGCCGTCATCCAGCGAGGCGTCGCCAGCGGAGGAGGGGCGGACGGTCGGACGGGCGCGTACTGCCCGCTCTCCCGCGCCGCCACGGCCTCGGCGGCGGCGTCCAGGACGCGGTGGTCCAGGTCTCGAGGCGGGAGCTCGTTCAGCTCGGCCCGGAGGTTCCGCAGATCGAGGGCCAGCGCCCCCCGGGCCGCCCGCTCGTCCCGACACTCCCCGCACGCGGCGAGGTGGGCCAGGAACTCCTCGGGAGCCGTGGCGGTGTCGAACTGCGCGCCCCAGATCCAGTCCTGGATCTCTGCGCACCCGATGGTTCGTTGCTGGTCGTTCATGGGACGCCCCTTCACTCGGCCTGGGCCTCGACCGGCTTGAACCCCGGTCGAAGGTGGTTGAGCCGCATCGCGAGCCGGCGGCGTGCCTCCCGGAGCCGACGCTTGACCGTCGCCTCGGAGCAGGACAGCGCCGCGGCGCACTCCTTGTAGGTGAGCCCCTGGACGTCGACGAGCATCACGGCGATGCCCTCTTCCTTGGGGAGCGCGTCCACCGCCCGGGCGACCTCGGATCGCATGTGCGACCGGACCGCGGTGTCCTCGGGCGTGGGCACGGAGCTCACCAGGTTGATGGCGAGGGGGACGGCGTCGCCCGCTTGGCGCTCGTTGCGGCGCTCGATGACGTGCAGGCCGCGGTGATGGATGGCCGTCAGCGAGTACCCCACGAAGGAGCCGCGGATGGCCCCCCGGCGAGCCGCCACGGCCACGGCGGCCATCGCCTCCACGAGGATGTCTTCGGCCTGCTGGGTGTCGCGGCCCATCTTGCGGGCCATGCCCCAGAGCCGGCGTCGGTGCCGCTTGTAGAGGGCTTCGAACGCGGACTCATCGCCGTCCACGTATCGGTCCAGCAGCTCTCGATCCGTCTCGAGTCGTCGCAGCATGTGCATCCCCTTGGGTAGGACCGGCGGGGGTTTCTGGCAGGGTCAACCGTCGGTCCACACTTGGGACGGGAGCCGGCGGCGGACATTCGGACCTTCTTCCGGAAAATCGCACGATCGACGTGCGTCGGCGTCATGAAAGTTCAAGAACGAGCGACGCCCCGGCCGAAGCCGAGGCGAAGAATGCTCGGGAGGGTCCGAGATTTCGGACGCGCCGGACGACGCGGACGGTCAGTCGCGCGACGTGTAGGGCAGCAGGGCGAGGTGCCGCGCGCGCTTGACCTCACGGGTCAGTCGACGCTGCATCTTGGCGCTCAGCCCGGTGCGACGACGGGGAAGGATCTTCCCGCTCTCGCTCAGGAAGCGCTTGAGGGACTTGGTGTCCTTGTAGTCGATGTTGGGCTTGCCGCGGACTTCGCGGTCTCGGCTGTAGCCGCCGTCTCGTGAACGCTCCATGATTCGCTCCTCGGAGTTGCGCCACGGGTTCAGTCCCGCGCGCGAAGCCGACGGACCCTAGGGGAGTCGCTCCGGGGGATCAAGCCCCAACCGCCCGCGGGGCGATATCATGCCGCCGATGCGCACCCCGCTCCTCGTCGTCGTCGCGTTCCTCGGCCTCGCCGCGCTGATCTCCTCGGCGCACCGGCACACGGACGCGTGGGCCCCACCGCCCGTGCCTGACGACGCGATCCGGTACCTTCCGTCGGGGCAGTCCCTCGCACTGATGTCCATGGGCTTCGAGCCCGTCCTCGCCGACCTGCTCTGGGTCAAGGCCGTGCTCCTGTTCGGGGAGAGATACGGGGAGGCCGACCAGAGCTGGTACCCCTGGCTGTTCCACATGGCGGACCTGGCGAGCGATCTGGAGCCGCAGTACCGCGCCGTCTACAAGATGGGCGGCACCATGCTGCGCACGGACTCCGTGTTCGTCGAGCAGAGCAACCTCATCTTCCAGAAGGGCATGAAGGCGATGCCCGGCGAGTGGTACTTCCCGTTCGCCATCGGGATGAACTACTACCAGCAACTGGAGGACCCGGCGATCGCCGCGCGGTTCATCCGTCGCGCCGCCGAGACGGGCGAGGGGCCGGTGTACCTGCGGAACCTCGCGGCCTCGATGCTCAGCGACGCCAACCAGCTCGAGGTCGCCCGCCAGTTCCTCGTCGAGGAGGCGCGCGTCCTCCCCAGGGGCGCGGCGCGCGACGTCACCATGGCGAAGGTCTACGAGATCGCGTACCAGATCGCCGCTCGGGACGCGGGCCTCGCCGTCGCCGCCTATCGAGACCGGGAGGGGCGGCTGCCCACGGCGCCCGGGGACATCGTGGCCGCAGGGTTCGTCCTGCCCCCCGATCCCATGGGCGATACGAGCTACCTCGCGCACCTCGGGGTGCGCCCCGCCCCCGCCGATCAGCTCGGGTGGGTGTGGGACCCGGACCCGGACGCGAAGATCGGCACGGTCGCGTCGCTCGGGTTCGGGCACGTCTTCACGCAGATCCGGGAGGCCACGGGGTACGGCTCCGAGGGCCTGATCCTCGAGGGCGGACACTGACATGACTCGGGCCCGATGAGCGCGGAGCGGTGGCCTCAGCGGTACTTCGCCGCCACGCGGATGTAGGCCTCGCGGAAGGGCACGCCCTCGGCCACCAGCCGGTAGGCCTCTTCGGTGGCGTACAGCTCGCGAGACATCCCGGCGTCGCAGCGCTCGGTGTCCACTTCGAGCCCCGTCATCACGTGCGTCGCCACCCGGAGCATCGACAGGGCCGTGTCGACGCCGCGGAAGAGGGGGGCCTTCAGCAGCTGGAGATCGCGGTGATAACCCGACGGGAGGGGCGCGGCGACGGCCTGCACCTCCGCGAGCGCCGATCGCACGACTGCGGCCTTGGCGCGGGTCAGCTCCAGGACGTCCGGGTTGCGCTTCTGCGGCATGATCGAGCTGCCCGTGGTGAACGCGGTCGGCAGGCGCAGGTAGCCGAACTCGGACGTCACGTAGAGGCACACGTCCCAGGACCACTTGCCGAGATCCTGCGCGACCTGCGCCAGGGCGAAGAGCAGCGCGGCCTCGGCCTTGCCCCGGCCCGGCTGCGCGGCCTCGGGGGGCTCGATGACGGAGAGGAACCCCAGCTCGGCGGCCGTCGACTCGCGGTCGATGCCGAGGACCTCGGGGGTCCCGTACCCCGCCGCCGACCCCAGGGGGGAACCCGACGCCATGGCGACCGCGGCCTCGAGCAGCGGCGCGTTGGACTGGAGCAGGCGCGCGTAGGCGCCCGCCCAGCGGCCGACCGTGGAGGGCATGGCGCGCTGGAGGTGGGTGTAGCCCGGCAGGGGGACGTCCCGGTGCAGGTCCGCGAAGGCGGCGAAGGCGGTGACGGCGGCCGTGAGCTCCTTGACGGCGTCGGTCGCCGCGGCCCGCAGCCACAGGGCGACGGCGGTGAGGACCTGATCGTTGCGGGAGCGACCGGTGTGGATCTTCTTGCCGACGTCTCCGTGGCGCGCCACGAGGTAGCGCTCGATGGCCGTGTGGCAGTCCTCGTCCTCGCGCTCGATGACGAACTCGCCGTCCGCGTGCGCCTCGAGGATGCGGGCGAGGCCCTCCTCCAGCTGGCGGAGCTCGTCCTCGTCGAGGACGCCGATCCGCAGGAGCATGCGCGCGTGGGCGCGGCTGCCCGCGACGTCGTGGGGGATCAGCCGGTGGTCGAGGACGGGGTCGTCCCCCACCGTGTACTCCTCGATCAGCGCGTCGAGGCCCGGGGCTCCCTCCTTGCTCCAGAGCTTCGGCATCAGCGCCCCGGCCCCATGAGCGCGAGCAGCTGCGCCGCCTGGGCCCAGACGCGGTTCTCCGCCTGGTCCAGCACGGCCGAGTGGGGACCGTCGAGCACGTCGTCGCTCACCACCACCCCGCGCCGCACGGGCAGGCAGTGCATGAACTTCGCGGGGGCGCCGCGCACGAGGTCGGCGCCGCGCACCACCCAGTCCCGGCGGAGGGCCGCGAAGGCGTCCGCGTGACCCGACGCCGTGGCCGCGTGGCCGACGACCGCGCCCCAGGACTTCGCGTAGACGACGTGGGCGCCGTCGAGTGCGGAGTTCCGGTCGTTGGTGACCGAGAAGGACCCACCCGACTCGTCCGCGAGGGCCGCCGCGGAGGCGAGGGCCGCGTCGTCCAGCTCGAAGCCTGCGGGGTGGGCGAGCACGACCTCCATGCCCTGGGAGGCCGCCGCCCAGATGCCCGAGTTCACGACCGCCATGGGCAGCGGCTTCGGGTGCGGGGCCCAGGTGAAGGCGAGCTTGCGGCCCTTCGGCGCGCCGAGCAGCTCCCGCAAGGTGAGGGCGTCCGCGAGGCCCTGGCAGGGGTGGGCGAAGGGCCCCTCGAGGTTGATGAGCGGCACGCCCGCGTCGGCCGCGAAGGCCTTGTGTACGGGCTGGGAGCGCTCGACGTCCCAGCTTCCGCGCCCCGGGAAGGCGCGCAGCCCGAGGACGTCCGCGTACCGGCCGAGGACGCCCGCGGCCTCCTTGACGTGCTCGGCGCTGAGCCCGTCCATGACGACCTCGTCCTTGAACTCGAGCGTCCACATGCCGCTGCCGGGCTGCAGCTCCACGAAGTGCGCGCCCAGCTTCGCGCAGGCGACATCCATGGACGTGCGGGTGCGCAGGGACGGGTCGAAGAACATGCCCGCGAAGACCTTGCCCGCGAGGGGTCTGGCGCGCGCCAGCTCGTCCGCGTGGGGCTTGAGGGCGGCGGCGAGATCGAGCAGGGCGTCGACCCCGGCCAGGCCCGGCTCGAGCCCGGTGAGGAGGTGACCGTCGGCCCACGCGGGGACCGCGGCGAGGGCATCTGCGACCGGCTTGGGCAGGGTCATGCGTCGCTCCCGGACCGTCGGGCGGCGAGGCCCGACAGCAGCTGCTGAGTGCCGTAGATGCGCGAGAAGCCCTCTGCGTCTCGCCCGTCCCACAGCGCGTTCTCTTCCCCGTACTTCGCGAGCTCGGGGGCCATCATGGAGTAGGTGGACCGCACCCCGCGAACCACCACGGCGCCCTGCCGGAGGTGCACGCGGACGTCGCCCGTCACGCGCGCCTGGCTGCTGTCGATGAAGGCCTCGATGTCGCGCATCACCGGGTCCATGTGCTGGGCCTCGTGCAGCATCATCCCGTACAGCCCGCCCAGGTGGTCCTTGTGGAAGGCCTGACTGCGGGACAGGACGAGCTTCTCGAGCTCGCGGTGCGCGGGGAGGATGACGGCGGCGGCGCCCGCCTCGAAGGCGATGCGGCCCTTGATGCCGAGGATGGTGTCGCCCAGGTGGATGCCGCGGCCGACGCCGTGCTCGGAGGCGAAGGCGCGGACGGCCTCGAGGAGCGCGAGGGGCTCCATGGCCGTCCCGTTCAAGGCCACGGGGAGGCCCGCCTCGAAGGAGAGGGTGAGCTCGCCGCCCTCGCCGGGGGCGGCGCCGGGGTCGACGGTGGTGGTCCAGGCCGCTTCCGGCGGATACGCCCACGGGTCGTGCGTCTCCTTGCCGCCGATGGTGACGCCCCAGAGGCCGGCGTTGATCGAGTAGTCCTTGGTGGCCGCGTCCACCGGGAAGCCCGCCGCGCCGAGGTAGTCGGCGGACACGTGGCGGGTGAGCTGCATGTCGCGGATGGGCGCCCAGGTGGGGATCTCGGGGTAGGTCGCGGCGATGGCGACCTCGAAGCGGACCTGGTCGTTCCCGGCCCCCGTGGACCCGTGGACGATGAGGGCTCCGTCTCCGGCCGCCGCGACGGCGCCGACCTCGCGCGCCTGGACCACCCGCTCGGCCCCGACGCACAGCGGATACACCCCGCCGCGGAGGACGTTGCCCTTGATCAGGTAGGCGATGTGCTCGTCGTAGATCGCGCGACGTCCGTCGATCAGCACGTGCGCGTCGGCGCCGAGCTCGTCGCTGCGGGCGGCGATGGCGTTCAGCTCGGCGGCGTCGAAGCCGCCCGAGTCGACGGTGACGGTCGTGACCCGGCAGCCGAACTCGCGCCGAAGGTAGAGGACGCAGAAGGACGTGTCCAGGCCGCCGCTGAAGGCGACGAATACGTGAGAGTCGGGGCCCAGCTCGACGCGCAGGCCCTGGGGGGAAAGCTCGCTCATCTCTCGCTCCTGAACACTCGCGGGCGCGCGCGAGCGGCGGGAGAGTACCGCTATAACGCCGGGTGGTAGGTGGAGGAACGAGATGACGACGAGCGAGACCGCGGAGACCGCCCCCTACGTCGTGCTGGTGCTGCAGGGCGGAGGGGCTCGGGGCGCGTACCAGGCGGGGGTCTACGACGCGATGAGCGCGGCCGGGCTGGAGCCGGACTGGGTGTGCGGGATCTCGTCGGGGGCGCTCAACGCGGCGGCGATCGCCTGCCACCAGAAGGACGACCGCGTCGCGGCCCTCGACGCGCTGTGGCAGAAGCTGGCGCTCCCCTACGAGCCCGCGCTCGGCCTGCCTCCGCAGCTCGCGCGCCTCGCCCGGGCGGGCGCGTCGATGATGACGACGGTGGCGAAGCCCCACTTCTACCGGCCGCGTCCCCTGCCCCCGACGATGTATCCGCCGGGGTCGCCCGGGGCGACGAGCCTGTACACGGACGACCCGCTGCGTCGGACGCTGGAGTCGATCATCGACTTCGACGCCTACAACGCGCGTCCCCACGAGGAGCGCTGTCGGCTGACGCTGGGGGCCACGTCGGTGAAGGAGGGCACGCTGCACTTCTTCGACAGCCGCCACATCGCGATCGACGCGAGGCACCCGATGGCGTCGGGGGCGCTGCCGCCGGGGAGCCCGGGGGTGGTGATCGGGGACGACGCGTACTGGGACGGCGGGGTCGTCGCCAACTCGCCGCTGGAGCCGGTCCTGCGCGGCCTGCTCGACGACGCGAAATTGGCGGCGCGGCCGATCATGATGGTCGTGGTGGACCTGTGGTCGGGGAGCGGGGCGCTGCCCCAGAACCTGCCCGAGGTGATGTGGCGCAAGGACCAGATCACGTACGAGTCGTTCATGCAGCGGAGCCTCGAGCAGTTCGTCGACCGGCTGTGGGGGGCGGGGCTCGGGCTGTTGTCGGCGGCCCTGGGGGAGCAGGTCCTGCCGAAGAAGGCGCAGGAGGCGCTGCGGCACCAGCTGCTCGAGCTCGCGCCGACGGACCGACTGCCGCGGGGGGCGCTGGCGCTGGATCGGCTCCGCATCCTGCGGCTCGAGTTCACGCACACCGACGACATCGTGCCCCTGGGTCCCATGGACTTCGCGCCGGGGGCGCTGCAACGTCGGCGGACGGCGGGGAGACGGTCGATGGAGACGCTGCTCGCGGCGTCGGACTGGAAGACGTTCGGGACGCACGACGACCCGTGCGGCCGGGAGTACTTCATCAAGGACGGGACCGTGCTGGGACCCGCAGACGTGCCGCTGCCCGCGGGTCTGATGCGCAAGCTCGGCCGGAAGATCGCCACGGAGACGGCGTCCGAGATCAAGGCCGTCGGCGATCAGGTGACGAAGAAGAAGTAGGCGGTCACGGATCGACCCGAACGAGCCGTTCCACCCCCGTCCTGACCGGATGACGGTCACCGCAAGACAGGAACGGCCCGTTCACCCCCCGTCGTGACCGAGGGATCGATGCTCGGGGCGTGACCGAAGCGGAGCAACGCAGCAACGAAGGGAAGGCGCGGATCGGGGCGAGCGCGCCAAGCGCGCGCAGAGAGGCGCTCGGAACGAGGCCGAACGGAGTTCGAGGGGTACTGCGGGGCCCCCGCCGAAGAAGTCGGCGAATGCGAAGCGAGCCGACCTTCTTCGGTGGGGTGCTAGGGGAAGACGGAGAAGGCGCCGAGGTTGTTCCCCTCGTTGGGCTCCGTGATCAGCCCCTCCGGGTCCACCAACACGTAGGAGCTCCAGAACGCCGAGGGGGTGGAACGGATCACGACGGAGATGGGGGCCGTGTCCCCCGGCGCGAGGGGATCGACGGACTCGACCTCGTCCGCGGGCGCGCCCAGCGACGGCGGGAACGCGAGGTCCGAGTAGACGCCGACGTCGAAGGCGTCGGCCGTCTCGTCGCCGTTGTTGGTGACGTCGATGATGTAGAGCACTTGCCCCTGGCTCGCCTGGACGTACGCCTGCAGGTAGGTGATCGACAGATCCGGGCCGATCGACCCGCCACCCGCGGTCACCGAGACGGTCTCCGGGCCCCAGGCGTTGTTGTTCTCGCCCAGGCCGCCTTCGTCCACCGCCGCGAGGCTGTCCACGAGGATCCACGAGCTGTACGTACCCGGCGTGACGTCCGGGACGTGGACCATGACCTCCGTGGTCTCGTCCGGCCCCAGCGACGCGACGAACTCGGCGCCGTCGCCTTCCGTGGGCGCCGGAGGCGGCGCCGCGGTCTGGTTGAGCCACGCCGACACCCAGAACCCCGACGACGGCGCGTCCCCCGAGTTCTTCACCTCCACCGTGTAGATCACCTCGGTCCCGCTCGACGCCGTGGAGAGCCCCACCACCCGAAGGTCCGCGTTGCCGATGTACTCGCCCTGGTCGACCACCCGCACCGTCGCGGGCTCCGCCTCGATCGGCTCCGCCCCCTGCTCGTAGACCGCGCGCACGGTGCCCACGCCGATGCCGTTGCCGGTGATCCGTCCGCCCGGGTCGACGATCACCACCGCCGGGTTGCCCGTGATCCAGCGAACCGTGCCGGTGACGTCCCCGTGGCTGCCGTCCGAGAAGACCGCCTCGGCCGAGACCGTCACCTCGCTGCCCTCGTGCAGCGCGACGATGTCGGGCGTGATGACCAGCTCCACCACGCTCGCCGCCGTGACAGTCACCCGCGCGGGGTTGGACTCGAGCCCGTCCAGCGTCGCGGTGACGTGCGCCTGTCCCGCGCCCGCCGTGAGCCCCTCCCCTTCGGCGTCGAGGCCGCCGGCCACATCCACGATGCTCGTGTCGGTGGATACCCACGTCACGACGTCGGTCACGTCCAGCGTCGACCGGTCCGCGTAGAAGCCCGTCGCGACGAACTGAATGACCTCGCCTGAGGTCACCTTCGGGCTGTTCGGCGTGATGCCGATCCCGAGCAGATCCCCCGCGGCGGGCGTCGGCTCGACGACCGGATCCGGGGCATCCCAGGTGTTGGAACACGAAAGCGCCGCCCCGAAAAGGAGCGACGCCGACGTGATCTTGGCGATTCTCAGGAGCATCAGCTCCGCATTCTAGACCCTGCGAGCCCGGAGAGCCCGGGCGGCTCAGGGACCGTCGCTACTCGCGGACGGCGTCGTCCGCGAAGTAATGCGTCTTGAGGTGGAGCCAGTTCAGGAAGGGGTTCTCCGAGCTGCCGGAGCGAACGGTGTTCGCGTACGGCGTCCACCCGAAGTCGGGGTGCTCGTTGTTGTCGTCCCAGGTGGAGCTGATGATCTCGCCCGCGGGGCTCGCCTCCATCGAGAAGCTCCAGGTCTTGTTGAAGGACCGGGGGTTCTCGATGTCGGTGTCGACGTGCGCCTGGTCGACGCCGTCCGTGGCGAACGTCGCGACGATGTTGCCCGTGAAGGTGCGCAGGTCGCTGTTGGCGGAGACCGTGATGCTGTCGGCGATGCGGTTGAAGATGCCGCGCCCGATGCCTCGGACGTCGATGATCTCCTCGGTGGTCTGGAACGGCCCGTTGGCCTGGCGGTACGCGATGATCCGCTGCGAGCGGACGGTCGAGATGCCCCAGAGCGTCTGCAGCTCGGTCTGGCCGGCGGTGTTGATGTTGATCAGGCCCGAGGCACCCTCGGAGCCGCCCTGCGTGGTCTCGGTCAGGTTGAGCGTGTACTTCCACACCGGGAAGTTCCAGACCTGGTCCGTGGCCGTGGTGTCGAAGACGAACGGCACGCCGCGCTGGCGGACGTAGACCTCGAGGAGCTGCAGGACCGACTTCGGGGACAGGTCGGTGACGTCGTCCTCTTCGTCGTTGTAGCGCGTGCCGAAGAAGTGGCTGAGGCCGCTGTACTGCGTCTCCGACGCGAGGCCCTTGAGGTCGCCCGTCGTGAACTCGGCGCTGTGCTGGTCGTTGTCGCCGAACGTCACCGTCTGGGACACGCGGGGCTCGTTCATGAGGATGGCGGCGGCGGACCAGCCGTTGCAGTGGCCGAACCAGCCGGACCCGGCGGGGCTCCAGTGGTTGAGGAGCTCCCAGGCGGACGTGAACCAGGGGTTGTTGCCCTGGCCGCGGCCCTCGAGCTGCTGGATGAGCGCGTACTTGTCGAAGGGCGACAGCCGGTCGATCTCGAGGTCGAACTCGCCGTACTGCGGGTCCTCACCGGTGGCCTGGTTCCAGTTGGCGGCGGCGCTGATGCGACCGTTCGCGACGGTGATGCGGCCGCCGTCGATGGCGGTGCGGACGGCGTTGTAGAACTTCACCAGGTTGTCGACGAGGCTCTGCTGGGCGTCGCGGTACTCCTGCACCTTGTTGCGGTACTCGTCCGAGTCGGCGCCGTGCTCCTTGCGGATGTCGCGCAGCGCGTCGCCCAGGTTCTGGATGTCGGTGCCGGGCTGCAGGAAGAGCGACTTGCCGAGGTGCGAGATCGTGGTCTTCGTGGTGGTGTCGGAGGCGCCGTTGTCCTCGTGACCGAAGACGAGGTGGGCCTTGGCCTGGGCGAACCAGTAGCCGGCCCACGGCTTGCGGCCCACGCCCACCTCGTGGGTGGAGCTGCCGATCATGTCGTCGGTGATGTTCAGGGCGTCCGTGAGCTTCGTGGCCGCCCGGAGGAGGTCCGTGAAGGATCGGTCGTCCTCGTCGTCGTGGTTGTCGGGGGTCACGCCGCCGCGGATGTCGTCGACCTCCGCGGGGTCCATGAGGCGGGAGGACGTGGTCGACGTCTCGGAGAAGAGCGCCCACGGCTGCCCCTCGGCCCACGTCTCGCTGATGAGCGTGCCGTCCATGGAGTTCTCGTAGATGACGTCGACGGACGAGGTCGTCGCGTTGAGCGTCGACATGATCTGGCCGTCCTCGAGGACGACGTCCTTCTCGGCCGCCTCCAGCGGGAACGGCGGGATGAGCTGCGGGATGACGCTCAGGTTCATCTGGCTCAGCGCGTTGTAGGAGCGGTTGATGTCGTCGTCTTCGATCGTGATCGCGTCGGAGATGCGGCGCCCCTCGTTCGTGTGGAAGATCACCATGCCCGCGAGGCGGAGGCGGTCCTCACGAATGACGAGGTAGGCCTTCGGGTCGGCCTCGAGGAACTCCTCGTCGATGTTCATGATCGGGTCGAGCGAGGCCTTGATGACCGTGATGGGGCTCGTCGTGCCGCCCATCACCGAGTACTCGTAGAAGTCGTCGCCCTGCACGGGGACTTCGTTCTGCGCGATGACCTGGTACCGCCAGTACACGGGGTCGGTCATGTTCTCGGACGCCGCCATGGTGTCCATCTCGGCGGCCTCTTCGCTGAGGTCGTGACCGCGCTCGCCGTCCAGGTTCTTGCGGTTGGCCTTGAAGTAGGAGGTCTCGAGGTGGAACTCCTGGTTCTGGACCCAGCCCGGACGGAGCGGGTTGGCGGAGGCCTCGGCCTCGCACTCGTCGTCGGAGACCTCCCAGGTCTCCCCGTCGGCGCACAGGTTGTTGTCGCAGCCGCTCAGCGCGACGGCAGACGTCGCGAAAATCAGGGCCGGGAGGCGGCGCCACCAGAGTCGAATGTTCTTCCTACGCATCACTCATTACCTCGTTGAAACAGACGGACCTCGCACGAGAGGCGTCAGGTATCTACCGGAGGAGCAACGTGCGTGCCAGTTCTTTGTCATAAGAAAATCAGGACCGACGTACGTCGTTTGCACCTTCGATGTAGCGGCTTGTTGCGGGGATCTCGATCGGTCCCGACTACAGGTGTAGCGAGAGTGTTTCCTTCGGGCTACACAATCGTCGCCTGAAGGTTACGAATCGATCGGTTCGCGACGCTTGATCATCCGGTGGAGGTGCACGCGGTGGATCCCGGCGAGCTCCGCCGCGCGCGTCACGTTGCCCGCCGTGGCGGTGAGCAACGAGTCCAGGAAGCGCTCCTCGAACCGCCGCAGCACGTCGTCCTTCAGGGTCTTGTAGTCCCAGTCCGTGGAGGCCGTGTCGACCGGGGAGATGACGTCGGCGGTGGAGAGGCCGGGGGGCTGGGCGTCCAAGAAGCCGAACGCGGCCGGAGAGAGCGGCGAGAACTCCGCGTCCATCGGAGCGGCGGGCGCAGGGGCCGTCGCCGCGGAGGCCGGGCCCGCCTGCACGACGGGGCCCGCGACGAGGCTCCCGGGCATGGGGGGCGCCGGACCCTCGCCGCGGAGGTACGCGGGCAGGTCGGCGAGCTCGATGTACGCGCCCTCCGCCATGAGGACGCCCTGCTCCACGAGGTTGCGGAGCTCGCGCACGTTCCCCGGGAAGGGGTGCCGCTTGAGCCGCTTCGCCACCTCGTCGCTCACCCCGACGATCGACCGCCCGTAGGCGACGTTCGAGTCGCGCACGAACTGCTTCACCATCGCGGGGATCGACCCCGGGTAGTCGCGCAGGGGCGGGAGGCGGATCGGCACGACCATCAGCCGGTAGTAGAGGTCCTCGCGGAACAGCCCCTGCCCCATCATCGTCTCGAGGTCGCGCGACGTCGCCGCGATCACCCGCACGTCGACCCGGCGCACGGAGTCCGCGCCCACCATCCGCACCTCGCCGGACTGCAGGACCCGCAGCAGCTTCACCTGCAGCTCGGGCGGCAGATCGCCGATCTCGTCGAGGAAGATCGTCCCGCCGTCCGCGGCCTGGAACTGGCCCGCGCGGTCGGTGACGGCGCCCGTGAACGCGCCGCGCACGTGGCCGAACAGCTCGGACTCCAGCAGCTCCCGGGGAATGGCCGCGCAGTTCACCGTGATGAACGGGGCCTTCGCGCGCGCAGAGTTGAAGTGGATGGAGTGGGCGACCAGCTCCTTGCCGGTGCCGCTCTCGCCGCGCAGGCACACGGTGGCGGGCGTGGCGGCGGCGCGCTCGATCCGACGGTCCACCGCCGCCCACTGGGGGCCGCGTCCCTTGATCAGGATGCCCAGGGCCCGGCTGCCGTCGGCGGTGGAGCGGGCCAGCTGCGCGCGACGGACGAACGAGGTCGCCGTGCGCGCGAGGCGCTCGAGCAGCTCCTGGTGGTCGTGAGTGAAGTGGTCCTCGCGCGGGCTCTCGACGTGGATGACGCCGATGGTCCGGTTCTGGAACTCCATCGGTACCGCGAGCGCGGACGACGTGCTCTCGAGCAGCGGGAGGTAGTACACGTCGTCCTGGACGCGGTTGGCGAGGTAGGTGCGGCCGTCGTCCAGGACGCGGAAGACGATCCCCGAGCGCCGCCCCGCTTCGCGGCGCTTCAGCCGACGCGGGACCGGATCGGGCCGGTCCAACGAGAAGGTCTCGGCCTCGATCGTGAGGTCGCCCGACTCCTCGTCCAGCAGCAGCAGCGCCCCGGTGCGGCACTGGGTCCGGGACAGCGCGAGCTGGAGAAGGTTGTCGAGCAGCAGGCCGAGCTCGGCCTCGTCCAACGCGCGCTCCACGTCCGCCTCGGTGCGCGCGACGTCCAGGAGCAAGCCCAGCTCGCGGTCCGAGCGGGTGCGGGAGTAGCGGTTGAACAGCGTCGTGGACAGCGACTGGAGCAGGTCCTCGACGAAGTGCAGGTCGTCCGCCGAGAAGGCGTTCGCTTCGCGGCTCTCCACCACCACGATGTCCGGCTCGTCCCCCTCGAAGTGGAAGCGGAAGGACATCGACGACTCGGACTCGGCGTAGAAGAACCCGTCCGTGCCCGCCGCGTCGCGCGACGTGAGCAGCATCGTGCCCGTCCGGCTCTTGAGCAGCTTGGCGAGCAGCGGGTTCTTGAGGGGCAGCTGCGGCGGCGTGCGGCCGTCGACCTCGTCGTGAGTGGCGCGGATGTTCATGCGCCCCGACGAGCGGTGGATTCGCCCCACGAAGGCCGCGTGCACCGGGAACTCGGCGACGATGCCCGTGAGGAGGCGATCGAGCAGCGTGTCCGTGTCGGGGGCCTGGGCCAGGTCGCGGAAGAGCGCGACCGACCGACGCAGCCGCTCGTAGCGGCGCTGCAGCTCGGAGAATCGTTCCGCGTCGCTCACGCGCGCATCTTACGAGATGCCCGGCCGCCGGCGCTCAGACGCGCAGGTTCAGGCGCATCCCCGTCCAGTCGTGGATGTGGTGGTCGAGCAACCTCAGGAACGGACGGATCTGGCGCTGCAGCACGTCCCGCAGCGTGTCGTCCTGAATGTCCTTCACCCCCCGAAGCACGTCGCGCGCCTTCTCGCTGACCTCCGGCACCAGCGACCCGACGTCCAAGGCGCTGACGACGAGGCGGTCGACGTCGGCGTAGAACGGCCAGAGCTTCAGCTGGTCGAACTCCTTGGGCGGCTTCTTCACCCCCAGGCGCTTCATCAGGTACGCCACCAGCGCGTCGACCTTCTTCTTGAGCGCCTCGATGTGCTCGCGGTCGGGGTCCGAGAAGTGCGTCCCGGCCTCCGCCACCTCGGGCTTGCCCGACTCCTGGAAGCGGCCGTCGTCGTTCTGCTTCAGCGGCTCGGTCGTGTGCAGCCCCGCCACGTCGGCGGCGTGGATGAGCGACCTCGACCGCACCCGCCGGTTGGTGCCCGGCAGCGCCGCCTCGCCCGCGTGCGCGACGGGATCGCCGGCCTGCGTGTAGTGCGTCACGTCCGGCTGGTCCTTGCCCTTCGTCGTGGACTCGTAGAAGTCGAGCCACGTCTTCGTGATGCCGGGGGCCTGGAACGTGACGACGTCCGCGAACTTGAACTGCCCCGCGAACTGCGCCGCGGTGAGCTGCGCCAGGGCGCCGCCGAGGCTGTGCCCGGTGAGCAGGATCCCGCGCCCGGTCTGCTGCGACGCGAACTGCAGCGTCTCCTTGATCTTCCTCCGCATGGCGACGAACTGCGTGACGCCGACGCCGGCGGGGTCGAGGTCGGTGAGGACGTCGTAGACGTCGTGCGTGCCCTCGAAGGCGAGGACGGGGGGCTCGTCGAAGTCCTCCTTGGCCCAGATGAACGCCGCGCGGAAGCCCACCGGCAGGTGCGTGAGGAACTCCAGGTTGTAGACCTCCGGCAGGCCGAGATCCTTCTCGCGCTGCGTCCACTTCCCGGCGTCGCAGGCGCCCTTGGCGATGACCTGCATGAGCCCGTGCCGCGCCAGCCGCTGCGCCTTTCGGCCCCCGGCCTTCCCCGGCTTCGGGAGCTGAAGCGTGACGACGACGCCCACCCGGTAGCCCAGGCTCGGGTCGTCCTTCCAGTACTGGTCCGTGCCGATCTTCTCCAGCAGCTCCTGGCGCTCGCCGCTGCCCTTCTGCACCCGCGCCGAGGCCCGCTCGCCCTGCTCCCAGACCACCCCGCCGAACTCGTCGGGGCCGTGCTTCGCGTCGGCGACCCGCGCCCGGTCGTCACGGTCCGTGCGCGTGGTGTTGAAGAGCGTGTACGTGCCCTTGAGCTTGCTGCCGCCGAACAGCTGGGTGAGCGTCTGCTCCGCCTCGGTCCGGCCCAGCGCGTCGGGGGCGTGGGACTTCAGCAGCGCCTCGTACTGGTCGCTGTGCTCGTCCTGCAGCCAGCGCTTCGCCTGGGGCCAGCTCCACCCTCGGGCCCAGGAGAACTCCTTCACGAATCGGCCCGGCTTCGAGAAGCGCTTGGGCTCGTCCTCGCCCTGGTCCTTCGCCGCGCCGGCCCTCGGAGAGCGAGACGCCAGGCCGTCCTGAAAGCTCACGCCCCGGGCGCCCGCGGAGGCGGAGCCGTCCGGCTGCTGCTTCCGAGAGGCGCCCGCGCCCGACACGGGTCCGCGGGATCGTCGCGCTGCTCCACTCATGCAAGCTCCGAGGCGGGCCGTTCGAGCCCGAGGTCCGAGGGTGGACGGTTCGATTCGTCGATGACATCGGAGCACACGGGGAGTTCTTCAGCCCTCGCACAAAGATGTGATCCGGCCGAGCCCCCGGCCCGTAAGGACCATGACCTCGCGGGAGCACTCGCCTCCGTGAAAAGCGCCTCGCGACCCTCGCCAGTTCGGGGCGGGTCACGGTGTGTCCTCCTCCGGGAATTCGCCCGGAACATGCACCGCTCCCTCGGGAGAGCCGTCGTCCGGCCGGGCAGGGTCGGGCGGCGGCACCCGCGCTCGTACCTCCGTTCGGACCGGTCGTCAGTCCAGGACCGGGTCGCAGAACCCCGCGGGGGCGACGTCCGCGACGCACTCGCCGCAGAAGACGGCGCCCGCCTCGGAAGCCGCCGTCGCCTCGTAGAAGTGCAGCGACACGCCGCCCACGTCGGTGCAGGTAGCGCCCGCGTCCACCTCGGGATCGGGGCAGCCGCCCGTGGGGATGAGCTCGTGCTCGAGGAAGATCAGCTCCCCCGGAAGGTCCTGGCAGACCAGGTCGTCGCCTTCGGCGCAGATCGTGCGCGTCCCGTCGAGGCGCAGGCCGCAGGAGCAGCCGCCGTTCTCCTCGCACTCGTCGGCGCCGTCGAGGACGCCGTCGCCGTCGCTGTCCGTGTCGTTGAGGGCGAAGACCCCGTCCTCGTCGTCGTCGAAGAACTGCTCCACCTCGTCGGCCACGCGGTCGCCGTCGTTGTCCCAGTCCGCCGCGTCCCACAGCTTGTTCTCGTCCACGTCGCCGGCGCCGTCCCAGAAGTCGTGGATGCCGTTCCCGTCCGTGTCGATCGCGACCTCCACGAGCATGTGCGGCTCGAAGTGGCGCACCGGCATCTCCACCGTGAGGGCGCCGTCGTCGTCGACGTCCCAGCCGTAGCCCGCGTACTCCTCGAACTCGTGTTCGTCCCGTCCGCCCGCGGCGTTGTTCACGGCCGACGTGCCCGACTGATCCTTGTTCGCCGGGACCATGTTGAGCTGGTCCATGAGGTGCTTGCCGGTCACGGACTTCGAGTAGCTGTTCGCCGCGACGAGCAGGTACCCCACCGGCCCGAGCACCTGCGATGCGATCAGCCCGGAGAGCGAGGAGAGGCCCCCATACGAGCGGCTGTCGATGAGCAGGCTGCTCCCGGGGATGACCATTTCGCCCACCAGCTTGACCGCGTTGGTGGGGTGCGAGGTGCGGGCGCCGGTGCCCGTCGGCACGATGACCCAGACCCCGGGGTTGTAGACCAAAGCCGCGAGGTCGCCGGAGGCCAGCGCGGCCTCCATGGGGGTGACGTGGTCGTCGCGCTCGGCGACCTTCTGGGCGGCCCACGCACCGGCGGGCAGCGTCAGCGTGGCGTCGCCGAGCAGCTCGATGCCGGCCGGCTCGAGCGTGACGACCGGGGAGAGCGACGAGGTCAGGCCGCCGGGGGGATCCACGAGCGGGTCCGAGGCGATCGTGATCGACACGTCCTCGGGGTTCACGCCGTCGGGCAGGAGCGCCGGGTCGATCGAGAGGACGATGCCCTCGGGACCCTCGATCTCGACCTCGTCGGTCGCGTCGTCGTCGTCGGTCGCGTCGTCGTCGTCGGTCGCGTCGTCGTCGTCGGTCGCGTCGTCGTCGTCGACCGCGTCGTCGTCGTTCGCGACGTCCGGGCACGCGGCCAGGAGGGGGAGCAGGAGCAGCGTCGGGCAGAGCTTCGAGATCCGCATGGCGCGGACTCTACACGCTTGGCTCAGCGCACGAACAGGGTCGGCTCGGTGACCGCGAGCTCCTCGTAGCGGACCCATAGGTGGCGATCAGGCGCCCCGTTTCGGCCGGCCGGGCACCACGCGGCCGGGGACATCGCGGGAGTCTTGCCCTAAGGTCGCGCCGCCCGACCGGGAAGACGCCCCCACGGAGTCCGCCATGACCCTCACTCTTCGCCGCACCCTGACCTCAATCGCCCTCGTGGCGCTCGTCCTCGGCATGTTCGCCTGCGTGAACCGCGGCGGCGGACGCGGTGGAGGAGGCGGTGGCGGCAGCTCCGACGACGACGACGCAGTCGACGACGACGACGCGGTCGACGACGACGACGCAGTGGACGACGACGACTTCGTATCGGACGACGACGACGCGGTCGACGACGACGACGCAGTGGACGACGACGACGCGGCCACGGACGACCCGTCGGGCACCTACGAGTTCTTCTGCTGGTGGAGCTGGGGCCTGACGGAGCCGGATCCCGCGACCAGCGCCGAGCGGTTCGGGTTCTTCGGCGAGTACACGTTCTCCGGCTCGTCGCTCTCGGGGACGCTGACGCAGTACGGCCTCGACGGGGCGGACGACGTCGTCATGAACTGCCCCTACAACGTGAGCGGCAGCTACAACTCCTCGAACCAGGGCAGCTTCGTCACCGGCTCCCTCAACGCAAACATGAGCCGCGGCGCCTGCCAGCCCAGCGGGGGCTTCTCGAACCAGAGCGAGTGGGACCCCATCGTGGACGAGCTCGCCGACTTCCAGCTGATCCCCAAGGCGGACGTCTCGAGCAGCTGGTCCATCGGCGGCGAGAACGTGCTCACGACGATCGGCGAGATCGAGACCAACAACGAGGTCGTCGTGGACTACCTCGTGGTCACCGAGACGCCGACCCTCCTCGAGGAGGACTCGTTCGTCGCGCCCGCCTCCGTCTTCGGCGTCCTCTGGCAGTAGCGGTCGACGGGGGACGCAGTGTCTCCGTCCTGACCGCGCGGGCTCCGCTACCGTGGCGGGAGGAGTCCCCCGTATGCTTCCTCCCCGCATCCGCGACGTCCCCGTCTCCGCCACCCCCCGCCTGACGCGCCGGGAGATCGACTGGAGGGGCGTCGCCGACGACCACGCTCACCGCCCTTGGCCCATCCCCGACGCCCCTTGGCGCATGACGATGACCTGGAGCGACCTGCTCTTCGCGCACTGGCGCGTGGACCCCGCCGTCGTCGCGGCCGCGCTGCCCGACGGCCTCGAGGTCGACCTCTTCGACGGCGGCGCCTGGGTGGGCCTGGTCCCGTTCCGCATGGACAACACGGGGGTGCGACGCCTGCCCTCGCCCCCGGTCCTCGCGACGTTCCCGGAGATCAACGTCCGCACCTACGTCCGCTCCACGGACGGGCTCGATCGCCCCGGGGTCTGGTTCTTCAGCCTCGACGCGGCCAGCCGCCCCGCCGTCATGGGCGCGCGGGCCCTCTTCCACCTCCCCTACTTCCACGCGGACATGTCCCTGGAGGCCGACGGCGACTGGATCCGCTACCGCAGCCGACGCACGGACGGGCGCATCGGACCCGGCGAGCTCGACGGTCGGTATCGAGGCGTGGGCGAGCCCTACCTCGCCGCACCAGGCTCCCTCGATGAGTGGCTGACGGAGCGGTACTGCCTCTACTCGGCCGACCCGCGCGGTCGGGTCGCGCGCGCCGAGGTCCAGCACGTGCAGTGGCCGCTCCGAGAGGCCGAGGCGGAGCTCGCGACGAACACGGTCTGCGACGCTCACGGGCTCGAGCTCGGCGATCCGCTCTCGCCGACCCTGCTGCACTTCGTGCCTACCCTGCACGTCGTAGGTTGGCTCCCGAAGCGGCTCGATCAGGGGTAGCCTGATCCCGAGGGAAGACCTCGCCGCCCCACGGAAAGTCGTCCTCCATGTCCCCCCGCGCGTCCACGCTGATGCGGAGCTGCTCGCTCTCGCTGCTGCTGCTGTCCTCCTGCGCCTCCGAAGCGCCGCCCTCTCCCGAGACCGAAGCCGCCTCCCCGGCCGCGGATCCACCGCCGCCACCGTGCGCCCCGGACCCCTCGGTCGTGGCCGCCACGGAGGCCGGCGCCGACGCCCTGCGAGAGCACGAACCCAGCTCCGTCGCCCTCCTCGTGCTGCGCGTGGAGGACGGGTGCGAGGTCGCCGCCGTGGGCATGGTCGACGTGGTTCTGAACCCCGGGTCCGCCCTCAAGCCGCTCGTGATGGCCGCCGCCCTCACCGACGGCCTCGACCCCGCCGCGAAGCACGGCGACCTGTCCATGACCGACGTGCTCGTGCGGTCGTCCAACGAGGGGATGGCCCCCGCCTACGCCGAGTTGGGCGAGGACGGCCTCCGTCGCTGGAGCGAAGGCCTGGGCTGGGAGGGCGACGTGCGCGACCACACCATCTCCGCGCTGCCCCGCGACGTAGCGCGCGGGTACTTGGCCCTCGTGGACGGCGGCGACGCGACCTTCACGTCGGACGCGGCCTCGCGCGTACGCGAGATGCTGAAGGCGGCGGTCGGACACGACGGCACCGGCAGGAGGGCCTCGGCGGCGCCCGTACCGGTGGCGGGCAAGACGGGGACGTCGCTGATGGCGAGCGAGGATGAGCCCGAGGACACCCGGGTCACCTTCGTGGGCTGGTCGCCCGCCGACGATCCGCAGTACGTCGTGTTCGTGAGCGCGGCCCGACCGCAGGGGAGGCCCTACGCCGGGGCCGTCGCCGCGCCCGCCTTCGCGGCGGTGATCGAGGCGCTGTACGCGCGCTGATCACCTCTCTCCGGCGGCCCGCGGGTCAGCGGACGAAGAGGATCCGCTCGATCACTCCGAGCTCTTCGTTCGAGGAGACGTGGGTCGCCATGAGGCGGCCCTCCACGTCCTCGGTCGTCGGTCCCCCCGCGGGCACCTGGAACCAGTGCGTGGGGAACATGACCGCGGGGTGCCACGGGCCCGTGGGGCTCCCGCCGGTGGCGTTGCCGGACTCGCAGGTGTAGATCGGGCCGATCCAGCCGTGCGGGGGGGCGCCGCCGGGGCTTGTGGGGCAGTTGCTGTCGTCGGGGTTGGTGCTCCCGTAGCCGCAGACGTAGCTGAAGACGTGGCTGCGCGCGCCGGGGGCGCCCACGGTGAAGGAGACGGGCGTCGGCGTACGTGTCATCGATCGACGTCGGCGGGTTGTCGCCGAACGCGTCGCAGCTGCCGTACTGATGGCCGGCGAGGTGGCCCCGCACCTCCGTGTACTGGATGTCCCAGACGTGTCCGCGCTGTAGTCGTGGTTCACGATGCGGGTCCAGCCGCCTCCGTCGGTGGTCTGGTCGCAGTAGGCCTCGAAGGCGCCGGTCCCCATGGGGTCGATGCCGTCGTTGGGGGTCGAGACGCACTGCACGGCGTCGCCCACCGTGAAGTTCTCGTCGGTGAGGACGACGCCCGCCACCCCCGGATCCGCGCCGTTCACCAGCCACGTGTAGCGGAGGATCACGGTGTCGCCGTCCGCGTCGGCGCCGGCCGCGTCGCTGCAGGTGGCCGGCGAGGCGACCGCAGCGGATCCAACCCTGTCACTCGGAGCACCCGGCGGGCGCGTCGCTGGTCACGGACTCGGGCGCTTGGTCCACGCGATCGTCGTAGAACTGCTGCAGGGCGGCCTGGTCCGCGCACCCCGTCAGCATGCGCCATCCCCAGGAGACGGCCGCGAAGCCGCCGTCGAGCCCGGAGTAGGGGGTCACGATCACCGTCCCGGAGGGGGCCGCGGCCTCGATCGCCTCCAGCACCGCGACGTCCTCGGCGCAGCCGTCGGGGCAGTCGTAGAGGTAGACGATCCCGCCGTGCTCGAGGTTGTGGATCCAGTGCCTGGAGTCGAGCTCGGTGTCGTACACGCCCCAGTCCGCCCAACAGGGGTCGTGGGGCCCGCCCACCGGGGGCGTCGTGTCGTAGTCGATGGGGTCCTCGGTGTGCGTCGCCGTCTGCAGCTCGACGTTCTCGACCACACACTCCCCGTCGCAGGCCTCGCAGGCCTCGCTCGAGATCACGGGGGCGGCCTCGTCGGGGCAGCCGACCAGCAGCAGCGGGAGGAGGAGGAGGCGTCTCATTCGGCGGGCTCCGGTTCGGGAGTCGCCTCCGCGCCGGCGGCTCCGCTGCCCGTCAGGGTGTTCCACAAGAAGACGGCTTGGAGGGTGTACAGGTGGGCCCGCTGGGCGTTGTCCGCCGCGCCGCCGTGCCCCCCCTCGATGTTCTCGTAGTAGAGGACGTCCTTGCCCGCCTCGATCAGCTTGGCGGTCATCTTGCGCGCGTGGGCGGGGTGCACCCGATCGTCGCGCGTGGACGTGGTCAGGAGCATCGGCGGGTGGTCCTGGGACGCGTCGAAGTTGTGGTACGGCGAGAAGGTGCGGATGTACTCCCACTGCTCGGGGACGTCCGGGTCGCCGTACTCGCCCATCCAGGACGCGCCCGCCAGCAGCTTGCTGTACCGACGCATGTCGAGCAGGGGCACCGAGCAGAGGATCGCGCCGAACCGGTCCGGGTACAGGGTGTACATGTTGCCCACGAGCAGGCCGCCGTTGCTGCCCCCCTGGGCGCCGAGGCGCGCGGGCGACGTCACCTTCCGAGCGACGAGGTCGTCCGCCACGGCGGCGAAGTCTTCGTAGGCCCGGTGGCGCTTCTCCTTGAGGGCGGCCTGGTGCCACGACGGGCCGTACTCGCCCCCCCCGCGGATGTTCGCGAGGACGTACACGCCGCCCCGCTCCAGCCACGTCATCCCGCGGGTGGCGCTGTAGCGCGGCTGCAGGGACACCTCGAACCCGCCGTAGCCGTACAGGAGCGTCGGCGCGGTGCCGTCGAGCACCAGGTCCTCGCGCGCCACCTGGAAGTAGGGGATCTGCGTGCCGTCCTTCGAGGTGGCGAAGTGCTGCGTCGCGACCAGCCCCTCGGTGTCGAACATCGCGGGCAGCGAGGCCAGCGCCTGGGCCGGGCCTCCGCCCACGGTCCCGTAGGACAGCGTCGTGGGCGTGAGGAAGTCGGTGACGGTCATCCAGTAGTCGTCGGAGCCGTGCGCGTCGGCGGACCAGACGGAGACGCGGGCGTTGTCCGGCAGCCCCGGGAGGGCGGACCGGGACCAGTCGTCCTTCTTCTTCTTCGGAGGCGTGAGCACCTCGATGCGGCTGCGCACGTGATCGAGCGTCGTCACGATCAGGTGGTTCTGCGTGGTGCTCGTGCCCACCAGCGACGTGGAGGCGGTGGGCTCGAACAGCACCCTCAGCTCCTTCTTGCCCTTCATCCACCTCTTGAACGGGGCCACCAGCAGCGACCCCGCCTTGTAGGTGGTGCCGTTCACCTCCCAGTCGGTCTTGGGCTCGAACAGGAGGTGCTCCCGCCACAGCGACGTGCCGCTGTCGAGCGGCCGCTCGATCTCGGTGAGGCCCTTCTTGCCGACGACGTACAGGCGGCGCGTCCAGAAGGTGAGGCCGCGATAGACCACCTCGCGCTCGAACCCCGGGGTGTGGTCCCGGAAGGCTCCCACGGAGATGTCGGCCTGCTCCCCTTCGAGCACGGTGACGGCGTCCGCGAGGGGCGTGCCTCGCTTCCATCGCTTCACGATGCGGGCGTACCCCGAGTCGGTCATCGTGCCCTCGCCGAAGTCCGTGGACACGTACAGGGTGTCTTCGTCGATCCAGTGCGCCGACTGCTTCGCCTCGGGCAGCTCGAACCCGCCCTCGACGAAGGCCTTGGTGGTCGTGTCGAACTCGCGCACCACGTCCGCGTCGGAGCCGCCGCGGGAGAGCGACACGAGGCAGCGGGCGAAGGCCGGGGGCAGGCACTCGGCGCCGTGCCACACCCACTTCACGCCGTCGGCCTCGCCCAGCGCGTCGACGTCCAGCACGACGTCCCAGGCGGGCTCGCCGCTCCGATACGAGTCGAGCGTCGTGCGTCGCCACAGCCCGCGCGGGTGATCCGCGTCCTTCCAGAAGTTGTAGAAGTGCTCCCCGCGCTGGGACAGGTAGGCGATCTTGTCGGGCGAATCGAGCATCGCGCGCACGCGCGTCTCCATCGCTTCGAACCCCGGATCCGCCTCGATCGGCGCCGTGGCTTCGGCGTTCCGCGCCCGCACCCAGTCGAGCGCCCGCTCGTCCTCGACCTCCTCCAGCCAACGGTGCGGGTCCTCGGGCTCCGCGACGGCCGGCTCCTCGGCGGCCGCGGCCTCGGAGGCATCGCCGGCCGGGGCTTCGTCCGCCCAGGCGGGCGCGGGGATGAGGAGGGCGACGACGAACAGGAGGGGGCGCATGGCCGCGGAGGGTACCCGGTCGACGCGCGGGCGACGGCTCGCACTTTTCGGGACACGGCGAGGGCATCTGTGTATATTCGCGCGTCCCTGCGGCCGGACTTCGGGCGCAAGTACTTGAACGAACAAGGTTTTCCCTTATCGGCCGGCCCTCCGGCCCAGGAGACGAACGCGATGGTTTCCATCCGCCTCGCCCGCCACGGCGCCAAGAAGGCGCCCGTCTACCGAGTCGTCGCTGCCGACGTGCGTGCCCCGCGCGACGGTCGCTTCATCGAGATCCTCGGTACCTACACGGCCACCGGCACCAACGCCGGCGTGAACCTCAAGCTCGATCGCATCGACTACTGGCTCGGCCAGGGCGCGAAGGCCACCGACGCCGTGGCCCGCCTGGTGAAGCAGGTCCGCAACGCCACCCCGGCCGACGCCTAGGTCGCCGTGGAAGACTTCATCCAGTACCTGATCCAGTCGTTCGTCTCCGAGCCGGAGGAGATCGACATCGAGGCCGTCGACGAAGACAAGGGCCTCACCCTCGAGCTGGCGCTCGCGCCCGAGGACCGGGACATGCTCCTGGCCGACCGCGCGCAGCTCGCCAACGCCCTCCGCACGATGCTGGACGCCTGGGGCACCAAGCACCGCCGGCGCGCCCGCCTCTGGATCCTCGACGACGACGACTTCGAGGACGACGATGAAGGCGAAGAGGAAGACGACTAAGCACCCCAACTAGGAACCGGCTCGCTTCGTATGCGCCGATTCCCAGCCGGGGGCCCCGCGGTACCTCCCATGACTCCGCTTCGCTTCGCTCCGCTGCGCGCGCTTGGGGCGCTTGCATCTCGTTCTCGGGGGCGGCCGTGAGCCGCCGGTCGTCCCTGCCCGGCGCGCCTCGCGGCCGGGATCTGCTCATCATTCTCGACGACGTCGCGCCCCTGAAGCGCGACGAGCTCGTACCCGTGGGCAAGCTCGGCAAGGTCTGGGGCGTGCACGGCGCGCTCACCGTCCGCCTGTACAACCCGGACAGCGACCTCGCCTGGGCGGACGCCGAGGTGCAGTGGCTGCGTGGAAAGGGCTTCCCCACCGCCCCCGTCGCGGTGGACCGGTGGCAGGACAAGGGCGGCAAGCTCATCATCACCTTCGAGCACGTGACCTCGCCGCAGGACGCGAAGGCCCTCACGGGGCTCGAGCTGCTCGCGCCCGCGGCCCTGCTCCCCGAGCTCGAGGACCCCGACGAGGTCTACGTGCACGAGCTGCACGGCATGACCGTGATCGACGACGTGAAGGGCGAGCTCGGCACCATCCAGGCCGTCTTCCAGACCGGCGCCAACGACATCTGGGTCGTGCGCGACGGCGAGGGCGAGACCCTGATCCCCGCGATCAAGGACGTCGTGCTCGACGTCGATCGAGGCGCCCGCCGGATCACCGTCCACTACGAGCTGTTCTAGAGCCGTCGTGCGCTTCGACGTCCTCACAGTCATCCCCGAGGCGGTCTCCCCGTACCTGGGCGCGAGCATCCTCGGACGGGCCGCCCAAGACGGCGTGATCACGGCCGAGGTCGTCGATCTGCGCCCGTACGGCGAGGGGAAGCACCGGCAGCTCGACGACAGCCCCTACGGCGGCGGCTCCGGCATGGTCATGAAGCCCGGCCCCCTGGTGTCCGCGATCGAGGACGCGGCCGCCAAGACCCCCGAGGGAGGGCGTCGCCTGGTGCTGATCACGTCCCCCGGCGGGCGGGCGTTCTCGCGCGCGTGGGCTCACGAGATCGCGGCGACCGTCGACCACTTGGTGCTGGTCTGCGGGCGCTACGAGGGGATCGACGCGCGCGTGGACGCGTACGTGGACGGCGCCGTGTCCATCGGGGACTACGTGCTCACCGGGGGGGAGCCCGCGGCGATCGCGGTGGTGGACGCCGTCGCGCGCCTGCTGCCGGGGGCCCTCGGGAACGCCGACTCGACCCGCGAGGAGTCGTTCGAGCCCTCATCCACGGGCGAGACGCTGCTCGAATACCCCCACTACACGCGGCCCCGCGCCTTCCGCGGCGCGGAGGTCCCGCCCGTGCTGCTCTCGGGCGACCACGCCAAGATCGCGGCCTGGCGGCTCGCCCGTGCGCGCGCCCGCACCCGTCGAGACCGACCGGATCTGCTGGAAACGCTGGATCTCCCCCCCGAAGAGGAGTAAAAGACGCGTCCGCGTCCGCCAGGCGGAGGCGCGAAACGACCGAATGTCGAGTTTCCGCAGGTACTTGCGTCTCGACCTCTGGGCTCGGAAACGAAGAGCAAGAAGACCATGAGCAAGATCATCGAGCAGGTCGACCTGGAGAGCCGCAAGGCCAACCCCCAGGCGCGCTATCGCACCGGCGACACCGTCCGCGTGCACGTCCGCATCACGGAGGGCGCCAAGGAGCGCATCCAGGTCTTCGAGGGTCTCGTGATCGCCACGCGCGACCGCGGAATCCGCTCCTCCATCACCGTGCGCAAGGTGTCGCACGGGGTCGGCGTCGAGCGGATCTTCCCCCTCTACTCCCCCTCGATCGCGAAGATCGAGTGGAAGCGCCGCAACAAGATCCGCCGCAGCAAGCTGTATTACATCCGCTCGCTGCGCGGCAAGAAGGCGCGCCTGGCGGAGGTCCGATCGGCCGACAAGCCGGTCGTCGAGACCTTCACCGCCGAAGCCTGAGGCGCCCGTAGCCCCCGACGCCAAGTCCGCTCCCGACGACCGCTGTGAGGTGGGTCGTCGCGGGGAAGACGTGGCCTCGTCGTTCTTGCTCCGGCGTGGGCACTCGATCGTCGTGCGCCGGTTCCGCACCCGCCGCGGCGAGCTCGACCTCGTGAGCCGATCCGGCCGTCACCTCTACTTCATCGAGGTGAAGACGCGGCGCGCGCGCGAAGGCACCGGACGCTTCGGGGACGGCTTCGAGTCCGTCACTTGGAAGCGGCGGCGCACGATGCACACCCTCGCCCGCACGTTGATGTCCCGTCGGCCGTCGCTGCTCGAGCTGATCCCGCACTACGCCGTGCTCAGCGTCGAGGAGCTGGACGACCGCCACCGCGTGCGCTTCCTGCCCGACGCCTTCGATGGCCCGGCGTAGAGCCGAGCGCCGGCCCGATCGGCGGCCGCGCCAGGTCGAACCGGCCGAGTTCGACGAGGGGAGCGGCACCCTCTACGTCGTGGCGACGCCCATCGGGAACCTCGAGGACATCACCGTCCGCGCCGCCCGCGTGCTCGGCGAGGTCGACGGCGTGCTGGCCGAGGACACCCGGCGCACCCGCACGCTGCTCACCCACCTGGGTCACGCGACGCCCATGCAGTCCCTTCACGGGCACAACGAGAAGGCGAAGATCGGGCGCGTGCTCGGTCGGCTGGCGCGGGGCGAGTCCCTGGCCGTCGTGTCGGACGCGGGCACCCCCGCCATCTCGGATCCCGGCGCGCCGCTGGTCGCGGCGGTGATCGAGGCCGGGGGGACGGTCGTGCCGGTCCCGGGGCCGTCGGCCGTCATCACGGCGCTGTGCGCGTCCGGCCTGCCGACGGATCGCTTCCAGTTCGTCGGCTTCCTGCCGGGGCGACCCGGGCGTCGCCGCAAGGTGCTGGTCGAGGCGCTGGCCTCCGGGGGCACGACCATCCTGTACGCGTCGCCGCACCGGGTGGTGAAGGACCTCGCCATCGCCCGCGAGGTCGCCGGCGACGACCGCCCCGCCGTCATCGCCCGGGAGCTGACGAAGATCCACGAGGAGTTCGACCGCGGCACGCTCGCGGAGCTCGTCGAGCGCTGGACGGACAAGCAGCCGCGCGGGGAGTTCGTCGTGTTGATCGGGCCCCGAGACTGAAAGTCTCGTTTTCGGGGTCTACTCGCCGAGTCGGGGCGGAAAGCGAGACTTTTCGTCTCGTCACTCTCCGAGCAGCAGCTCCACCAGGCCCGCGTCGCCGAGGACCTCGCGCACGCGGGGGTCCATCACCATGTCGCCGTAGCCGCGGCCCTGCCACTCGGACTCGGCCGCGGCCTCCTCGATCAGCCTGCGGATCGGCGACGCCAGGAAGAGGCGGCGCACCGTCCCCGACTCCTCGAGCGTCTCGGGCGGGGCCGTCGGGTCCTCCTGCGAGCCGTCGGCCGAGTCGTCGTCCCCCTCCACGTCCCCGGACTTCCCCCGCCGCGCGAGCGCGTTCTCGAGCGCCTCCTTGAGGCTGAACACCCGCACGGGGTTGTACGGCCCCAGGGTGTGCAGCGCGACGGACCGGGTGAGCCACGACGGGGCGGGCTCGTCCGTCGGCTTCTTCCACAGCAACGACGTCTCGACCATCCACAGCAGCGCCGTGGCGTACAGGAGGCCCTTCAGCGCCCCCACCGCCACGCCCAGCCCGCGGTTGCCCTTCTCGAGCGCCTTGATCTTCCGCACCACCGCCGCCTCGAACAGGAAGATCACGACCATGCACGCGAAGTACGCCCCCACGAAGCCGACGAGCTTGCGGATGTAGGGGTGCTCCGAGAAGGCGGGGCCGACGCCCGCGAGCGCGAGATCGATGGGCGGGTACCACGCGTCGAAGAAGACCCACAGCCCGACCGCGGCGAACAGCCCGGCGACTTGGGAGAGGAAGCCGCGGAACCACCCCAGCCAGGCGATGGCGATCACGAACAGGACGAAGGCGGCGTCGAGCACGGGGGCCACGATACCCACCGCCGCAGACGTCTATACTCCGACGATCCCGGCCTCCGCCGGGCCGGGAGAGCCGTTGCAACACCGCATCCTCGTGGTCGACGACGAGCGCAACATGCGCCGCGTGCTCCAGGGCCTCCTGCAGGCCGAGGGCCACGACGTGGACGGCGCAACCGACGGCGACGAGGCCCGCGCCATGCTGCGCAAGGCCGAGCCGTCCTACGATCTCGTGCTCACCGACCTGCGCATGCCCGGCAGCGACGGCATGGATCTGCTGCGCGTCGTGAAGCGTCGCCACCCCGACACGCCCGTCGTCCTCATCACGGCCCACGGCACCGTGGACACGGCGGTCGAGGCGATGCGCGAGGGGGCGTTCGACTTCGTCACCAAGCCCTTCGACAACGACGAGCTCGCCCTCGTCGTGAACCGCGGGCTGGCCCAGCGGGAGGCCAACCGGGACCGCGCCTACGAGCCCCTCGACCCCCTGGAGGCGACGCTCCCGCCGATCTCCCTGCGCACGGACGAAGACGACGACGACGACCCGGCCGCCGCCATCCTCGGCTCGATCATCGGCGTCTCGCCCCCCATGCAGGAGCTCTTCGCGCTGCTGAGGAAGGTGGCCCCGTCGCCCACGACGATCCTGCTGCAGGGCGAGTCGGGCACGGGCAAGGAGCTGGTCGCCACGGCCATCCACCGCCTCAGCCAGCGGGCGGAGGGCCCCTTCATCACCGTGAACTGCACGGCGATCCCGGAGACGCTCTTCGAGTCCGAGCTGTTCGGCCACGAGAAGGGCGCCTTCACGGGCGCCACCGCCCGTCGCCCGGGGCGGTTCGAGCTCGCGCACCAGGGCACGCTGCTGCTGGACGAGATCGGTGAGCTGCCCGCGGCCATGCAGGTGAAGCTCCTGCGCGTCCTGCAGGAGCGGGTCGTGGAGCGCGTGGGCGGCCTCAAGCCCGTCGCGGTGGACGTGCGGCTGGTGGCCGCCACCAACGCCGATCTCGAGACGATGGTCCGCGAGGGCACGTTCCGCGAGGACCTCTTCTACCGCCTCAACGTCGTGCCTATCCGGCTCCCGCCCCTGCGCGAGCGCCCCACGGATCTGCCCGTCCTCATCCGCCACTTCATCGACAAGTTCCGCCGACGGCTCGGCCGGGACGTGCGCGGGATCACGCCCGAGGCGGAGCTCCAGATGGTGCGTCACGACTGGCCGGGGAACATCCGCCAGCTCGAGAACGCCATCGAGCGCATGGTCCTCCTCACGGACGGGACCATCCTCACCCTGGACGACGTCCCGCCCGAGGTCCGAAAGGGCGCCGGCGGGGCCCCGATCACGGACAGCCGCATCGACCCGGTGACCGTCGACGGGAACCTCAAGGACATCGTCCGCGTGCACACGCAGCAGCTGGAGCGGGAGGTCATCCTCCAAAAGCTCAAGGAGGCCGATTGGAACGTCACGCACGCCGCCAAGAAGCTCGGGATCTCGCGCAAGGGACTGCAGCTCAAGATGAAGGACTACGATCTCCGCGACATGGAGGGCGAAGCGTGAAGATCGGACTCATCGCCGCCCTCGTCGGGCTCGCGCTGCCCGGCCTCGCCCACGCCGGCGAGCGCACCGCCACGCCCCCCCAGTGGCGAGGCGACGTCGACTTCATGTACCGCGGCTTCCTCGAGCCCGGCGCGATCCGCGACCGCGCGTCGGCGAGCCGGTCCTACGCCGTGGTGGGCAACTACACGCAGATGTCCCACGGTCTGGACATCACCGCCCGGTTCGCCGTCGTGCACGGGATCACCGTCGGCCTCGACTTCCCCCTGGTCTTCCATCGGCAGCGGCGATGGATCGAGGGGTTCGACATGCGCTTCGATCCCGAGCAGGACAAGGCCACGATGGTGGCCGGGCGGGCGCTCCCCGCGACCGTGCTCGACGCCTCCCCGGGGGCGCGAAACCACGTCGGGTTCGGGGACCTCGGCGTCCTCTTCCGGTTCGTCCCCTTCGCCGAGCGCGGGGTGCCCGGACGCGTGGCCGCCGCGACGCTCGCCTTCGACGTCGGGGTTCGGGCCCCGTCGGGCGAGAACCACGACGCGGTGCGCGACGACGGCACCGCCGGTCCCGGCCGCGGCGGGCCCGCCCTGGAGCTGGGCATGACCGCGTCGCGCCGGGTGAAGCTGGTGGAGCCGTACATCGCGGTGAACGCGGTCCTCAGCGCCCCCTATCGGCAGCCCACCCGGGACGCCGACGGGCTCGACATCCCCGCCGCCGACGGCGATCCCGAGGGCACGGAGTTCGACCCGGCGAACACGATCGGGGTGCGCTTCGGCACCGAGGTCGCCCTGCGCGAGGTCCCCGAGACGGACGAGCGCATGGGCCTCGACATCGGCATCGGCGTCCGGTACGTGGGACCCCACGAGCAGAGCGTCGGGAGCTGGATCCCGGTGCCCATGGAGGCCACCGTGGGCCGCCTCTCGGTCGAAGGCGAGCACGTGGAGGTCGACTTCGGCCTCGGCTTCCGCATCCGCCCGCGGCGCGAGATCCAGATCGCCATCGACGTCGGCGCGGGCTGGGAGTCGCCCCACACGGTCTCGATGATCGACCACTCCAGCTACACGGTGCAGACGTCCCCCGGGACCTTCCGCTTCTTCTGGGGTCTGGGCGCGACGGGCCGGATCAGGTAGCGAATCCTTGACCTTCGCTGGACGCTCTCTTCACCGAAGTGTCGCGATCGCCAAGGTAGATTGAGCCCATGTCCACGTCCTCCTTCCTCGTCCGCTCGGGCCTCGTAGCGGTGGCGGTCGCCGCCCTGGGGTGCTCCCCCCGCAACCCGATTCCGGAGGTGGTCCCGCCCCGGCCGGCGTTCGCGGAGAACGGATGGCCGTCGATCCTCCAGGAGCACGACGAGTACGACGGCACCGGCCTCGAGGTCGGCGACCTCATGCTGCCGTTCATGGTCCACGACGAAGACGGCGTCGTGGTCCCCGGCGGCCTGGCCGACCAGAACAACAACCTCGTCGACTTCCGCCAGCTGCTGGGCCAGACGGTGCTGCTCGACCTCTCGTCGGTCTGGTGCGGGCCCTGCAACAAGGCGGCGGCCGAGTCCGCGGAGCTGCTCGAGGCGATGCAGCAGATCGCCCCGTCGCTCATCACCACCGTGCTCGTCCAGAACATCGGCGGCAGCCCCGCGAGCGCGGACGACGCGGCCCAGTGGGCCGAGGACTATCACGCCGAGTACCCGGTGCTCGTGGACACCGCCCAGGAGACGACGCGCACCGCGTGGGGGCAGCCGCCGTTCCCGACCTTCTGGCTGATCGCGCCCACCGGCGAGATCTTCGACCGGTTCACGTCCGTGCCCGCCGGGAGCGACATTCTCGACGGCGTGCGATTCTCTCTTGAAGAGTGGGGCGACTCGTTCCGTCGAATCGACGACGAGTCCCCTCCCGATGAAGAAAACAGCGAGTAGCGCCCGCCTCGTCCGCGCCTGCTCCCGGAGTCCCTGCCCATGTCCCGTTTCCTGCGCCTCTTCGCCGCGCCGTTGGTCCTCATCGCGCTGGCCGCGCTCCCCGCCCTCGCCGCCGACGACGCCGTGGCCGAGCCCGAGGCCATCGCCGACTTCACGCTGCCGAACCTCGCGGGCGGCAACGCGAGCCTCAGCGACTACCTGGGCGACAAGGTCATCCTCATCAACTTCTGGGCCACCTGGTGTACGCCCTGCATGAAGGAGATGCCGAAGCTGAACGAGATGCAGAAGGCCCACGCGGACAAGCTGCAGATCATCTCGATCAGCGCCGACGAGGCCCGTGACCTGGCCAAGGTGAAGGGGATCGTGAAGCGGTTCGCCTACGAGCCGGTCGTCCTGCTCGACGCGGAGACGAAGGTCGTCTCGCAGCTCAACAAGCGCAAGGACATGCCGTACACCCTGATCATCGGCAAGGACAAGCTGATCCACCACCGCAAGAAGGGCTTCACCGACGGCGACGAGGCGAAGCTGGAAGAGTGGGTCAAGGCCCTGATGGACCAGTAGCCGACCGCGCCCGCGGGCGCATGGAGGGCGGATGCAGCATCGATTCGCGCGGACGACGTTCGCGCTGGCGGCGGCGATCGTCGCGACCACGGCGGCCGGTCCGGCGGGCGCCGTCCCCCTCGGCAAGGAGGTGGACGGCCAGGTCCTGCCCGGCTCCGTGTTGAGCGTCTCGAACGATTTCTACTTCAAGTTCAACACCTTCATCGACGAAGAACCCGACGACGCCATCCCCGCCCCGCTGGGGTTCGTGGAGCTGGTGAACCGCTTCACGGCGGACCTCCAGATCAAGCAGTTCTCGATCGGCGCGCAGGTGGACACCGTGGGCGTGGCTCCGCAGTGCTCCGACGCGGGCTACGCCACCGAGTTCGCCGACGCGTTCGGCGACGACACCGAGTGCGGGTCGCCCAACCCCATCTTCGGCCCGGGCTGGGACGACCAGATCGGCGACCCCGCGATGGTCCGGCTCGAGAAGGTGTGGGGGCGGTATTCGAGCAAGAACATCGACGTCTGGCTCGGCGACTACTACGCCGCGTTCGGCCGCGGGATCCTGCTCTCGATGACCAAGAAGCCGGAGGTCGACCAGGACAACAGCCTGCTCGGCGCCCGCGTGGACCTGCGCACGAAGCCCCTCGACTTCACGTTCCTGCTCGGCACGCCCAACCCGCAGGAGGTGTCGATGGAGCTGCGGAACAAGAACATCCGGCGGTTCGAGCCGACGCTGCTCGCGGGCGGGGTGCTCAAGCTGCGTCCGCACAAGCTCGTGGAGCTGTCGGTGCAGGGGGTCGGCTACGAGCTCACGGAGACGGGGTCGCTCGGCCTCGGAGGCACGGTGGCCGTCAACGGCATCGGCGGCGCGGTGGACATCTACGTCGAGGGCAACGGCTTCGCATACGGGACGGACGAGGACGCGCCCGAGGACTCCGTCGAGCCCACGTCGGGGTACGCGATCTACGGGGCGGTCACGGGCTACGCGGGTCCGCTCACCCTCACGATCGAGGGCAAACGCTACAAGGACGCGCAGGTCCTCAAGCGCGACGGGCCCGTCGTGCCGGTCCAGTACAACTCGCCGCCGTCGCTGGAGTGGGAGCAGTCGACGACCGAGGACTCCTTCACGTCGATCGCGTCCAACGACATCGCGGGCTGGCGCGCGTCGGCCGAGCTGTTCCTGCTCCAGAGCTTCACCACGATCGGGTTCGCGTTCACCAACAGCTTCGACATGGAGCCGCACCCGCCGTTCGCCGTCCAACGCGAGGTCGGCTTCAGCCCCGTCGTCACGCTCGCCCAGCCCATTCACCTCGAGAAGGTCGACCTGCACCTCAAGGGGCACGTCGGCTACCGGCACGACGTCCCCGTCCGGACGCCCGCGGACCTGGTCCCCGAGGAGCAGCGCGAGGCGAGCGCGGAGCAGTACCTGCGGCACAACGGGCTGCTGCACTTCTCGGTGGACTTCGGCGTGACCGTGGGGCCGGTGGCGGTGGAGTGGGTCAGCTGGTTCCGGCGCTACCACTACACGCTCGACGACCCGGGCTTCTGCTGGGACGTGGACGGCGAGGAGACGTGCAGCCCCAACGACGGCTGGATCTCCATGGAGAACGCGCTCAGCGTGACCCTGTTCGGCAAGTACACCGCCGCGCTGCACCTCGACTTCACGGACGACCCGATCGTCCAGCGACAGACCAACGACGGCAGCCCCGGCAACCTGGTCTACGACGCCGACTTCAAGTCGTCCGCGTACATCGGCGGATCGATCATCCTGAAGCCGGTGAGCAACCTCGAGGTGAACGTCTTCGTGGGGGGCCAGAAGGCGGGCGTGGTGTGCACCGGGGGCGCGTGCCGCACGGTCCCGGCCTTCAACGGAGCGAAGGCCCGGGTGATCGTCAACTTCTAGGGCGGGGGCGCCGGCTCGCAGCCCTGTTCAGGCTTGGCTGGGGGCCCTATTCGGGCTTGCGGCCTTCGACGATCGCGCTCAGGCCCTGGGTCTGGAGGTGGACGGTGACGTCCACGAGGCCGTTCTTGTCGAGCTCGGCGACCAGGTTCTCGACCCACTTGCTCTCGCGGATGACCGCCGGGAGGCGCTCGAACATGGTGACCCAGTCCGGGTGCTCCTCGGCGGCGCGGGCCTGCATGCGCTCGAAGTGCTGGTCGAAGATGTCCTGCACCCAAGCCTTGTCGGGGTAGGCGAAGTCCTGCAGGAGGATGCGGCCGCCGGGGGCGAGCATCTTCACCAGGTTGGCGACGAGCACGTCGAGGCGAGCGATGTACTTCGGGATGTAGCAGCTGGTGATGTGGTCGAAGGTCTCGTCGATCAGGAACTGCTCGGCGGGGCTGACGAAGAAGCGGACGTCGGTGATGCCCAGGCCTGCGGCGCGCTCGCGGGCCTCCACGCAGTACTCGTCGCGGAGCTCCACGCCGGTGACGTGGCAGTCGAAGCGGCCCGCCATCTCGAGGCTGAGGATGCCGGTCCCGGAGGCCAGGTCGAGCACGCGCTGCGGGCTCTTCATGAGCTTGAGCAGCTCTTCCTTCCAGCGCTTGTCGCGACCGAGGGTGGCGAAGTGGACCATCTCGCCGTAGGTCGAGCCGGTGCCGTGGAAGAGCGCCTCCACCAAGTCTTCGCGGGTTTCGACAGGGGCCGTTTGCGGGCGCGCAGCCATGTACATGTCACTCCGATTCGCGGTGCGATCCCCCCGAAGATCACGCCCGCGCGAAAAGATGCGGGTTTGTAGCACAGGCGACCCCGGCGCGACCTTCGATCGGTCCTATGGAGCGAGGTTCACGCAGCGATTGACAAGGGGCGGGGGACCTCTGCAACATCCCGCTCCATCAGGGGAAGGACGCACGACCCCGTCCGTGCCGCGCCCGCCCCCACGACGACGCATCCAGGAGAGTCCCCGGACCATGAACCGGCTCACGATCGCCCTCACGGCCCTCATCGGCCTCATCGCCGTCCCCGCGTCCGCGAAGCAACACGTCCCCGCTTCGGTCGACGCCAACTCCGTCTACGTCGACGCGGAGAAGGGCATCACCTACGGCCCCGACAAGCTGGTCGACCAGATGAAGGGCGAGATGTGGATCGAAGGGGAGGGATCCGCGGGCCTCGGCAAGTACATCTCGGTGAAGTTCGACGGCGAGGTCGAGCTCGCGAAGATCCGCATCTGGGGCGGCTGCTTCATCGACAAGGAGTACTGGGAGCGGCACAACCGGGTGCACGAGATCGAGTTCAAGTTCCCCGACTTCACGTCGGAGCGCGTCGCCATCGAGGACAAGATGGAGGCCCAGTGGATCACGCTGAAGGAGCCGAAGACGGTCTCGTCGGTGAAGATCTACCTGCGCGCCGTCTACAAGGGCACGACCTGGAACGACACGGCCATCTCGGAGATCCAGTTCTTCGACAAGGCGGGCGTCGAGGGCCCCGTCGAGGGCGTCGACGTGACGGCCTCGAGCATCTACCACGACGACAAGGACTACGACGGCGCCAAGGCCGCCGACGGCTGGCTCGACACCTGGTGGGTCGACGGCGAGGGCAGCGGCAAGGGCCAGACCCTGGAGCTGGACCTCGGCGCGCAGAAGACGCTCAAGACCTTCGCCATCTCCACCGGGTTCGACAGCAGCGAGTCCTTCTTCGAGGGCAGCAACCGCGTCGCGCAGGTGAAGCTGGAGTTCGACGGCGCCCCTGCCCAGACCTTCGACGTCGAGGACGCGATGGGGCTCCAGACGTTCGAGCTCTCGCCCGTCACGACCTCGAAGGTGAAGGTGGTGGTCTCGAAGATCGCCAAGGGCAAGTCGCACGACGATCTGTACGTCGGCGAGCTCCGCTTCTCGGAGTAGCTCCCGCCGGTCGGCTCACTGTCAGTCGGGAGACCGGCGCTCGTAGGTCACGGAGAAGAGCCCCTCGGCGGGCTTCCCCGTCCGGTCCCGCCGGATGTGGTGCAGCGTGCTCGTGTGGACGCGCAGCTCGCTCCCCCGGTCGTCCACCGCCACGTGCGACTCCCCGGCCCGCAGCGACACCTCGGCCGTGCCCGCGTTGTTCTTGATGGTGAAGACGGGCACGTCGCCGTCGAGGCGCAGGAACTGCACGTAGGCCCCGCCCGTGGGCAGCTCCCAGCGCTCGGTCCCGCCGCCCTTCAGGGGCACGACGTGGACCTCGTCCGGCAGCCCCGCCTCGACGCGCTTCTCGAGCTCGCGCACCCGCTCGGACAGCTGCGCCGCGGACGACTCCAGCCGCTTGTTCTCGGCCTTCAGCTTGGCGGTGGCGTCTTCGAGCGCTTCGACCCGGTCCTGGACCCTCGCCGACCGGGTGATGTCCGGCGACATGGCCGCCGCGGCGACGCCGAGGACGCCCAGCACGATGAGCGCGGGCGCGACCCTCACCGAGCCTCCGGACGGTCGGGGGCGCCGGGCTCGAACGGCGGGACTCCGAGGACCGGGTCTCCGAGCAGTCCCAGGGTCTCCTCGACGAGGGCGGCGACCCCGGCGTGTCTGCGGCCGTCGGCGGGCACGGGGGCGACGGTGGCCACGAGGTGCGGCCCCTTCCCCTTGCCGTCCCGGTACCAGCGCACGTCGCCCAGGTAGCGGCCCTTCGAGCCCGCGCGGCCCACGACGGTCCTGCCCACGACGGGTCCGGATGCGTGGATCTCGCGGCTCCGGCTCCCGAGGAGGAGGTCCGGCCTGGCGCCGCGGGCGAGGCGCTTGTCGTCGTCCGAGTCGAGGTTCGAGAGCAGCACGACGAGGTCCACGCCCGCCTCGCGCAGGGCCTTCACCGAGGCGCGGGCGGTGGCGACGGGATCCTTCGCCGAGTACCCGATCCCGGCGGTGGCTCCGTCGACCACGGAGGTCACGCCCACCTTGAGGCCGCCGCGCTCGACGATCGTCGAGGCCGCGAAGAGCAGCTCTCCGTCGTCGTTCACGAGGTTGGCGGACAGGAGGGGGACGCCCGACCGGACGGCGAGCTTCTGCAGGTACGGCAGGCCCGCGCCGAGGTCCATCCGACCCACGCCCTGCGCGTCGAGCCCGGCCCGGCCGCCCGCGTCCACGAGCAGGATCGCGGAGCGCCGTCGCTGGGCCTCGTCCAGGGAGTTCATGGCCATGTCGTGCTTGAAGAAGCGGTCGCCCGCGTCGAACCAGAACACGGGGACGTCGCCTGCGCGGGATGCGTCCACGAGGCCCGCCTGCTGGGCGAGGCCGCCGAGGGGCGTGTCCGGGCAGCTGCAGGGCTCGAACTCGCCGACCTGGTTCGCCGAGAAGAAGATGCGCGCTTGGAGCCCGGCCTGGCCCGTGGGCATCGGGTCCGCGAGGGGGAGTCCCTGCACGATCCGGGGGGCGCTCGACGCGACCAGCGGCATCGACGCGAGGCTCATGGCGAGGAGGGGGGCGGTGAAGCGTCTCAAGGCGGGCGGAGTGTAGACTGCCGGCGTGTCGCCCGTCCGCATCCTGCTCGCTGGTTTCATCCTTCTTCTCCTCGCGTGCCCCGGCTACGTGGCGGACCAGGTGGAGGACCGCTTCACCCTCGGCGACGAGCCGGTGGTCGACGTGCTCTTCGTGGTCGACGACTCCAACACCATGGGACCGGTTCAGCAGGCCTTGGGGGTCGCCGCGGGCGACTTCGTGCTGGGGCTGAACACCCGCGGCGTCGACTGGCAGGTGGGCGTGGTGACGACGGACGTGGAGGCGCCCCAGCGGCGCGGCCGCATCGTCGGGCCCGTGCTCTCCTCGGCCGCGGGGGACGACGGCGCGGCCCTCGCCGCGCGCCTGGACGTCGGCGATCAGGGGTCCCAGTTCGAGGCGGGACTCTCGGCGATGTGGTCGGCGCTCACGCCCCCGCTGGCGAGCCACGAGAACGCGGGGCTTCGGCGGGACGGCGCGGCGCTGGCGGTGGTGATCGTGTCGGACGAGGACGACTGCTCGGACGAGGGTCGGTTCGGCCTCGAGGGGCCCGAGAGCTGCGTGACCCGGCCCCACGAGCTGGTCCCGGTGGACGAGTACCTGGAGCGTCTGCACACGCTGGTCGCCGAGCGAGACGACGTGACGGTGCACGCGGTGGTGGAGCCCGGGCAGACCGAGGACCTCGCGGAGTGCGGCGGGAGCGCGCCGGGCACCCGGTACATGGAGCTCGCGCGAGCGACCGGCGGCAGCGTCGTGCCCTTCTGCGCCCCGGGCTCGGAGGTGATGACGTCGCTGGCGGCCGAGATCGGCGGACGTCGCAGCGGCTTCCCCCTGAGCCGGACGCCGGATCCGTGGACGATCACGGTCACCGTCGGCGAACCGGTCGCCGAGGGCGACACCCCGATCCGCACCTGCGGGGTCGACGCGGCCCCGGGTACGGAGATCCCGGAAGACATCACGCGCGTGAACGGCTGGTCCTTCGAAGAGGCTGCCAACACGGTCCGGCTGCACGGCGAAGCCCGCGCGTCGATCGGCCAGCAGGTGCGCATCTGTTACGAGGTCGGCTCCAGGCCATGAGACTGCTGGTCGCCTGCATCCCCGCGCTGGTCCTCACGTCCTGCGCGCCGCCCCCCGCCAACCTCGAGTTCAGCGAGGCTGCCGCCTTGGTGTTCCGCGAGTTCCAGCACGAGGACCCGGGCTGGGTCGCGCGTGGGCTTCGAGAGCTCGAGCGGGAGATCTACCTGTCGATGGACGTGGACAACGCCTCGGCGGTGACCCGCGCGGTGAGCCCGGATCAGCTGACCGATGAGGACGTGGCGGGCGTGGAGCACCCGAACCTGCCGCTCGATCGCAACATCGCGGTCGCGGTGGGGGCGCCGTCGAAGTACGACGTGGGCCCGCTCTCCGAGCTGCCCTTGATGCCCGACCAGCTCCCCTTCGAGCCGGGCTCCCCGGACCACTACGACCGCACGTTCACCGAGGGCGCCGACTGCTGGGCGGACCGGGGCTGCGAGTTCCTCATCACGTCCAACGAGCTGACGAAGGACAACGCGGCGATCTCGCCGATCACGTACACGCTGCCCAAGGAGTACCGCTGGGTGGACCTGAACCTGTCCGAGCCCACGGAGGGCGGGGCCCCGTCGAGCAACGACGGCGACCCGCGCTGGGCGATCGCTGCCCGCACCTGGACGACGCAGCGCGAGGGCAACGAAGAGGGCGACAGCATCGAGCAGTCCTACACGGTGGAGCTCTGGGTGCCGCGCGACGGCAACGGGTTCGTGCGCACGGACGAGGACGTCAACGTGGACGGCGGCACCTGGACCGGCGACAGCACCGGCGGGGGCACGCTGCGCATGATGGCGATCTGGTCGCAGTCCATCATCGTCAGCATCGCGGCGGACGACGACACGATCGCGGCCGTCACGCGCGGCGGGATCGACGACATCTTCCAGACCGTCGAGGACTGGATGGACGAGAACCGACCGCTGTAGTCGGCCGGGGTGGGAGGGGTTCAGACAGAACCCACCCAGGATCGGCGACCCACCCCGACTTCCGGCCGCTGGGCGGACAGAACCCACCCAGGATCGGCGACCCACCCCGACTTCCGGCCGCTGGGCGGACAGAACCCACCCAGGATCGGCGATCCACCCCGACTTCCGGCCGGGGTTCGGACAGAACCCACCCAGGATCGGCGATCCACCCCGAGTTCCGGCCGGCCGCCCGGCGTGCACAGCTCCGGTGAATGAACCGTTCCGCGACCCATACCCCTCGTCGCCCAGCGCCCTCACAACGGCGGGGTCGGCTCGTCGCAGTACGGCTCCATCTCCTCGGCCCAGACGGGGGCGGAGCGACGACGCAGCTCGAGGCAATGCGCCGCCGCCTCGGCGCCCCGACCGTCACGGAGCAGGTCGTCGAGGTACCGAAGCTCCGCGTTCACGACGCGCCGGAGCGAACGACCGACGAACTCCGGGTCGTCGGAGCGGACCATGAGCCGCAGGTGCATGAGACGGGCGTCCTCGCGTCGGTCCTCCCGAAGGTAGAGGACATGCAACACCTCCGCCGCGGGGCCGGGTGTGGGACCGGAGGCCAAGGAGCGCTCCAGCGCCACGATCGCGGGCTTGCGCTCCACCCGACCCATGATCGCCAGCTCGCCGTAGAGACGAGCGGCATGAAGCTCCCGGGGCTCGGCCTCGGTCGTGCGTCGAAGGAGGTCGACGACCCGCCCCCACAACGAGTCGTCGCCCCCCGACCGACGGGCCAGCACGATGGCCGACTCGACCGCCAGGCGAAGGACCAGACCGTCCTCCGGCGCGGCTTCGAGCGCTCTGTCGAATCGAGCCGTCACCTCGGGGTGTTCGTCCCCGTCCAGGACCGCCAGCCCCGCGATGGCCCGCGCCGCCCGCGGATCCTCCTCCAGCACCCGCTCGAACAGCGCCCGGGCGAGCTCCACCCGCTTCCCCGCGACGAGGTGGACCATGCCGAGCTCCGTTCCCACCTCGGCGACCGTCGCCCGACGCACGTCCAGGGCGTCGACCGTCGGCGTGACCTTGAGCCGGAACCGCACCGCCGCGAACCGGTCCTGGCGGACGTACTCCTCCAGCTGCACGTGCATGTCGCGCGGGGTTCGGCCGAACGCCGCCTCGAAGGCGACCGCCGGCTCGTCGCCCCGGACCCGCGCGAGGTAGTCCGGCAGCGCCCTCGTGAGGGCCGGCTCCACCGTCGCCGCGTACTGCGCGAACGCCCACGCCATCGCGTAGAGCGTCGGACGCCCGTGCAGGCTCCGGACCGAGAGCATGAGCTCGAGATCCGGCCACGCGCGCTCGTGCAGCGTCTTGAGTCGGGTGTGGTTCGGCCCCCCCAACCGCAGCGCGCCATCGCGCTCGATCCGCAGCGTCCCCCAGTACTCCGCCAAGCCCTCGGTGAGCCACGACGGCAGGAACGGGGCGGATCGGCGGGTGATGTAGTGCGCGTACTCGTGAAAGCCGATCCACCGGCCGGCCTTCTTCGAGGGCGCGACCATCACCAGCCAGGCGCGCGCCGGCCGCACCACCGCCCACCCCAGGGCCACGGATGATCGCCCTCGCATCTCGCGGAGGCCGTACCGCTCGAGCGAGAAGCCATCCCGGAGCGCGAACACCACGACCTTCTCGTCGGGAGGGGGCTTCGCGTTCGGCAGGAGGCCGAGGGCGACCGTGCGGAAGATCTCCAGGTCCCGAGCCAACCCCGCGACGCTCGCCCGAGACCCGTCCCCGTAGACGATCAGGTGGTCGCTCTCGACCCGAAACCACGCTCCCTTCAGCACCTTGTCGGCGCCCTCTGCAGGTGCGGCCGGGAGGGTCGCCGCGACCAGAACGACGAGCGCCCACACGACGTGCGAGCGGGCGCTGCGGCGGTTCGTTCGACCCCTCATGGGGCCATCTTGTCAGGCGGCCGTGCGCCGGGTCTCCACGGGGATGCCGACCTTGCCGTAGACGAACTGCAGCAGCCACGCGGGGCCCACCAGCAGGAACTGCACGTCCTCGAAGAAGGACGGCTTGGCCCCCTCGATCTTGTGACCCACGAACTGGACGATCCACGCCCCGACCCAGACCCCGATCGAGATCTCGAGGAGCGGCAGGCCCGCCGCGACCATCGCGTGGTTCAGGGCCAGGGACGCGACGCCGACCACGAACATGCCCGCGAAGATGGTCCAGGAGAGGGTCGCGTAGAAGACCATCGCGACCACCATGAACGCCGCGCCCCAGTCCATCCAGGCGACGCCGAACGGGTGCGGGATGCTCTGGAGCAGCCCCAGCGTGGCGAGGAGGATCAGCGGGATGCAGAGCCAGTGAATGGCCTTGTTGATGGGGTTCTGGTGGCTCTCGCCGTACTTGCTGAACCAGTTCGTCGCGCTTCGCATCGTCTCGATCTCCGTCATTCAGTTACTTACTAGGAAGTAAGTAGCCGATCCGAGCTACGATGCGCAAGGACTTTCTGATGGCTCGACGACGAAAACCAGCGGCCGAGACCCGGGCGGACATCCTCCGGGCGGCGGAGGTCCGGCTCCGCGACACCGGCCCGTCCTCGCTGCGGCTGGACGACATCGCCGCGGACGTCGGCATCTCGCGCCAAGCCGTCCTCCATCACTTCGGGAGCCGCGAGGGGGTCTTGCGGGCGGTGGTCGAGCAGGCCTGGGGCGGCCTCTTCCAGGACCTCGCGGGGCTCGCCGACGCGGATCTCGGACCGGCCGGGTTCGTCGAGCTGGTGGACGACGTCGCTCGCCGCAAGGGCAACGCCCGCCTCGGCGCGTGGCTCCTGCTCTCGGGCAAGGGGCTGCCGGAGGCGTGGTTCCAGGGCGCCGCGAGCACCCTCCCCGACCAGCTCGGCGGGGACGCGGACGCACGGGACACCGCCTACGCCACCCTGCTCGTGGGCGCGGCGCTCTTCGGCGACGCGATCTTCGGAGTCCGCCTGCGCCAGGTCCTGGGCATGCCCGACGGGGAGGAGGCCCGCGAGGACTTCCGCCGCTGGGTGGCCGAGCGACTCCTCAGCGCCGCCCGCGCAAAGGGCGACTAAGCTCCGCCCGTGCGTGTCCTGCTGCTGCTCCCGCCGCCCGTCCTCGATGCGGCCCCGGTGCACCCGCGACACCCCCCCCTCTACTCCCTGACCACGGCCGCCGCGCTGCGGGCCGCGGGCCACGACGTGCACATCTCCGACGAGCACCTGCGGGACCCGGCCCTCGCCCGGATCGTCGCCGAAGCCGCCGCCCACGACCCCGACGTCCTGCTCGTCTGCCAGAACGACTACAACCGCAAGATCGACCCGCCGGTGCTCGACCGCCTGGTCCGGGCCCTGCGCGACGCGCTCCCCGGCGACGCCCCCGTCGCCGCCTACGGACGCCTCGACGCCGCCCACGCGCGCGCGGCCTTGGACGCGGTCCCGGCCCTCGACATCGTGCTCTACGGGGAGCCGGAGCTGAGCGTCGTCGCCTTCGTGGCCGACCCGAGCGCGGCCGTCCAGGGCTCCATCCGCCGCGGGGACCCCCACGTCGACACCCCGCCCGAACGAGCGGACCTCGACGCCCTCCCCTTCTCGGCCTGGGATCTCGTGGACATCGGCGACTACGGCTTCTCGCCGCACCAGGAGGCGGCCGACACCGTGTATCCGGTCCTCGCGAGCCGAGGCTGCCCCTTCCCCTGCTTCTACTGCGAGGTGCGCATCCGCCCGGGGTGGATCGCGCGCTCGGTCGACTCGGTCCTCGCCGAGCTGAACCACCTGCGAGCCACCCACCGCACCCGCGCAGTCTTCTTCGCGGACCCGACGTTCGGGGTCGATCGGGAGTGGGCCCTGGAGCTCTGTCGACGCCTCCCCGCCGAGGGGCCCCCGGACCTCCGGTGGTCGTGCATGTCGCGCACGGATCGGGTGGACCCGGAGCTCTTGGGGGCCATGGCCGCGGCGGGCTGCTGGAACATCCTCTTCGGCATCGAGTCCCTGAACGAACCGGCGCTGAAGGCGGCGCGGAAGAACCTGGATCCGGCCACCGTCGAGCCTGCGATCCGGGCCGCGAAGGCGGCAGGCATCGAGGTCATCGCGTCGATCATGGTGGGGCTGCCCGGCGACTCGGCGGCCGGGTTCGAGGACACGCTCGGACGGCTCATCGACATGGAGCCCGACTTCGCGCAGTTCTTCGTCACCCAGATCACGGCGGACGTCGCGCCCGAGGGCGGCACCCTCGCGTCCGAGTGGGACGGCTCCCGCTACGACTTCTTCGGCCGGGTCTACGTCCCGGCGGGCTTCGAGAGCGCCGCCCAGCTGGTGGAGCTGCGGCGGAGAGCGTTCCGTCGGTTCTATCTGCGCCCGTCGTACATCGCGTCCACGGCCCGCCGGATGCTGCGCAGCGGCGAGGTCGGGGGGCAGCTCGCGCGCGCCGCTCGGGGGGGTCTGCTGGCGGCCCGCCTCGCGGCCGGGGAGCGCCTGTCCTGAGGCGCGTCGCCGTCCTCGGGCTGCTCCTGGCGGCCTGCCCCGCCGTGCCCGATCCGCCCCCCGACGGGCCCACGACCGACGATCGCGGCCCCACGGTCGCCGACGATCTCGACTTCGTGCCGCCGTGGCTGCGCACCGCGGTGGAGGTGGACGTGGTCCCTCACCCCGAGTGCGCGGATCCCGCCGCCCCCCCGGGCGCCTTCGCCGACGGGCTCTCGGGGTCCGGGCTCGACTTCCGACACGTGAGCGACCCGGCCTTCACCACGGGCGACGACCTCGAGATGCCCTTCGCCGAGGTCACCGCCGCGGGCCTGGCCGCCGCCGACTTCGACGCCGACGGGCGCGTGGACCTCTTCTTCACCCAGACGGTCGGACCGAACGCGCTGTACTGGGGCCGCGAGGCGGGCTTCGAGCGCGCCGACGACGACGTGTGGGCCCTGCCCGACGACCTGACGGGGACCGCCCGCGCCGTGGACTTCGACGGCGACGGTCGGCTCGATCTCGACATCGCGGGCAAGGACTCCGTCCACCTGCTCCGCAACCTCGGCGACCGGCGCTTCGAGGACGTGACCCCGGCCTCGGGGATCGCGCCGCGCGAGGGCTGGCCCGGGGGAGCGGCGTGGGCCGACTACGACGGCGACGGCGACCTCGACCTCTTCGCGGGCGGCTACGTGGTGCGCGCGACGACGTTCCCCGCCTGGGTCGTCGTGCCCACCACCCACGCGCTCTGGCGCAACGACGGCGACGCGTTCACGGACCTCTCCTCGGAGTTCGGCTTCGACTACGACGGGCACGACTCGGGGGCCGTCATCCACGCCGTGTGGCGCGACCTGGACGACGACGGAGACCCGGACCTGTTCGCCGTGCACGACTTCGGGGCGCAGGAGGGGTTCACGCGGCCCTGGGAGAACGCCGGCCCGGACGGCGACGGCTGGTCCTGGCGCGACCGGTACACCGACACCGGCCTCGGCCCGCTGCACGCCCCCATGGGGGTCTCGATCGCGGACCTGGACGGAGACGGCCTCCACGACCTGTGGTTCTCGGACCTGGGGCGCACCACCGCCTACCGCGGCTTCTCGGACTACGGCTGGACCGACGTCTCGCTGGTGTGGGCGGGCGGCGTCGACGACCACGCCCTCGACGCGTCCTGGTCGACCGTCCCCTTGGACCTCGACGGAGACGGCGTGCCGTCGGTGTACATCGGGTACGGCCAGCTGCCGCCGGTGTTCCGCGGCCCCGAGACGCCCGAGGAGGACCAGCCGGACCGCTTCCTCGTCTCGCTCCGCGACGGCCCCGTCCTCCGGTTCACGGACCGCGCCGGGGACGTGTTCCCGTCTCCCCAGCTGGGGATCAGCCGGTCCGCCGCCGTCGCCGACCTGGACCGCAACGGCGTCCCCGACCTGATCGTCGGCCACGTGCGCTCGGGCCCGTCCGTCCTCCTGGGGCGCTGCACCGAGGCCTCGCGGTTGGTGGTGGAGCCGCGCGACGACGTGACCGCCAACCGCTTCGCCGTGGGCGCCCGCGTCACCGTGGAGGCGGGCGACCTCCGCCTGGTGGACGAGGTCACGGGCGGGGGCCGCGGCACCTTCAGCAGCGGCGAACCGGTAGTGTTCTTCGGCCTGGGGAGCGCCGAGGCGGTCGATCGCGTGACCGTCCGGTGGCCCGACGGGGAGGTCACGGAGATGACCGATGTCCCCGCCCACGCGCGGCTGACGGTTCGGAGGAGGCGGGATTGAGCGACCGGACGCGCCTGATCGTCGGCTCGATCGTCTCGGTGGTCCTGCTCGCGCTGCTCGCGTACTTCGTGGACCTGCGGGCCGTCGGTCGGACCCTGCTCGACGCCCGCCCGGGCCCCCTCGTCGCGGCCCTCGCCCTGCACCTCTTCATCCTGCTGCTCCGCGTCCATCGCTGGCTCGTCATCGCCGAAGAGGGCCGGAAGCCCGACCGCGAGCGCCTCCTGCTGGGCCTCGACGCGGTGTTCCTGGGCTGGTTCGCGAACTTCTCGCTCCCCGCGAAGGCCGGCGACCTGGCGCGACCGCTCGTCCACGCGCGGGGTTCGGGGCGGCCGTTCTCGGCGATGCTCGCGGGCATGGTGGTGGAGCGCGTGCTCGACCTCGCCTTCCTGGGGGTCGCGTTCTGGCTCGCGATCGCCGTCCTGCCGACGCCGCGCCTGCCCGAGTGGGTGCAGTGGGCATCGACGGCCGCGGGGATCGGGGCGGCCGTCGGGTTCCTCGCCCTCGGCGGCGTGCGACGCTGGGGAGCCGCCCTGCCCGGGATCGCGGGACGCTTCCGCGAGGGCCTGGCGCTGTTCGACCGACCCTCCGTGGTCGCTCGGGCGGGCGCGTGGACGGGCGTGGTGTGGGCGCTCGAGGCCGTCGCTGCCTACCTCCTCATCGTCGCCTGCGGGGGCGCGGCCACGGCGTCGGCCGCCGTCGCCGTGGTGGTCGCCATCACCCTCGCGGTGGCCGCTCCGTCGGCCCCGGGGCAGCTGGGCGTGAGCCAGTGGGTCGTCCTGTTGGTGCTGGCCCCGTACGGCATCGAGGCGGACGTCGCCGTGGCCGTGAGCGTGCTGGACACCGCGACGGTGCTCTTCTGGGTCGTGCCCTTCGGCCTCGTCGCGCTCGCCCGCCGCACGGGCCGGCCGGGAACGGCTAGCCTCCCCCCGTGAGACTCCTCTCGATCCCGCTGCTCGTCGCCCTCATCGCCGGATGTCCCCCGGGCACCCTCGAGATCGACGACTTCGGGCCCGGCGCCGACGACGACGACGCCACCGACGACGACGACGCCACCGACGACGACGACGCCACCGACGACGACGACGCGGCCGACGACGACGACGCGGCCGACGACGACGACGCAGTCCAGGCCTGCACGGGTCCCGAGCTCCAGGGCGACTTCATCCCCTCGGACGACTTCGCCGTGGCCGGGTTCTGCGCCCAGGGGTGGGAGCGCGTCTCCGGCTCCGTCGCGCTGACCTCGGGCGCCCAGGTCACCACCAGCGCGGGCCTGGAGTGCCTCTGCGCGGTGGGGGGCGACGTGCGCCTCGGCGAGTTCGCGTCGAGCCTCCGCGACACGACGGGCTTCGCGAACCTCCAGTCGATCGGAGGGTCGCTCACGGTCACCTGGTCGAACTCGCTCGACCTCGGAGGGTTCACGTCGCTCGAGACGATCGGGGGCAACCTCACCCTCGGCAGCAACAACGCGATCGGGGACGTCGCCGGGTTCGACGCGCTCGCGTCCATCGGCGGCGACGTCGTCATCGAGTGGAACAACGGCTCGGGGGACATCTCGGGCTTCCCCGTCCTGTGGACCATCGGGGGCACGGTCCGCGTGGACTCCAACTCGGGCGTCACCGGCGTCTCGGGATTCGGGGGGCTGCAGTCGATCGCGGGGGACCTGAGCGTGGTCTGGAACTCGACGCTGGGCCGCGTGGACGGCTTCTCGGCGCTCGGCGCGCTGGGCGGCAGCCTCGGCATCCACAGCAACAGCATCCTCGGCGGGATCGACGGGCTGCTCGCCATGGACACGGTGGGCGGCGACTTCGGCATCACGTGGAACACCCTGCTGCCCACGGCCGACGCGATCGCGGTGCGCGACGCCGTCGGGGTGAACGACATCGGGGGCACGATCGAGATCGCGGCCAACGGCCCCTGACCTTGCCGCGAGGAGTGCCCGGGGGGGATGCTGGAGACGGAGGAACCCCTGATGACGCTGCGCCCCCTGCTCGCTGCCCTGACCCTGCTGCTCGTGCCCGCCGACGCCGACGCCGAGGAACCTCTCCCCCCCGAGGAGCCGGCGGCCGAGGAGCCCGCCGCCGAGAAGGCGCCGCCGCCGGCGCCCTCCCCGTACTTCCACTTCGCGCCCGTCCTCGGGGCCCAGGTCTTCCCCCTGGGGGTCGGGGTCTACGGCACGCCCCAGCTCCGGGTGTCTCTGTATCGGAGCGAGTCGAAGCTGTTCCAGACCACCCACTTCGGCATCGGGGCCTGGTGGCGCGTGACCCCTGCGTTCGCGGAGGTGGGCCCGCGCATCGACTTCACGCCGCTGGAGATGCTGACCCTCTCCGTCACCGGGCGCTACGTCGGGTCATGGACCGGCAGCGCGGGGTCCCGCATCCCCGTCGCGGCCCTGGAGAACAAGCGGTACGCCACGCGCGCCGGAGCCGAAGGCGAGGCGGTGGCGACGGACGCGTTCGAGCTGATCATCTCGCCCACGCTGCGCCTCAAGGGCGGCCCGGTAATCGTCCTCTACAACTTCTCCTGGACCCACACCTGGCTCTTCTTCCGCGACGGCGACACCCCCCAGCCCGTGTACGACGGCGGCGTGGACCTCTACATCGCGCCCGCCGACCGGATCATCCAGCAGCAGGCCGTGGTCCTCGGTGAGATCCTCGACGGGACGAAGACGAAGACCGTGCTTCGTCTCGGCGGGACGGTGCGCCACAAGCGGGCGCGAGTGACGGAGGACCGCTCCGTGAACGTCGGCTTCATCGGCACCGTGAAGCCGATCCCGCACGTGGCCATGCCCGACATCATCGTGCAGGTGCTCGCGTACGTCCTCGACGACTCCGGAGAGCGCGTCCTGTGGGCCCCGAACGTCGTCCTCGCGTTCCGCTGGACGGTCGAGAAGGGGCCCGGCGCCCGCGGCATCCCCGGAGTGGAATAACCGACCCCCTGAACCTGTTTCTGCGCTCATGACCGACACCCCACGCCGCCCCGTGCCCTTGTTCGTCCTCGGCTCCCTCTGCGGAGCCGCCCTCTTCACCGGCCTCTTCACGGGGGCCCTCACCGCCGACGCGGGTCCGCCCGTGGGGGCCGTGGGCACCCAATACAGCGACGTCGCCGAGGGTGTGCTGCCCGCCGTCGTGTGGATCGAGACCACGACCATCACGCAGGTCCCCGACGGTCGGTTCTCCGGCGGCGAGGACTTCTTCCGTCGCTTCTTCGACGAAAGCCCCCCGTCCCGAGAGCCCCGCGAGTTCCGCCGGCGCGGGCTCGGCTCGGGCGTGATCATCGACGAGGACGGCTACATCGTGACCAACCACCACGTCGCGGGGGAGGCCGACGAGCTCGAGGTGACGCTGTCCGACGGCCGGAAGTTCGACGCGCGTCTGGTCGGCACCGACCCGGGCACGGACCTCGCCGTCATCAAGCTCACGGGGGACGTGTCCGGCCTCACGGCCCTCGATCTGGGCGACTCCGACGCGCTCCGGCTCGGGGAGGTGGTCATGGCCATCGGCAACCCGTTCGGCCTCGCGGGCTCCGTGTCCCTGGGCATCGTGTCCGCCAAGGAGCGCACGAGCGTGGGCAAGAACCGCTACGAGAACTTCATCCAGACCGACGCCGCCATCAACCAGGGCAACTCCGGCGGCGCCCTCGTGAACATGCGCGGCGAGCTCGTGGGCATCAACGACATGATCGTGTCCCCCGGCTCCATGATGGGCGGGGGCGGCAACGTGGGGATCGGGTTCGCCATCCCCACGAACCAGGCGCGCCCCATCATCGACAGCCTGATCACGAAGGGGCGCGTCGACCGCGGCTGGCTCGGCGTGCACATCCAGAACCTGACCCCCGCCATGACGGCCGGCTTCTCCCTGGACGACGGCACCCGCGGCGTGATCCTCGCGAAGGTCGCCGAGGGCAGCCCGGCCGAGAAGGCGGGCGTGCGGGACGGGGACGTGGTGGTCGCGCTCGACGGGACGCCGACCCAGGACACGGACGACCTCCGCAACCTCGTGGCGGCGGCGGGTCCGGGCCACGACGCGAAGCTCGAGATCTACCGAAACGGCAAGCGCAAGCGAATCGTGGTGAAGCTCGGCGAGATGCCGGGCGAGCGCCGGGCCGTGTCGAGCCACGACGAGGCGCGGGAGTCCGACCGCGGCACCGAGATCGACGGGCTCTACCTCGGCGAGCTCGACGACCACCGCAGCCTGACCCGGTTCACCAAGGGCGTCCGCAGCGGCGTCGTGGTCCTGGGCGTCGTGTCCGGCTCCGCGGCCGCCGACGCCGAGCTGCGCACCGGCGACATCATCGTGGAAGTGAACCGCGCGCCGGTGGGCTCCGTGGCCGACTTCAAGGCCGCCGTGAAGTCCACCGACGGCCCGCCGCTGCTGCTCGTGCGGCGCGGCGAGGCGAGCATCTACAGCGTCCTCGACTGAGGTCGTCGTGGACTGGGGGGGGTGCCGAGGCTCTGCGCGGCGCGACTCGGGATGCTCGCGGGGCTCGAGATCAGGATCCGCTGACCCCCCCCGGGCCCAGAACGGAAGAAGCCGCCCGGATGATCCCGGGCGGCTTCTCTCCCTCGGGGCAGCGACGAACCCGAGGACGGGGAGACGAACCATTTCGTCCCACGCTGGAGATGATGGGGTCGAGGCCGGATCGGGTGAATCGATATTGTGTTCACGAAACTGTGAAGCAGTAAGAACTAGTAAGCCGACCTCAGCTGAGGAGGTCGTACACGGGCAGGCCCGCCACCTGCCACGCGGGCGTGCCGCGCAGGACGAGCTCGCTCTTGCCCTCGGGGCCTCGGTAGCGGAACCAGAAGTGCTGCAGGAAGTCCCGGCCGAGGACGCCGTCGTCGTCGATGCCCACGCCCGCGATGACCGGCACGAGGAAGACGAGGGGCCGCACCACGCCGGTGAGGTCCTCCTTGGCGTTCACGATCAGCGACGCGATGTGCCGCCGCCGCACGCGCGCCTCGACCCCGTCGAAGGCGAGCACCTCGACCGTGTCGATGGCGGGCAGCTGGAGGTCCTTCACGATGGTCTCGGACACGACGGACGCGAAGGCGCCGGTGTCCACCATCAGGGACACGTCCCGGGCCACGGGGAGCTCGTCGTCCAGGGGGGGCGGGGCGAGGCCCACCTCGAAGACGGGGCCGTACTTGAGCGTCTGCTCACGCGTACGGTTCGCGCTGACTAGGCGAAGATCGTCTCCGAGGGTGAGGGTCGCCATCGGCCTACGCGGATCGGCTCGCGGGCTTCGACCCGGGAGACGACGAAGGGGGCGCCCATGCCGAACCGGCGCGTGCCGTTCCGCCAAGCCTCGTACCCACCCTCGTGCACGCTCTGTACGGCGCCGTCCTTGAAGACGACCCACCGACCGGCGGAGTCGCCGCTGAGCAGTTCCGGGAGCAGCGCGCGATATCGCGCCACCTCGGCCACGAGGGCCTCGTCGTTCGCCATCTCATCCTCCATGCGCGGTCGTTCAGCATAGTTGTGTGAGCGTAATTAAATCCAGCCAAGAATCGCGTCAACGAAGAGGCATTTCTCTCATGCTGGCGGCGATGGCGCGATAGAGAGGAACACGGGGCTCGTCCGACCGAAAGATCAGGCGGAAGCTGTCGTGCAGGGGGGTGATGTCCGGAAGGACGGGGACCAGCCGGCGCGCGGCCAGGTCGGGGCGGACGAGGTACTCGGGCAGCACCGCCACGCCGGTCCCCTCTAGGACGCGGGCGCGGATCGCGGCGATCGTGCCCATGCGGCGCAGGCCCGCGAAGGCGAGGTCGTCGCGGCCGCCGGGGGCGTCGCGCCAGTACCGGAAGAGGGGCATCTCGTCCGACAGCGCGATCAGCAGGTGGGACTCCAGGTCGTCCACGACCTTCACGGGGCGCGCGGCGAGGGCCGCGGGCGTGGCGACGAGCAGGTAGTCCTCGCGGTGCAGCTTGTCGAAGTCGAGCTCGGGGTCGTTCAGCCGCCGGGAGCTGACGGCGACGTCGACTCGGCGGGTGCGCACCTGCAGCTCCAGATCGCCCCCGGAGCCGAAGTAGAGGTGGAACGTGATGCCGGAGTGCCGCTCCTCGAGGATCGGCAGCATGGGCACGATCCACGACAGCCCCAGCTCGTGGCGCGTGCCGAGGACGATGTCCATGGGCGCCGGACCGAGGTCGCCGCGGGCCGCCTGCACGCAGTCGTGAGCCGCCGCCAGCGTGCGACGCGCCTCGGGCAACAGCGCGAGCCCGGCTTCGGTGAGCACGACCTTGCGCGTGGTCCGGTCGAACAAGCGGACGTCGAGCTGCTCCTCGAGCTTGCGGATGCGCTGACCGAGAGCGGCGGGGATGAGACCGACGGCCTTCGACGCCGCCCGGAAGTTCAGCAGGCGAGCGGCTTCGAGGAAACAACGCAGCGATTCGAGGTCCGGCAGCACGCCGGGAGATTACCCGCTCCAGAGCGCCGATCACGTGGTCACGACCGAGCATCGCGAAGAACGGGGCCGACGGGTCGAGGCGCGACGATGACGCGGGTCTGGACCCGCAAAGAGGAGCAACGAAGAGCCGGTGGTGCCGAGCGAGCGAGGCGACCGAACGACCATGTGATTGGTGCTCTAGGATCACGCGGGATGGGAGCCGCGAACCAACCGGGAGGTCGCACCGAGTGACCGATCTTCTCGCCGCGCGCTCGCAGATGGCGATGTCGCTGGCCTTCCACATCCTGTTCGCCGTGGCCGGCATGGCCATGCCCGCCCTCATGGCCATCGCCGAGGCGCGGTGGCTGCGCACGCGGGACCCCGTCTACCGGGACATCGCCCAGCGCTGGTCGAAGGGCACCGCGATCCTCTTCGCGGTGGGGGCCGTCTCGGGCACGGTGCTGTCGTTCGAGCTGGGGCTGCTGTGGCCCGAGTTCATGGCCTTCGCGGGCCCGATGATCGGCATGCCCTTCTCGCTCGAGGGCTTCGCGTTCTTCTTCGAGGCCATCTTCCTGGGCGTGTACCTCTACGGCTGGGACAAGGTCTCGGAGCGGATGCACTTCGCGGCGGGCCTGGGCGTCCTGGTCTCCGGGACCGCCTCGGGCGCCTTCGTGGTGTGCGTCAACGCGTGGATGAACCACCCCGTCGGGTTCGAGCTGGACGCGGCCGGGGCCGTCGTGTCCGTCGATCTCTGGGCCGCGATGTTCAACCCCGCGGCGCCCACGCAGGTCGCCCACATGGTGGTGGCCGCGTTCCAGACCGTGGGGTTCGCGGCAGCCGGCATCCACGCCCTGGGGCTGCTCCGGGGGCGCGGGGTCGAGCTCCACCGCCGGGCGCTCGGGGTGGCCTTGGCCGTCGCCATCCCGAGCGCGCTCATCCAGCCGCTCGTGGGGCACGCGTCGGGCGAGTACGTGGCGCACCACGAGCCGGTGAAGCTGGCCGCCATGGAGGCGCACTGGGAGACCCGGACGGGCGCGCCCCTGCAGCTGGGCGGGATCGTCGACTCCGAGGCCGAGGAGACGCGCTGGGCGGTCGAGATCCCGGGGGCCCTCAGCTTCCTCGCCGGCCGCAACTTCTCGGCCGAGGTGATGGGGCTCAAGGACGTGCCGAAGGAGGACCGGCCCCCCGTGGGCATCACCCACTGGGCCTTCGACATCATGGTCGGGATCGGCTCGCTGCTCGCCCTCGTGGCGCTGTGGGCGGGGTTCGCGGCGTGGCGAATCCGGGGGGTGCCGACGTCGCCTCGGCTGCTCGAGGCGCTCGTGATCTGCGCCCCGCTGGGACTCGTGGCGCTCGAGGCGGGCTGGGTCGTCACGGAGGTCGGTCGCCAGCCGTGGGTCGTGCGCGGGTACCTGCGCACCGCCGACGCGGTCACCCCCATGCCCGGCCTCATCGGGCCCTTCCTCGTCTTCAGCGCGCTCTACCTGTTCCTGGGCGTGGTGGTGATCGTGCTCCTGAAGCGCCACGTGCTGGCGGTCGACGATGCCTGACCCGGTCACCCTCGCCGTCGTCGCCATCGGCGCCGCCCTGCTCGCCTACACCCTCACCGGGGGGGCGGACTTCGGGGGCGGGGTCTGGGATCTGCTCGCGTCCGGCCCCCGCAGGGAGGAGCAGCGCCGTGCCGTGGCGCGGGTCATCGCCCCGATCTGGGAGGTGAACCACGTGTGGCTCATCGCCGTCGTGGTGCTGCTCTTCGTGTGCTTCCCGCGAGGGTTCGGGATCGTCGCGACGGCCCTGCACCTCCCCCTCACGATGATGCTCGTGGGCGTCGTCCTGCGCGGCGCGGCGTTCACGTTTCGGGCGTACGGCCTCGAGGGGCCCGAGGCGCGGTCGCGCTGGGGCTCCGTGTTCTCGATCTCGTCGGCCCTCGCGCCGCTGTTCCTCGGCATCTGCGCCGGGGCCCTCGCCGGGGGCGACATCCGCCTGGAGGGCGGCGTCCTCGTCTCCGGGTTCGTGAGCCCCTGGCTGCAGCCGTTCCCGATCCTCATCGGGCTGCTGCTCCTCGCCCAGTGCGCCCAGCTGGCCGCCGTCTACCTGTGCTTCGAGACCGACGGCCCCCTCCGAGACGACTTCCGGGCCCGCGCCCTCGGCAGCGGCGTCGTGGTGGGGGCGCTCGCCTGGATGGCCCTCTCCATCGCGTCCGTGGGGGCGCCGGCCGTCCACAAGACCCTGGTCTCCGCCACCGGCACCACGTTCGCGCTGCACCTCGCCACCGGCGCCGCCGCGCTGGGCGCCCTGATCGCCTTGCGCACGGGCCGCCTCCGCCTCGCCCGCGCCCTCGTCGTGCTCCAGACGACCGGGATCCTGCTCGGTTGGGCGCTCGTCCAGGGTCCGCTGCTCGTCGTGCCGGACGTCGCGTTCGTGGACGTCGCCGCGCCCGCGCCCGTCATCCGCGCCGTCCTCATCGCGTTCGCCGTGGGCGGCGCCCTGCTGATCCCCGCGCTCGTATTGCTCTTCCGAACCTTCCAGCGAGGCGCGCGAGGAGCCGGCTAAGGGCTTGGGCAAGAAAACAAATCCGTCGCACCGAGGGCGTCGCAGCGGTTCGCTCGCAAGGAGCGAAGTCGCTGACATGTCTGGACATTTCAAGACTTCGACGACGCCGCGAGCGGGCCGCGGCGGCGGCCGAATGCAGGAGTTGTTCTTGCCCAAGCCCTAAGATCCCCACAGTGCGCCGATTCTTCCCGCTCCTCGCCCTCGCGCTCGTGTCCTGCGGGGACCTCGATCTCGACAACGACGGCTGGCTCGACTACGCGGACTGCGACGACCTGAACGCCGGCATGAACCCCGACGCCGAGGACATCCCCGGCGACGGCATCGACCAGGACTGCAACGGCGTCGACAGCGTCCTGTGTTGGTTCGACGGGGACGGCGACAGCTTCGGGTTCCCCGGCCCCGACTACGAGAACCCGGTCCCGGGCGTGCCCGACCGCGACGGCACCTGCGCCGACGAGGGCCAGGCCGGAAACCCTTGGGACTGCAACGACGCGGCCGCCTGGGTCCGCCCCGGCGCCGAGGACGCCGCGGGGGACGGCATCGACGCGGACTGCAGCGGGGACGACGCCGTGTTCTGCTGGACCGACGCGGACGGCGACCGGTTCGGGGCGGGCGACGCGACGCAGGTGAACCCCGAGGACTGCGACGAGGCGGAGGGCTGGGCCCGCGCGGGCGGCGACTGCGACGACGAGGACCCGGGCCTCAATCCCCAGGCCGTGGACACCCCCGACGACGGCGTCGACCAGGACTGCAACGGCTCGGACACGCTCGTCTGCTTCTTCGACGGCGACGAGGACGGCTTCGGGTCCACCGCGCGCTACGACGAGACCGAGGACGGCAGCTGCCTGAACTCCCGCCGGCAGACGGACAACCCGGACGACTGCGACGACAGCGTGGCGTGGATCCACCCCGGCGCCGAGGACCTGCCGGACGACGGCATCGACGCGGACTGCACCGATGCCGACACCGTCACCTGCTACGAGGACCTCGACGGCGACGGCTTCGGCAACCCCACGGTCATCATCGACGAGCCGGACTGCAGCCGGGAGGGGCTGTCGTCGTCGGCCGAGGACTGCGACGACACGGACCCCACGGTCTTCCCCGTGGCCACCGACACCCCCGAGGACGGCATCGATCAGAACTGCGACGGCGTGGACGGCGCGATGTGCTTCTACGACGGCGACGGCGACGGGTTCGGCTTCGGCGCCGACCCGCTCAGCTACGACCCGGACGGCGACTGCACCGACGACGACTTCCAGACCGACATCGGCTACGACTGCGACGACTCCCAGGCCGGCACCCACCCCGGCGCCCCGGAGATCCCGGACGACGGCTTCGACCAGGACTGCAACGGCACGGACACGGTGACCTGCTTCACGGACGGCGACAGCGACCTGCACGGCGGCAGCGGCACCCACCTCGACAACGACGGCGAGTGCACCGACCCCGGGCAGTCGGCCTTCACCGGCGACTGCGACGACAACGAGAGCGAGATCTTCCCGGGCGCCGTGGAGACCGTGGACGACGGCATCGATCAGGACTGCAACGGGACCGACACCGTCTCCTGTTTCTTCGACGGCGACAGCGACGGCTTCGGGTATACCGGCTCACCGACGACGACCGATCCGGACGGGGACTGCACCGACGACCCCTTCCAGACCGACGTCGGCGGCGACTGCGACGACACCGACCCGAACGTCCTCGGAGGCTGCCCTTGAGCCCGCTCCGCCTCGTCCCCGCCTCGGCCCTCGCCCTCCTGATCGCCTGCCCGCAGACGATCGAGGAGCCTCCGCCCGCGCCCCTGGAGGAGCAGCCCTGGTCGGCGACGCAGCTGTTCGACGGCGCGGCCGAGCAGTGGGGCGTGCCTGCCGACCTGCTCGCCGCCATCGCCTGGCACGAGTCGTCCTTCGCCCCCGGGGACCACGAGCACGCCGAGTCGCGGCCCTCCGTCGGCTGGATGGGGCTGAGCCCCGAGCGCATCGAGGAGGCGATCGCCCTCTCCGGGATCGACGACGAGCGCATCGAGGACCGCACCCCGAACATCTACGCGGGCGCCGCCGTGCTGGACGCCCTGCGGGACGAGCACGCGCCGGACGCGCCGGACGCGACGGTGACCGCCGAGTGGTGGCCGGTGGTCGTCGCCTGGGCCGACCAGGACGAGGAGTGGCTCGCCCACGACTTCGCCGCCGACGTGTTCCGCACGCTCCAGCTCGGGCTGGACGCGAGCACCGGGGACGGAGAGACCGTGAGCATCCGCGCCCGCCGCTTCCAGGGCCTCGAGGACGTGCCCTTCGAGTTCGCGCCGTACGAGACGGGCGAGGAGCGCTTCGGGCCCGGCTACCCCCAGGCGGACCGGCGCCTCCTCGCCCACTGGAGCAACTACGACGCGCGCCCCGGCGGCACGGGCTCCATCGAGCGCGTGGTCCTGCACACCACCGAGGGCAGCTACGCGGGCGCCGTCTCCTGGTTCCGCAACGGCGGGGCCGACGTGTCGGCGCACTACGTCGTCCGCAAGTCGGACGGCGAGATCACGCGGATGGTCGACGACGACGACCGGGCGTGGCACGCCTGCCGGAACAACAGCGACACCGTCGGCATCGAGCACGAAGGCGCGTCGTCGAACCCGTCCACCTGGACGCCCGCGATGCTCGACTCCTCCGCCCGCCTCACCGCGTGGCTCGTGAACGAGTACTCGATCCCCATCGACCGGCAGCACATCGTGGGCCACGGCGAGATCCAACCGTCGAACTGCGCGGGCCGGACGGACCCGGGGGCCCACTTCCCCTGGGACGACTACATCGCGGCCGTCACGACCTACGCGACGGGCTCGCCGCCGGTGACCCCGGCGATCGCGTTCTCGGAGCCGACCGCGGGCGCGTCGGTGACCGACCCGGTGCACTTCGAGTTCACCCACCCGGGCATCGATCACGTGGAGCTCTGGTCCGGTCCCGCCCTCCTGGCGCCTCGCCTCTCGGGCGACCCGGCCACGTTCACGTATCGCTTCGACGCCCTGGGCGCCCGCACCATCCGGGCCCGGGGGTACGCGCCCGGCGGCTCGCTCCTCGCGATCGAGGACGTGAGCTTCACCATCGACGAGACCCTGCCCGGGGACGACGACGACGCGGGCGACGACGACGACGCGGCGACCGACGACGACGACGACGCGCTCCCGGAGTGCGCCTACGACGAGTGCGTGGACTCGCTCCCGTACGTCGGGGTGGGGAACACGAGCTTCGCCCCGTCGAACTGGGACAGCTACTCGTGCGCCCCGAACACGGACGAGTCCGGCGGCGAGGTCGTGTACCAGGTGGAGGTGCCGCGCTCGGGCGTCCTCACGGCCGCGGTCCAGGACGGCGAGGGCGTCGACATCGACGTGCACATCCTCGCCTCCGCGAACAACTGGAGCTGCCTCGACCGAGGCCACCACGAGGCCTCCGCCTGGGTCTCCGCCGGCACCTACTGGGTGGCCGCGGACACCTGGGTGAACTCGGCGGGCACCCCCCAGGACGGCACGTACACGCTGACCATCTCCCTGGACTGATGCTCGACCTCGCGATCGCGACCTGCGTCCCTCTTCCGGAGCCCGACCCCGACGAGGCCCCCCTCGCCGAGGCCCTGGACCGCGCGGGGCTCACGTACGCGTTCGCGGGCTGGCACGTGGACCCGTGGCCCGCCGCCCGCGCCACGCTGCTCCGCTCCACCTGGGACTACCCCTGGCGCATCGGCGACTTCCGCACCTGGATCGACCGGGTCGCGACCGGGGGCGAGCTCTGGAACGACGCCGCCACCGTGCGGTGGAACCTGCACAAGCGCTACCTGCTGGACCTGGAGGCGGCGGGACTCCCCGTGACGCCCACCGAGCTGGTGCCCGCGGGGTCGACGGAGCCCCTGGACGGCATCCTCGCCCGGCGCGGCTGGGAGGTGGCGGTCGTCAAGCCGGCGGTGTCCGCGGGGTCGTTCCGCACCTTGAAGACGGAGCGCGGCGACCCCGCGGGCGAGGCCCACCTCCGCGCCTTGGCGACGGACCGGGACGTGCTCGTGCAGCAGTACCTCGCGTCGGTCGAGGGCTACGGCGAGCGGGCCCTGGTGTGGATCGACGGCGAGGTGACCCACTCGGTGCGCAAGACGCCCCGCTTCCAGGGCGAGGACGAGTCGGTGTCCGAGGCCATGCCCATCACCGAGGCGCAGCGGGCCCTGGCGGCGCACGCCGTGGCGACGGTGCCGGGCGACCTCCTCTACGCGCGCATCGACGTCGCCCCCGGGCCGGACGGGGCGCCGGTGATCATGGAGCTGGAGCTAATCGAGCCGTCGCTCTTCTTCCCCCAGTGTCCCGAGGCGCTCGACCGGTTCGTGGCCGCCATCCGGCGCCGGCTCGCCTGACACGAGGTCCCGGTGTCTCAGCGGCTGCCGTAGCTGCCGCCCCCGAAGTTGCCGCCGGTCGGCTCGTCGCCGTCGGGCGCTCCGTATCCGGGCATCTGCGGGGCGGGGATCTTCCGCGGGTTGCTGATGTACCGCATGGCCGTCTCGTACGAGATCATCTCATCGCGGTAGAGGTCCTCGAGGGCCTTGTCGAGGGTCTGCATGCCGTCGCGGCGGCCGCTCTCCATCATCGACTTCGCCTGGTGCATCTTGCCTTCGCGCACCAGGTTCCGAATCGCCGCGTTGGCGACCATGATCTCGAACGCGGCCACGCGGCTGCTGCCCTCCGCGTGCAGCAGCAGGCGCTGGGAGATGACCCCCAGGAGGGCCGCGGACAGCATCGCCCGGGCCTGGCCCTGCTGGTGGGACGGGAAGACGTCGATCATCCGGTCGATGGCCTGGATCGCGTCGTTCGCGTGCAGCGTCGCGAGCACGAGGTGGCCGGTCTCGGCCGCGGTGAGGGCCGCGGAGATGGTCTCGAGGTCGCGCATCTCGCCCACGAGGATCACGTCTGGGTCCTGCCGCAGGATGTACTTGAGGGCCGCCGCGAACGACTTCGTGTCGGCGCCGATCTCGCGCTGGTCGATGGTGGCCTCGATGCCCGTGTGGGCGTACTCGATCGGGTCCTCGATCGTGATCATCCGGCAGGCGCGGGTGCGGTTGATGCGGTCCACGAGGCAGGCGAGCGTCGTCGACTTGCCGGACCCGGTGGGGCCCACGACCAGGAGCAGACCGTGCGGCCTGGTGCCCAGATCGAGCAACGCCTGGGGGAGCCCCAGCTGCTCCGCGGACGGGATGTCCCGGGGGATGGCGCGCAGGGCGGCCGCCATGCGGCCCTTCTGGTAGTACGCGTTCACCCGGAAGCGGCGGTCGCGGTCCAGGGCCAGCGCGAAGTCGATCTCGCGCTCGAGCTCGTACACCGACCGCTGCCGGCCGCTCAGGATCGAGTACAGCAGGATGCGCATGTCCCCCTCGCTCAGGGGGATCTCACCGATCGGGACGAGCTCGCCGGTGACTCGGAGGATCGGAGGCCGCCCCACCGTCAGGTGCAGGTCCGACGCGCCGTGGTCCAACGCCGCGGTGAGCAGGGCCTTCATGTCGAGGTTGGAGTCGGCCGTGACCTTGCCGCCCTGGAAGCTCGCCAAGCCGGTGGTCATGCCCCGGGCCTGGAGCGCGAACTCCTCGGGGTTGGTGGCGTACGCCTCGCCGATCTCGTAGTCGATGATCCCCTCGCGGTAGAGGTGCAGCAGCGACCGGTTGAACGTGAGCACCCCCGGATCCGAGGAGCTGCGCATGAGGTCGTAGAGCTCGTCGACGCGCTGCTCGCGCAGGAGCTTCGCCACCGGCGGCGTGGCCGTCATCACCTCGACCGCGGCGATGCGCCCCGCGCCGTCCTCACGGGGCAGGAGCCGCTGGCTCACGATCCCCTGCAGCGAAAGCGACAGGTCCATCGCGACCTGGGCGCGGAGGTGGTCGGGGAAGTAGCTGAGGATCCGCTGCAGGGTCTGGGTCGCGTCGATCGTGTGCAGCGACGCGAGCACGAGGTGCCCGGTGAGCGCCGCGGACATGGCGACGCGCATCGTCTCGGCGTCTCGCAGCTCCCCGATCAGGATGACGTCGGGCGACTGGCGGACGATCTCCTTGAGGGCGCGCGCGAAGGACTCCGTGTCCGACCCGACCTCGCGCTGCGAGACGCGGCCGAGGTAGTCGCGGTGCACGAACTCGATCGGGTCTTCGAGGGTGATGATGTGCGCGCGGCGGCCCGTGTTGATCTTGTGGATCATGGCCGCGAGGGTCGTCGACTTGCCGCTGCCGGTGGCCCCGGTGACGAGGACGAGGCCGCGAGGCTTGTCGGCGAGGGAGGCCACGGACTCGGGCAGGCCGAGCTCGTCGAAGTCCAGGTCCGCGAAGGGGACGGCGCGGGCGACGATCGCGCGACGGCCCTGCTGACGAGAGAGGTTCAGCCGGAAGCGCTTGCCGCCGGAGAGGGAGAAGCCCGCGTCGAGGTCGCCGTCGCGCTCGAATCGCGCGGCCTGCTCTTCGCGGAGCACCCACCCGAGGAGCTCATCGAAGTCCTCGCCCGTGGTGGTCGGAGCGTCCAGGCGGTTCAGGCCGCCGTGGATCCGCGCGGCGGGCGCCTTGCCTTCGGTGATGAAGAGGTCGGAGGCGGACAGCGCCTCCATGCGCGAGAGCAGCGTGATGAGGAACGGGACGTCGGCCATGGGTCCATTGTGCCCGGAGCCGAGCCGAGAGGAGCGCGCTCAGCCCTCGGCGGCTCCGGAGATGGCCTTCAGGACCTCGGCCTGCTGCTCGAGGTGGCTGCGGCTTCCGGAGAGGATCTCCATGCCGGAGTCCGTGATCTCCTTGAGCGAATCCAGCATCGGGTAGACCGTCGGGCCGAACTCGGGCTCCTTCTGGGCCATCACGAGCAGCTCCTTGATGGCCTTGCCGAGCGTGACCTGGACGCCCATCCACGTCTCGAAGCCTTTGTCCACGTGGCCGCGGTGCGCCTCCACCGTGGTGACGAGGGGGCCGAGGTCGACCTCGGAGGGGTCCAGCGCGACGACAGCGACGGGGGCGGCCGACGCAGCGGGCGCCTGCGCGGCGGCCGCGACGGAGGCCTGAAGGCGCTCCACCTCCGCCTGCAGGGCCGCGATCTCTTCGTCCTTGCCGCCCACGAGCTCGAGCGTGAGCTTCGTCCGTATCGTGAGCTGGTCGATCTCGGCGCGGGCCGCGTGCAGGGCCTCTCGCACGTCGGCCTCGTCGCCCGGCTCGGACTTGAGCGTCTGGTCGGGGGTGGCGGACTGGGCTCGTTCGAGGGCCGTCTCGAGATCGAGGGCTCGGAGCTCGGCCTCGTCCGCGCGGACGGAGCTGCTGCGCACCTTCTCCACGGCTTCGTCGAGCTCGGTCCGCAGCGTCTCGAGGGCGGCTCGAGCCTCGGCGACCTCGGCGACCTTGGCCTCGAGCGCCGCCTCCGCCTCCTCCTCGGCGGCCGAGGCGCGCGCTTCGGCCGCCGACGCGCGCGCTTCTGCGGCCTCCACCTGCGTGCCCGCGTCTGCGGCGGCGGTCTCGCGGGCCTCCTTGAGCTGCGCTTCGATCGCCACGACGCGCTCCTCGGCGGTGTCCGCCGCGAGCATCGAGTTCTTCGCCTCGACCAACGCCTCGTCGCGCTCGCCGATCGCGGCGTCGCGCGCGGCCGTCGCCTCGTCCCGCCCGGCCGTCGCCTCGTCCCGCGCGGCCGTCGCCTCGTCCCGCGCGGCCGCCGCCTCGTCCCGCGCGGTGAGCGCAGCGTCTCGGGCGGCCGTGGCCTCGTCCCGCGCAGCGACCGCGGCGTCCAGCGCCTCCGCCGAAGCATCGGCAGCGGCCCAGGACTCGGCCAGCTTGGCCTCCGCCGCCGTCGCGCGCTCTTCTGCCGCCGCGACTGCCGCCTCCGCCGCCGTCGCGCGCTCGTTCGCGGCCGCCGCTTCCGAGGTCGCCGTCGCCGTCGCCGCCTCCGCGGCCTCGACCTTCGCGGCCGACTCCGCAGCAAGGGCCTCCGCGGCCTCGACCTTCGCGGCCGACTCAGCAGCCAGGGCCTCCGCGGCCTCGACCTTCGCGGCCGACTCAGCAGCAGCAGCCTCCGCCGCCGCCGCGCGCTCGTTCGAGAACTCGACCTTCGCGGCCGACTCAGCAGCCAGGGCCTCCGCAGCCTCGACCTTCGCGGCGGACTCCGCAGCCGCCGCCTCCGACGCCCCCACCTTCGCCGCGGACTCCGCAGCCGCAGCCTCCGCCGCCGCCGCGCGCTCGTTCGCGGCTTCGACATTCGCGGCCGACTCCGCAGCAGCAGCCTCCGCCGCCGCCGCGCGCTCGTTCGCGGCTTCGACATTCGCGGCCGACTCCGCAGCCAGGGCCTCCGCAGCCTCGACCTTCGCGGCCGACTCCGCAGCCGCAGCCTCCGCCGCCGCCGCGCGCTCGTTCGAGACCTCGACCTTCGCGGCCGCCTCAGCAGCCAGGGCCTCCGCAGCCTCGACCTTCGCGGCCGACTCCGCAGCCGCAGCCTCCGCCGCCGCCGCGCGCTCGTTCGCGGCCGCCGCTTCCGCGGTCGCCGTCGCCGTCGCCCCCTCGGCCGCCTCCACCTTCGCCGCGGACTCCGCAGCCGCAGCCTCGGCGGCCTCGACCCTCGCGGCGGACTCCGCAGCCGCAGCCTCCGCAGCCTCGACCCGCGCGGCAGACTCCGCAGCGGCAGCCTCGACCCTCGCGGCAGACTCCGCAGCGGCAGCCTCCGCCGCTTCGGCTCGACTCGAGGCTTCGGCAGACGCCGACTCGGCCGCTTCGGCGCGAGCCGCGGCCTCGGCGGCCGCAGCCTCGGAGGCCTCGGCGCGCCCCTCGGCGGCGGCGACCTTCTCCTGCGCCGCGGCGCCCTCCGCGAGGACGCGGGCGGCTTCGGACTTCTGGTGCTCCGCGTCGCCGCGCGCGGACGCCAGCTCTCCGCGGAGCTCCAGCAGCGTCTCGTCCGCCAGGGCCGCGGCGTCCTGGGCGCTGTCCCGCGCCTCGACCATCTTCTCGAGGTCCGCGACGACCCGGTCCCGCTCGGCGACCGCGCGCTCGGCGGACTCCTTCTCGCGCTCGGCGGCGGCCTTGGCCTCGGCGACCTCCGCCTCGATCCCGGCGAGCTCCTCGCGCTCCACGCGGAGCCCCGCGATCTCCTCCTTGCGCGCCGCCAGCTTGGCGCGGAGCTCCTCGATCTGGGCGAGCGCCTCGGCGGACGCGGCCTCCGATCGCGGCGCGAGGGCGTCGGCCATGCGGCTGAGCATCTCGGGGCCCAGCGGCGTCTTGAGGTACCACGCCGCGACGGGACCACCGAACAAGTGATCTGCCAGGCCTGCGCCGTCTCCGAGGAGCACCGCCAGGTCCGCGCCGTCGAGCGTCTTCGCGACGGCCTCGAGGCCGTCCAAGCCGCCCACCTCGCCGGCCTCGACGACCACGAGGCCGGCGCCGTCCGCGATCTCGGCCGCTCCGGCGAGGTCGCCCGCCAGTCGCACGTCGGGCTCGACGGACGCGAGCCCGTTCACGAACGCCGTCTCCGACGTGCGCGCGCTGCCGACGAGGACGACGAGCGTGCTCATTCCTTCTTCCAGAAGCCGAAGCTGCGCTTGCCCGACTTGTCCGCCGTGCCGGGCTCGGGGAGGTCGTTCATCGTGCGGCGGGCCCAGCGGTGCTTCGGATCGACCGCCAACAGCTTCCGGAGGCGCCGGTGGGCGTCGTCCACGTCGCTGCCCCGCACCGCGATGCGCGCGAGGTACTCGAGAGCCTGGGTCTGCTTGGGATCGAAGGTGAGCGCGAGGCGGAGGAACTCGTCCGCCTCGTCCGGGTTGTGGGCCTTGCCCTTGGCGTTGTAGACGGCCCAACCGAGCTCCGCGAGGACGGTCGCGTCCGAGGGAGCCTTGCGTCGCGCGCGCTGGAGCAAGGGCACGGCACCGTCCCAATCGCGCTTGGCCAGCAGGGCCCGCCCCTGCGCGTGCTCGTCCGACGAGTCCGGCGTCACCGCCTGCATGCCGGGATCGGTGTGCTGGCGCCGCCGGGGGTCGGTGCGACGCGCCCGGGGGTTGGTCGTGGCGCGGATGGCGGAGGCGCTGGCGCCGCGGATGCCCTCGAGCACCGGCGCCTGACCTCGGGCCAAGCGGCGGTCGTACTCGGCGCGGCGGCCGGTGTCGCCCAGGATCCGCGTGACGAGCGTGATGCCCTTGGCGAGCTCATCCGCCAGGGCGCGCACCTCCGACGGCAGGTGGTTGCTGCGCGACGCGCTCTGCCAGCGGCGAAGCAGGCGCGCCGACGTCGACTGGATCGCGGACGGAGAGACGTCCGGTTCGACGCCCAGGAACTCGTAGTAGGTCTTGCCCATGCGCTTGGCGTGGTCGGCGTTGATCGCGGCGGCGAGGGCCTTCGGGTCGGCCGCCGCGGCGCGCAGCGCGGCCGCCCGACGTCGGCTGGTCACGGCGTCGATGCTCGGGTCGCTGCGGGTGGCGAAGTCGGCGGGGCTCTCCACCGCCACCGGCGGGATCGGGGCGAGGGACGGAGCCTCGTTCTTCGGGGGCGCGGGCGGCTCGGCGACGCGGGTGGCCAGGTCGTGCACCAGGGCCGCGTCCGCCGCGGTGGCCCGACCGGAGCGGCTGATCAGTCCCACCACTTCGAGCAGCCACAAGAGCTTCACGACGTTGCCCGACGGGTCGGCGACCGCGTCGAGCAGCGCCGCGGCGGAGGACCCCACGCCGATGAACCCGGGCAGCTCGTCCAGCGGCGACTCCACGCCGAACCCGTCCAGGCCGTCGATCAACGCCGGACGAATGCCGACGTCCCCGGCGTCGGCCGCGGTGACCTCACCCTTCACCGACGCGGCGTCCACATGCTCGACGACCCCTCGCCAGAGCCCCGCGGGCAGGGTGAACGCCGGCAACAGGCGGGGGTCGACGCGCGTCGGGTCGATGGCGTCCGCGGGCTCGAAGGACCACTCGCCGCTCGCCCAGCCCAGCGCCGCGCCGACCCCCCTCTCGAGGATGGAGCGGCGATGCCCGGCGAGCTGCTCCTCGTCGAGCGCGCCCGAGCCGACCAGCGCGTCCTCGAGCGACTCGCCGGGCTCCAGCTTGGACACGATCCAGTCGAGTTGGCGCTTGGGGACCGCGGCCGCGGCCTCGAGGGACGCCTGCAGGCCGTCGGCGGCCACGGAGGACTCGAACGAGACCGGACGACCGGCGAGGACGCGAAGCGACCGCTCCTGACCGTCGTGACCGACCTTCAGGACGCCGCTGCGCCCCCCCGAGGCGAGGCCGTACAGCACCGCCGCATAGCTGCGCGCGGAATGGGCTCCCCGAGTTTTCCGGGCCCCTCGTCCCACCTCGGCTCCCTCCAAGATCCACAGCATAGCGCGGCCGTGAACATCAGACTTGGGCCGTCTCCTCCAACTCGCGGTTCGCCGTTTCGGGCAGGAGCCACAGGATCAGCGCCAGCGCCACGAGCGGGAAGATCGCCGTCGGGCGCACCGCCCCGCCCCAGCCCGCGGAGTCCACGAAGAGCCCCACGATCAGGGGCGCGCCCACGTACCCGATGCGCCCGATGAGGTTGTTCGCCCAAGCGTACGCGTCGCCCCGCAGGTCCGTGGGGAACAGCTCCGTCGTGAAGGCGTTGAGCACGGGCAGGACGGCGGAGACGCCGAACACGGCGAGCACGAGGCAGCCCGTCAGCGGCCAGAAGGCCTCCGCGCCCGACCCCGGCTCCACGGACGCGCCCAGGCTGTAGGCGCCCCAGACCCCCACGGACGTCGCCACGAAGATGACGACCGACCCCGGCTTGCGCCCGATCACGTCCAGCAGCTTCCCGGACGCGAACACCATCGGCATCGACACCACCGCCGCGAGGGTGACCGCCTTGCCCACGTCGCCCGCGGTGAACCCGCGCTCGGCGAGCACGAACTCCTTCCAGAAGACGACCGCGTTCTGGGTGCAGCAGTACGTCACGAGCCAGATCAGCCCGACCACGAGGACGCGGTTGCGGTGGGGGCCTCGCAGGATGTCGAAGAAGGAGTGCTTCTCACCCTCGACGGCCGCGAAGCGGGTCGTCTCCTCGAGGTTGCGGCGGGCGTAGGCGACGAGCACGAGCGGCACGATCCCCACCAGGTAGACCGTCCGCCAGCCGTACTCCGTCGTCAACATCAGGGGCACGACCCCGGCGCACACCACCGCGCCCAGGCTCGAGAAGGCCTGGATCACGCCCATGACCATGCCGCGCCGGTCCGCGGGGAACTCCTCGGCGGCGTAGACCATGGCCACCGCCCACTCCGCGAGCAGGAAGATGCGGGCCAGGAACTGGAGGAACGTGAAGACCCAGACGTTGGGCGAGAACGCCGTCAGGAACGTGAGGATCGTGTACCCCGCGATCGTCGCGGTGAGGACCCGGCGACGCCCCCAGGTGTCCGCCTTGCGCACCAGGAACCACGCGGCGATGGACCCGGCGTTGACCACCGCGACGATCCAGGTGGATGCCGACGGCGGCAGCCCCATCTCCGCCCGCAGCTCGGGGAGGATCTGGGTGAGCGCCATGAAGTCGTACCCCTCGAAGAAGGTCGCGACGCTCAGCAGCACGAAGAGCTGCTTGTGGTAGGGGCTGAAGGGGGTCTTCGTCACGGGCAGGACGTCCGAAAGGCGACCTGGGATGCCGCGGGTTCACGGGGATCGAGGCAGGCGTCGCCCGCGGCCCGGAGGGCGTCTCCGAGCGCGTCGCGCAGGCGCGCACCTTCCTCCCGCGGGAGGTCGGCGATGCCGGGGAGGTGGAGTCCCCCGGCCGCCATGTAGTCGTTCATGAGCACGCGGTAGCGACGCGTCGCCTCCAGGGGCTCGCCGCCGACCCGGACCCAGCACAGGCGGTCGCCACGACGCTGGTCGTCCCACCCGTAGTCCAGGCCCGCGACCTGCACGGCGGGGCCGTCCCCGGAGGTGCCCATCCGCAGGATCTCCCGGAGCTGCGCCCCCGAGAGGTCCATGCGCACGACGGTGTTCTCGAACGGGAGCATGCGGAAGAGGTCCGGGGCGTACACCGGCCCCGGCGCCAGGCCGGTGCGGATGCCGCCGCCGTTCTGGAAGGCCACGTCCGCGTCCCAGGACCCCAGGATCGCGCCTGCCACGAGCGTGCCCGCGGTGCTCTGGGTCTCCCGGCTGCGCTCCGCCCCGCGGGCGAGGCAGCCGACCCGGGCGCAGCGCCCCAGCCCCAGCGCCGCCTCGCGCTCGGCGAGCCACGCGTCGAGGGGACCGGACCCCTTCGGCTTCGCGTCCGCCCCGGGCCCGAGGTCCCCGCAGAGCGGCTCGCGGGGGGCGCCCTCGACGCGGATCGGCGGGTGGATCTTCGAGGCGACGAGATCGACCCCGTCGGGACCCAGCACCAGGTCCAATCGGCCGACGCGGCGGCCGTTGAAGGCCTGCTCCATCACGAACGTCGACCCGTACCGGTGGTGCATCACCTGGTTCTGGTGACCCGCCACGATCACGTCCAGCGTGCCCGGCGGCAGCATCGTCAGCTTCTTGAGCTCCGACGGCGTCAGCGTGCACCGCGGCGGGTCGTCGATGCCGGGGTGGCGCTCCTCCGCGCAGGAGCCGGTGACGTGCGCGAGGGCGATCACCACCTCGGCGCCCGCGGCCCGCAGCTGGGCGGCGACCTCCTCGGCGATCTCGTGCGCCGGGGCGAAGGTGAGGCCGATGACGTTCTTCGGGTGCGTCGACGTGCGCGTGGTCTCGGTGGTGAGGCCCAGGAGGCCGACCTTGATGCCGCCGCGCTCCAAGATCACCGAGCCGCGGATGCCCTTCGAGACGAACGGCCTGCCGTCGTCGTGGAAGGTGTTGGCGGAGAGGAACGGGAAGGACGCGGCGGCGGCCGCCGCCTCGAGCGGGGCCCGAAGGTCGTTCGGTGGACCGCGGTAGTCGAACTCGTGGTTGCCGATGGCCACCGCGTCGTAGCCCAGCCGGTTGAAGAGCTCGACGCTCGCCATGCCCTCGGTCGCGTTCACGAGCGGCGTCCCCTGGAAGAGATCGCCGCCGTCCACGAGCAGCACGCGGTCGGCCCCCACGTCGCCGCGCACGCCGTCGATCGTGGCCGCCAGCGCCGCCGCGCCGCCCACCGCGACGCCGTCCCTCGTGCGCTCCTCGTGGAACGCGCCGTGGAAGTCGTTCGTGGCCAGGATCGTGAGACGTCGCCCCTGCGCGGGGGCCTCCGCCCGCTCCTGCGGGCACCCGACGCCCACCCCCGTCAGCAGAAGAATCGTCGCGATGTTCAGGATCGCTGCGCGCACCACATCCAGGGGTCTACCATCCCGGGATGTCTCGGGCCTTCCCTCACGAATTCGTGACCGATCCGGAGGAGGTCGACGTCTCCGCCGCGGAGGTTCGACGCCTGCTGCGCCTCTGGCGGAAGAACCAGATCGAGGGCGGCTTCCCGGGCGGCCAGATCGCCATCCGTCGGAGCGGGGTGCTGATCGCCGACGAAGGCATCGGGCTCGCCCGGGGCTGGGACGACCGACCGGGCGAGACGCGCTCTCCGGTGACCATCACCACGCAGTTCCCGGTCTTCTCCGCCGGGAAGGCGGTGATCGCCGTCGTCGTCGCGATGCTCGAGGAGCGCGGCCTCCTGGACGTGCAGGCCCCGATCGCGGAGCTCTTCCCCGAGTTCGCCACGGCCCGGGGCAAGGAGACGATCACCACGCTCGACGTGCTCACCCACACCTCCGGGATGCTGATGCCGGAGTTCTGCAACGAGTGGCTCGATTGGCCGGACCAGGACAAGGTCCGCGCGGCCTTGATCGCGGCCTCTCCGGTGCATGAGCGCGGCAAGCTCGCCTACCACCCGCTCGAGTACGGGTGGCTGCTGGCCGAGGTGATCGAGCGCGCCGGCGGCGTCCCGCTCCAGGAGTTCGTGCGCGCCGAGCTCGCCGAGCCGCTGGAGCTGCCGAACCTGCGCTTCGGCGCGGACAAAGAGGACCTCGAAGGCCACGCCCGCTCCTACACGACCGCCAAGAAGCCGGTGGAGGTCGCGGGCATGAAGTTCACGACGATCGTGGACGCCCTCGGGCCCGACTCCCCCCTGATCGACGCGTTCATCCCGGGGGCCGGCCTCGTCTGCGACGCGGCGACGTTGGCGGCGTTCTACGAATTCCTGGTGCACGGAGGCGTGAGCAGGCGCGGCGAGCAGCTGCTGTCCGAGGAGCAGGTGCGGCTCTACACGAAGCGCGCGATCTACGGCTGGGACCGCACCAACAAGGTGCCCATCGCGCTCTCGCGCGGCTTCTTCGTGGGGGCCTGGGGCCCGTCCGTCTACGGCTGGTTCGGCACGCGCGACGTGTTCGGCCACCCCGGGGCGTTCAGCACCGTGGCGTTCGGCGACCACCGCACCGGGATCTCCGCCGCGGTCGTCAGCAACGCGAACAAGAGCCCGATCGACTTGGTGACCCGCATGGCGCCGGTCTGTCACCGGATCCTGCGGGCCGCGCGGGGCAAGGGCCGCAAGGCGTCCTGAGGGCGGGGGCGGCGGCTACTGCTCGCCCTCGTCCTCGTCGGGCTCGCCCTCGGGCGGCTCCTCGTCGTTCCAGGCGAGCACCCGCGCGTACACCGCGCCGGCGGCGCTGAAGCCGATCTCCAGGGGCGCGACGTGGCGGCCGTCGGCCAGCGTGAGGTCGCTGAGACGCAGCCGCGGGGTGCCGTCGGGCGAGTAGATCTGGACGACCATGTGCACCGGGTCGCTGACCCAGCTGTTGCCCAGGGGATCCACCGTGACCGAGTGAGGGGCGAAGTGGAGGCCGTCGCCGCCCTCCTCTGCGAACGAGCCGTAGCTGCGCACCCACTCGCCACCTCGCTCGAAGACGTGGATGCGAGCGTTGCCGGCGTCCACCACGTGCACGCGACCGTCGCGGTCCACGGCGATGCCGTGGGGGGTGTTGATTTGGTAGTCCTCGAGTTCGGTCTCGTCGGAGTCGTAGCCGAACTCCCCGAACGTGCCCGCCGGGGTGCCGTCGGGGTCGAAGACGTGAACGCGGTGATTCTTGCCGTCCGTGACGTAGAGGCTGCCGTCCGCATCCACGGCGGCGGCGACGGGGTGGTTCAGCTCGCCGTCGCCCCCGCCGGGGGTCCCGAACGCGTTGATCAGGCCGCCGTCCTCGTCCAGGTGGACGATCCGGTGGTTGCCGCGATCGACCACGTACACCGATCCGTTCGCGTTGGGGATCAGGTGGGTCGGCCGGTTGAGGGTCGGCTCGGGGGGAACTTCGGGGTCGGGCTCCTCGTACTCCCAGCCGTAGCGCCAGATCTCGTTGCGGTCGGCGTCCAGACGCGCCACCGCGTGCTCCTCGCGGATCACCTGGTGGATGACCCCCGTGTCCGGGTTCCAGACGAGCTGGGTCTCGCCCAGCTCGAGCTCCGCGAGGGAGTCCACGACGTCGTCCACGACGTCCTCGATGTCGTCGATCAGTTCGCACCCGGTCATCAAGGAGGTCACGGTGACGCTCCCGCCCGCGGCGAGGCCCTGGATGACGCTGCGGCGGCTCGGCTTGGACATGCCTAGCTCCGTGACGGGTAGGTGCCCTGGAGGGCGATGATGTAGTTCACGACCAGGTAGGGCTGGCGGTTCTCGTGGGACTGCCCGCCCCCGGTGGAGTTCGTGACCTCGGTGCCCGTGGCCTGGGTGTTGTCCTCTTCCGCCCCCGCATACGCGGTCGTCCCCTCCGTGACGGGGTGCTGGACCTCGAGGTCGTGGCTGTGGGCGGGGATCTGCGCAGTCGTCAGCGTGACGGCCTCCACGCCCCCGCTCTGCCCGAGGTTGTAGTTGCTGAGGCCCGGTCCGGTGCGGGGCCCGATGGCGACGCGACCCCGGAGGTCCGGAAGGGCGAACGTCGTGCGCCCGTCGCCGCCGTAGGTGGTCCCGAGGATCGAGAAGAGCGCCGAGTTGGAGTTGATCGAGAGCAGCTGGCCGTCGCAGAGCGCCCAGCCGCGGGGGGCGAAGTTGCCCCCGAACATCATGACTTGACCGATGAAGGGTTCCATGGGGTGCTAGCTCCGGGGGGGGAAGATGCCCTGAAGGGCGATGATGTAGTTGATGGCGAGGTGCGGCTGGCGGTTCTCGTGGGGCTGGCCGCCGCCGGTATTCGCGGTCGTGTGGGTCGCCGTGATCTGGGTGGGGTCGTCGGCGATGCCGCCTGCGACCTCCGCGCCCAGCGAGGTGTTGTCCACGTGCTGGACCTCCACTCCGTGGTGGTGGGCCGGCAGCTGCGCGACGCCGAGCGTGACCGACTCGGCCCCGCCCTTCTGGCCTTCACGGTAGGCGCTGAGGCCCGGGCCGCTGCCCATGTGGACCGGCGCGCGACCGCGGAGGTCGGGCAGCGCGAAGGTGGTGCGTCCGTCGCCGCCGTAGATCGTGCCGAGCAGCGAGAAGAGCGCCGAGTACTGGCTGATCGCGATGAGTTGGCCGTCGCAGAACGCCCAGCCGCGGGGGGCGAAGTTGCCGGCGAACAGGTTGATCTGACCGAGGAAGGGGTCCACAGAGCCTCCAATCGAGGCCGGGAGTGTAGGGGACCGCGGCTTGCGCGCCTACCCCCCGGGCGGCTACTGCCCGCCGCCCCGCTCGACGATCTGGAACTCCACGCGCCGATTCTTCGAGCGCCCGTCCTCCGTCTTGTTCGTCGCCACGGGCATCGTGGAGCCGTAGCCCCTCGACTGGAGGCGGCTGCGGTCGACGCCGCGACCGGCCAGATATCGCATCACCGAGGCGGCCCGACGGTCGCTCAGCTCGAGGTTGTAGGCGTCGTCGCCCTCGCTGCTGGCGTGGCCCTGGATCTCGATGCGCACGCCCTCGTACCGGATCAGCACGTCGGCGGCCTGGTCGAGCGTGGGGTAGGAGCTGGGCAGCAGCTCGTCGCTGTCCACCTTGAACTTGATGTCCGGGATGACGCCCGTGAACTTCTTGAGCTCCTCGGGGATCTCGTCGGGGCAGCCGTCCGCGTCCTCGAAGCCGTTGATGACCTCGGCGTTCACGGGGCACGCGTCCTCGCCGTCGAGCACGCCGTCCTGGTCGTTGTCGTAGTCGGGGCAGCCGTCCTTGTCCTCGAAGCCGTCGTCGTCCTCGGCCTTGTCGGGGCACTCGTCGCGCGCATCGAGGAGGCCGTCCTCGTCGTTGTCTCGGTCGGGGCAGCCGTCGCCGTCCTCGTGGCCGTCCGCGTCCTCGGCGTCCATCGGGCACATGTCGCGCGAGTCGAGGAGGCCGTCCACGTCGTTGTCCACGTCCGGGCAGCCGTCCTTGTCCTCGAAGCCGTCCAGATCCTCCGCCTCGGTGGGGCACTGGTCGCGGCCGTCGTAGACGCCGTCCTCGTCCGCGTCGCGCTCGGGGCAGCCGTCCTCGTCCTCGATGCCGTTCACCTCTTCGGGCGCGTTGGGGCACAGATCCAGGGGGTCCGCCACGCCGTCGCCGTCGTTGTCGGGCTCGGGGCAGCCGTCGTCGTCGCGGAAGCCGTCGTCGTCCTCGGCCTCGCCGGGGCAGGCGTCGCGCGAATCGGGGATGCCGTCGGTGTCGTTGTCCAGGTCCGGGCAGCCGTCCTCGTCCTGGAACCCGTCGCCGTCCTCGGCCTTGTTGGGGCAGCCGTCCTCGGCGTCCTGGAGGCCGTCGCCGTCGTTGTCCAGCTCGGGACACCCGTCGGAGTCCCGCCAGCCGTCGCGGTCTTCGGGGACCCTCGGGCACTGGTCCACCGCGTCGGCGACCTGGTCGTTGTCGTCGTCGAGGTCCGGGCAGCCGTCGAAGTCTTCGAAGTCGTCCTTGTCCTCCGCGTCGGCCGGGCACTCGTCCTCGCGGTCGGGCACGCCGTCGCGGTCCGTGTCCTTGCCGGGCCCGCCGCCCAGGAGGAAGAACACCGAGCCTCGCAGCTTCAGGTGATGGAAGCGGTCGGTGTACCGCAGCTCGTCGTCGTCGTCCCAGTAGGGGATGTCGTCGTCGGCGTCGGTGTTGTCGCCGAAGCTGGGCAGGTAGCGGAAGTCGATCCGCAGCCCGATGCGCTCGTGCAGCAGGAACTTGATGCCGGCGCCGACGTCGATGATCAGATCGATGTCCTTGGGCTTGTAGGACACGTCGCCGAAGCCCTCGCGGCCCTCGTAGGGCGCGTACGGGTCGCGCCACTTGTTTCCGTCGTCCAGGGGCGTGTCGTTCCGGAAGTCCTCCGAGATCGAGTAGTTCTGGAACCCGACGCCCACCGCGAAGTACGGGATCACGCGCCACGGCGTCGTGTGCACGATCAGGTCGTAGTGCGACGCGAAGTAGTGGCCCACCCGCTCGCCGTGCCACGTGTAGGTCCGGGTGTAGTCGAAGTTGGCCTCGAACCCGACGAACTCGAAGAAGTTGATGCCGATGCTGCCGCCCACGATCGGCGAGCTGTGCAGGTTCTCGAGGTTCGACAGGAACCAGTAGTAGCCTCCGCCGACGTCCAGCTCGAGCGAGCGCGGCACGATCTGGGCCTCCGCGTCGCGCGGCGCGAGGGTCGGGCCGGCCACGGCGAAGGCCACCAAGAGGACGGCGAGGCGCGCCCCGGGCGTAGTTGTGCGGAACCGTTCCATCGAGCGGCGCGCGTTGTACCCTCGCGGCTCCGCCGCCGCAATCACAAACAGAAGGAGGGGCCGTGCGCGAGATGGTCACGTTCCCGCAGATCGAGGAGATCCTCGAGATCCTCGACGACCACGACATCAACCGCGAGTTGATCGTCATCCCGCTGGGCACGAAGGACCCGGGCGGGATCAGCAAGAAGTCCGACGGTCGCGTGCAGGTCGTGGTGCCCGAGAGCGGCGACTTCGACGACTGGGTGACCTCCATCCGCGCCGAGCTGCTCTCGATGTTCAGGGTCCGGGAGTAGCGTGCGCGCGGCCCTCCCGGTGCCGGCGCTGGTCCTCGGCGTCGCGGTCGCGTGTCCCACTGCGGGCCCCGCCACGGACGACGACGACGCGGCGAACTACGACCCGTCGTGCCTCCCCGCGGGCGTGACGCCGGCCTCGGAGCCGAAGTTCGCGACGCTCCGGTCCCACATCGACGGCGACACGGCCATCTTCGAGATCGACGGAATGGGGCGCGAGTACGTGCGCTTCCTGTCGGTGGACACGCCCGAGGTCCGCCACGGCGCGACCCCCGCGGACTGCTACGGCGACGCCGCCAGCACGGCCACCGAAGAGCGGCTGCCCGTGGGCGCGAGCGTGTGGCTGACCTTCGGCCCCGAGCTGCGCGACGGCTTCGACCGCGTCCTCGCCTACATCCACAAGGGCGACACGCCGTCCTGCACCGGCTTCGACGACTGGGTGAACCTCACCATGGTCACGCAGGGCGAAGCGTGCGAGTTCGTGTGGAGCAACAACGAGAACTGGCTGGACCAGTTCCGCGCCGCCGAGTCCGAGGCCCGCTCCGAGGATCGAGGGCTGTGGGGAGAGTGCCGAGACGCCACGGACCTCTGCCGGTAGCCGGATGCCGTCGAGCGCCGTCATCGATCCCGCGTCCCAGCGGCGCCACGTGCGACGGTTCGCGGCCGACATCATCGCGTCGGGAGACGCGGATCGTCGCCCCGCCGCGCTCTTCGCGGTGGCCCGGACACTGCTCGCGAGGGCGCTGCACGGCGGTCTCTCCACTGACGCGGAGGCGATGGCCCGGGACGCTGCCCCCCTCGCCGCGGCCGCCTGGGACCGCACCACCGGCGACGTTCGGGACGCGTTGGTCGCGGCCGCACAGACCCTCGGGGAGGCCGCGGGCGCCCCGGACACCCCGGCCTGGCTCTTCCAGTACCTGAAGGCGGACCGCGAGCAGGCCGCGATCGGCGGCTCCCTGGCCGACGGCACCAAGATCGCCGGGCGACGCCTCCTCGCGGCCACCCAGTTCTTCACCGACGCGTACATGGTCGAGCACCTCGTGCGCGAGACCCTCGGGGACCTCGCACCGGCGCGCGGCCTCGTGGTGGCGGACCCCGCGTGCGGCGGAGGCAACTTCCTCGTGGCCGCCCTCGACCACTTCGTGCGCGCCGGGCACGACGACGTGGACCGGCTGCTGGGCGAGGTCCTGGTCGGCTACGACCTCGACCCGGACGCCGCCGCGGTCGCCCGGCTGGCGCTCGTCGTGCACGCGACGCGGCTCACGGGGCGACTGCCCACCCGGATGCCGCGCGTCCACGCGGGCGCGGTCGGCGACGAACGCGGCTTCCTCGACCCCGAGCGATCTCCGTACGTCCACGCCGACCTCGCCGCCGCGGACCGGCGGGTGCTCCTGACCAACCCTCCGTTCCTGGGGCGTCGGCTCATGTCTCGCCCCCTCAAGGCCTGGCTCGCCGCGCATGTCCCCGAGGCGGGCAACGACCTCTGCCTCGCCTTCCTGCTGCACTGCGTCGACGTCCTCGGGCCCGACGACCGCGTCGGCCTGGTCCACCAGTCCAACTGGTTCCACCTGGCGACCTTCGAAGCCGCCCGTCGGCGCATCCTCGGACACACGTCGATCCTGCGCTCCGACGACCTGGGCCCGGGCGCCTTCGCCGACCTGACCGGGGAGAAGTCGCGCGTGGCGCTCACCGTGCTCGCGGCCCCGCCCGGCCGACCCGCCCGATTCCATCGCCTCGTGCACCGAACGCGCGCCGAGAAGATCGCGGCGTTGGCGGCGCCGGACCCCGCGGACACCTTCGTGGTGGACCCGGCCCGGCTCCTCCAGAGGCCCGGGGCGGCGCTCGCCTATCACGTGCCCCCCGCCCTGGACGCCCGGGCCCGCGCGATGCCCACCTACGGCGACTTCGCCGAGCCCATGCAGGGCACGTCCACCGGCGACAACCCCCGCTTCGTGCGGTTCGGGTGGCAGGTGCCGAGCGACGACCCGGACTGGCGACCCGTGAGCAAGGGCGGCGGCTACTGCAAGTGGGCGGGGCTGCATCGGTACCGGGTCCTTTGGGCCGACGACGGGGCCGCCGTGCGCGATCACCCCGGGTCGGCCGTGCGGAACCTCGACCGCATGGACGAGACCGCCCTCGTCTACAGCGACACCGGGACCGCGGGCATGAACGTCCGGGTGCGACGCCCGACGGAGCTGTTCATCGCGAGCGGACCCGGGATCGTCGTACGGAGAGGCCGAGCGTCGGCGCACCTCGGCTACCTCAACACGCGCGTCGCCACCTACTTCATGCGCACGCTCTCCCCGAAGCTCACGATCTCCGCGGGGTACATCTCGGCGCTGCCCTTCTGCGAGGAGCTCGCCGCGGACGCGTCCCTCGCCGAGTGGGCCGACGCGTGCGTGGCGCTCAAGCGCAAGGCGGGCCGGAGCGATCCCGCGGGTGATCTGTGGGTCCCCCCGGTCGCGCTCGACGAGCCGGTCCTCCCCCACGCCCTCGCGTCGATCCGGGCCCGCCTGGACGACGAGCTGGAGCGCCTCCGCCTGGAGGCGCGCATCGAGGCCCGAGTCGCCGACGTCTTCGGCCTGGACGACGCCGGGCGCGCCTCGATCGAGGCCGAGGTCGGGGCGCCGGTGGCGCGGTCCCGAGGAGTCGAGGGGCCGCCCGGAGGCTCGGTGCTCGCGGCGGCCGCGCGGTGGGGGCGGGGCGGCAAGCGGTCGGGACCCACCCGCGGAGTGCCGCCCGCCGAGGGGCTGCTGGAGTGGGTGGCGCTCGAGACCGACGGGGACGTGGACGCGATCCGCGAGGAGCTCGAGGCGGTCCTACCCGACTGCGCGCCCCTGCGCTCGAGGGTGCTCGACGACGTGCTCCACCAGCACGCCCTCGTGGCCCTCGGGGTGGGCGCGGGCTGGGCGCGACGGGAGCGCCGCGTGCCGGTGCAGGAGCTCGCCGCGCGCCTTCGGGGCGCCCTCCCGGGTCTGGACGACGCCCTCGGAGACCTCACCGCATCTCGATGGCTGGTGTCCCGGCTCCCGGCGGTGCACCGGGCGGCGTTCCTGAACCGTCCGTTCCTCACCGTCGCCGACGACGAGGTCCGCGTGGAGGCGCCCCGGTGACGCGCCTGGTGGACGCCGTCGGGGACGCCATCGAGCGGTGCCTGAATCGGGACCTCGACCGGTTGACCGACGGGGTCCGCGTCCTCGATCCGGGGCGGCTCCAGGCCCTGCGGCGGGACGTCGAGGGCTTCGCCGTGGCGGCGGTCGTGGCCGTCGGGTTCGCGCCCGACGCCGACCGGACCTCCGCGCGCGCCCTGGCGCGTCGGCTCCCCTCCTTCGGGTTGGGCGAGTTCGTTCCGCCGTCGGACTTCCTCGACCGCCACGGGGCGGACCTGGACCCCTGCGTCCGCGAGCTCGGCCCCGACGCCGACCCGGCGGCGCTCGTCGAGGGGCTGCTGGGGGTCGAGTTCCGCCTGAGCGACGGACGCTTCGTGCGCGCCCGCGGCAAGGCGGATCGCAACCGCCAGGGCGCCTACTACACGCCCGCGCACCTCGCCCGCGCGTGCACGACCTCCGCGGTGGACCGCCTCATCGAGCAGCGGCTGGGGATCGTCGCCTTCTCGCGCTCCCCCGACGCCGACCGCAGAAGGCACGCCCCCGCCGTCGCGAAGCTGCTGCGTTCGGCGACGGTCGCGGACCTCTCGTCGGGCACCGGGCGGTTCCTCGCGGCGTGGATCCACTACCTGCGCAGCCGCGTCGGCCCGCTGCTCGCGGACGGCGGACAGTCCCTGGTGGCGGGCGCGCTCGAGGGCGTGGTGGCGGTGGACATCGACCCCCTCGCGCTCCTCGCCGCCCGGGCGCGCCTGGCTCCGGAGGGGGCTGGGTTCGAGACGTTCGCGGCCCTCGCCCCCCGGTTCGTGCACGCCAACCCGCTCGCCATCGGCCCCGAGCCCCTCGACGCGGACGCCCGACGGGCGATCTGGCGCGCCGGACAGACGACCGACGTGCGCCTGGGGCTGGGGCCCGGGGCGGCGATCCCCGACGACTTCGATCTCATCCTCGGCAACCCGCCGTGGGAGCGGATCCGGCTCGAGGAGCGCGCCTTCTTCTCCCGGCTCGATCCGTCCGTCGCGGCCCGCACGCAGAAGGCCGAGCGACGCCGCGCGATCGACGCCACCCGGGCCGTCGCGCCCGTCCTCCACGGGTGGTTCCTGGACGCCGCGGCCTCCGTGGACGCCTACCGCGACGCCATTCGCCGCGACCCCCGCCTCGCGGCGGCGAGCGCGGGGGAGCTGAACACCTACACGCTGTTCACCGCGCTGGCCCTCGCCCACCTCGCGGACGACGGGGTCGCCGGGCTGCTCGTGAAGACCGCCATCTGCACCACGCCGGCCCACCGCGGGCTCTTCCGGTCGCTCCTGGGCGACGGCCGCATCGTGGCCATCCACGACTTCATCAACACCGAGAAGATCTTCCCGATCGACAGCCGCGAGCGCTTCTGCTGGGTGGTCGCGGGGGCCGGGGAGCCGGGCCGCCTCACCTTCCGCGCGGGGCTGACACGGACCGAGCAGCTGGCCACGGACGAGGGGCTGGTGGCGCTCGACGAGGCGGTGCTGGACGTCCTCAACCCGCTCACCGGGATGGTGCCCAGCATCGAGCGCGGCGAGCAGCTCCAGCTCCTCCTGGACCTCGCCGCCGACAACGCCGCCTTCGACGCCGAGTGGAGCCCTCGCTTCGGCCGCATCGTCCACCTCACGGCCCACGCAGCTCACCTCCACCGCGCCCCCGGGGCGGACCGGCTGGCCGTGTGGGAGGGCAAGTTCCTCGGACCCTGCGACGGACGCGCCCGCACGTTCGAGGGCGTGCCCGAGGAGCGCCGCTACGTGGGGAAGGCCAAGGCGAAGGAGGTGGCCGACGCGCGCAAGGCCGACCCCGAGTTTCTGCCCGTCGTCCGCTGGTTCCTCGAGGCCGACGCCTGGGAGAAGCTGACGCGGCGGTACCAGGAGCCCTGGTCGCTCGTGTGGCGGAACACGACCTCGGCGTCCAACACGACGCCCTGCATCGCCACCCTGCTCCCGCACCTCCCCACGATCCAGTCGGTGCAGCTGCTCCAGCTCGACGGAAGCCCCCCCAGGGACCTCGCCGTCCTGCTCGCGATCCTCGGCAGCGCGGTCGTGGAGGGGGTCCTGCGGCTCAAGCTCAACGGCATCGATCTCACGTCGAAGGTCGTCCGCCAGCTGCCGGTGCCCCCGGCGGCGCGATGGGCCTCCCGCGTCTCGTTCGCGGGGCGCACGGCTGAGCTCGGGGACCACGTGGCGAGGCGGGTGGCGTCGCTCCTCGTGGACGACGCGCGCCTCCGCCCGTTCGCGGCGGCCCTGGGCGTGCACGAGGCCCCGCCGCGCGCCGATCGTCCGAGGATCCGGCGGGAGCTCGACGTGCTCGTGGCCTCGGCCTACGCGCTCGATCCGGCGGGCTTGGCGCGGCTGTTCCGGATCGTGCCGCCCGCGCGGACGGCCGAGGAGGTCAGCTCGCTGACGAACCCCGCGCGATGGCCGACGGCGGCGGACTGACGACGGCCTCGAGGGAGGTCCCGAGCCGCTTCAGGTAGCGCCCCCAGGCCGCGGGAGAGGCGGCGTCGGCGGGCCTGGGGAAGGGCAGCGCGACGGCCTCCAGGGGGAGCCCGTCGGGGCTGCGCCGGTAGCTGCCGACGGGGGCGGGAGACGGCCCCGCGTACGCCAGCACGGTGCGGGTCACGGGCGCCCCGCCAAGCCCCCGGGTCCGGGTGAGGTGGCTGTACGCGAACATCTGGTCCAGGTGCGCCCGATCGGCCCCCGCGTCCGCGTCGCGCTGGATGTACTTGGCGTCGACCACCACGAGGCCGGGGCCGTCGTCGGCGAGCACCTCCACCACCAGGTCGGGGCGGTAGGGGGCGAAGGGCTGGACGCGGTCCACGCGGCGGAAGGGCGCCGGCGCTCGGACTCCTCCCGAGGACGCGTTGCCGTCGCGCACGGCGCGGATGCCGCCGAAGCCGATCCGGGTGCGCAGGCCGTCGCGCAGGGCGTCCTCCCAGATCTTCTCCGTCCAGACCTCCAAGTGCAGCGCGGGCCCGTCTCCCCGGGCGCCCTCCCGCTGCTCCAGCTCGTTGCCGCGCAGGATGGTGACGGTCAGGCTCAGGGCCGCGGCCCAGGGGCGATCGAGGCGGGAGAGCCGCAGACGCGCCCCGATCGACGCACCCTGGCTGCGTGGATACGCCTCGACGCCGGCCAGCGCCCGCCGGAGCCGACGGGCTCGGGACGACACGCGCACGCCGCCCCCGAGCAGGCGCCCCAGGTCCGACTCTCCTCGCCCCCCGACCACCTCCAGCGCGCCCGCCACCACGCGCATCAGAGGCGTCGCGGCCACGAACTCGTCGAACGTGCAGGTGAGGGTGGGCTCGCCCGTGGCCAGGTGGCGGCCGAGGTCCGAGGCGACGATCCGGCCCCGCACGTACCCGAGGCGCTCGGTTCGCTCGACGTACCCCCGTCGCACGGACCGGAGGCTCTCTTCGACCTCGTCGAGGAAGCTCGCGTAGAGCAGGGGGGCCAGCAGCGAGCCCGGCCGCTCTCGGGCGGCGTCCACGGGGCGCTCGACCGCGGCGCGTCCCCGCCGGGACACCGAGACGAGGCGCAACAGGTCGTCGAGCCCACCGTCGATCCGGGCGGCGTCGTGGGGCCGCGCGACGCCGGGGCGCAGCAGGGGGCTTCGGTCGTCCCCGCGGCCGAGGCGCCGGAGAGCGGCCTCGCCGAACGCGTCCTCGCCGTCGAACTCGAGCGTGTCCCCCTCGTGGACCGACACCACGGTGGCGGCCGCGCCCGCCGGGAGGTCCACTCGATGGTGGCCGGGGGGACCGTCGCGCCACACCTTCGGCAGCACCAGCACGACCACGCGACGGCCCGCGTGTCGGAGCACGAGGGCGCCGGAGTGCCGCCCCTCGGGGGCCGCTCGGAAGACGCGGTTCAGGTGGCCCACACGGGGGCCCGCGCCAGGCCCGTCCCCGCCACCGAGACCACGATCCCGAAGCCCGCGAGGAGCGCGTCCAGCGCCGCCAACGCCGCGACGGTCGCTTCGCCGTGCGCCGCCAGCTCGGGCCGGGCGTCGAGCCACGCGCGTCGGCCGTCCTCGGCCAGGAGGTCGATCGCGCTGTGGGCGAGCAGGAGGTCGGCCAGCTGGGGGAGGATCTCGTACCGCCACATGAACTCGACCACCGGCGCCGCGGACGCGGTGGGGAGGGCGAGCGTCCCGTAGCCGCGCCCCCCCGTCGTCTCGTCGGACACCCCCGCGGCGACCAGCTCGGCCTCCCGGGGAGCGTCCAGAACCACCATCTCGAAGGCGTCGGGCCCGGTCTCCAGGAACACGAGGCAGCGGTACCGGTACTGGTCGCGGTCGTTCACGGGCGGCGTCAGGGTCTCGCCGTCCGACGCGGCCCCGTTGAGCAGGATGCGCCACGTCCCGTTGTCCGGCGGGTAGCTGATCGGCGAGCCGCGGTAGGTCTTGCCCCGCCGGGAGATGTCGACGCTCCACCTGGGGCTGCCCGTGTGCGTCCCCGGCCGGAACAGGTCCACCGAGCCGCGGCTGCGGTCCGCCTTGCCGGCCATGGAGAGGTCCAGCTGGTTGCGCGACCCGCCCGTCATCGCTCCCGTCTTGATCCAGAACCCGCGTCGCGCGGGCGTGCCCGCAGCGTCCAGGCGGCCCAGCGCCGCGCCGACCTCCCCGGGCATCGCGACCCCGGGCTCGAGCTCCGCGGCGGCCCCGAACAGGTAGCTGTGACCGAGCTGCGCGTCGGGCCCCAGGCAGGGCCGCAGGACGTCGTGGTTGAGCCGCTCCCACACCTCCGCCGAACCGGTCAGGGCCTCGGCGACGTCCCCGCCCCGAGCCGCGCGGATGGAGGCCAGGACGTCCGCCCCGGGGAGGGGCTCGAGGCGCGCGAACGCGAAGCGACGACGCAGCGCGGCGTCCAGGGGCGCCACGGACTGGTCGGTGGTGTTGCGGGTCGCCAGCACGTACAGGTTCGAGGGGACGTAGAGCACGCGCCCCGAGTAGGCCAAGGTCACGCCCGTCGCCGATTCGTAGTCCCACGCGCCCCCCGCGTGGGCGACCCGACGGCTGTGCTCGAGGGTGGTGAGCAGGTCGCCGAGGACCTTCGGCACGTTGCAGCGGTTCAGCTCGTCGAGCAGGACGAGCACGTCCTGATCGGGGTGCTCCGCGGCGATCCGACACATGCGCACGATGAACCCGTCGGCGACGGAGAAGCCCGCGTCGGCCTCGTGTCCCGAGTCGGCGTCCCACACGACGTCCCCCTCGCCGGCCTCGGTGCGACCGCCGGGCCGCAGCCCCTCCACGAAGTCCTCGTAGGCGAGCGCGGGGTGCATCGTGGCGGCGAACGGCCCTCGACCCCGGCCCCGCAGCTCACGCCCCGTCTCGGCCTCCCAGGCCGCCGCGATCTCCTCCACGGCCCGGGTCTTGCCCGTCCCCGGGACGCCCTCGAGGATGACGTTGTGGTAGCGGAGGAGGAGGCGGATCCATCGACGGGCGCGGGCGGACATGCCCGGACTCTACCGGTCGGCGGATCCCGGCCTCACGGCGCGGGCGCCTTGCAGACGTACGGGAGCGGCGCGACGCACGACGTCCAGAGCCACTCGTCGGCGACGGACAGGCCCATGCCCACGCAGTCGAGCACGTCGAGGTTGGTGGTCGTGCCCCAGGCCGTGAAGGTGAGCTCGCTGCCGTCGCTCCAGCCCAGCACACCCTCCGCGTCCGAGTCCGAGATGCCGACCCAGAACCCGTCCGTGAGGTCCGCGGCGTCGGCGATGTCGGCGACGTGGGTGTTCTCGAGCGAGCTGTGGATCGAGACGAGGTCGTACCCCTGCGCCCGGCAGGCGGCCAGCGCGTCGGTCCACGTCGCCGGGTCCACGTTGCAGGCCAGGTACGAGGCCGCGCCGTTGAAGTTGCTCTGGGTGCAGCCCGCGGGGCAGTCGGCGGCGCCCGCGTCCACGGCGCCGTCGCAGTCGTCGTCGATCCCGTTGCAGTCGTCGGTGGCCTCGGGGTACCGCTGCTCGTCGAGGTCGTCGCAGTCCTCGCAGGCGAGGCTGCCGTCGCTGTCCAGGTCCGCCTCCCCCGCCACGACGGGGAAGAACCGCACCGCCGTCCCGACCTCCGCCACGCCCGTCGCCGCGTTCGCGTACGTGGTCGCGAGGGTCCCGGCCCGGTTCTCCAGGCCGATGGTGACGGCCGCCCCGTCGTCGTCGTCCACCGCGTCGGTGAAGTGGATCTCGACGATCCCGGTCGTCTCGTGCAGCTGGACCTGGAGCGAGATGGTCTCGGTCTCCGAGCCCGCGTGCGGGTAGTCCGGGGCGTTGATGAGCACGACCTCGGAGTCGCCGGAGCCGATGCGGTTCAGGGTCGGCGGGTTCGCCATGTCCGGGGCGCCGAGCGCCTCCCACCACCACGCGAGGATCCCGTTCGGTGCGCCCGCCGACGGCAGCGGGGCGCCCTCCGCGGCCAGGCCCGGGTCCAGGCCCTCGAACCCGAGGACGCCGTCCGCCGAGAAGGTCCAGGTGTCGCCCACCTGCAGGCCGTAGAACGGGAACGCGAAGTCCGGGACGTCGAAGGAGGCCTGCTCGCCCGAGACCGACGGCAGATCCTGCCCCCGAGCCTCCACCGGGAGGATGTCGTAGACGACCTCCTCGGAGTCGTCGCTGTGCAGGAGCCCGTACGTCCAGCCCGCGTTGCCCGCGGCGGGGGCGTCCATCGTGCCGTTGCAGTCGTTGTCCTTCCCGTCGCACAGCTCCTCGGCGCCCGGGTGGACAGCGGCGTCTTCGTCGTCGCAGTCGACGTCGGCGGTGTGGCCGTCGTTGTCGTCGTCCACGGTGGAGGCGTCGTCGTCGTCCACCGCGTCGTCGTCGTCCACCGCGTCGTCGTCGTCCACCGCGTCGTCGTCGTCCACCGCGTCGTCGTCGTCCTCGGGGGGCGGGCCGTCGCGGGTGTCCGAGAAGTAGGCGGGAGCGTCCGGGAGGAAGCAGCCGGCGGCGACCAGCAGGACCAGGAGGGCGAGGCGGCGGAGCAGCATCAGAACGTCCCCGTCACGCCGAAGCCGAGGCCCCGGTCCGAGGGAGCGATCCACGGCGTCGCCGCCACCGGCGAGCCCGTCAGCTTCGACACCACGATCACCACCACTCCGGTCCCCACGAGCACGCCTCCCCCCACGGCCAGGCCGAACCCTGCCCGGTTGCGCGCGAGCAGGCCCGGGTAATCCGCTTCGGCGACGGGCACGCCGCCGCTGTCGTCCGGTTCGGCCGCCTTGAACGCGTCGATGTGGATCCCGAGGCCCGCGCCCAGCAGCGCGCCGCCGGTGCCCGCCAGGATCGCCCCCGGCACCAGCCCGCTCGGCGTGGACGGCCCCGCTGTGATCGCCTTCGGGGGCAGGGCGAAGTTCCCGTCCGTGAAGTACCGCGGACCGTCCTTCGTGATCACGAGCAGGGACGCGGCTCCGAGGCGGCCGCACGCGGCCACGAGCCAGGGTGCGTAGGCGTCGTTCCCGGCGGCGATGCCCCCCGCGAGGCGGTCCGAGGTGGTCACCAGGAGGCCCGCCGCGGGGCGCTCGGCCCGGGGTCCGACGGTGACCCACAGGGCCCGGCCCGAGACGACGACGAGGTGCCCGCCCTCGACCAACGCGGGGGGCGCGGTCACGTCCACCGTCGCGCCGTCGATCGACAGGGCGTCGGTCTCGGCCCGCAGCGTCGCCGGATCGCCCCCGACGGCCTGCTGCAGGCCCTCGAGGTAGGCCGTCTTGGCGGTCGGCGGGTACTCCTTGGGCCAGTCCCGGTTGCGGTCGATCGCCGCCGCCTGGGCGAACGCCGCGCGCGCGTCGTCCTGCTGGCCCTCGTTGAAGTGCATGTAGCCCTGCAGGAAGAAGAGCTCGAAGAGGTGGTCGCGGGACGCCGACTCGGCGCCGCAGGGCAGCCGATCGACGGCGGCGGTCAGGGAGGTCAGGGCGGAGGCGTACTCCAGCTCCAGGACCTGCAGGCGAGCCTGGGTGAGCACCCGGTCCAGCGGCTCCGCGGCCGACGTGCAGGCCCGACCGACGGTGCCCACGACCACCGGAGCGCCGGGCTCGCCCGTGAGCGCGGTGAGGCTCCCGTGGACCCGGAAGTCGCCGGATCCCAGCGCCTCCTTGGCGGCTACGGCGGCGTCCGCGGCGTCGAACCCGGGGCCGTAGACCACGAGCGGGGACGCCGACGCGAGCGTCGGGAGGAGGAGCAGGAGCGTGGCGCAGAGGGCCGGACGTCCGAACATGGGCGCCAACATAGTGATCGCGCGGGCATTCGGCGCGGGCCCCGCTCGGTTCGGCGGCCGTGATCCCCGGGTGGGTCAGCGGTGGCGCGCCGCCTCTCGAACGAAGTGGGCGGTGATGCTCGCGAGGAACGCGCGGTCGGCCGCCGTGAGGCCCGCGTGCCGGAGGGCGACTCCGTCGTCGCCGACCCAGGTGACCTCCGCCTGAAGCTGGAGCACCGCGTGGCTCTCGGGCGGCACCACCTCCACGATCACGCGGTCGCCCTCCCGGAGGTCGCCCGGCTCGGCGGGGGCGAAGAAGTTGGCGCTGGTGCCGAGGGCCTTGGCGATCTCGGGCCACATCGAGGCGAAGGGCACGCGCCACCGCAGCACGGAGCCGACCTCCACGGCCACGGCCTCGCCCACATCGGCGCGCGCCGCCCACCGCTCGCGCGCCTCTCCGGCGTGCCCCCGGAGGCGTTCTCTGACCCAGGCCGCCAGCGCCCACCGGTCCTTGGGGGCGAGGTTGTGGAACTCGATGCCGACCCGCGACATGCTCTCGCCCCGGACGCTCCGCACCAGACCGACGCACGCGATGTGCACGTCCGCGCTCGCTCGGAAGCTCACCTCGAGGATCTCGCCGAGCTGGATCCGACGATTCATCTCGATCGCCATGCCGCCCGCCGATACGTCCCGGGCGATCGCCCCGATGGGCTCGCCGTCGTGCACCACATCCACCGCCATTCCGCAGGGGACGCGCGGCGCAGATCGGCGCTCGGGGGCCTTGCGAGGGCGCGCCTCGACGGCGGCCACGGCCTGCTGGACGAGCTCGTGAAGGGGGCTGGGGGCGGGAAGGGTGGCGGCCATCGAGGGACTCCGGGTCTGAGCCGTGATCATCGGCGGTGCTCCCGGATCCTTGAGGACACTCCCCGACGTGTCGAAGTGGTCTACCCTCGACGGATGCTTCTTCGTGCGATCCGCTCGTCGGACCTGCTCCTCCCGCTCCTCTGCGTCGCCCTCATCGTCCCTGCCGTCGCGTCCGCGCGCCCCGGCGCGAGCGGCCCGGGGGGAGGAGGCGACGACAAGGGCGGCGGGGACGACGGCGGCGAGGACGACGACGACAACTCCGGCGACGAGAAGCGCAAGGGCGAGGGAGGCGGCGGGCAGGAGATCGAGTACCGCATCGTCGCCACGCCGCTCGACCACCTGGAGACCCCCTGCGTCGAGGACAAGCGCGCCGACCTGTGCATGGAGGCCGGCATCAAGTGGAAGGCGGGCGTGCCCGGCTTCAAGGACGGCTCCCCGCAGCTCACGCGCGCCGAGAACTTCCTGCGCAGCGCCTGCTACTTCGGCGAGCCGCGGGCCTGCGTGCTGGCCGCGAACATGTTCCTCGCGGTGGAGGCCGGGATCCGGTTCGAGATGGACGGGACCATCAGCCTGGACTACGGCACGGCGGCGGACCTGTTCGACCTCGGCTGCCAGGGCGGCCTCCCCGCGGCCTGCGGCATGGCGGGCGAGCTCTTCTTCCAGCCCGAGAAGCTGCTCCCGAACGATGAGACGTCTTTCCGCGAGCTGGAGACGGACCAGATCGCCGCGCGGCAGTTCTACGAGATGGGCTGCCCGGCCACGTGGCTCCCCGGGGGCGCGGACCGCCGGACGCTCGAGGACGGACGCCTGCCCCCCGTGGACGCGCGGTCGTGCGCCCGCATGGGGGAGTTCTTCGCCCGCGGAATCACCATGCGGCCGATCGTCTCGAAGGGCGCCGACTACATGGAGCTCGCCTGCGAGATCGACGACAGCGACGCCATCTGCGACCGCGCCGAGTCCCTGCGCGAGTCGGCGATGGAGGAGGAGGCGCGCAAGGGCACGACCAAGAAGAACCGGAACCCCGACGACGACTTCGTCCGCCGCACCACCGGCCGAGGTTCGGGGGCGCAGGCGGCGACGCGGCCGCCGGTCTCGCGGTTCGACGACGACTCGATCGGCCTGGAGGAGAAGGAGTCGATCGTGCGGTTCGAGTTCGAGCTGCCGATCGGCGTGCGCTGGGTCTACGGCCCGACCACGGAGCCCCTCTTCACGGTGGGGTTCGCGCTCGACTGGTGGTTCTCCCTGGTGGGGATCGGGGTGGACTTCTCCTACTCGACGGACGACCTCCTCCGCCCCGCCGCCCGCGACTACGGGCGCATCCAGCTCGCCATCCTCGCCAAGGTCGCGATCCCCATCCCGGTGAACCTCACCATCCCCGCCCGCCTGATCTTCATCCCCAGCATCGGCGGCCAGTTCGGCAACCGGTCCCTGTCGGGCAGCGACACTCCGGCCATGCAGGGGGGGATCGTCGAGCGCGTCGAGCTGCGGCTGTCCTCTCCCCAGCGCAAGGGGCCGCGGCAGTGGGGCGCCGTTCGGTTCGAGCAGCAGCAGAGCTGGGTCCAGTACACGTTCGGCGCGGTGGAGCACGCGAGCCAGTTCATGTTCGTCTTCGGCTTCACGTTCGGGGGCGTGGGCCCCGAGATGCCGAAGAAGAAGGAACGCCTGGAGGACGAGTAGTGCCGGGGGCGGTGCCGGGCGGGAAGGTCGCCTGGGGCTTCGGCGCGCTGGTGCTCGGGTGGACCGTCCTCGCGGTCGTCGCCGAGCCGTGGCCCGAGGGCCCCACGCACGACGTACGCATAACCAAGTACGGCTCGCTGGTGATGCCGTCGGAGGGTGAGCCGACGCCGTCGCCGAGCGTGCGGATCATGCGGGCGTCGGCCGGACGCTGCGAGATCAACGTCGCGCTGGGCACCGATCACGAGGTCAAGCCGGGCTCGCTGCTGCTGCTCTTCCAGGACCCGAACGCGCCCCCCGTGGCGGCGGGCGAGATCCTCCTCTCGAAGCCCGAGTCCAGCGACGCCCGGCTGCTCGGCTACTGGGCGGACTGTCCGGCGCTGTACGAGGTGCGGAGGACGTCGTGTCCCGACGCGGCCACGGCGATCGTCCGATCGCGACCGAAGCACCTCGGGCCCGAGGAGGAGGCGACGTGGAGCCGGGAGCTTCGGGACGTCGCGGCGCGCGTGGGGTGTGCGGCCTGGGAGCTCCCGGTCGAGCGGCCGCGCATCGAAGGCGTCGACGACTACGAGCGACCTTGACGGCCTCTTGACGCGGCTTGCGCCGACTTGACGGTCGCCGTGCGTCGCCGGTGCTAGGTTCCGTCGCCATGTCGCCCCGGGTGCCCCTGCTGATCGTCGCCGCGTTGCTGCTCGCCGGGCCTGCCCGCGCGCAGACGACGGTCGAGCCGACGGCCTCCCGAGACACGGCGGCCCTGGCGGTCGAGCTCGACATCCTGCACGCCCAGACCTCGGCCCTGCTGCTGCTCGCGACGGCCCGCTACGACCGCGTCCTCATCGGCCTCGAGGGGGCCGCCGGCACCACCGAGGTGGTCTGCGCGGAGGCCTCCGACGCCCCGGGCACGGTGGCGCTCGGGGTCGGCTGCATCCGCGCGCTCGCCCACCCGCTGCCTCCGGGCCACCTGGACGTCTCGGTGACGCGGGGAGACGACAGCTGGAGCGGCGCGCTGCTCCTGGTGGCGGGGGACGTCGCGGTGCTGGACGTGGAGGCGCTGCTGCGGTTGGCGGCGCGGACGCGCGACACCCGGCCCGTGGAGTTCGAGTTCGACGCGGCGGCGTTCAAGTCCAAGCTCGCGGCCCGGGACACGTTCGAGGAGAAGGCGTCCTACTGCCGCCGGGTCCTCGCCGGGCTGCCCGAGGGCGACGACCGCGAGCTGGTGCAGGAGCTGTGCACGGAGGCCGCCACCCTCGCCGCGGAGGAGGCGGCCGCGGCGCCGGACACCCTGGAGCAGGAGCTCGACGAGGACGACGGCCTCGACACCCCGCAGGTGGACCCGAACCTGGTGCTGCTCTACCACCCCGACGGGCGGCCGCGGCTGCTGCCCCGGGGGACGATCCCGCGTCGGATCGCCACGGCGTCCGCGCTGGTCGGGGTCGGGGTCTCGATCGGGGCGGCGTTCGCCTGGGAGGTGGAGGCGCAGAGGTCCTATCTGGAGTTTCGGCGCGCCGAGCGCGTCGGAGACGACCCCGCGATGTCCGAGCACCTCTTCTTCACGAAGCAGCACGACCAGAACCGCGACGTCGCCGTCGGCGTGGGGGTCGGCCTGACGATCACGGCGTTCTCGTTCCTCGCGCACCAGCTGGTGGAGCGCCGCCTGTTCCGGCAGGCGAAGGCCGCGGCGGAAGCCGAAGCGAAGCTGAAGGGGGCCGAGTGATGCGTCGACTTCTGTTCGTCGTGGGGGTCCTGGCGGCGCCGGCCGGGTGCGAGAACGACTACAGCTACCGGTCGGTGCTGGACACGCGGCCGGACATCCACGACGTGGTGCAGTGCCGCTTCGACGAGAGCGACGACGGCTGGGAGCAGTACAGCTGCGTGCCGGTGTTCTCGGCGGTCGACGAGGGGGCGGGCGACTGGGAGCGCGGCGGCATCGGCGACTTCGACATCGTGCAGCGCTCGGTCTTCGGCGCGCCCTTCTATCAGCTCTGGTACACGGGCAGTCGCGGCGACGGCTCGGGGGCGAGCGACGTGGGGTACGCCTTGTCGATGGACGGGGTCGACTGGCGCAGGCACCCGTACAACCCGGTGCTGCGGCGGGGCACGGTGGAGGGGTCGTTCGACCGGCAGAACGCGAGCGTGGGGTGCACGGCGTTCGACGGCGACCTGGGCTCGTTCCACCTCTGGTACACGGGCACCAACTCCGAGCGCGGGGGCACGCGGTTCGGCCACGCGACGTCGGAGGACGGGATCTTCTGGGAGAAGGACCCGTTCAACCCGCTGTCGCCGTTGGAGGACGCGACGACGCTCGCGATCCGGCGGGTGTGGGGGTGCGACGCGCTCTACGAGGACGGCGGGTTCCACTTCTGGATCGGGGGGGTGACGAACGACAGCGAGGGGGGGATCCCCGACAACACGCGCGCGGCGTACGACACGGGGTACCTGTGGACGCGCAGCGGGGTGGACTTCGACGTGTCGGACGACCTGGTGCTGGAGCACCGCGAGATCGGCGGCGGGCAGTTCGACGCGGAGGGGGTGCACAAGCCCAGCGTGTTCGTCTACGACGACCCCGAGGACCCGGAGGCGCCCCGCTACTGGATGCTGTACGCGGGGTACGAGGACGTGATCGCCCAGACCCAGGGCGACCTCATCAGCTACTCGACGCGAGGGCGTCGGCTGGGCATGGCGAGCTCGGACGAGCCGGACCGCGGGTGGACGCGGCTGTTCGAGGACGAGCCGGTCCCGCTCGACTTCTCGGGGGAGAAGAGAGCGGACAACCCCCGCGCCTTCTTCATCAACGGCCGCCTGCACGTCTTCTTCACGGACGAGTTCACGACGGAGCTCGGCGACACCGTGAGCGGCATCGGGCTCGGCATCTCGCCGTTCCCCACGGGAGCGACGCCATGAAGAAGGCCCTGATCTCGACGTGGGTGCTGGCGGCGTTGCTGCTGCCGGGCTGTGTCACCAACGGCGCCGAGTGCGAGCGCATCTGCGGGCGGTTCGTGAACGACTGCGGGTTCAACGCGTGGAACAGCGTGGAGCAGTGCCGCGTGGGCTGCGTGGAGGACCTCTACCGTCGGACCGACGCGGCCGAGGTCATCGCCTGTTACGACGCCGCGGTGGACGCGCCGAGCGAAGAAGAGGCGGGCGCGCTGGTGGACCGTGCGGTCGACGCGGGGCTCTTCTCGGAGCAGCAGGCGGCGGGGACGTTCGTGCGAGCCACGGCCGTCCAAGAGGCCATCGGGCACGGGACCTGCGACCCCTTCGCGGTCGTCCAGTGCAAAGTCGAAGCGGTCAAAGTGCGGCCCGACGCGCCCCTCGTTCCGGGCAGCGCGGCATCGTACGACTGAAAGGCTGGCTTCCGACCGCCACGCGGTCGGAACTCCACCAGGATCGACGATCCACCCCGAGTTCTGTCCGCCATACGGTCGGAAACCCACCAGGATCGACGATCCACCCCGAGTTCTGACCGCCATACGGTCGGAAACCCA
>Ga0114933_10000094_pt1 | contig 105622 bp, 80 predicted proteins | sample 4SBtaG_FD_89691 | JGI IMG/M metagenome (GOLD analysis project Ga0114933, IMG submission 89691) | Deep subsurface microbial communities from Kolumbo volcano to uncover new lineages of life (NeLLi) - 4SBTROV12_W25 metaG | ecosystem: Environmental > Aquatic > Marine > Volcanic | place: Kolumbo...
TCAAGCTCTCTAGTAGACGCTTTAGACTTGTCAAAGGAAGACCCAAAAATTAGAGAAATGTACGGAGACGGAAAGCCTTTCAAATTTCAATATGATGGAGCACCGACTGTTAATGAACACGTTCTCATGGCGCGAAGGCTTGTCGAAGCTGGAGCTCGTTCTGTTACTCTTTCTTATGGGCGCTGGGATAGTCACGGGTCTAACTTCGATCTTGTCAGAGATCACGGAGCTAAACTCGACCAATGCGTATCAGCTCTTGTTAAAGACCTTGACCAGCGTGGTATGCTAGATGACACCCTCGTAGTTGTATGGGGCGAATTTGGTAGAACGCCTAAGATTAATCCAAAAGGAGGCCGAGACCATTGGCCTCAAGTTTCTGCAGCTCTGCTAGCAGGAGGCGGTTTTAATCACGGTCAAATTATTGGTTCTACAAATAGACTTGGTGAAATCCCAGAGACAAGACCTGTACACATTCAGGAAATTTGTGCAACGATGTATAGAGGTCTAGGGATTGACACAATGTCAACAACCGTATTAGATAACACAGGAAGGCCTCAGTATCTTCTGGATCACAGAGAGCCATTAAAGGAATTAATATAATGAATAGACGAAGTTTTTTAGGTGGGTTTTCTTCTCTTCCGTTGGTGAACTTGTTAAGTGCTAACGCAGAAGAGCTAAGGAAGAAAAATAAATCTGCTGTATTATTATGGATGGGCGGCGGCCCTTCAACTATGGATCTTTGGGACTTAAAGCCAGAAGCGCCGACAGGCGGGCCATTTAGACAAATATCCACAACTGGAGATGTGCAAATCTGCGAACACTTGCCTATGATGGCAAAGCAGATGCACAACATGTCGATTATCCGATCCATGAGCACTCGTGAAGCTGACCACATGCGTGGGCGCTATTACATGCACACTGGCTATGTTCCCAACCCTAGTATTGAACATCCTAGCTACGGTGCTGTATTATCGCATCAGCTTAAGAGAGATAATCTAGAAATTCCACAATTCGTATCTGTTGGAGGAGGTAGTGTTGGTGCTGGCTTCTTAGGTATGAATCATGCCCCTTTCGTTGTTAACAGCAACGGGCAGGTTCGTAACTTAGATGTTAAACCAGATCAGAGATTCTTCCAGAGAGCCTATGCTTTAGATGTTATAGAGAACGGCTTTATAAATCAAAAAAGAGGCTCTATTGCTAGCGACCACAGAGATGTATTGAGACAGGCGTTCAACCTATTAACCAGCGAACAAATGGAAGCGTTCAAGGTTGCGGGTGAGCCTGAACAGGTTAAAGATAGATATGGAGACAACAACTTTGGCAAGTCCTGCCTGATGGCTAGAAGACTTGTCGAGGTTGGAGTCCCTTTTATAGAGGTTAACTTGGGAGGATGGGATAACCATCAGAATATATTCCCAACATTAAGAGACAACAAGCTGCCCATGCTAGACAAAGGCATGAGCGCTCTACTTGAGGACTTGGAGCAAAGAGGTTTACTGGAGGATACAGCTATCATCTGGATGGGCGAGTTTAGTCGTACACCACGTATCAATCAAAACGCAGGGCGAGACCATTGGGCTCGTAGCTGGAGTGTTGTGGTTGGTGGCGGCGGTATGAACGGCGGTATTGCGATAGGCGAAACCAACTCAGACGGCACTAGAGTAGAAACAGAACCTTATTCTTCACAAGACGTTATGGCGTCAGTATGCAAGGCTTTGGATATTTCTTTAGGCACTACGTTTACAAGCAAAAGTGGAAGACCGATGAAGATAGCTAATTCAGGAAAAGTAATCACTGAACTATTTTCTTAAGGTGTCAAAATGAATTTCTTCAAAAACGCTGTTTATGTACTCGTATTTATTAATTTAGTGAGCTTAGGTTTCAATGGCTGGATGTACAAAGAACTACATGAGCCTGATGTTATTATGGTTTCAGATCCTGCGCTCCAAACTCTAGCTCAAGAATGTAGATCCAGAGATACGCACATACTAAAGGCTATACTTTTAACACATCATCGCCTTGGTGTGCATATGCCAATGGAGCAGGACATGTGCCCAATGTGCGATGAAATGAAAAAGCAAATTGAAGACAATCCGATAAAAAGTATAAAAACTGTACAAAATTAGTGTTTTGAATACCTGAATTGACTATAATATAATAGCGATGGTTATGCGCCGTCGCTATTTTTTTACATTGAAATTTATATTGAGGAACGAATATGGAATGGTCTCCGTTATGTAATTATACGCATTACAGCTTATTAAAAGGCTTCTCTAAGCCAGACCAGCTAGCAGCAAAGTGTGCCGAAAACAAATACAAAGCATGTGGCATAGCTGATTACAAATCTATATCTGGAGCTGTGTCTTTCTACCTATCATGCAAAAAGCACGATATCAAGCCTATCATAGGTTGTGCCTTTGATAGCTTTACTCTATTCGCAAAAAATAAAAATGGCTGGTTTGACCTAATCAGTCTAGTTTCTTCGCTGGATGAAGATGGTGGATTCTGTTCAAAGTTATTCCAGACAGTTTGCTCCAAAGGCAATTTAATCTGTGTCTCAGAGAAAAACTCCTTATGCCCAATATCTGGAGATGACTGCTATACCAAAAGCGATGCATTGATGGATATCTATTACGCAGATAAATCTCAAGCGCCTCTGCATAGGATATTGTTATGTTCTAGAATGAAAACTACAATACCAAAAGTCAACAAGCTTTTATCTTCTGGAGAAGACTTTGAAGACAGAGAGTTTTTTGAAAGAAATAACTTCCATTTAAGAAATAGAGAAGAGCTTGCGGAGATATTCATAAATACAGACGGCTCTAAATTAGACGCTGTATCAGAAATAGTTAATAAGTGTGAAGAGTATGAAATTCTAAGCGCTCCAATGTTGCCAACATTTCCTACTCCTACAGGCGAATCCGAAAAAGAATACCTCAAGCAGTTATGCAGATTTGGATGGAAAGACCTGTTAATCAACGAAGGCAAAGTAAAAGATCCTGAAGTAAAACAGAAGTACTTAGAGAGATTTACCAACGAGTTTGACGTTATTAATGACGCAGACCTGTTTGGATACTTTTTAATTGTTAGAGATATTATCAGCTATGTCAACGGGAAGGGGTGGCTTTCTGGGCCCGGCAGAGGTTCTGCGGCTGGCTGCCTGATATCCTATCTTATAGGCATCACAAAGATCGACCCTATTGAGTTTGATCTTCTGTTTGAACGATTCTACAACAGCGGAAGAAACACTGGTAGCCATGTATCACTACCAGATATCGACATAGATGTTCCCGGCAGAAAAAGAGATGAGATCATTGACTATCTAAAGTCTACTTATGGTAGCAACAACGTTAGCCAGATGCTTACATTTGGAAGGCTTCAAGGACGAAGTGCTATTAAAGAAGTTCTCAGGATTAATGAAGCATGTTCTTTCGGAGAAATGAATGAAATATCTAAGTCCATACCAAACGAAGCAGATGTTTCAGACCAACTTCAGGCGATGGACGAAGAGGATAGGTCAATCATCATGTGGGCTTTAATAAACAAGCAGGATGAACTGAGAGACTATTGCTTTATAAATGACAGAGGCGGCTTGGATGGTGACTATGCAGACTACTTCCAGCAGGCTATTGACATAGAAGGAACATTTAAAACCCAAGGAAAACATGCAGCTGGAGTTGTCATATCTTCTGACAATCTTTACGAAGTATGCCCAATGGTTGAGCAGCGTAGCGGAGGCGAGAAGATCGCTGGCTTAGAAATGGCAGACCTAGAAGCGTTGGGACATGTTAAATTTGACGTATTAGGAATTAATCTACTAGATAAAATTATGAAAATTGAGGAGCTATTACATGGCCACTAGAGACATTATTGTATTTGACTTTGAAACTGGTTCTAGAAACCCTCGCAAGACACAGCCAACACAGTTAGCGGCGCTTGCACTTGACGGAAGAAGCTTCAAATTAAAAGGAAGTTTCAACAGCGAGATGAAACCAATACTGGACGACGAGAAGGCTATTGAGCTTGGTTTCGACCCGATTGAAGACGGCGCTTTAAAAATAACAAACAAGACTAGAGAAGAGCTAGCTAAAGCACCAGACCCAAAGGTTGTGTGGAAAAAGTTTGTCAAGTTTGTCGAGAAGTACAACTGGAAAGGAACACAGTGGTTTGCTCCAATTCCTGCTGGTTTTAATATCATTGGGTTTGATATGATTATCATTGACAGGATGTGCAAGGCTTTTGGGCCTTGGGATGCAGACGCGCAAAAGCAAAAGCTGTTTCATAAGATATTCAAGATTGACATGATGGACAATATATTCATGTGGACTGAGGCAGACCCAAGCGTTAAGTCAATAAGTATGGATTCACTAAGAGACAGGATGGGGCTTAGCAAAGATAATGCTCATGACGCATTACAGGACGTTAAAGATACAGCGAACATCATGATTAAATTTATGAAGACACATAGAGCTGTTTATAGAAACTTGAAGATTGATAAAGCATTTGCGGATGGCGAACTATATGTATAAAGAAATTGATTATAACTGCGAAGATACGTGGAAGTTATTTCACGAAGGGAAAACGAAGGGCGTTTTCCAACTAGAGAGTAGTCTTGGCAAATCTTGGTCTAAGAAATTACAGCCCAACAGCATAGAAGAACTTGCTGCGCTTGTGGCGTTGATTAGGCCGGGATGTTTAAAGGCTATAACCGATGGTAAATCCATGACTCAATGGTATATTGATAGAAAACATGGTCTTGAAGAAGTGGTATACCTACATGAGTCACTAGAGGACATACTTAAAACAACCTACGGCGTTCTTGTATATCAAGAGCAGTCTATGAGAATAGCTCAGAAACTTGCAGGTTTTAACCTACAGGAAGCGGATGTTCTAAGAAAAGCTATTGGTAAAAAGAAGGCAGACCTAATGGCTAAGGTCAAAAAGGACTTTGTCAAGGGCTGCAAGAAGAAAGGCATGGTAGATAAGGAAACAGCAGAAGAGATCTTTAGTTGGATTGAAAAGTCTAGCAGATACTCGTTTAACAAGTCTCACGCTGTGGCATATGCAATGTGCTCTTATTGGAGCGCTCACCACAAGGTTCATAACACAGAAGAGTTTTTCCTATCATACCTATTCCATGCAAATGAGAAGCAGGACACTCACGAAGAAATCTATGAGCTGGTTGGAGACGCCAAGCTTTTTGATATAGAAGTAAAGACCCCAAACATAACCAACTTTAGCGCTAAGTTTAGCAGGGCTAAAGGCAAGATTTATTTTGGCGTTAAGGATGTTAAGTCTCTAACTGGCAAGACTGGAGACAAAGTCTTAGTAGCGGTAGACGAGTTGAAGCAAGACTTAAATAAAAACATAGAAAACTTTTACTGGCTTGAGATTCTTGTCTTCTTTTCAAAGTATATTAACTCAACCGCTTTTAAAGCATTGGCTTCAGTAGGTTTCTTCAGAGGCTTCAAGGATAGAGTAACTAGAAATAGAGCTCTATATGAGTATGAGATTTACAAGGGCTTAACAAAAGCTGAAAAAGCGTGGGTTGAAGAGAACTACAAAAAGAAGAGATGGAAAACGTTAAAAGATTGCTTGACTGATCTTGCACCAGCAAAAAAAGAAGGCGGAGGAACCAGTAGGAAGAATCGTAGCGAACTAATTATGAACGAGATTTTCTTCCTAGACAATCCCCCTTACGAGTTATCAGATGACCCTTCTTGGGTTATTGAGCAAGAAGTCAAGTTCTTGGGATGTCCAGTTTCAATTTCAAGAGTAGAGTCATCGGACACTTCGTCTGCCAACTCGTCTTGCAAAGAAATAATGGACGGAAAGACGGGAAAAAATATTAGTATTGCGGCTAACATAACTAGGCTGTCGGATTACACCATAACAAAAGGAAAGTCTAAGGGTAAGCAGATGTCTTTCCTTACAGTAGAAGATGAGTCTTGCTCATTGGATAGCGTGGTGGTTTTTCCAGAGTGTCGTGAAAAGTATCAATACTTACTTTATGAGGGAAACAACCTTTTGTTTAATGGGTCGGTTTCAAAACAGGATAATTCTTTTATAGTTAACACAATATTTGAAATTTAATGTGTCAAATGTTGTATTTTCTAATATAATAAGATGGAGTAAAAAATGAATTTATGTTCTTTCAGCGGGTTCATGACGGATGACCCAAAGGTTTCAAAGATGGACTCTGGCGTAAGCCGTGCAGAGTTCACGCTTGTTACTTACACATATAGAAAAACTAAGAGCACCGGAGAGAAAAGCAGGATACCCACATTTATAAAGTGTGAGGCTTGGCATACTGGGGCTGAAACAATCGAGAAGTTTGCTAGGAAGGGAACAAAAATACATGTTCACGCTTCTGCAAAAAATGTAAGCAAAAACAATAAAGATGTAATCTTCAGGGTCAATGAGTTTGACTTTGCAAACATAGATGAGGAAAACTTAGATGCGTAAAAAGAGAATACTTTTCTGTAGTGAAGCAACGTTTTTAAATACCGGATACTCTACATATGCTAGGGAAACTCTAAATTATCTACACTCCACAGGTAAATATGAGCTTGCTGAGCTAGCCTCATATGGCGAGCATAATGATGCCAGAGCTGAAGGGCTTCCTTGGAAATACTACGGCGTTATGCCAAATGTGAATAACGAGCCAAAGTCTAGCCAAGAAGAAATAGATAAATACCACGCCAATCCGTCAAATCAGTTTGGAGAGTTTGTGTTTGACAGCGTTTGTCTTGACTTTAGACCAGATGTTGTGTGCGACATACGAGACTTCTGGATGCTTGAGTTTGCAGAAAGATCTCCATTCAGAAACTTTTTCAAGTGGTGCATCATGCCAACTGTTGATGCAAGACCCCAAGCTAGACAGTGGATAGCCACATACGAAGGAGCCGATGCCTGCTTGACTTATTCTGATTGGGCTGGGGGGATACTGGACGACCAGTCAGGAGGAGCTATAAATTACTTAGGCAGCTCTCCCCCATCTGCACACCCCGCTTATAAACCTGTAGAAGACAAAGCTGCTCACAAAGCTATGATGGGTGTTGATCCTGATTTTAAGATCATTGGAACCGTCATGAGAAACCAGCGCAGAAAGCTATTCCCAGACTTGTTTAAGGCGTTCAGAAAGTTTTTAGATAAGTCTGAAGACAAAAACTACATACTCTATTGTCATACAAGTTATCCAGATTTAGGATGGGACTTGCCAGAGCTAATAGTAGAAAACAACCTGTCGTCGAATGTTATGATGACATACATATGCAGAGATACCGGCAAGCCGTTCCCATCTTTGTTCAGAGGAGCTATAGCGCAGTCTCCTTTTACGGGGAATTTCAACGCAACTGTATCAAGTGTAAAAGAGGGCGCGTCATACGAAGATCTGTCTAATATCATTAACACCTTTGATCTGTATGTGCAGTATGCAAACTGCGAAGGCTTTGGCTTGCCACAGGTTGAAGCGGCTGCCTGTGGCGTTCCGGTAATGGGTACTGACTACTCAGCCATGGAGAGCGTGCTGAGAAAACTTGGAGGAATACCCATCAAGCCAGCAGCACTCTACAAAGAATTGGAGACTGGATGCTTAAGAGCTGTTCCAGATAACGACTTGGCAGCAGATCTAATGCTGGAGTTCTTCTCGAACACGGATATCCAAAGGCAGAAGATTGGAGAAACGACAAGACAGGCTTTTGAGCAGCACTACCAGTGGGATAAATCTGGTAAAGTTTGGGAAGCATACTTCGACAGTTTTGATCCTGTTTCGTGGTCAGATACTTGGGAATCACCACCAAGAATCAAACAGCCCGCCCCTATGGACGCAACACCTAAAGATATTGACCATAAGACTCTCGCTAGATGGTTGATTACAAATGTTTTGTGTGAGCCAGAAAGAATGAACTCTTTCATGGAAGCTAGGCTAACTAGAGATTTGCTCTATAACAGTAGCACAGCAACTACAGGTGGGATGTATTTCAATGAGTCATCGGCAGCATTTGACGGTAGAAATTTAAGGAACCCGTTTAATTATGAAATGGCGTATGAGCACATGAAACAACTGTGCGAAAGAAGGAATTACTGGGATGACATCAGAATGAAATCTGCAGGAGCTAACTAATGAAAGTATTATATATAGGACATTATAGAGAATCTACAGGCTGGGCTAAAGCTGCGATAGATTATATATTGGCTATGGATTCTGTGGGCATCGACATCGCTTGCAGAAACGTAACTCTGACTGGTAGAGAAGGAACTGTTCCACCTAAGATATTAGAGCTTGAGAACAAACCAATCGACGACTGTGAAGTGTGCATACAGCATGTGTTGCCACACCATTTAACTGGCACAGGCAAATTTAAGAAGAACATAGCGTTCTTTGTTTGCGAGTCATCAAGTATAAAAACAATTCCATGGTTTACACATCTCCACCAGATGGACGAAGTCTGGGTTCCAAATACGCAGATGTGGGATTCGCTGATTAAAGACGGTCTGTGCGTACCAAATAGCGTTAAGGTTGTGCCACACACCTTTGATATGTCAGCATACAAAAAATCTGCAGCTCAGATACAAATCAACGAAATTCATAGTAAATTTAAATTCTACTATATAGGAGACCTCAACGCAAGAAAGAACTTGGAGACAATCTTAAAGTGCTTCCATAGTGAGTTTGAGCCTTCCGAGCAAGTAGCCTTAGTGCTAAAAGTTAAGAAGTTTGGGCACACTCCAGAGCAGGTATCTGAGATAGTAACCAATATGTCTGCTAGTGTTAAACAGTCTTTGAGGCTGTTCCCAGAGATTGCCCAATATCACCGAGAAGTTATTATTTCAGACGAAGTAGATGACAAAGCAATTAGAGATATACATAACTACTGCGATTGCTTCATTTGTCCGTCTCACGGCGAGGCTTGGTCTATACCATCTTTCAATGCAATGGCACACGGCAAAACTCCTATATGTAGCAAATTTGGCGGGCCCAAAGACTTTATAGACCCAAATGATAAAAGCACCGGCTGGTGTGTCGATGGCTCATACGGTGTTTGCACATGTCCAGACGCAGCATTTCCAGAAATCTTCACAGGTAGAGAAGAGTGGTTCATTCCTAGCGAATCTGAAATAAAGAAAGCTATGCGATACTACTTTGACAACAGGTCGGAGATTAACAGAAAGACCGGAAAGAAACGAGCTGAATCCTATTCTTACGAAGTGATAGGAAATAAAATAAAGGATCTTCTAAATGTATAGAACAACCGCAGATATAATCAAACAGATTAATCCTGTTAAAAAGAAAAAGTACAACATACTTACATTCGCAACACATGAAAGATATGAAACGCAACTGGCAAAAACTGGACACAACTTTTATGTGTTTCATGGAGACAATCTAAAGAGATGGGACAAGAAATATGCTAAGGTTCCAGACAACTATTATCTTATGCCTACCAATGCTTTGTATCAAGGAATAGATTATGACTTCATTCTATCTCAAAGCAAGTTTGGACAGTATCAGATGGCGGCAGTTTTGAATCAACATATAAATGTTCCACTGGTGTCGTTAGAGCACACGCTTCCCACAACCAACCTAAAGGATGAGTGGGTGCAAGAGATAAAGACTATGGTCGGGAATGTCAATGTTTTCATATCAGAATTTTCTAGAGATGCTTGGGATGTTAATAGTAATAACCTAGAGGTTGTACATCACAGTGTAGACAGCGAGTTGTTTGCGCCCAGATCTTTAGAGCGAGGCGATTATGTACTAAGTGTAGTCAACGACTTTGCCAACAGAGACTACTGCTGTAACTACGAGGGGTGGAAGAGAATAACAGAGGACATCCCAAAGAGATTGGTTGGCAACAATCCGGGCCTCTCAGATCCCGCTTCCTCAACAGATGAGCTTGTCAATGAATACAATAAATGTGCTGTGTTTCTAAACACCTCAACATACAGCCCAATACCAACATCATTATTAGAAGCTATGTCTTGTGGGACGCCAGTCGTATCCACCGCTACGTGCATGATACCTGATATCATTGAAAATGGCTCCAATGGCTTCATATCAAACGACGAAGAGGTTCTAAAAAAGAAAATCAAGCTACTGTTAGATAACCCAGATCTAGCAAAAGAAATGGGCGAAAAAGGTAGACAGACAATACTAGAGAAATTCTCAGAAGAGAAGTTTCTCAATAACTGGAACAGAATATTTGACAAAGTTTACGAGGGATAAAGATGAAAGCACATATAGTTAAAACCGGAGAAGAGCACATAGAAGGCTACAGACGTTTAGAGATAACACCACAAGGGTTGAACTTGCAAGGCATCTCTGAAAATGAGTGTAGCTTCATTCTAGCTGGAGACGCTCTTGACTCCTGCGCGGCAGAAATATTACCCACAGTGCTACAGCAAATAGTTTCAGTCATGAGGCTAGGATCTACGGCTGTTATTGGGGGTACAGACCTAAGACTCTTCTCCAGAGCTGTTATTAACAATCTCATATCCCCAGCGGAGGCAAACTCTGTTATTCAAGGCTCCAACTCAATGCTGGATTTTAATACTGTTTCTGGGGCGCTAAAGAGCTTAGGGCTTTCGATCATAACCACAAAGGTTACAGGAGTACATTATGAAATCGAAGTCTCAAGATAATAAGGTCGTTACAACATCTTGCAAACAGTGTAAGTTTGCCATATACGAAGAAGACACTCAGACAGGGTGTCTATTGGGCAGGATAGATAAGTTCCAGAAGTGCAAAGACGCTATTGTTACAGAGTCTGTGGATGACGACAAAGAGTTCTACACAATAAACCGAGCTTGTAATTATTTCAGAGTTGAAGGTACAGAGATTAATGCGGAACAAGTCAAGTACCAAAGTCAGATGGCTTTTGGCGTAGTTATTAATCTAGACCAGAAAGACGACGAAAGAGAAGCGGGAAAAACCCATAAGAGCTTAGTCAAAATAGACTACTCAAAAACAAAGTGGGGAGCAATCATATGTCATGATAAGGATTCGTGGTATGATACTAATTTTAAGCAATGGTGCACAAGCTTTAGAAATAGTCTAGTCAAGCGTCATGGAATATACTCAGAACTGTTGATGAACATCAATGAAGAAAAAAGGGAATATGACACCTTTAGAGCTGCTCACAATTTAGGAATAACATATGTAGCACGTATTGGCATGGGGCAAGAGATCGAAAAGGACGCTTTTAAGAGAATAGATGCAATGGTTAATGAGCAAATGAAAAAGGTGGTTACATTCTCTACTGCAGGTACTGACTTTATATTATTCAAAGCTTTGAATATGTATTACCCACGTTATAACTGCTATGACAAGTTGGTTGAAAACTTGAAACAGGAGTCCAAACTACAAGGGTTGCATGTAGATCTATGAGAAAGAAGGCGCGGTTTTTAACATCCCCCAGAAGAGAGCCGAAGAGGTTCGATGATTTTATAACTATTATACTGCTTTGTGACAAGGCGGGACATAGAATGAAGTCGTATGGGCCAACGTGCTTGACTGAAATAGGTGGTGAGACTTTGCTGGACAGACAGATCGCTTCTATCAAAAGCGTCTTCTCATCCTTTGAAATTGTGCTTTGTGGCGGATTTGAGTCTGAAAAAATAACAAAGTATGTCAGATCTAGACATAGAGAAACAAACATAAGAGTTGTAGAGAACCAAATTTATCCACATTCAAATTGTTGTGAAAGTTCTAGACTTTGCATAAACAATACGAATACTAGCAAATTACTTATTTGCAATGGCGACTTGTTGCTTAATGCTGAGTTATTATCATTGGTCAACTGTAGAAAGACTTGCATATTTGTAGAGAACACACCAAAGAGCAACTTTGAAATAGGAGTTGTTATTAACGATAAGGGTGGTGTTGAAAACCTGTCCTATGGGGTGCAGAACGCTTGGTCTGAGATAACATATTTCAATGACTTTGCGGCCATCAATAGTTTTAGAAAAATAATATCAACAATCGACTTTAAAACAAAGTTTATTTTTGAAGCACTAAATGAGATGGTAAAAGCAAAACATCAAATTCATACGGTATTCAACAGCATCAAACCAATAATTAAAATAGACAATATAAAAACATATCATGAGGTCAGAAAGTCATATGAGAGTACTGATACATAATTATTCGACACCGCAAACCACAGAACCTCTTTATCTTACGGAGGCCTTCAATGCGATTGATGGCGTTACTGCTAACATCTGGTCGCCTCAAGTTAACGCCAGCACCTTTGATGTGTTTGACAGCTTTAAGCCAGATCTATTTATAACTGATATTAAGTTTATAAGCAATGACATTATAAAATATCTGTCGAGCTCACCTAACATACAGATAATTGTTAATGTTAGCGATGCACAACAAGAGCATATAGACCAATCAAAACAAGTCTTTGAAGACAATAATATCAACTGCCCGTTTCTATTCTTTAACAACCCCAACGATTTTAATAAATTAAAAAGAAAAGGGATTGACTTAGTTAGCTTAATGTTCGGCGCTGACATATACTTGGGTAAGCAAAATATAGATTCTCCAGATTTTAAGGCTGACTTGGGAGTGTTTTCTGATTACGATGCTAGAGACAGGTTGGACGATGTAGTGTCAGACTACAGGGTGCATCACTTTCTTTCTAGCAATGAAGAACTTGCTGGAGATGTTGATATTGCCATGCACCACATGCACACCTACGCCCTATTTCCAAAATACGAAAAGTCGATTGTGACCACTAAGGAATCGGTTATACCACAAAGCTTTTTTGATTCGGTTATATACGGAAATGAAACTTATATTTTGCCGAGATACGAAGGTCAAAGAGACAAGCTTTCCGAGACGCTGAAGAAGATACTAAATATTGGGTTTGACCTAACGTCACTAGATTCAGAAGTAGATTTTGATCTACTCAGGAGAAGGGTTTTGGATTCTCACACCTGTCTAAGTAGAGCTAAAAGAATTTGTGAAAAGCTCAAACAGGACGAGTTGGCAGGATTACTACAACAAGAGATAGAATTTTTGAGCTGGAGTTGATATGATAACAGCAATACTAAACGCCTTTAAAAGGCCTCACACCTTAAAAGAACAATACGACGCAGTGATGTCTCAGACAACAGGCACTTCAAAAGTTATGCTTTGGAGTAATGCTCCAGAGGAGAAACTAGACAAATTTCCCGAAGATGTTGTTAAGTCATGCACCTCTGCGTTTTGCAACGAGAATCTAGGGGTTTGGGCTAGGTTCGCATACGCCCTTAATGCAGAAACAAAATACGTCTGCGTGTTTGATGACGATACAATACCGGGCAGCAAGTGGTTTGAAAACTGTCTAGAAACCATGAACTCGCACCATGGCTTGCTTGGTTGTAGGGGAGTTAGAATTACAGGAGACGATTATAAAAATTATCCCGGATGCCAGTATGTTTCTTTTGGAGCCAGCAATCCCAGTTATGATGTTGAGCAAGTCGATATAATGGGACACTGTTGGTTTTTTGAAAGAGAGTGGTTAAGGGCTTATTGGGCCGAGTTGCCAGCAGTTAGGCTAGTATCTGGAGGAGAGGACATGCACTTCTCGTATGCGCTGCAAAAACACTTCGGGTTGAACACTTATGTTCCACCTCACCCTCTAGAAGACAAGGAAATGTGGGGATCATTAAAATCTTCTGAGTATGGCGAAGATATGGCTGCTACATCCAGAACAATAGACGGGCACAAGCAAGCTAACTGGTATTGGAACTATATGTTAGAAAATGGTTATAGATTAGTTAAGGATAATTAAAATGTTACTAACAGCTTTTGGCACAAGGCCAGAATGGATTAAGATAAAACCTGTAATAGATCAGATAGATGGTGATATACCTTTTAAGATATTATTCACAGGTCAGCACACATCGTTAGTGGATAAGAGCATAGAAAAGTATCCATACAAAAGGATAGAAATCAATGATGATCTAGGCGGCTGCAGGTTAGACTCAATAGTATGTTCTGTCTTAGATCAGCTCCCGCCACTTTCTGATGTAAGCGCCGTAATGGTACAGGGAGACACGACATCGGCCTTTGCCGTTGCTCTTGCGGCTTTTCATAGAGGCATCCCAGTTGTTCATTTGGAAGCCGGTTTAAGAACCTTTGACAAGAACAATCCGTATCCAGAAGAATTTAACAGGTGCGCCATATCCGCACTTGCAGATGTTCACCTATGCCCAACCATAAGCTCGATGCAAAACTTAAAGATGTCTTTAGGTAAGAACATAAATGCTCACGTTGTGGGCAATACAGTTCTTGACAATCTATCTGGATATCCTGCTTCGGTAGAAGACTTCGTGTTAGTGACGATGCACAGAAGAGAGAACCATGACAATATTAAAGAATGGTTTACTGCTATAAATAACATAGCTAAAAAAAGCGATTTAAATTTCATTCTACCGCTTCACCCAAATCCAAACGTAGTCAAGTTTTCTCACCTCCTAACACATGTAGACGTGATAGATCCACTGCCTTACGACACTTGCATAGACATGGTTAGCAAATGCAAATTCCTTATAACTGACAGCGGAGGACTACAGGAGGAATCTAGCTTCTTTGGCAAGAGATGTATTGTGTGTCGCAGGGTGAGCGAAAGGACTGAGGGCATTGGAGACTTTGCCTTTATGTGTCCGGAGCCAAAAGACTTAGAGTCACTGTATGACTGCGTTAGCAACGCAACCCCAACGCTGGTTCCGCTAGACTGTCCGTATGGAGATGGTAAGTCGGCAGAAAAAATAGCAGAAATACTTAGGAGTATAACATGAAAAAAGTTGTTGTGTTTGGAGGAGCTGGGTTTGTTGGCTCTAGACTGTCACCCTTCTTACAAGGTAAATACGACGTTACAGTTGTGGACACTTTCTGGTTTTGGGACAGTGTTGAGCAATACAAAGAACTTAGCGGCTTTACTGGTAAATGCATAGTAGAAGATATAAGAAGCAAAGATATAAAGAAGCTAATGAACGGCAAACATGCTGTGGTTAGCTTGGCCTGTTTATCTAATGACACAAGTTCTGATATAGATTATAACTTTACCCATGACGTAAGCTACAACGGAGTGATGAATGTGATAGAATCGGCCATCACTAAGAAAGTTCCAAAGCTCATACAGACTTCCACAACCAGCGTCTACGGAATTAAGCAAGGAAAACTAGTTAGTGAAAAAGACGTTCCAGAACCAATAACGCAGTATGCAAAGATAAAGTCAGAACTAGATCACGTATTGGCTTACTACATGGCAAGGGGTACGACTGGAATCAGCTCTCTGCGGCCAGCCACACTGTACGGCTATTCACCAAGGCTCAGACTAGACATAATGGTAAACACTATGCTAGACAGGGCTATCAGAGAAAACAAGCTGATGGTAGAGGGTGGAGAACAATGTAGGCCATGTCTCCACGTTGACGACCTGTGCCAAGCTTATCAGGCTTGCATAGAGAACACCAACTCAAACGGAAAAATCTACAACGTAACAAATGAGAATTACTCTGTGAATCAGGTCGTAGATATTATAAAGAATGTAATTCCTGAAGTAGAAATTCATTATCAGCATGTGTTGGATCAAAGGTCTTACAGAACATCGTCAGCCCTTATAAAAAAAGATTTAGGTCTTAAATTCAAAAAAAGACTTAAGACTTCGGTGAAAAAGCTGCACCAAGAAATAATGTTTGGAAGGCATGATAGAGACAAGACAATAAATATGAAGGTAATAAAAAGATTGCTCAAACAAGGGGCTGTATAATGACATCTCTGGGACTAATTGGTAAGACTCCTACCGGCGACTTTGAGATAATCAATGGCCTAATAGAGCGTGGTGAGAACTTTGCTTTCTCTAGATTTTCAGATGGTGAAGTTTTAGTCTTAAATCGTATAGAAGTGTCAATGGCTCCTGAAAACAACAAGATAGGCCACGCAGTTTTTAGTGCAAATAATCCTAAAGACGACGTAAAGCACTACGTTCCAAGCGAGCATGAGTCTTTTAGAAATCTCCTAGAGGAGTCATTGAGCTTTAGGGCAGACAATTACTACAAAGGCATAAGTTGCAAATGCTGTTTAATACCAATGTGGGGCAAGACTGCCTATGAGTCGCAGTTCAAAATCATTGGAAAAGGAGACGAACAAAATTTAACTTGGTCTAACCTTTTCATAAACTCAAACTATAAAAGATATATAGAAGAAACTCTGCCACTACTTAAAAACAGACAGGTGTTCATGATCGTGAACAAGTCTGCAGATCTGTCACAGCTACCATTTGAAGTATCCAAGTCTTTTAGGGTTGGAGAGAACTGTATGATCAACGACCTAAATACTGTTTTTGAAGTCAATCAGTTTATACATTCAAATAAGATAAAAAATGCGGTATTTTTGTGCGCCGCATCGAGCCTTTCTAATATAATTATACATCAGGCTTACAAACAGTTTCCAGAGAATACATATATTGATATTGGTTCATCCCTAAACCCGTTTATGCCGGGAATAGAAAGTCGAAGGGAGTACCACAAGATTTTAACAGACCCCAACTTCGTGATAGAGGAGTGCATATGGTAAACCTAAGACTCGTTGACTGTCATTACAAATACTGGGACTTTGTCCTGTCTCTCAGAAACAAACTCAAGCAAGGGTTTATAGACCAGAAAGACATACAGGCCGAAAACCACCATCACTTTATGGTTAAAAACGCAGCTTCATACAAAGTGTGCTTAACAGATATTGATGCGCCAGTGGGCTTTGTTGGACAAGTTGATGGAGACATAAGAGTGGCTACCTGCAACAGTATGCAAGGTAAGGGTGTAGCGAAGTTCATGATAACAGAGTTTATAAAAGACAAAAATGTAACATATCAAGCCAAAGTCAAAAAAGAGAATGAGGCTAGCCTAGCCCTATTCAGATCCTGCGGGTTTGAAGAGAAATATATTATACTGGAGAAATAGAATGTTAGAAAGCACAGAAGACAAGTTTGATTGGACTGAGAGGATCATACAGGAGTGTCAAAAAGAATACCCTGTACATAAAATTGTTCAGGGGAAAAGAAACACCTGCGTGGATATAGGAGCAAACGTGGGCGGATTTATGATTAACTTCCATTTCCTATTTGATAAAATGCACGCCTATGAAGCATCTCAAGACAACCTGAACTTTTGTAAAAGCAACTTAAAAGCTAGGGACATAGAAAATGTTCAGCTTTTTCATGAGGCTGTACACTCTAGAGACGGTGAAGTTCTGAAGCTAAAAAAATACAACTCGACAGAAAACTGCGGCTCGTATGGCGTTGTGGACTTTCAGTATGGGGAAGATGGTGATGGATGGACTGAGGATAATGGATTTGAGGAAGTCAACTCTGTTTCTTTGGAGACTATACTTGAGCGATCTGGGGACATAGACGTGCTCAAGGTTGACGTTGAAGGAGCAGAATATGAATTTATGTATGGCAAAGATTTAAGTCGCATCAACTATATATTCATGGAGCTTCACAATTTTTTAATTGACTTAGGGGTTCAAGAGCAGCTAGTCAATTGGATTGGTAAGACTCATAAACTACTAACACCTTATAACCCACAGTATAAAGAGTATCATCAACAACTAATTTTTGCGAGAATTTAATATGATTAGAAACCCACATAAGATTGTAAGCTGGTTTGAAGAGGAAGTTGCACATTACACCGGAGCTCCTTTTGCCGTAGCGGTTGACAACTGCACCACTGCAATTAGGATGTGTTGTCAGTATATGAATGTAAAAAATGTCACAATCCCATCAAGAACATATGTATCAGTTCCACAATCAATCATACAGGCAGGCGGGCAAGTATCACTAAAAGATTATGACTGGACTGGCATTTACCAGCTAGAACCCTATGACATATATGACGCCGCAAAAAGGTTTACGTCTGACATGTACATCCCCAATTCTTTAATGTGCTTGTCCTTTGGGATTAAAAAGAATCTTAAGCTAGGTAAAGGAGGCATGATACTGTGCGATAACTTGGAAGTGGCAAATGAGTTAAAAAGACTTAGGTGGTCTGGCAGAACAGAGGGCGTGCCGATGTCTGAAGATCTGGTAGATACGATGGGCGACAACTCTTACATAACCCCAGAATGGGCAGCTAGAGGGCTAATGCTTTTAAGTGTCTATCCACAGCATCACCCAGACCAATCAGAGGAAGGTGGCTATCCAGATCTGTCTCAGTATGGATTTATAAAAAAACACTCAAGAACTTATCAAGGACTTTTTCACGAGATACACTAATGAAGACAGCACTATGTTTACACGGCTATTTTGCAAACGCTGGAGGGGTGGAAGCATCCATCAAAGGTCATGAATACATTATGTCCAAAGTTCCAGATGATACGGATGTATTTATACATAGCTGGGATGTCGATAACAGCAGCCTTATGCTAGATCTTTACAAGCCCTTGTCTGTTGACATAGAGCACCAAAAAGATTTTTCAGAAGAAATGAAACTGTTTGATGAGCAGCATTTTGACTCTTCTAGTAAATCAGATATATACAAGCCAAATACAATAGCTAAAACTCTGAGTTTTCTACTGTCGAGAAAAAAGTCGATGCACTTGAAGTCTGAGTATGAAACTGAGACTGGAAGGCTTTACGATTGTGTCATATTAGCTAGATTTGATCTTGGCCAGAGAGGTAAAGAACATCCCCAAACTTACTACGCCACAAATTTTAATTTCTCCAAATCGCTTAACATGAATTTGCTTTACAGTATATACTGGGATCAACTAAATCACGGCTTTGGAGATCACTGGTTTTATTCTAACTCTGAGAACATGGATATTGTCGGCAATTTATACGACAAGGTTTTTGATTATTATCAGCCTGATAGTGAGTACGTAAAAGCAGTTCAAGACGGGTGGCCTGACAGCAACCAAGACGACCTGTTTAGCAACGAAATGCTCAAGGAAGAAAAAGCGACAAGCTTGTGGGTAAATCCAAGACATACCTGTATAGACAATCATAAGCTATATAAGTGGTATTTTATGCAAACAGGCCTTTATGAAAAATGTTCATTTGTAGACATAACGAGGAATTGGTAATGAGAAAAAAATGGAATATAACATTATGTATGTACAGTCACAGCTCCTACTCAGATGCGTGGCCATGCTTCTTCGCTCAGTGCGATAAGTTCATGAGTCATTATCCAAAAGCTCTGTTTACAGACTCTTGTCCAATAGACGTTCCTGAAGACTGGACTGTTATAGAATATGACGACTCCCAGAGCTACTCAGAAAGAGTCGCTGGGTGCTTAGAAAAAATAGGCACAAAGCTTTGTTTTTTTCACCATGAAGATATGTTTTTATACGACCAACCTGACTATGATATATTAGACAAGTATGAACAGATAGTTTTGGACGATACTGAAGTAGATTTTGTGAGAATACTTAGGGGTGTTGATTTACCAATTCACGCCTACACTAAAGACTTCACAGGTATAGACGGAGCGCCTTCCAACTGGTGGGACGGAAAGTCATTATTTCATGTGCCGGAAAATTCACCATTTCTATTTGCTGTGCAGCCATCTATTTTTAATACAGATAGATTAAAGGAAGTTTATACTTCTGCTGGTGTCTGCCAAATACGCGATTTTGAAACAGTTATCCAAGATGTTTGTAGAGACATTGAGCTGCAAGGTCTTTTTCATTATAACTATGAACCAAAATTGGGGATGTTTCATTACGGCTCAACTGCTTATCCATATATTGCAACCGCGATTGTGGGTGGAAAATGGAATCTTTCGGGATACACGGAATTAAGAGGGATACTGGAAGACTGCAATATTGATTATAATGACAGAGGGTTTTTATAATGGCTATAGAACTTGTAATATTAGACATAGATGGAGTGCTGACAGATGGCACAAAAATATACGACGAGGATCACAACGTGGTAGCAAAGAAGTACTGTGACCTAGACTTCACCGCTATAAAAAGAATGGCCAAAGCCGGGGTCAATGTATGTTTTTTGTCGGGAGACAAAAGAATAAACGAGGGCATGGCTAACAAAAGAGGAATCGACTTTTGGTATAGCAGGCAAAAGCTTGAGACTCTAGAGCAGATATTAGATAAATACAAATGCAGAGCATCTAACGTGGCGTTTATGGGGGATGATGTTTTTGACATTCCAGTAATGAAAGCTGTAAGTTTCTCATGCTGTCCAATAAATGCCCCAGTAGATGTACAACACGTAGCAGATAAAATCTTTCAGCGCAGAAGCGGCGAGTATCTAGTCTCAGCGCTATACGACTATTTGGCGCTAAATAGATTAATACCAAAGGCAATGATTTAACATATGACACACCAAAGAAAAATATTCCTGTTCGGGCAAAAGTATACAGACTACATATATACCATGGGTTCCGAAATAAAACTAGGTACTAGGAATCATGCTCAAGCTTATAAGACACAGCTTGGAGGAATATACAACATAGTAAGATTTGGGATAAACAGCGCAAACTATGTCTGCAAGACTTTTGGCGAAACAGATGCGGTTATTATACAGGAGCTGTCAGAATCAAGAAGAACATCAATAACTAGGTACAAGCACGAAGAAGACATGACCCTTGAGGTTACAAGTTGTGAGTGGGCACATATAGCATACATAGACGACACAGCCGCCCTGCCAAACATAGAGCACTTCAATGTTCCCGTAACTTATGATTTTTGTACTGACACTGATAGAACTATATACAAAGATTTGATAGACAAAGCCGATTTTATCTTCGACTCAAGAGAGAATAAGCACCTATATGCTAAGCTGGATACAGATACAAAGATTGTATTGCACGACCCATACGGGTCTGAGGTATTGCACAAAGGCAAAGTTTTCTACAAGCAAGAAATTGTTCCGATAAAAAGACTGGCAGTTAATGGCGCTGGCGACCTTTTTGCATCAATCTTTATCAACTTGTGCTTAGAGCGTGACTTTAAAACAGCCGCACAATTCGCGACACATTTAACCAAGGACTTCATGTTAAGGAACCTATAATGAAATATAATATTCTAATTCCAATGGCTGGTAAAGCTCAGAGATTTGCTGATGCAGGTTACACAATGCCAAAACCACTTATAATGGCTAAAACGAAGCAGATCATAGATTGGGCAATGACTTCGGTTGACACAGCTGAGGCAAATTTGATTTTTGCAATTAGGTTAGACCATATAAATAATTTTGCGATAGACGAAATACTGCGAGAAAAGTTTGGAAATAAGATAAACTTAGTGATTATTGATGGCGATACGGATGGTTCTGTATCTACATGCCTATTGGCTAAAGAACATATAAATAATGATAAGCCGCTCTTGATATATACGCCAGATGTTTACTTTGAGCCAACGTTTGATCCTTCAACAATTAGCGAGGATGCAGACGGGTTCTTGTTAACATTTAAAGCCAATAGTCCAGCTCACAGCTACATAGCGCTAGACGAATCCGGCAGAGCTGTTAAGACGGCAGAGAAGCAAGTTATTAGCCAAAACGCAGCGGTGGGCGTTTACTATTACAAGACGGGTAGAATGTTTGTTCAATATGCAGAAGAGCTTGTAAACAAAAACATTAGGACAAAAGATGAATTTTATATTTGCCCCATGTATAATTTACTAATAAGAGATGGGTTAGATGTTTATATCAAGCAGGTGGAGAAAATGCACGTACTAGGAACGCCTGCTGAGCTAGAATTCTTTATAGACAATGTGACGTATGAATTTGGTGAGAAGCCAATCGCTCTTTGTTCGGATCACTCAGGTTTCAAGACAAAAGAAAAAGCCAAAAACATCTTGTCTAAATATAACATGCCGTATATAGACTTTGGAGCATTGGTTGGTAAAGACTCTGACTACAACGACTTCATGACACAGGCTGGTGACGCAATAAACTCTAAGGTTTGTGACTTTGGATTTGGATTTTGCAGAACAGGTCAAGGTATTAACATCTCTGCCAACCATATCAAGGGCATTAGGGCGGCCTTAATATTTGATGAGTACACTGCAGAAATGTCCAGAAGACACAACTGCGCTAACTTCTTCAGTATTCCAGAAAAATATGTAGATGCAGAAATCCTAGAAAAGATTATACTATCGCTAAAGAACAATTCGTTTGACGGCGGTAGACACATGACTAGAATGAAAAAGACTATTGATATTGGTGGCTAATGTTTTTAAGCGAAAAAGATAAGTTCATATTTGTACATGTTCCAAAGACCGGCGGGACATCCATGCACATAGCTTTTAAAGACCACTATAGCGTGGCCGACAGAACAGACCCAGAGCCAGAGGAGCACCACGCACCTTTGTGGGAAATACTCAACAATAATTCGTTTGCTGAAGGTATAGAAGAATACTACACTTTTGGATTTGTGAGAAATCCTTGGGACAGACTTGTCTCAGGTTTTCATGACTTTCAACAGCAGAGAGCTCAGCTTTCTGGGATAGAGTTTAAAGACTTTGCTATAAACATGGCTAAAGGAGAGGGGAGATATCACGAATTAATTCGAGACGTACACTTTAGGCCGCAGCACACTTTTTTAGACTGCGTTGAAAAGACGATTGATTTCGTAGGCAGGTATGAAGATCTAATAAACTCATTTAAGTACGTTATGAATGAGTTGAATTTACCACCTCTCACCCTGTATAAGCACAGAACTTCAAGCCATCCACCGTATCAACAACTTTACGACCAATATACTATAGATGTAGTTGCCGACCTGTTTAAGGAAGATATAAAAACTTTTGGATATGAATATGAATAAAATAGGACTAGTCTTCTCTCATGTATTTGTGAGAGGCGAAGAAAAATATAAGTTTGATATGATTGAGTATTGCGCACAAAAAATGCGCGAGTTCGATGATTTTTTTATTGTTCTGTCTGGACACGGAGATAAACCTCCAGAAAATTTTGCAGATGTGTTTGACGAAATCTACTGGGAAGATGCGATAAAAACAAACGAGATAGGAAGAGGGCATCCTTACTTTTGCAGGAAGGGCTTCGAGATATGCCAGCAAAATGGTTTGAGCAAAACTTTAAAGCTTAGGGCGTTTGACTATATAAAAAACAAGGAGTTGTTTGAGCTACTGAAGAACAGCGAAAGCCTAGCCACTTTTTCAGAGCAAACTTCAATCGAGAAAGAGTTCTTGGGAGACCTTTTCATGTTCGGTGAAACCAGTTTTTTGGTCGATTTATGGTCTACTCTTAAATGGGACTACTCAAAGAGTGGTTTGATAAATTTATATTACAGCATGTTACATATGAATCCAGACTTCAAAGAAAATACTAGCTTTGTTTCGCCTCAAGACATAGGCTGGCACACAGCAGAAGGACTCTGGGATATTACACATAAAAAAACTAAGGGTGAAGTCTTATGGGGTCAACTTCCCGGCTTCGGTTATTACGGAGGATTTTAAATGAGCGATTTTACAATCGTGGTTCAGGGGCCACTAACAAAAGCAAGCACATGTGCGTGTGTACATTTTTTGGATCACTACATAGAAGACTATCCAGTTGTGATAAGCACTTGGAAATCAGAAAACAATGAGGTGGTTGATATACCAGAGGGGTGTGAGATTATCTACGACGACCTCCCAGAAAGACAGAGTGGTAAGATATACGACCCGTACAGCACATTCTACTGGGCTATAAAGTCTCAATATAACGCAATGGCAAACGTTAAGACAAAATATGTCGTTAAGACTAGAACTGACGAGGGTTTTTATCCAATTAAAACAATGATTGATAGTTTTAAGGATGGTGAAGATAACGTATTATTTGGTAACGTATTTTTCAAACCGTTTACGGACTATGCTTATCACATAGGCGATCACGTATATGTTTGTGAGACTGAAGTGGCGCGTAATGCTCTTAAATACATCTTGGACATGTATGAGGAAAGAACAGCTCCTAAAGACTGGGCTGTACAAAAGTCTTGGGATGATGATACGAACACCTACTGCGCTGAACAGATATTAGCGTTTGGGTTCTTGCAGGCGCTTGGCTACGATTTCTACACCAGCGTGAGACACCTGCAAGCTTCATCCACTGTTAATGGCAAAACTGTGAGCATTAGAGACTGGAATAAGCAACCACTACTGGATAGTTTCAACGTTTTTGATATAGACAATTTTGAAGACTATGTATGCAGATGGGCTCATGAAAATATTATCTTTTCAAAAAATCCAAAGCTCAGAAAAAGCTTTAGTGTTAGAGGTGGGCAAACAGCAGAAGAAGCACATTTTGTTGATTTCAAATATGGTGCAATCAGTGAAAAAGAGGAGATATAATGAGACTGATATCACACAGGGGAAACTTGGACGGGCCTCAAGAATGCGATAATGTTATTAGCACCCTTGAAGAAGTATCCAAAGAAATGCTTGTAGAAGTAGACGTTTGGTACATGGAGCACGGCTGGTATCTTGGTCATGATGGCCCAGAAAGAGCTGTGTCATTTGATTTCATTACGAATCCAAATTTTATTTTACACGCTAAAAACTTGCAAGCCTTGTACAAACTCACAGGCACTAACCTGCACTACTTTTGGCATCAAGAAGACGACTTTACACTAACATCAAAACAACTAATATGGACATATCCCAGAAAAGAAGTGACTCCAAGATCAATCATCGTTTGTCAGACTGCTGAAGAAGCAGTCGAATACAGCACCACTGATGTTTGGGGAATATGTACTGATTTTATAAAGGAGATATCATGAACTTAGGAATTTACTTTAGGCAGGCAAGCTCCGCTGAGTCTGTCATCGCGGGAGATAAGGATAAAAAGCTAATAGAAGATTTAAATCAGAAATTGTCTGACGGCACTTTGAATGATGCGGCGATTTTCTATGACTCAATCGGCCCAATAGCTACCGTGCCTAATTTTGGTCTTTTTAACTCAACAGATATATGGGCTTTTACTGGGAGTCTCATAACAACTTGCTCACAGACTACAATGACATGCAAGAATATAGTTAATAAGTTTAAGCACTATTATTATTACAATCCGTTACAAGAAAAGGATGCGCTACAGGTAATTCAAGCCGTTAGTAATGACGATGTAAAAGTCATATGCGCCAGCAAGGAGGACGCTAAGGAGCTGGTAAGAATCACAGGCGTAGAGCCGGAGGCAGTTGTCGAAGGCTTTGAGCTAGAAAAAATTATAGAGGTAGTAAAATGAATAAGCAAAGAAGAAACAGTTCTGAAGAACAATCTATTATAGATCTGTATGAAAAAGAAGGTATGAGTACATACCAGATAGCAGAACATCTAAGCACATATCCCAATAAGATTAGAAGAACTCTTAAAAAGCATGGCATAGAGCTTAAAACTAGAAGTGAAGCTCAAAAAAATGCGCTGTCTAATGGTAGGGCTAAGCACCCAACTGTTGGTAGAAAGAGAACAAAAGAAGAGCGCCTAAAAATTAGTAGCTCGGTGTGTGACTATTGGGACAGTATGAGCGAAGATGAATACAAAGATAGATGCAAGCAGGCGTTTGTAAGATGGCACTCTATGTCAGAGGAGCAAAGACAAAACATTTGTACCCTCGCTATTCAGGCTATCCAAAAAGCTGGGAAAGAAGGTTCTAAGATGGAAAAGTTTGTCCTTCAAGAACTAGAATCGGCGGGCTATGTAGTGGAGTTCCATAAGAAATCGCTAATTCCTAATGAAAATTTAGAAATTGATTTGTATATTCCCGAGATAAAGACTATAATAGAAGTAGATGGCCCTTCCCACTTTTTACCAATTTGGGGAGAGCAAAAACTTGCTAAGCAAATAAAAGCAGACGCTCAAAAGTCGGGCTTAATACTAAGCAAGGGCTATCTAATCATAAGAGTAAAATTGACATCAGATTTCGTATCTTTAAAATCAAGATATGAACTTATCAACAGTCTTAAAAACTTATTAAGTAAGATAGGCAGTAAATTTCCACCAAAGGGAAAGAGGTATATTGAATTAGAACTATGATTAAAAAGGAACAAGAGGATATGTTTGAAACAGTAGAATTGCAAACGGCGCAAGATATAGATACGAGCCCAACAGATATTGTGATGTCTGATGCACCAGATATTACATCTCCAGATTGGAACGATTATGTCATGAGCTTGTTTACAGAAAAGGAACTTTATGATGGCAATCCTTTGGTTGCTGGACTTCGCAGGGTTGCAGAATTGGTTATTGGGCCAATCGTGTTTAGTGGCCCGACGCAAGTCTTTCCACCTCAGAGAGAAGACCATCACGGTAGAGCTACTGTGGTTTTCACAGTAGAGTTTGACAACGGTATGAGATTTTCAGACGTTGCAGACTGCTGGGAAGGAAACACAGACGATATGTTTTGTGCATACGCTGTGGCAACTGCCAGCACAAGAGCTGAAGGAAGAGCTCTTAGGAAAGCACTTAGAATCAAGGCTGTCGCAGCTGAGGAGATGACTAAGAAGGATACGGCAAAGATCGTTAGAGATTTGTCTACCAAGAAGGACAGTTCTGATGGTGGCTACAACGAAGATAGTCGTATGTCAGACGCGCAGTACAACTTCATTGATGTGAAGTGTAAGCAATTAAATGTGAACGGAGAGGAATTGTTTAAACAAATATTCTCCGTAGATAATAAACGTAAGGTATCAAAAAAGGTAGCAAGCGATATTATCGACAAACTCAATGAATATCAGAGGGATAAAAGTAATATCCCAGAGGCAATTTTAGGTTATACTCAGGAGTGGCGTGAATCATGAAATTAAGATACACAACTAAAAATGGTAAAATTAGCGTAGAATTTGATGGAGACTCTCACAGAGATCTCTTTGAACAGATCAACAAGTTCCAAGAAGTCTTTGAAGAAGATGTATGCGGCAAGTGTGGGCACGACGACATTAAGTTTGTTGTCCGCACAGTTGATGAAAATCAATACTACGAATTAAGATGTGCCAACTGCGGTGCTAGGCTTTCGTTTGGTGCCAATAAGAAAGGCGGTGGTTTGTTTCCTAAACGTAAGGATAGCGAAGGAAATTGGCTCCCAGATAAAGGCTGGGTTAAATGGAATCCCAAGACTGAGCGCAACGAATGATCGCCTAGCCCCAGTTGGACTAAAAAAGCCCCTTTCCATACGGATTGGGGCTTCTTTTTTTGAAACTACTTTTTTAGATTACAGATACTCTAAAGTAAAGTAAAGTCCGTAATCTGTTTTGCTACCTACAGAGTCTGGTGATGCACTGATGGCACAGTACCAGTCGTGTCTAACGGATTGGTGAGCAGCTCCATCTCTACTGTTATGACCAAGCGTTGAATCTACAAGTGGGTCTGGATCGTTAGTATTAGTGTTCATACCACTAACTCCCGGCCCTGCAGTGAAGTCAAGTTCAGCAGCCGTGCTTATAATCCCAGAAGGTGAGAACTCTTTCCAAGTGTCTGCAGCGACCTGTTTATGGTCTAGATTCGCTACTGACTGTAGAGTTGCAGGATGTCTAACTTCATATACATAAGTATAAACGCCCTTTGCTGGCTTTGTTATATCGTTTCTATCAAAGATTTTCATCTTACAGTTTTGCACCTTTACGGCGGCATCATTTGTAAAACTAATCTTTAATGGTGCTAAGTAGTTTGGTAGGTTGGCTAGGAACAAGCCTGCGTTTCCATTAGAGTCTATACCACTAGTTGGTGTTGCTCCAGCGGTTGGCTCAATAGCTTTTGTATTATGTAGCTGTGTATAGTCACTAGCTGTACCATTAGCATTTGTAGTAAAAGTAGTAGTTTGATAGTCATTTAAGGGTACTGATATACCGTATCCAGCACCGTAAAAACCTAAGCCAGAGCCAGCACCATGATTAATTTCTATAGTGTGGGAGTCTGAGCCTGTGTTACTAACATTATTGGCGTAAAATTTGATTGCCGCTGCCATTTCTAGCTCTCCTCAAAAAAAAGTAGTTTCTATAATAAATATACACGAAATTTTCTATTAGGTTACGCTGAGATTGACAGTTGTGAACTGTTGATGCCCCGTGGCGTACTCTTCGTCCATATTTGTTAATATAACGTGATTTGCATCACTGTGATAGTGTAAAAATACGTCGTAAGTATCGTCTACTGACGGCGTTTCCAAGGCAAAAGTATGCGAAAATCCTGTAGTTATTTTACCTGCTTTTCCATCCTGCGTTTTTGGTGTAATCTGCGTTAATCCTGCTTTTTCTGCTGGCCCGCTATCAGCGGTAACTTTTAGTCCAACGGTGCCGTATGGGGCATAAATTACACATCCCTCACCAGCAGTTGTTTGTTTATTCTGAGTGTAAACGTCTGGTATTGCATTATTTCCAACTCTATCTAAAACCCATCTACCAGCAGCATTTGTTGATATTTTTACAGAGTTTGGATCTTCTTCTACAGGGTCTCCAGCCTCTTCTTCTTTTCCTTCCTCTCCGGGTGTTATGCCCTGAGAAAACGAACTTTGCGCCTTAGATTCTGTATCTCCAGTTATTTCTGTATCATTATCGCTACCTGCCGTACTTCCCTCTTCTGACCCTGATTGTGTAAAGTCTCCACCAACCTCATCCCACCAACCATAAGGTAAAAAGTCTGATGGCATGTAGTTTTCACCAAAGTCATATCCATAAACAGGAGTTCCCGTGTCCAACTTCTTGCTCCCATCCATTGTAGTGGTTCCTTTTTCCAAGGAGGCAACTATGGTACTTTGAACAGAATAGTTTAAGACGGCGCCTAATGGCCCCTGATTCTCATCTGAGTTTACTTTTGTAACTGTTAGAACACAGCCACTACCTGTACCACCAACAAATTCAAGCTTATCGCCAACTGCGTAGCCCGTTCCAGAAGATCCTATTAACATATATTGGGGTTTGAGGCCAAGAGCCCTATATGAATATCTATAAGGAAGTAGTTTCCCTCTACGAGTAGTATCAATTATCCAATCACTTTGGTTCCTAACAAATGGAGCCTGTTCTTTGCAAATGAATGTTCCTACTCCGATAGCCCGACCATAAGGTTCAACGTCAGCAACCGCACTCGCAGCATCGCTATTCCAAGAAACTCCACTACCCCAAGTTGGAATACGTATATCTACTGTAGTCTCCGGCTTATAGGTGTAGCGTAATAGGTTCCCGTCGTCATCTTTTTTAGCAATGCCATAAGCATCGTCCTTCCACGGCCCAATATTGTGACCATTCGACAGCGCCCCAATCATTGACGCAAAATTAACATGTCTAGGGTTGAAGTGGAATATTGCAAAACCTCTAGGCTCTACAAGAGTATCTTCTTCGGGCCATCCTTCAAACAGTCTAGCGTAGCAGACGGTTGTGTTGGGAGCGTAGATGGCATCGCCCTGCGTACCCCAAGTCGGACTTCCTTCAGGATTACTTATAGGAGATGGCACAAAAGGAGCTTGTCCCATACTATTTTCGGTATTGATAGTTAACTGGTAATTTTTCATCCTGACCTTAGCTCTGGCCACAGTCACGCCAATACAAGTTGGCCCATACTGAGCATCCCACAATGGATTCGCTGGCGACTTAAAGTCTGGAGATGTATGAGGTTGGTACTTTCCAAAAGGAAATCCAAATTTACAACTAGGCCCGAGACAGCTTGGCGGTCTGGTTGGATGATTGTTCCCAGCGTAATCTACCATGCCTATATTTTCTCCCTGCCAATCCCAGACTCCACCTCTTAGTTGAGTGAACTGCCATCTCATCCTTGAGTTCATTGAAGCTTCAGGCTGTGACCAAGGCCTTCCAATCAGCGCTTTATCCCATGTGTCAGAACTGGGATCAAAAACATTGTTACCAAATGCCGTCATCTGAGCTCTTTGAAATACTTTTCTACTGAGCAAGTCATCTGTCTCGTAAGTTGGACTTATATACTTTGAGTTGAAATATGCTTCTAAGGCACTAACCGCTTGGGTGTCATACCCACCCGTATTAGGGTCAATGCCTTCAATTTCCGTGTTCTCCCCATCCGGGCCGGTGCCCGTGAAGAAAGTAACAATAGACCCCCAGATGCCTCCAAGAGTCCCAGTCGAACCGCCATCGTCTCCCTGTCCGGGATTTGCACCGCCTACGCGACCTTGTGTTGGGATTGTGCTTGGATCCATCGGATCACCCCCCGTATCGTTAAGATAAAAATTCCCTCTCAAACCATGCATCGCTCTGGCTGATCGGTATATTTTGTCTTTATCTAAAAGCACTGGAGCAAACTTACCAAAGTATTGGTCATAACTTCTTATGAATTCTGCTGAGAGTGGCACAAATGTTACAGAGTTTGCAGACCTCGGTTCTAAATTATATAGATCATTGAATATGTCTAGCTGCCCACTGTTATCAGGGTCTGTACCTTGAGCTGTCTTATCAAAGCACCACATCTTAGACCAGCTATAAGCAGTTCCTTTTTTCGCTCCAAAGCCTACATTGACTTTGCCCATATAAGCATCTACACCAACTCTTAAACTTCCAAGCCCTCCGTAACTTCCACCTACGTCAGTATAATACTGCATAAGTTCCATATCATCTATAGGCTGACCTCTAAACCCTTTATCATCGGGGTCTCTGTATGGAGAAGCATTAGTTCCTATATCCGCAGGCAGCTGCAGCCAAACACTATCGTCACCATCGTGCCAACTTCCGGCGATATGCTTGCTAGAACCGCCGACTATGCCCTTTGTTCCAGCTGCTTGAGCGGAAAACTCGTGCTGCAAGAAGAAGTTTTTCCTAGTGGATGATCCGCCGTAGCTCTGGTAAACGCCAACGTCTCCACTGAGCATAAGGTTGTCTATTTTGCCCACATTGAAACCCTGTCTAAACACAGGCCCAAAGAATGGGTATGTTGACAATCCCGCCGCGTTTGCGCCCATAGCTCCACCTTCTAGACTGGCATATGGATTTGTTTGCGCTATTAGGTTAATGCCCTCTATGTCACTTGTGTTAACAGCCGGGTTTGCACCTAGCCAAGTTCCTCCACACTGTTGACACATATCCTGCGCACTGGTGAAGTGTTCAGTTGTGCCCAACCCCATACTACCAAGAACATGAACTTCATAAATATCCTCCCACTGACTAAAGTCAACACACGTAACGTCTACGTTGTCAAGATCCAGCTGGTGATTACTCACTATTTCGCCATTCTGATGACAATAATCTGAGCACGAAGAATTGTCCGCTGGTCTGGCTGGATTTATCGCAGGTACAGGATTTTCATAAAGTTTTGCAAACGCTCCTTTAGCTCCACCACTAATATTACCCGCTGCAGCCCCAATCGTACTAACAACAATACAGCCCGCATCAAGACTACAAGAGCCTTCATCCGAATCTGTAGGGCCCGGATGAGGACTGGCCCCTCTTGCGCCGCCTTTCTGTATAGCCCCTATGCCCATACCCTCTTTTGAAATAAAGTCAAACGATGTAACTTGTATCGTTCTTCTACTAAGGCTTGCGTTTCCTTCCGACACTCCCGCTTTTGCGGGTTTGTTCATCTGATACTCTAACCACTTTTGATACGGAGTTTTGTTTGGCGATGAAGACAATAGTGCGTTGAGTTTTTTTGGCAGTGATTTAATATTGTCTATTATATCTTCAACTACGCCCCGATTGAAGTTTAGGCTATCACCGTCTCCTCCGCCAGTTCTTGCTTCCATACCTTCTATAGCAAGCTTTCTTAAGAATGGAGCTAGCGGATTATCCTTCTCGCTCTCTAAAGATTTTATTTTTTCATCATTAAATTCAAAATCAGCTTCCGTCAAGTCGCCAGAAAGTTTTGATTCTCCTCCAGCATCTGTAATAGCTTTGTCTTGCTCAGCGCCTATTTCTCCAGCCACATCAGACCTAGATAATCCAATTCCAAGCAATCCAGTTGATTGACTTGTTGTATTTGTGTTTACTGGAGTCCAGTACTTCCTTCTAAATGCACCCTCGTAAAAAGCAGGAGACATCAAAAAGTCAGCCGTTCTTGGGTTTGAGCCGTCATGATTTGCGATCTTTTGGATCATGTTTTTCTTTCTGAAATACCCAGCGGCATCTGCCACAAAAGTCCAGAAAGACCACCCCTGCACGCCATAGTCTGCAGTTGAGGTAGGAATCCCAAAGTCCTGAATAACCCACTCACCATCTATATAATGACAAAGGACTACTTCACCCTTTATAAATGATGTACCAGATCTATTAACGACAACGATCTTATCTTTTCTGTTATCGCCACAGTCTTTGTTTGCCCACACTGGCCCTAACTGATTAGGGTTTCCGTTATTTAGCGTGAGTGGTAGGGCTTCTCCATAAGTCCAATTACTAGTAAAGTAGTCGCTGTCGTAATCGAAGAAGTCTGCTTCAGAAGCAGCATCAACATCGTCTGGCAGCGGATTGATTTGTGCAGGAGCTAGGTTTGTCAGAAGTCTAGCCAATATAGTCCTTGTTCCAGCTTCTACCTTTCCTGTGTTTTTATTGAACGTAACATCTAGATCTGAATGTACTAGGTTATCAGGATTTTCCATCCCGCCTTCTCTTATTGACCCAGCGCCGCCTAATCTTTGGTCAGTGGGTGCATACTTTCTTCCGTAGCTGGTTCTTGGTATAACAGCCATTTTGGGAGAGCCTTTAGATACTATCTCCCTTTCTGCGTTGGCAGGATTTCTTCCATCGTGCAATTGACAATGAAAAGAAACAAGTCTTTCAGTTACACATCCATTTCCAATATCAAAAGCTAGCACGCTTTTCCATTGCATATTGCCTTGCTTGCTGGTCTTTATCGCACATAAAAATGCTTCTGCCTCAGACATCTCATTGCCTTCTATAGTCCTTAACGGATTCCAAGATGTTGACAATGTACCAGCGGCATGGAAATGATTTAAGGCCATTATTTTGAGAGCTGGTATGTCAGGTCTTCTAGAAATCTCTGGAATGTCTCTGTCTGGATCTCCGGGAACAATCACTTCAGGAATATTATTAGTAACACCGTCTGGAGTTGTGATATTTATGCCGGGTTTTCCTTCAGCTTCTGTTTCTCTAGCTTTTTCCTTCTCTTCCTCATCCATGTCTGCAAGCTGTTCAGGTGTGAATTTCTCTTCCAAAGGACGTGGCCCATCTAGTAAGAACCAAGAGTTTGCAAAGTCTCCATGCTTATTGCCATAGTGTTGGCTAAGTGGTGTTTTTATATATTGCCTGCTTTTAAAAGTCCATACGTCAGAATTACAACCATTTATTGAGTCAGGAACACCTATAAAGTTTCTGTTCCTTATATATTCATCGGCGGCATAGTTATATGTTTCACTGTCTGCTTCATTAGGAGGGGGATGGCCACCGCCCAGAGCTTTGAAAAATACAACACTAGGATCACTACTCCAACCACTAGCTGCAGGCTGTGCAGCCGTCACAATATATTTATTGCTGCCCTGAGCACATGTCCCATCTTCGTTTGGGGTGGTTGTGGCAAATACCCCACCGTTTGCTACGCAGCTGGCTTCGGCATTGCTTGGGTCAAAACTAATCGTAGCCCCCGGAGTATCAGGGTCTGTACAGGTACAGCATCCAGTTGTTTCCCCTACCGCCGGATCTGTCTCGTACTTAACCTTAAGCGTAGTCTGGTTTGTCTTTAGAAAAGACCAGAAATCTCCAGACGTAAAAGTAGACAGACCAATATATCTCATAAATGGGTCGTCTGTCGTAATTACATTAAAGTCTTCATGAGTATGGTTAAATACCGCACCAAAATCTTTAAAGTCACTCATCCCTATCCTCCTTTATCCTAGAACACAGTTATAGCAGCTGAAGATCTGTAGTTATCAATACCAGCTGAAAGTGATGTTGATCCCGTTACAAAGTTGTTAACACCCGTATCCAATGGTATGCTTGACTGTTCATTAGGATTATACACGCTACCGTCTCCAGCGCCGCCACGAGCACCTTCAGGCTGCTGAAATCCTGCAACAGCAGTATTTTTGGTAACCTTGGAGGGATCACTTGGCTGACCACCACCAACGTTATCATATGCTTTTTGATAAAAATTAACCCTCACGCAGGTTTGGTTTAAATAAGGTTTGCCAGCCATACCTGCAGCTCTCGCAGCGTGGCTTACTGCAATCCTAGATTTAGCATTGTCCACCACCACGTTGTCCTGATGTAACCTTTGTTTCATCTCAGGGCTTATGACTCTAGCCTGTGCTGCCAAAAAAGATCCCATATCTTGATTAGTTATACTCTGCTGAACATTTCCAAATGCGGTATCACCTGCAGTTGCTCCCGCCAACCCCTCAGTTCTCCTTGGCTGCAAATCTTCGTAGCCTCTTCCCTGAACAACGTCTGGCATCCTAAGCGGGTCATTATAAGACACACTTGCAACCTCAAGGTTTTTAGACGGTTTCTTTTCAAAGTTATTTAGTAAAGCCTCGCTTACCCCAGCGAGATTTCCCAAGCTTGGATCTACACCAAACGCGCCTCTGCTTTGCCACTTTGCCAAACCTCTGCGCCTAAGCTCATTATTAAAGTCTCTTTGCTTTCTCTTTTCTCTGCTCTGTCTATCTAAAGCTTCTTTTCTTTGCTTTTGCAGTTTTCCAAACCTTGGGCTATATAAATCCATATTAAATGTTGTGTTTAATCCATTCAATCCAACGTCTATACTTATGCTTGTTATGAGTGGGCCGCCGCTGCCAAGCTGTTGAAATAACTGATCTCCTCTTGGAATATTCGGGAACGTCAGGCTTCCTTTTTCGGATTGAAGTAAAATACTATTTGAGAATTCTGCCTTGAGTGATCCAGCCTCATTCATTAGCTGATATCCACCATAGTTCCAAGGTGCTAGCTCTTCTTCTTTTACAAACTCAACCTTCCCACCTATTCCTCCATAGCGGAATGTAGAGAAGTTTCTATTCTTCCTAACAGATCTTTGACTAACGCCGCTCAAACTAGAGGATATCCAAGGCCCATAACACCTTTCGTTTGATCTTAATGCCAGAGCAACCATGTTTGGATATACAGGAGAAGGCGAAGCTAGATGTATTTGTCTTTCTGGAGATCCATACTCAAGAGCTGACATAGCTGTTTGGAACGCATTTCTAGCATTTGCTACCGTATCAACATTGTTAAGTATGCCTTCTGTTACACCAAAGCAACTTGGCCCAAACCTTCTAGGCTTACCTCTAAACGTAGGGATTTCAAATCCGGGCATACCTTTCACAGTATCCATAGTCAAGAAGTTTTTAATCATAGTCCCTTGGAACAACTGGAATGGCCCATCATTCATCCTTGAGTCTATCGTAGGAACTATTCTTCCCGGCAGAGTTATCTTAGCGTAAACATGCTCAGGATCTACACCGCTTACAAAAGTGGTGTCTATTAACTGACCGTCAAACACAGGGTCGTAAATCCTGTAGAAGTCTTGCTGCATGGCCATCCCGCCTGCAAATCCACCATTAGCAGGATTAGGAATAAAGTTTGCTTCGTACCATCCTTGCATAGGAACCCAAGTACAGGTGGTTTCGCCTGTTTCCTGATTGGTTCTAACAATATGTTTTGACTTTGGCTGATAGTATTGCCCAATGTCAACAACATCCTGACCAAATACAGCATCCATAAAGAACGGCAGACCAAGCAAATTCTCAGTATCTCTGCGACCTTTTTTAGTTGGAATACCAACAGTTCTTGGGGCGTGATAAAGTTTAGAATCAACCTCTACTTTGACAAACGCCGCTGCTTTCGGCAAAGATAATAACTTCTGCCTAGTGTTAAATGACTCAAATTCAGATTTTGATCCAGCGGTGTTATCCAAAGCTCCAATCAAGTCTGGTATAATTTCACCGTATCTAGTAATAACTTGTTGAGTCATATCATCAGCGCCAACGCCTTCAAAACTCAAAAACTGACTATTGTCAAATCTGACATATGAACTTATCTTCCCATTATCCTGTAAGAAATTAGTCGTGTCAAATGGAAACAGGTTGTACAAGGTTGCTTTGGGAAGCTTGTTCTCATCTGGTATTCTTTGTAAATCATGCTTTGAGAAACTATTGCTAAATATTTCAAAGTCAAAGAAACCACCCTCTGTATCTGGTTCATAGTTATATTCCCATTTGTCGTCAATCGGATTATAATTATTCTTCAGCGCGCCAAGTGTGTAGCCTCCAGCCTGTCCATTATATCTACCCATAGAGTTTGAGCGTGAGTTATCATAAGTAGTTCTGCGGAGACGTAGCTCTCTTTGGAAACCGGGTTTATAGTAATAATCGGGGTCTGGGTTTACTGGTCTAGGCCTGAAACCAAAAGGGCCATACTCTATCTCAGAGATTCTAGCGACATCACCATTCAGGGGGTTAGCACCAAATGGCATTTTTAAAGTTATCTTATTGTCATACCATAAGTTTGTTTCTTTTGGTAACTTTACCAAGAAATCTTTTCCAAGGTGTTTGTCTGCCACGCCTTTGACAAACTGGTAAACTTTTTGCGAGTTTTCCACGGCCCTGTCTGAGTAATCAGTAAGACTTCTCATTATACCAAAAACTCTTCTACTAGTTTCTTCTACAAACCCAATGGTTGCGCGGGCTCTGCGCTCACTAAGGCTTCCAGAAATAGACGCTCTGGTAAGCGAGTCCTTCTGTTCAGACAACGCTTCCATTTCTTTTTTAATTTGAATAAGTCTTTCTTCTTGATTCTGTCGATCCAACTGATGCTGACGCACCTCTCCGTCAAGGTAGTCTAGATCGTTAATAATTTCAGCTTCGCTATAAGCCTCTTCTTTTTTATTGTACTCTTCATTTATCTTATTTATATTGTCACGCAGAACTGTAACTTTGTCATTTAGAGAATCGGGGTCAGCTACTTCATTTCTAAGACGAGCTAGGTTTTGTATAATTTTGTTACCTTGAACGCTCATTCCTGCGATACCTGCTTCCGGTATCCCTATTTTTTCTGCTCTCTTAAAATATAGTGGGTATCCGTATGGAGGGTTGCAAGGACTAGCGGGCAATCCATCTGGCCCCATATAGTTTCTATCAGATCTCCAAACACTTCTAGGACAAGCTACGCCATAGTTATTAGATATGTTTGGGTTAAACCCATCTGTGTTAGGTGTCTGAGACAGGAACGACTTGTCAAATGCATCTCCCGGCTCCATGCTTTGCATGTACATATCATTATAAAGTGTTAAGAACGTGCTCCATCTTTCATAAGATATTGAAGCTGCCCTTAATTCCATTTCAGTCGCTACGTAATAATTGCCCACACCAAAAGCATTAAGATCTCTGGCGTCAAGCACAATCTGCTGAAAAGAACCAAAGCCTCTTGGTATTGTTACAGTGTTAGGGCCGAGCATACCATAAAAAGGAATGACCTGCTGATTAAGAGACGACTCAAGCGTCCACTGGTTTGCTATCTGGGCTGGCAGCGTATTTAATACGCCAATGTCTTGCTTTCTTGCGTTTAAGTGATCTCTGTCATACGTAGTGTCAAAGAAATATAGATCTGAAGTTTGAGCTCCAACAACAAACTTATCGGTCACAACATCAGTCAATTCAGTCCCAGTGTTGCTATTTGAGACACCTATTCCAGATGCGGACAGTTGACTGACGTAATCTTTTATAGCGCCATAGCTTGGTTTCTCAGATCTATCAATAGCTTCTAGTCGTATAATTCCAACAACCATGTCTTCAGGGCGACCCGCGCTTGCCAAGTCTTCGTTCCTGTCGTAAAACCACTCACACGCATCGTGATCTATAACTGGCATTAGTCTAACATACAAATCGTGACTAAGTACATCGCACAGTTCCATAGCTAGATCTAGCAATGACATTTCTTCAAAATCTATGAAGTAGTACTTAGGAATTAGATCTAATGGTATCCCGCTAAAATCGACTGCATACTTGAAGCCTCTAAAGTCGATATAACCACCGTAGCCAGCTTCTGCATATTCAGACAATGGGCCATGATTGATTGACCCAAACGTATTCAGCAAGGCTTCCAAACCCTGCTTGACTCTATACCAAGGAATACCCTTGTCTGTTCTTCTAGCCATTCCTTCGCCTGTAACAGGAAACTCAGTAGGAGCACTATCTAACCCTAGATATGTGTAGCCAGCAGTTTTTCTGTACATATCATCGCCCTCGTAGAGGACTTCCCCAGCGTCTAAAACTCTACCAGTTGCATCTATTTCTCCAAGAGGAGGCGCAGCTCCAGTACCAACCTTTTTGATTAGCAAGCTTCTACTGTCGTAGTTGCTCACAAAGTAATTGAAAAGCTGATCGCTTGGGTCGTGTTCTAAGAATCCATATACATTGAATAAGTTTTTATTATTATATGTAGTACCCGCATAATTGTTTAGTATTATAGAACAACTATCTAGTATATTTCTAGGGTCTGTCACACTTACAGACCATACTGGGTTTCCTCCATCTCCTCTTTTTTCGTCAATGCCCTGTAATATTCCTCCAAATGGTACATGGTATCTACCCCTGTAAATAGTGTCTGGGTTGAGCATGTCTTCATAGCTTATATATAGATCGCCACTAGGATGTTCTGGATTGCTTATATCGTAGGTTTCATACTTCGCGTTTTTTGAGCCAGCGTCTACAAGATACAATCCATCGCTTGTAGGATTTGGGCCGACATAGTAGACTCCATCTCCAAGAAGTTCCGCAGCTTTGTCTACAGGGCTCTTTATATTCATACTAAGAATTGATTGATTGTTCGTGTCCAAGCTGTGGTGAGTCATTCTTTCAAAGTCGGTTATTTCCCTACTTGGCCCCGGATCATCGGCACCCATGCTTTTGCCCATAGTGCCTTCCCTCTGCCATCTTTTAGCTCCTGAAGGATCATGGTATGCGTCGTCAAATACTTTTCGCCAAGCTTGTTCTACAGTGGCTCTAAATTTACCGAACTTAAAAAATACAGGCGCTCCTACCGATGGAGGTCTAAAATAATCATGCAGCCCGCTGTGGTATACATCGTCGCCCTCACCAAGCGGAGTCTCATCTGATGTATTATATTCGTCATTTACAAGCTCAACGCTAAGACTGGCACTACTTGTTCCAAATCCACCATTCATACTAAAACTGCGTATTGATGCGCCCAAGAATGTTTGCTGAACAAACCCCTCGCTACCATACAACTGACCACCGCAAGAATAAGAAGCTGGTATAGCTCCACTTGCGTGCCACTGTTGTTTCATATTTTCTATACTGGTAGCCGTAGGGTAGTTTCCACTACTAGGCACTACTGATAAGTCTGGAAGAATATTAGACATTTGTTGATACTCCCATTAATTTTCTCCCTAGTTAACAACTTTTATATTAAAGCTTCGTTGTTGTCTTTGTATTTCTTTCTCTTTCGTCTCTTTGTTTTCGCATTCTACATTTGCCTCCACAATGATTTTTGCGCTTCCCAACTCCAATCCTTCAATCCAAATACTTCCCTTGTTCCCTGTGACACTCGGCCTCCATCCGATTGCCCCATTCTTTATTATAGAACCGCCGCCAACACCAATACCCCACGTCATATCTCCGTCAGCACCTTCCATCCACCCTGAGAAGGTGAAACTTACATTCGTGATTGCCCCAAGCGGTATTTCTCCTGTCCCATCCAAGCTTGCGCTTACGTCGTCACATTCTACTTCGTCTTCCTCTTCCTCTTCTTCCTCCGTATCTACTGGCACTGGCGTATCTACTGGGTCGTCTTTATCCGTAGATTGACACGCTATTATGCATTCTGATAAACTAGAGTATTCCCCGTCCTCGTCTGGTTGGCACTCCCCATCTACGCATGAATATCTACCACCGCATCCAGCAGAAAGACATTCTGACAAACTAGAGTATTCCCCTTCCTTGTCTGGCTGGCATTCTCCATCTATGCATGAATATTTTTCGTCGGCAGGAGGTGGTTCTGGCTTTGGCTCTTCTTCCTCTACGACATACGGAGTCTTTCCGTGGTAGGGCGCACTCATTTCATATGGCACCCAACTTCCTGCAAAGCTGTTCTTTAATCCACCACCAGTTATTGAATATCCTTTATGAGGTAGTGGTATACTCGGATCTGTTTGAAATAGTATAGCTGGAGGGATTGATATGGCATTTCTATTATGTTTACCTCTACCTACTATATTACGTTTAGATCTTTTGAATGTCTGATAATGAATATAAGGGTTGAATACTGTTGGGTTGCTTTCGCCATCTTCATAATAAGGAGCCATGCCTGATGACTCAACAATCTCTCCGCTAACAGTGTAAGCATCTATATGCTGATCATGCACAGTCTTTCTTGATTTTATTGCGCTGGATAGGTCGGAATCTAATTTATTCCAGTAAACAAGGGATTGATTTATGCCACTGTTTAATATCATCATTGCCGTGTCAGAGCGAGCTACACCAGACCAATAGAACCCACTGTTAGGATGGGGGCTAACCCAAATATTACGCACTCCAATTCCCGAAGCGCCCTCGTCTCCAGCAAAACTTATTTTGTATCTAGAACCAACATTTCCACTTCCGTCTGGCCATCCGGCGACAGTTACAGTGCCGCTTGCATCGCCCCCTGTGGCTATTGTTTCTTGTCTTTTTCCCCCGTCATTACCAAACGTTGATACAAAAGCCCCAGCTACGCCTGTAAAGTCTTTTCCAGCGCTTTTAAAACTGTTATCAGTAACGTCACTTATATTACCTTCTAGTGACTGGCCATCATTTACGCCAGACTCCCACCAGTATAAAATCTTACCCTCAAGAAACATGACTGGAGCAAAATGTTCTGTTCCATCAAATTTGCCATAGCTATACTGAGGCTGAGCAAAGCTTACTAATTCTTGCGAAAAATCAAAATAGTTTGATTCACCAGACCCCAAGACTCCAGACCCAAAGACTGCGCCAGCACTAAGCAAGCCACCGCTGCTCGCAACCCATGCAGGGTCTGAAGACAACGGCTTGTGAGCCAACAGGTCTTGTGGGTTTCTAGTCGCCATTATCTATCCAATTCGTAAACCCAGTTTAAGCTAATATTATACGTACCTTCTTTAGGAGACCAGTTTTCAGATGGTGGATTTAAAAACCACTTTCTTATTCCGGGCTCACTTTCAGGGCTAAGCTCTTTTATTAGTGATCTCAACTGACTTCTAGTCGGCTCTACAATACTTGGTTTGAGTAACGTCAAAGACTCTCTGGTGCTTCCGTAGCCGATATCTGTGTAATCCATCAATAAGTCTATAGTAAGGTTTCTTGAGTACTCTGTGCGACTTCCTATATATTGTAGTACTGGCCCTGTTTCTCTACCTATAACTGGTATAACTGCAAACACGTCTCCGGGATAGGTGTCTTGAACTTGTATATTTTCACTTAACACTCCTGAGATTATGTTTAAAGGTCTATTGTTAAATTCTAAGGAGTATGTTATTTCTCCAGTATATTCATTCATCCCAATGCTTATACTGTTTGGCTGAGAGTTAAGACTTACGCCGACTGCGTTATTTGCTCTTTTGTATACTTCTGACGTTAACCCAAACTGACCACCGTTTGTGACCGTGTGATACTTTTCAAGAGCGTTTTTATATTTTGTGCCGCTTGTGGATGGGAGTCCTCCATTGTAGTTACCGCCGTAACCACTTGGTGGTAGCTCGGACAAACCCTGCACAGTTCCATCAATTGAAACAGTGGTAAATGGGCTATCTACACCGTTAGAAGCTGCCATACTATAATTTTCATAAGCGCTTCCGCTGGCAAGTAACCAAGTCTGACTTAGGGTATAAGAGCCACCAGCTAAATCAACACTTTCATTTTGAGAGTGGCTATAGCCCCTGTAAACATTAAGAAGGTTAACAGTCCCACTACCTATAAAACCCACATGTGTTGGTAAGTTAGGATACTGCGTTTCCACGCCGCTAACAACACTACCATTTACTTTTATTCTATCTTGAACAAAATTTCTTGCGTTCCACCAACCACTTAGCTCAATAACGCTATTACCATCAGACGTGGGAGTATAATGCGTTGTGGCCTGAGCTGAGATATTTCTGGTTATCCTATAAGTGTAAGGGAGGTCGCTTGTTTCACCTATACTTTCATCAACCTCCAGCGCCCAGTCATCACTGAAGCTATTGATATAGTTTGCGCCTAAAAGATACAGTTGTTGCTCAGTATGCTGGAACCCCGAAGCGATTGGGTTGCCTTCTAAATCTACATTATAATCTTTGTCGAGTAACGTGTCGGCCTCTAAGGTTATGGTATAATCCATTCTTTCGATATAGGTGCCTTCAGAAAAGTCCAAGGACGTAATTCTTGGATAGCAAACCACGCTAGCTTCGTCGCCATGAACGGCTTGTATTTCCATCCTCTGGCCATCTCTAGCAAATAACTCTCGCATACATTTTTGTTTCCAAAACATGGCGTCAAGTTTTTGCTCAAATGTTACAGCTTGCCTTGGAACTTCTTTCATGTAGTGAGACTGGTTGCTGTGCTGGACAGAGACATCCCAAGAATTATAAGGCCCTTTTAATGACCTAGTGCTATTGTAGCTGGAGTCTCTATAATCAATAACGCTCCCGTTTCTTGGGTCATACGCCAAGGGGAATCCGCCATCATCAAGCAGAGTGCCTGTTAGAGTAATAGTGTATCTAGTGCCGTATTTTTCGCCACCTTCAGACCGCTTTATTTCTTCAGATATAGAAATTAGCGGAGCCGGTCTTAAAACACATACTTGCGCACTATCATTTTTATAATAGACGTTGATTGGCATTTTATTTTCCTCTTACACGTAGATTAAGTTGGCTTGTGAGTTGCTGTATTCCACTAACCGCTAAAATCATACTTCCTGACCCAGCAGTCTTGCTTACTCCACTAACAGATAGGGGCATCCCAGATTCTGTCACAATGTATGCTGACTGCGTGTACAATCCTATATTATTATACACGGTTGCTTTAGGCTGAGGCAGGATATATAAATTCATTCCTCCGCTAACGGATACGCCTGAACCCTCTGTAAATAGCTGAACAAAGTCACTGACAGGAGTTCCTGAAGGTATGCTACCTTCTGCTGCTAGTACATAAGGCCTATGCTCTATAAAGCCTTTAGTCGCAGGATCTTGTCCAGATGATTCTAGGAATAACTCACCATCACTATTGCTAAATACCATTCCGGTTTTTTCGTAAGCTGTATTTGCGATGTTTACAGCTTGGTTAACTTCTAGGCGCACAGCGTATGTTCCAGAGCCGTCTCCGTAAAGATTTGCAAATAATGTTGCTTGTTTAGACCCGCTGGTTGCCGGTTGTTCTCTGAGCATTGCATCATATGTGTACGCCGCCCCTGCATTTGGTAGCGGGTTGACATCGTTTATGTTTCCGCTAGCAAACATGTGGTGAGGAGCTCCGACAGATAGAGTGTAATCCGCATCTGCTCTGTCAGATCTAGTTATATGAACACTTCTTCCAAAGTGGTCGTTTTCAGATCCGGATATCGCAACTGGGCTAGACTCGTCTGTGTAGGCTTTTTGTTTTCTATCGTTGTATCCTTGAGCTACAACTTTGTCAGCTTCTACATATTCTTTCGTTCTATTGCCCCAGTTTACTATTCCGTACCTGTAGGTGAATACCGCACCATTATTAAGTACAGGTGTTCCACTATTAATTATATCAGTTCTTGTGCCCGAATACCCTAAGTCATATACATTATGAAGAGGAATATCAAACTCAAAGTTAAATTCTTTCCTCAAGAATGAACCACTGTCATATACGTGCTCATGGTAGTTAGTAAAGTCGTGTCCCGGAGCTCCAATGGCCACAAAGTCACTATCCATACTAACAGAATATCCAAACATATCTCCGACAGCCATCAGTTTTTGTAGGTCTGCGGCTGTATAGTTGTTTGAACCAATGTAATTTTGTGAATCTGAAAGATTTGTATATCCATCTATTGGCTCATTTGCTCCAGAAGGTTTTAGCTTCTGCATAAACTGCCAAGGTACTCCAGAGCCAAATACATTCATACCACTTCCGGTTCTCATGAACCCAAACACTGCTCCAGCACCACCGTTGCCTCCAACGGATATACCAGATATATCAGTGAGATTATTTTTGTTGAATCCACTAACTTGAGGCCAGTAAACAACACTGTTGTTATCAAAGCCGTTGAATGGACTTCCAACTATCAACCTGTCTCCTTGTAGTGCTATTGAGTATCCGAACAGATCTCCGGGATATCCTGATGGATAAGCGTCAAAGTCTATATGGTCTCTACCAAGAACTTCTACGATTGAAGGCATACCACCAGCAGCATCTCTGTCCTTATAGACAACGCTACCAACTGTTTCGTGGAATTTAGCATTTGCGCCAGCTTCAGCCGCAAGCGTAAGGAACTTAGCCATTTCTTTTTTCTTCAGCGGTAAAGTTTCTGGCTCAGGCACTCTTGTGACAGTTTTTGGATCTCTGTCGCTACTATCGAAGTAAGAGCCTGAAACCCTAGCTGTTCCACCGCCAAACTTGGACGCTAATCCAGCCATTCCGCTAGCAGCCCAGAACTTCTGAGGACTACCTCTTTCTGGGGATATAATTTTTTGTATGTGTTCAAACTGCCTTCCGCCATCCAAATTCTGCAAAATTCTTCTAGTCGCTCCGTCACCCCTAGTCGTACCCGAATACTCTGACCCATCATTTCCACCGTCTAAGTCCATGATGGTTGTGTTTGAGTCTCTGAGCTTGCTCATGGTAGAGTTTTTCTCATACAAGCTCTTAACAAATTCTGCATTTGCAGACTGTTGTGTTCGATACTCTGGACATGTACCCTGTAGTATTGAGGCATCACTTATAAGAATAATTCGTGATCTATTCTTACCGGCGGCAAAGGCGCTGAACTTTTCAGGCTCTTCAGCAACAACAACTGGCCCATCTGCAATCAATTGACCCTTTGTATCAGACAACAAATCGTTTGTAGCATCAATGCCAGCTTGGATTAGATCTGCGTTGGCCTCGTTGTTCAACTCTTCCATAATCTTCATCTCTATTATCTCTTGCTGGCTAAAGCCTTGTGATTCAAGGTCTGCAACAGAGCTTTCAGTAGCCACAGCAGGTTCAATGCAATACTTGCTGTTGTCAGTTTTTATAGGTCTGAGTCTTTCTGGGAAGTTATATGTGATAGCAGGATGTTCTATGTATGTCACCTCTTCGGTGCATTCATCTCTTAGATGTATTTTCTTATGCGTTAGATGCGTTCTTTCCTCTATTGGAAGCAACGAACCAGAGGCAGAAAGTATTCTAAATGTTCTTGGTATGTAATCTGTACTTGGTGTCACTCTTAAATTATTAGCTTCAAAGTATAGATTGATCTTGCTTATGCCAGAAGGTATTCTAATGTCAACTGTTGATATTCCAGTTTTTCCTATTTCTGGAGCTAGTATACCACTAGTAATCATTATGCCATCAGCATATTCATAGGCGGTATCATCTTCTTTATAATCAGTTACTGTGCCTATGCCATATCCGGGCCTCATCTTATCCTTGTCATTTCTATGGTCAGGATCAAATTCAAAACCTTTACCATACCATCTTATTGGCTGTTTCTCAGTTTGGAATTCTCTAGCAAAGTCTACAAACACTCTATAACCAGATCCAGCTTGCACGTCTGCGGTCAGAGCAAACACTCCACTCTTTATTTCCCATAGTGAACGAGTTTCAAACAGTACACTCTTAATAGGTACGCTATACCTGATTAGGTTTCTTCCTCGTTTACCAATGTTTATAACAACAAAGTCAGCTATTGTTCTGTCTTCATTCTCAATCCAGCCTTGGTTGAAAGTATCGTCTGATGTCTTAGATATAGCTAAGAACTTGGACTCGTTGTTCTTGCCTTCACAGCCCTTAACAATATAAAGATCTTCGTTCATAGCCTGCTTGTTTGAACCGCCATCCATGTCCACGTCTTTTTGAGCCCACTTGTCTATTCCTTCAATCTCTCCGTTCTCAGTAGTATGTATTAACAGAGGCTTGATATCTGTTCCAAGTTGGTTGCAAAGATCAAACACATTTCTTGCTATTGCCTGATCGTTATCAAGAGTAATAACAAGGGTCTTATCGCCTCTATTCAACCAGTCTTTTATTCTTCCAACTTCTGACGCGCTTGGTGTTCCATTTGGATTAGCCACCCAGCAGACATGTGCTTCGTTTGGAAGTGAGACAGATTCTCCGTCAGAGTTGACAGTAGATACATTTTCTACTACGCCATGACCATCGGACTGAAACGCTAGCTTGAGTACGGATTTATCATAAGCATCCTTGAAGCTAACCCTGTTTGTCCAGCCGCCTATCTGTGCTATGAGACCTTTGTTTCTTCCGCAGTCATATTCACCGTCAGAACGTTTTTCAACTAAGTTGTAATAGAAATTAGTATTGCCATCTATACTACGGTCTTGGTCGTGAACCATATTCTTTTCACTTTCAGACGCTACAGATGATATAATCACTATCTTAGAAGTGGCTTCATCAATCCAGTTTTCTTCAGCAGCTAAGTAACTGTCTTCGTATACTCTTTTCTCTTTCTTTACTACTTCGTCTTTACTGGAACCCATAGCCTGAAGTATCGCATCTCTTCCATTAAATGGTTTTGGATCTTTCCAAGCGCCCTGTCCTGTTATAGACATGTTGCTGATGCCATCGTCTGAGTATGAAAATGCTGACTGACTAAGATGGGTATCTTCAAAGTGATAGGTTTTTTCTGTTTTGGTGACAAAGCCGGAGATTGGCACACAGACACGCTTAACAACTTTTTCTACCCAGCTTGGTATCACTATTGGTTCAGGGGCTTTGTATTCACCTGCAACTAAAAGCGGTTTAGGTTCGTTGTTTGGTCTTTGTATAATACCACTTAGAGGAGCAACTTCGCACTGCATTGATCCATTTCCATACTGGAATGGCCAGTAGTAATTTTCAGTCACTAGTCTGCCTGCGTCATCAATACATTCTTCTTTCCAACCTGCCCTCAAGTCTCCGCTATGAGCCAAAGGCATATCGCAGCAGTTGCTACCATGCTCTGATTTGGAAACAGTGCTGCAAGGTGGATACTGTGTCTCCCATGCCGGAATGTGCATACGTATGTCGCCAACGCCATGTGCAAACATTTCGTCTCTGAGTACGCTTGTATTTCTTGTGTAAGGAATGTCAGTCGATCTCAACACGTTAGGCTTGCTTGTTTCTGGACACCCAGATAGAGATTCATACTGAGTCCTAGCTGCAGACAGCCTCATTTCTGAGCCAAGTTTTTCAAGAATCTTATTTATAATGTCGTTTGAAAGCTTGTACTTACCATTTTCTTCCCACACTGGATCATTACCAACAAGCACAAGTGTTCTGTCACCAAGAGCTAACCAGTCTTTAATGTTCTGTAGTATTTCGTCACTTGTAGCATCTATTTCTGGAGTAATGATAAATGCGGTTCCAGCGTCTTTTGGTATGTCTAGTTCTGAGTAAGCAGTTCTAGTAAACGGAACGCCGTGAGTTTGATATGTATCTTTAAGGAATGTATAATTCTCTTCGTCGTCTGGGTGTGTTGACATATCTAAGTTACCAAACTTAAAGTATTCAACTACACTTCCGTGAGGATGATACTGCCTAGATCCAAACATCCTTACTGCTCCAGCGTTTGTGTCTGAAGCCCAAGCTGTGGAATAACCAGTTCCCTCTTGATCTTTGTAGTAAACGTTTGTGTCGTCAGCTTCATTAAGACTGTCTGTAGGAGCTCCGAAGGCTACCAAACTTCCGTCTTCGTTTACAGCCGTACTCCATCCCAATCGTGAGGTAGGAGCTTCTCCACTTCTACCTTCTACTCCAGTGAGTATAAAGCCCCATGTTCCTCTGTACGGAATGTCGTCGTAACCAAATCTGTATATTTGGCTGTACTCATTGATATCATTATCTTTTCTGAACGCAAACCTGTCTGTTCTACTTAGTTCGTAGTAGATCATTTCAGAGGCTTTTCTCCAGCCGTACTGAGCGTTATAAAGTTCGTACTGTGTCAACTGGCTGGTTTTAGCGTTGTCCGCTAACCATGCCCTAACAAGTTTGAACATGTTTTCTTTTACTTCCGGCTTGTGCTCGAATATAGAACAAGCCTCACTCATGTAAGGCGAGCCAATAGTGAGTATCTCTGCGTTCTTACTAATGGCAACAGAGTGTCCAAATCTATCAGGCGTGTGGAACTGGTATTCTCCCGGAGATTTTATTTCTTGTATTAAGCCCCAAACTCCACTCTCTTTTTCAAACACATAGACTCTACCACCACTAGCAGGAGGAATTTGCAATCCGGAAGAAAGTAGAACGCTTTCAGACGGCTCTCCAAGAGATGTGGTTATTAAGGTTACTCCATCTTGTGTTACAAGTCTTCCAGTGTCGAGCAGTCCAGATCCATTGGAGTTAGTAAGCAACTCACTACCCATCTGTACCCAATCTTCCACATCTGCCTGCATCCTTTCAGCAGTCTGTTCTTCGCTGCTGACAGGTCTAAAGTATTCGTAGAAGTGACCGCTGGACTGAATACCGCTTCCACCAAGAGTCTTAACACCACTCAAGAAACTGTAGTCATTGTAGTGGTTAATGAATCTATCTATTGCTGGCTCTACCTTGCTTCTACCCAAAGTTCTACTTGGGTCTACGAACAATCCAAATAGCGGAGGTATACCACTGTGGGTTTTGGCGCCGTCGTAAGGGAAGGCTTCTTCAAAGGCAGACAAGATGCCACTGTACATATCGTCTGAGTTTGTTTTATTTACATTGTTTACTTCGATTTTTCTATGAATCATCCAGCTTGGCAATTCACCGTGAGATTCTATATTTCCAAAGGCTCCATTGGTAGGTTGAATAATAACAACCTTTAAATCCAAGTGTACAGCGGGATCTCCGTAGAATTTCCACAGGTGGTTTTGGCGATTTATTATACTGGTTAACTCTTGTAACTGAGTTCTCTTAGGTGTTTTGAACTCGTCTGTAACAAGCATAATTCCAACAGGAACACCAGACGTTGTTATGTCTCCGAATATTCCAGACCAAGAAGCGTTTGGAGCGCCAACGACTGCTATCTCTCTAGTCTTATCTATGAGAGAAGTATTGTTTTCTGTTATTGCTAAGTCTACTGAATGTCCAAACTCTCGGCCTTGCTGCCCCACCTGCCAGTTTCTTACATGGATGTCAGGTAAATTGTTGACCTTAATCTTAGCTACGCCAGACTCTGGATAAGATTTTCTATACCCTGAAGGCAATACGAGCTTGGTTTCCAAACTCCAGAAGCCTTTGTCTCCACTGTTGGCTAAGGCGTTCTTTCTGTATAGATAGACAGCGCCTGCGTCTTTGAGGTATCCACTTCCGACCTCATCATAAGCGTGCTTAGGAGCACTTACGGCAAGTAGGTCTTTACTAACTGCTGTTGTAGAGCCATACTTATCGCCCTCATTTCTGCCGTTTGGTCGTAGGTTTGGATAATCACCAACTATCTTATGACCTGAGAAGTTTATATCGCCTATACTTCCGTATTCCCATTCTTCCCACTCTTTAGGAACTTCTATCTTATTATCAGTACCAGTCTTTCCTTTAAGAGTGACTTCATAAGCCGTATTTGGCTGGAGTCCGGTTATCTTGCGTATTCCATAGTAATTACCACTGTATGAGTATAGGGCATTAGTATATGTATTTTTGGCTCTGGTTATTCCAGCGTCAACACACTTATCATCATAGTAAGATATGCCATCTTGTGTCAACGCTTTTTCTTGAGCTCCAGTTACGCTGCAGTCTCCAAAGGATATTAAATCAACGCCTCTAATTTCATCGCTGGCCGCTACGGTTGTATATCCTTCGTCGTTAACCTCTATTGCACTACCATAGTTTCTACCGTTCCACTGGAAGCTGTGACTTCTTATATATGGGTGGTTGATTGTGAATAGACCCATAAGTCCAGAGACAGTATTGACAGGCTCAGGATGGCTCAACACCAAATTCATTGATGCGTTGCGATAAGGAGAGTCCTTTGTAAACACAAATAAGTTCATATGAGAGTCTACATTGGCATTAAATCTTTCTCCCATACCTCTAGCATGGAAAACCATTGCTCCTGAAGCTGTTCCAGACTGTATATTCTTGTCTGGCGTGTACATTACTACTGGCAGGTAGCCAAATGCTCCTCCGCCGATTCCGCCAGCATGAATGTTTAAGTTCAGCAAAGAACCTGAGTCTCCAAGCGACTGAACGTTATGAGCGTGTAGGTTCATAGCTGCGAACTGACCACTGATGTCTGAAACATCTGCATACAAGTTCATGCCGCTGGCTATAGACTTAGATGTAAACGAGTGAAGCGAAAGTTTGGTTAGAACATTGTCTGGACTGCCGGATGCATACAAAGACATCAGTCCTGAACCAGAGACAGGAGGCTGTGAATAAGAGTGCAGATTTACAGAGTTCACTATTCCTGAATGTGATACGTTAAACAGTCTAACAAATCCGTCTTGTCGCTGTTGCACACCACTCATTGTTAGCGTCATCAGGCCGCTGGTTGGATAAGCACTAACATAGGCGTCGTCTGTGGTCACATGCGCGCTATGGATATCTATAGAAGAATCGTACTTACCACCGGATGGATAAACAACATCGTATTGCAAGAACATGTCATTTATATCTTCAGAGTAGTATCTATGATTGAACTCGGAGAGTTTTCTCTCTTTGTTGTCTGAGAAAGAAGCCCAAGCTTCAGATGTGTCGAAGAGACTGTCGTAGTCAAAGTTTGTATATATCTTATGAACGCAACCAGAAGGTTTCAGGTAATGCGAAACCCTGTTAATCAATCCCCAGTTAGTCTTGTTAGGATCAAACCTATGGTCTTTGTTCTTTGTGTAAAGACTTACTACTAGCTTTGGCCCTTTACTACCATTAGTCCAAACTATATCGTTAGTAGTTCTATGCTCTAAAACCGTCTCAACAACAAGTGCTCTTTCTGAGAATTTGTATCCCCTTGGTACGCTCTTAGTTATTCGTGGGCCAATCGAGTGGAAGTTTTCAGCGGCTTGCGATAAGTTAAATCTTAGGAAGTCATTTTCAATCTGACTGTGATAAGAAACTCCACTGTCTATGTTTGACGGCATAGTGAAGGGGTTTGACGCTTTGTTTATATATGGATCGCCACTGTTTGATATATTGAAAGATAGTAAGTCTCTACCAACTCTGGTAGTCCACCAGTCGAATGACGAATCAAACTCACAGTATTTAAATGCTCCCAAGTCCCACTTTGTGGTATCTTGGTTTACTCTGTCCCAAAGTTTATATCTATCATTTTCAGGCGGCTCTCCACTGGCCCAGAATTTGACTCTGTTGTTTTCCAAAAACTCTTCTGCTGTTGTTTGCTTATGTGTTAGATCTGGAGAGCTGTATACTACATTGCCGCTGTCTGACAGGCCAAATTCGCTAACGAACATATCCATTCCAACGCCTGTACCTGCTGTGTGGCCAAGAAGCAGATTGCCTGTGCCGGTAGCCATTACAAACTCATCTGAGCTTGCTCTATGTGTTGTCCAGCTTCCGCTTGCTATTTCGTTGTCAGTATACAGCCTTAGTTTTTTAGACCCCTTATCGTTATAAGTAAGCACTACTGAAAGAGGATACTGGTAGTTGCTGTAATCAACTGTATCTTTTGCTGTTATGATATCTCCACCAGCCGTACTTGCAAAACCACAAAGGTAGCCGTTTGACCATCCCAAAGCAAACTCAGGCACAGTAGTACTGATAAATTTAGAAAATAGTATGCCGGAGCTAAACTGGTTATAGCTTGCGCCACTAACTGTAATATCTGGAGTAAACCTTATATAGGCAGAGAATCCTTTGGCTGCTTCTACCTCAACATCTCCAAGGTTTATATAAGAGTTTGCGCCAGAAGTTCTAACGACAGTATTGAAGGCATCTGCTATATTTCCGTATAATTCGTGATCTGAAAAATCATCCGCACCATTGGCAAGAGAAGTCCAGTCTGTGGTTTGGTATGCAGTGGTGTGACTTGCTAGCTGCTGTGAGAATATATCACTTGAAGTAAATCTCCAGCCGTGGTTGTTCAAGTAGGGAGAGCCAAACGCGACGTTGTGCAACGTTCCCGTTAAAGTACCCACACTTGGCCTTATGGTTGTTGAGCCAGCTTGATTGTCAAAGTCAAAGAACCCAGACATGAATGGGCTGTATAAGGTCGGGTTTTCAAATCCAAAATCAAACTCATCTGGATCGAATGGGCCATTTACTAATCCAATATGACCACGCCATCTTCTAGAGTAGTTTGACTTTATAGTGTCTGGAGTTTTGTACCCATGAGGTATGCTTGATATAGTTGACAGAGCGCCATATCCAGACCCTGCATTTATAATATCATCCCCTGTCTGTCTAGTCGTGGGGTATATTTTTGCTTCAGGCCTTGTGCTGTCAATCTTCCCAATCTTTTCTGAACCGATAGTATGTACATTCAGAGCGTTTGTAGGCTTGTATGTTACGCAAAGTTCAATCTTTGATATTGCAGCGCCGGTTGGCAGCGGGAATATATCTAAGTACATATTCTCAAAGAAGGACGATGATTTAAAATCAGTTTTTGTACCTATCTCTACAGGGTCTTTATATACTTTTAAAGGAACCTCGTAATCTGTGAACGTTGTTGAGTTAACAATGGTCGATGGAAGCTGGTAGTGGTCGCCTCCGTCATTGTTGGTTGTGCTTGTGGAGTAGAACTGGTCTTGGTCAGATACAGATTCTGCTGATATGCCAAATTCATCCGTAGGGTTATACCCAGAGAAAGTCGGTATGGTTCCATAGCCACTTGCGTTTTGTAGGAATCCGCCAACCGCGCTTGTAACATTGAGCAACCTGTCGTCACTGAATCCAACTACATCTAATGCGTAGTCTCTAGTGCCTGCAGCCTTTTTAGCGTTAACCTTAAGATATACTGAGTCAACTGTAAAGAAGTTGTCTATTGGTTGTTCTTTAACAAGTTCAGCAACTGGATAAGCACCGCTAGCAAACCCAAATCCAAACTCACCATTCTTATAAGCAAAGTAAGCTCCGGGAACAGTAGTTCCAAACTTCAATATTAACTTACCAGAATCCGCTATAGTTGTAACGGGAGATGATGTAGAAGCCATCTTTATGTATTCAGACTTGCTACTGTTGGCAATGTTTGATACTAGCTTGGTAATTCCAGAAGAAGTTTGATTTGAATATAGAGATCCGTTATCATGCCAAACGCTGCTGGACAAAGGATATATTCCAGTATCAAAGTCCCACGCCCTCATGTCCGTTGGTGGGAAACATCTCGTTAATCTATTGCCGGTTGGTGTGACCTGCAAATGCATACCAAGATAGAGTTCTTTGTGAGTATCAAAGTATCCACTATTAGCTATTTCTATAGCAGATATTCTTATACTATTAGTTGGATTGTTTGTTCCGTCTTGTATTCTCGTAGAAAGCGGAGAGCCGTCAAATGCCAAGTAATCATTGTTACCATGTAATTCAGAATCTTCATGTAAACACCCTGACTCAAAACCCACGTCAAAGCCAACATTAAAGGGTTTATCTAAACACTCTGCAAACAAATCGAAAGAAAGAGTATAGCCGTTATCCTCTTCCATGTAGGGATAACCATGTTCCCACTGCTTCTTAGTTAGGTTACTCTTTATTGCCTCAGAGCCATAAGTAGAGTAGTTATAGTACGTCGGATGACTTGGGTCTTCGTAGTCACAATCTCCATATAGCTGTATGTTACCATACTGCACAATGAGATTTCCCGAAGGGTCTTCAAACTTAATGTTCTTTATAGTATATCTTGGGGATGTTGTTTTTTCTGTGTCCCAAGGTGCCGCAGCTCTAAAATATATTTTACTATCTACTGGTGTAACTCTGGGCGCGTCCACTAGACACTTGTATGAGAATGTGCCATCAGTATATACAGAAGAAGGATGTATGAATGTAGATATGTCATCAGAGTATCTATCACTATGTTTTAAGTTTTCATGATAATTACCATCAAACACACCCTCGTCTATACTTAGATAAGTATTTGTAGTGGTGTTACCTTGATTTACAAACAGTCCGGGAGTATGATCTCCAGAAGGATAGAGTTTCTGAATTCCGCTACATGTACTATTGTAATCTACTTTGAAAGGAGAGTAGCCAGATGGCGTAAGTCTATCACCGGCCTTGCATCCAAGAGCAGAAAAGTCTCCAGCAAACTTATCTGTGTATCCGGGCAAAACAACGCCGCTTGCTCTGATTCTTCCAAAGACACCCTTTGAAACACCTATAGATTTGCTAAGTATACCTTTGCCATCAAGACTTTCTGTTACTGAGTAGTTGGCGGTTATACCATCTGTAAGATCAACCTCAGCTTTCATATCAGCTGAAACTGTTTTCTCTCTGATAAGATCAGCCTTGAATGTAGCTTTGGCCGCTATCGGGCCTCTTAACTGCGCAGGCCAAGCGTTTGCAAAGGCTTTAAGGACTGCTCCCTCACCCTTTACACTACGGCTGACACGTTTTACACATAGACATTCTACTGACATTAATTCCTATTCCTTAGAAAGCCCCCGCCAAACTTGGCTCTACCAGATTGGTCAAATTCTAGAGTCTTGATTTTCTCTCCAACTTCCTGCATCAATTCGTTCTTTATGTTGTCTTTCAAGTCAGCAAGGAATCCACCGCCATTTAGATTAACATTAACGTTTGCAGTATCTAGTTTAACCTTGAACTTCATGTTCTGCAGCTTAGCTATATTGTTTGCTAAGTCAGCATTAAACTGGTTTAGACTATTTGTGAGGTTGGTAACGACTGTAGGATCGAGACCAATTCCAATCATTCCACCGTTGTCTGCTATTGGTCTGCTACTACCTCGTTGTAAGTATTGAACTCGACCACCTCTTGCATAGCCCTGAGCTGCGTTGCCGTTATTCATGGCTTTTAATAGCTGCAGGTTATTACCTCTTTGCACTGCGCCCCTATTGACTACAAACTCACCCGGAGTAAGCATAGCCGGAACTGTGTCTGTCCCTCTAGGAATGAACATGCCATTGCTTGCGTATACCATACCACCTCTCGCAAACCCTCCGGGAGTTGTAACTGTTGCATTTGGATTTGTTGCGTTGGCGGCTATCTTTGCGTTCTGGACATTTATCTCTGCTGTCTGAACTTGCATTTGTGCAAAGTTTGCCATCTCTTGACCAGCAGCAGCAAGCTCTTGAGCAAGACCTATTTGCTCATTTTTCAATGCTTGTTCTTCTCCCGTCTGCCCTGCAAGCATAGCGGCCATTCTCGGATCGTCAACACCTCTGGCGCTTAAGGCCATTCCCGCAGCTCGTTGCTGAGCTTCGTTTATATCAAGACCAAACACATCACGCACACCAGCCTCTGACATTTTCTGTATATTTTCAAACGCTTGACCCAGAGCGTCTGCACCAAACAGGCTGGCCAACTGCTGGTCTCCCAATGAGATTGCAGCCGTCGCGCCTACAGCAGCTTGGTCTGTCAAGAATTTCTCCATATCTCCTTGTATCAGAGCCTGTAGAGATTGCTTCTCAAGTTCATTCTTCTTCTGAACAATCTTAAGTTCTTCTTGGCTTACCTTAATGAGATCCTTAACAGTCTTTGCATAATTGTTAAGTTCTTTCTGTAACGCTTTTTGTCTCGCATCTGTCTCAACACCTGCTACCCCAGCTCTTCCAGACTCTGTTTGTAATTGGCTTTCTGTGGCAAAGAGCCCTGCGCTTATTTGGTTTCTTCTGTCTCTTAAAGACCCAATTCCTGCATTTCTTAGGTTTCCTATACCCGCCGCTCCTGACCCAGCGTTTGCACCAGCAACTATCATTTGTTTGCGCATAGCGGGAGTTACCTGTGGCCCACCGGCCTTAGCAATGATATCCGCAGCTTCCATCTGCATATCTATCGCCTTGCGTTGCGCCTCAACCATTTGCTGGCGAGCAGCAACCTCTTTCTTAGTAACGTCTATAATAGCCTTTTCTGCAGCAATTCTTTCCTGCATCATTGTCTGCAGTTTTTCTTGCAGGTTAGAGTTCATGTCGCCAAGCTTGTCAGTTACAACGCTAAAGTCTCCACCAAGTATCTTCTGGAAGTCTTCATCGCTAAGTTTTGCGCCTCTAAACTGCGATTGTATTTCTTTGATAACTGTTTCATCAAAGCCAGCGCCTCTCATTGACTGACCTACCTGATCTCCAAGTGTATCTAATAGTCCTTGAGCACTTAAATCTCCAGCGCCACCCTGAGCAATCAAGCCTGCCTTAAAATCGTCACTGAACATCTTAGAGAAGTTTCTCTGTACGTGTGCCATACCTTTAAGCTGATTAGTGAATCTAGATATGTCTGCGCCGCCAATGTTTAATGTGTTAAGTTGATCTTCTACATTTTTAAATGCCTTATCAAACTCAGCGCCTGTCATTGCACCACCGGCAGTCTGCAAGGCAGCCTGAACAGTGTTGAAGCTTTGCTCTAATGTGCTATGGCCAACTTCTAATCCAGCAACAAAGTTCTGCACCCTCATACCTGCCGCTGCGGATGCCGCCTCCAAATCTCTTAGCCCAAGGTTCATAGCCTTGAGTCTTTCTACAGACCTAGCGGCCTCTTTGTTGATGTTGTCAAACATCTGAGCATATTTATCTCTGAGGTCTTTCTGGCTCCCTTCAATAGCCTCGACCATTCCAGTATCGCCTCTAGCTTGGGCGTCAGCCTTCTTTTGCTCCAACATTCGGAACGCACCACTGCTCTCTATGTTGCGCATGAAGTCTTCTTTGTTACCAGCTCCACCAGTGGCAAATGCCATCGCTTTGGCTTGGTTGGTTACAAGAGGAGTCATGCCTTCCGACAGTGATTTCGTAATAGACTTACGAAGCTCAGCGTTATTTTTATCCATCGCTTCTTGAGCGCCTGCCTGTCTACCAAACACATCCGGGCCAGCGAATATTGATAAGAAGTTTTCAAGCCCACTGCTTTTTGAGTCTTTAATCCTCTGTCTCTCTAGGGCATTTTGTGCGCCACTTACGTCTATATCTGCGCCAACTCCTCCAAACTCTAGCTCGTGCAATAACTGAGCAGCACTCTTTGTGCCTTCCTCAAGTTCTTTCATTGCGTCTTTTAACTGTTTAGCCTGCTTCTCATTAGCTTCTTCTGCGACCTTCTTTTTAACTGCTATAGCCGTTTCAGCTTCCATCACGGCAGTACTAGCAACCAATCCTCCAGTCCAAGAGCTTAAGAAATTTCTAATCACCTTAAACATATCGCTGAATATTTCCATTTGACTGGCGACAACTAAGAACAAGGCTCCTAAAATCATCAATGGATTCATGAGCGCGCCCATCATGCCCATCATACCTCTTCCTCCAGCTTTACCAGCAGCTGCTGCGCCACCCTTTATGCCTCCAGCCGCTCCAGCTGCACCTATAGCATTAGCAGCACCAGCCCCTTTCATGGCTGCGCTGCCAACAGCACCTGATGCAGCCCCGCCCATCTGAGCGCTTGAATTTCGCATCGTAGCGCCGGTATTTGTATTTGTAGCCGCAGTGTTAGCTTGTTCAGCAGTTGAGTTGACGAGAGTGTCTTTCGCTTCTTTTCTCTTAGCTATTATTAAGCCAATGCCAGTTTTAGCCATAATCCCAAGCATGGCGGCAACAGCTCCCATCTGCGCAATACCTGCTTTGCCTTCTTCAGTAGTGTGTTTTTGTGCGTCTGCCATATTCATGGCTTCAATCGCAGCTTCTTTTTGTTTTACAGCGTGATCTTTCATTACAGTTGCTGCAGCAATGAGGGCTGCTGCTATTAGCGTGCTTGAGTTAATAAGCTTATCACTAAACATAGAAAGCGCCATAACAACCATTGAAATTGGCATGATAGATTCAGATATTGTTGTCATCCAATACCCGAGGCCTTCAGTAGCATCTTCCATTCCCATGGTTAAGCTGCTCATCATCATTTCCACGGCCATCAAGCCCATCATAGCGCCTTGGCCGCCACCGCCGCCGCCGCCGCCACCTTTCATGCCACCTCTCGCTGCGCCCTGCATACCGGGATGACTTTGTTGAAGCTCCATCGCCTCCCTTTGGACTTCAGCTGCAAGTCTGTCGTATGCAGCCTGTTGCTCATTTAAGCCAGCAGTTGTCTGCTTGTGTTCTTGACTTTCCATTTGAGCAGATGCCGTAAGCCGTTCAACAACTGCTGTAAACTGAATGATCCTGTTTTTCATTGCCGTTATTGGATGTATGGCCTCCATCATTCTACCAGCGAGCTTACTTGCTTGCTCTGCTAGCATAGAAGTTCCTCCACCACCTTTCATTCCTTTTCCTGCTCCGGCGAGAGAAGTTCGGAATGGTTTCATAGCTGCTTTAAGCTCAGCTCTCATCATATCATCTAGCGAAGATATACCGGCAGACGCATTGGCAATAGCCGTGTAAAGTGGCTTTATAGCCTTGGTCATCAACGCCTTAATAACATCGTCTACTGTAGAGATGCCTGCTGAAGCATTCGTTATTGCCGTGTTAAATGCGCCTGCGCCCTTGGTCAACATCTCTTTTACTATGTCGTCGATTGTGCTGATTTTTGAAGCGTCTGTCATAGCGCCAGAAAGCTTTTCTACTCCTTTAGATAGCTCACCTTTGAGATAATCATCTAATGCTCCTATTTTAGTGGCAGCCTCAGTCAAAGAACCACTGAATTTTTCAACGGCGGCTGTCATGTCAGCCTTTATTATCTCATCTAAGCCTCCTAACTTGGCGGCTCCTTCAGTCACCTCAGTTTGGAATTTAGTAGCGGGCCCTACAAGTTTTCCGCTAAGTCCATCGACAATCTGTTTTATTCTATTGCCAGCAGTTGTTAATCCAGCGGCTAGATCATTTGCGGCTGAATTAACCGTTCCTAAGAACTTGTCGTCAGCCACACCAAACTTGGCAGTTGCATCAGTAAGAACACTTTTTAGTGTTTCTAGCTGGTAGCTAACCTTTGTCGCGGCTTCAGCCATTGCTAACATAGAGGTTTGAGCTGGGCCAGTATTTATGGCCGGAGCTGCTCCACCTGCTGCGCCGCCTCCGCTCTGCCTACCACCAAAGAAGAACTTGCGTGGGCCGCCAACCATACCACCAGAAGCATATCCCTCTACTCCCTTACGGTTCATCTTATCAAGTCTGCCATACCCAATGGACTGAGCAGCTTTTTTACTTACAACAAACTCTCCGGGAGTTAACATTGCGGGAACAGTGTCTGAAGCGCCTGCGGCCATTCCACCTTTGTTAAGTGTCTGTCGTTTTTGCGCTTCGTCTAACCTAGCGGATGCTCCGGTTAATATGTGGCTGAGAATTCTCTCAGACTTTTTAACTTCATAGGCCTCAGCTTTTTTGCCAAGGGATTTCATACTACCTTGATTAAATGTGGCTTTTGCGTCTGTTGGAATACCAACCTTGTCCAAACCTAGAAAGTTTTTTGTCAACCCGCCCATTCCAGCCGGAAAGTCAAACGTGTCGTTGGCGTTAGGTCGATCAGGGTCGTATGGGCTCACGCCTCCAGCACGTATCAAAGCACCTTCAAAGACGTTTCCAATAACATTGTCTATATTAGTCTGCTTTAATAAGCTTGCAATCTCATCAGCGCCCATGGGCTTCAGCCCCGGAGCAATAGTAGGGAATGCAGCAGCGGTTGCATTTGATATCCCCTGCATTACGCCTCCAAGGATAGCGTCTTCCGTATTCTCAGACTTGGTTTGGCTAAGCGTACCACCCTGTATAAAAAACTTTTCGTTTAGTATTGAACTATTGACCTCGCCCATTTCTTGTATGGCTGAAGACCCAAGACCAATTTCCGCAGCATCTTTCTGAAACTTCGCGACTTTTGCTGCAATGGCTTTCTTTGTTACTTCTGGATTTTTTATATTGCCAATCATCTTCATTGACTGCGGTGATTGTCTCAAAAAAGCTGCGCCGTATATATCTTCACCATCAGCTTTCATAGCGGCTTCGTATGCCTCGTTCACCCCTTCAATAGCACCTATTGCTATGTTATCTTTACTATAAAATTTCTGCTGCCCCTTCTGCTTCCCAGTTTTTATCGTTGTCTGCGGAGCAACTCCTTCACCTTTCGGCCCGGGCATTTTTTTCCTAACCGCCCCCGGTTTAGCTGTTCCAAGCCTGTAGTACTGAACACCCGGAATCTTTCCACCACGGTTATATCCACGCGCATTCATGTCCGCTAGAGTTTCAGCACCAATTGATCTAACGCTGTCTTTTCTTATAACAAACTCGCCGGGTGTCAGAAGTGCTGGGACTGTATCTCGATTTCCAGAGCCGGGAACCATACCGCCGCTATTGAATCTGCCCATGCCGCCCTTCATACCTGCGCCAAGGCCGCCAGCAAAGCCTTTCATCATAGTAAAGGCCTTCATTGTTCCCATCATCATAAGCAATGGAATAACTTCTTTAAGAGCGTCGAGTATTTTGATAAACGCGCTAGCAAGACTCATCGCGCTCTTAACCATAGACTGGAAGCCCTTAGAGCTTACGATGCCTCTCATCATGGCCGAGAATTCTTCTTTTACTTTGGTTATCTGAACCGCAAGCGCTTGTTGAGCCGTTGCTGCGTCATCTGCTAAAGAGTTACCACCTTCCATCGCAGCGTTCAATGCTGCCTGTGAAACACCAAACTCCTGCAGCAATGGAATAACCTTACCAATCTGGCGGAATCCACCAAGCTGTTCAGCTATTTGTACGAAGGTGAGGTCTCCCTGCTCCAAACCGGCAAGAGCCTCACTAAGCTTTTGTATGGCAACATAGGGGCCAACAAATTTCCCATTAAGATCTACAAGCTCTACGCCAAACTGCTTTAAGTATTCAATTGTTTTGGGTCTTTGAATACGAGTAAAGATGGTACGCAGACCTGTAGCGATGGATTCTGCCGACTCACGAGTTGTCGCTCTTACAGAAGTAAACAGAGCGATGAGTTCATTTAGATCACCACCGGCGGCTTTGAACACACCACCAGTACGCCGTATAACAGCGATTAAGTCACCGGCCTCAACAGCGAACTGTCCGGCTACGGCATTTATAGCACCAAGTTGTTGCTCAAGAGCAGCAGCTCCTTGGCCAAACTGATTAAAGATAGCAACAGCGCCTTCTGCCGTTTGCGTAATATCATCAAACGTTGCAGCCAACGTCGATCTCGCCAAGCTGCCCAAAGCTTGTTCAGTCTCTCTTGCAGACATACCCGCTTGAGACAGAATTCTAGAAACTTCGACAAGTTTACCAGAGCTAACACCTAAACTTGTAGCAAGCTCAGTGATAGTATTGGTAAGGCCTTTGAGGTCACCCATGGTCTTGCCAGTAACCTGAGAGATCTTTATCATTTCTCTCTCAAAGGTAATGGCTTCGCCAACGGCTTCAGACAAACCGGAAGTGAACGCACCAATAATTCTAGTAGCAACAGAAAACGCAGCGAACCTCTTGAAAGACTGAGCCATAGTCTTACCAAGTTGGTACGCTGTACTCTGAGTAGCCTTCATTTGGTTACCCAGATTTTTCATGTGCTTAGTAGCGGCTGGTGCTCCTGTAACCTGTACATTCGCAGTAACGTTGCTAAGCTGAGCTTGCATCTGCCTAACAACGCTTGCCACATTTGTTGGTGCTGCTAATTGTAGTTGTGCAGTCAGTACGAATCTAGACATATTTACCTCTAGTTGGCGCTGAGACTACACTATCCATTATTCTTCCGTTTTGTCTTCTATAGCTTCTTCTGTTGCTTTAGTTTCTGGTGCCTCTTCTTCTATAACAATGGGCTTACCATTGTCGTCAAGAAAAGTAACTGTAAATTCATAAGTACCGTCCTTAGTTACTTTGTTACCTTCCTTATCTACATAATCCCCTGAGTCGTCAATATAACGACCATCTTCATCTATCTTTTCCCCGCCTACATCGACAAGATTTCCCTGTTTGTCTATTAGGCTGAGCTTTTCATCTACAAGTTTAAACTTCTTTAGGAACTGGTTTTCAGGCAGTTTTTCCTCAAAACCTTGGTCTAAAGAATACATCATTTCCGCTAAGGCAGAAGCTGCAGCAAAAGCAACCTCATCCTCTGCATTATCTTTATAATCATCTAAGGAATTATACACTCTTTTTCCGTCAGGGTGATATGTACACTTTGACACCATAAAATCGAATCTAGCATTGTCTGAGAGGGATTCTGCAGTGTTTGCTTCAAGGCCAATTCTTTCAGCTATGAGGTTTCTAAGCTCAATTCTAGACTTTCTCATCTCAATGGCTAGCTCTCTTCCCTTACTAAGCTTCATCTTCGCGCCTTTAACGCTAGTACCTAAGTAAAGTTCTTTTTCGAGCTTTTTAATCTTAGCTGTTATTTTGTCTTCTTCCTTTTCTTTAGTCTCGTCCCAAATGTTTCTCTGCTTCATAAAAGCTTTGAGCTCTTTCTTGGTCATAACTCCGTCTTTGATGCATTGAGTCCAAGCCATAGCTCCAACCCGTTGTGCTTCTGTAAGGACGCTATTATTAGGACGTTTAATAACAACTGAAATTTTCTTTTCTTGTTCGGTTCCCTCATTGAGAACGACTTCTACAGTTTTTTCTTTAGATGGCATATTTATTCCTCCTCTTTCTTGGTTACAAACGGTATGCTCATACTGTATTTTAACCATTTAATATCATACTGAGATAACTCAGCGTCCACGTTCCTAGCCTGATTATTGCCTTTATCCAATATCTCAGACCTAATCTTCTGATAAATTTCTTTCATATATAACTGCTCTTCGGAAGCAGGTTCACCGTCTTCGTGATTCCATAGAAACCCAAAGTTTTCCTCGATGCAGCTAAGCGCGCCGATCATTGTGGTTTCTATTTTTTTCTTTATAATCTTAGATAGCCTATCTTTTGAGTCTGTCCTATATTTATCTTCTCGTTGTTTTTTATAGTCTGACCTTTTACGAATCAGATCTGCGTAGTTGTCATCCATTATCCACCTCTAAATTTCCCTTTAAACATTTGATTACTTTGAGTAACCATTTTTAGTTTCTCATCCTGAAAACCTCCAGCCTGTAAAGCGTCTTCCGCTCCACTGTCGTGCCTTCTTTTGAGCTTCATATCCCTTTGCTTTTTAATGAATTGAGCTCCGGGAGTGTTCATATTTTCAATGTTTTCTCTGTGTCTATCGTTTTGAGACACGACAAATATTTCATCAGAGTTCTTAATATTCTCGTTAGTGGATGCTTCAAAGTCGGATTGCGCCTTATCTCTCTTGCGATCCTCGCCTTGTTTTATAAACCATCCGTCTAACAAGTCATCGTCCTCAATAACGAAGTCTTCTGGGCAGTCCATAGACTGCTGTATGTTGTCATATATTTGCGCCCAAATAAGCAAAGCCTTTTGAGCCTGCGTTGCTTGGCCATTGTTCTGAAACAGTTTATATTGATTAGTGTCTTTTAGAGACCACAGGCTTTTCCAAGGTTCATGCCTCACAAAATCCCTTATTTCAGTCTCTGAGTGCATTGCTGTTCTCCAGAGATTTAAGACGCTTCTCTGGTCAACTTCTGCAAAATCATATAAGCTACCATCAATATTATAAGTGCATTGTTCAACTTTCCATAAATCCCTAGCGGTTTCTCCCACGCCTTCGCAAGTATTATGCCGGTACTCTAATTTTCTGGCATACATCTTCTCAAGCGCTTCTGTAGCGGCTCGTATATAAAGCCGTATTCTTTCCCTAGTGCTGTCTATATTCCTGTTAAGGTAAATTTCTTTCCTGAGTTTTTCTAGATCCTTTTCAATGCCCTTAATCTGTTTGTCGTCTTCGATAGTCCAGATTCCATGCTCATACATCCAGTTAAGCATGTCATCTTCTGTCATTACATCCTCCAAGTATGCTTCATTGTAGGCATCCATATAGATATTCAATGATAGCACGTCTTGTTCTATTGTAGTTGGTTGGATATATAGTTTTTGACCCCTCGTATCTATATATGTCTTCCCGCTACGTATCCTAGCTATAAAAAACTCCCGCATATGCTGTTTCATTACGAGACCTCATAGCGGGAGCTGTGTACTTTCATATTTATTCCTTCCAACTATCGTATATAGAAGCAGCCCTGTAAGCTTCCATATTATGCATCACCAGTATTACTCTGGTGGCATACCCATCATACCTGATTGACCGGGAGCATAGTCCAACGAAGCTGGATCTTTACGGTGCATTACGGTCAAGTCGTTAAAGTTGGTATAACTGTAGGTGATAGAAACGTTACCACCAGTTGCGTCACCACCACCATAGCTTACAGAAGAAAGTCTATTCTTCTTACCAAGGTCAAATGTGGTTCTGTCTCGCAAGGAAATAACAATTCTACTTTCCTGAGTGTTGTTACCAGACGCTGCTTCATCAGAAAACAGTGCTGGATCGCCAACTTCGTAGGCACCAACAAAGTCACCGGAGATAGCGATTGCTTCGATCTCGCAACTAACTTCAATTGGGAATGATGTGGCACGATAGTATGGAGCTTTTCTACCAAGTTCCAAGATGTCTTCACGAGAGAAGTCAGTACTGATACTAACATTCTGAAGGTGAACTCTAGGAATTTCGTTAGCAAAGTCATATCCGTTACCACTTTCGATAATTGTGTCGTCACTAGTGTCATGGGTTGTGTTCCAAGCGACTGCCTTAATTCCATAAATGTCTTTAGGAAGAACGCATCTTGTCAGAATAACATCTTCTCTTCTTTGGATACCACCACTAAAGCCACTCATAGCTTGAGGAACATCAGCACCATCAATATTCTGATGACCGCCAAGAACCTCAGTTTGGTTACTTTCGAGTTTCATGCTAGACTGGTTTGTCTGCCACTCTTTATGGTTTCCAACGAGAGTAATCGACTCAGTTGCATTTCCATCAACTGGAATCGTATAGCTAACGTTACCAAGATATGCTCCAGAACACTTAACTTCAACCTGTGGCTTGTCTTGGCTACCATCAGTAACAGCATCAAATGCGTCACTATAGATACCTAAATACAGGTCGCAGCGTTCTTTAGATCTACCAACCAGACCGGCAGATGATGCCGATGGAGAAGACAAGTGGTAAAGTAGTGGATATCCATCCAGCACTTTCTCCATTGTAACTTCTACATCTGGAAGACCTTCGATGTTTTCATAAATTTGGATTTGACCAAGCTCGAAAGCCTGTTCCAAATTAAAGTTAGTTGTAATTCCTACGCTCTGCACACCATGAGCAATCGTAGGTGCGGTTGAATCACCTTGCGGATTAATTCCAACAAGCTGGCAAGCATAGAAAATTCTATTATTTGCTGTGTCATAAGGGGATGCCATTTAATCTCTCCTCTAGAAAGTTGTTATTCTATCTTATTATACACAAATATTAAATACTTGTGCGAATCACTTCTGTTGTTAACTTGACTATGCCACCGTACAAATTAGTATTAATCATATCAATACCTTGAACAGAGGCGTTTTGCAGCCTAACGTGGCCGCCAAAATGTTTCCGGACTAGATCTGGAAACTGCAAAGCCCCAGAACCCGGCGTTCCTCTATAATCTAACGGAAATTCCCCGCTAGAGGCTATAGAGTTGCTGTCATATTTATGCAAAGTCTTATCATTTTGCATTGAAACCAAATCTAGTAAATTATTTCTGGTTATACTATCCTCTGCTATGCAGTGAAACAATACGTCTGTATAGACTTTTTGTCCACCTCCTAGCTGATATCCTTGAAACACTCTCCTTGGAACAATTTCTACAGCTATTAAGGGAAGTTGTAGTCGCTGTTCTGGTAGTTCATCCCAAGCACCTTTTCCAGTCTGCAGGAATTCAGAGTTTATGTCATATGACCTATACTGAATATCCCTTAGCCATGGTACGGCACTGGCATAGTCTACATTTATCCACTTGTGGCTATGAGCTACTTGCACAACACTGCCAGTTGGTAATGCTGTATCAAAAATAACCTTGCCATTATAGTAGTCTATGTGGTGGGCATATGTACCAGTTGTTGTGGTACCATGAAACCCTCCGTTAACAAAGACTCCTGAAATTCCCGGAGCAGTATTATTACTGCCCACATAAGGAGATGGGCTGTGGCTTACCCCGCTCTGCCAAACCCAATTACCTCTGAATCCTTCCCAAACTTGCCCAGATGTATATCTCTCATCTGAAGAAAGTCTCATCCTGCTCATATCTTGACCATTTGGAGCGGTCTCTCCAACATCTATATTGAAGTAGTTACCCTTTTGTAAAAGAGTCCAATCTAACCACTCTACTAAGTTGTCTTGTATTTCATTGTTTAAGTTCGCGCTAAAAACGCTACTTATACCTTTTAGAGTAAAAGGATCATACAGTCCACTATTCCTAATCATCTTTCGACCCTTTTTCTAAAACTTTAGAGCTCTGCTGAATATATCTGCTATTTCCTTTTCCCTACCGCTAAATGCTCTAGTTATAAAGTTGTTACCCTCTTCTCCGGCAAATTGGGGAGGAACCCTCCAAGCTCCACCCGATGTCATCGTTCCGCCGCCAGATCTACCGCCTTTGCCCGGCGTATACTGGTATCCAACAACTATTGTTTTGTTTCCAGAAAGTAGTAAATGCCTCAGCCAATGTCCCTCGGGATAAGCTGTATTAATACCTTCTTGTAAATTAAGTAAATTTTTGAAGCTAGACGGTTGGAAGTTTAGCCACAAGCCGCCGTTCTTCATATATTTGTTATAGTATTTAATTTCAACCGTAGTGGCCTTAGCCACAGAAAGCCCAATCGCATATACTGCCTTACCTCCATCAGCCGCAGATAACCCAAACTGCGCAGATAAACTTCCCGGCCCGTCTTGGGCCATCGCCTGCATTTCAGGCTGAGACTGAATCCAGCTGTATAGCTTTCCAGTTGTCTCCCTAACTATCGTCTTTTTAGCAACTCTTAAACGCTTGTTTACATCTTCTGAAATAGCGGCTTTTATTTTATCGTCAATCGCGGGAATTGTATCTAAAAGCTTTAAGCTTATCTTCATACTAAACCCTTTCCCAAAAACATGCAAAGTATCTATCTTGCTTCAGACCCATAGGGTAGTGCTCTCCAGATCTTTGGAACCTTATTTCTCCGTAGTCCTTTATGTCTTTGTGAATAATTAACTCTTTAGCTCTAAGTATTTTAGGGAGATCTGTCATGTACGCAATCGTTTGAACAGCGCCTTCAGGGATTACAATATCCCCTCCAACCTTTATCCAACTGCGACTATCCCAATATACCTTGAGCTTTATGTCCTCCGTCTTTTCGACCTCTTTGTAAACTTTGTTGGATCTAACATATCCGGGATTACCACCGCCTCTTCTATGTGCGCTGATAGATCTCACCTCTGGAAAGTTATCATCAAAGCTCCCGTCGTCTGTGATTTCCTCAACAGTCTCTATATATACCAGTTGACAAGTAACGCCAAAGATATTAAAGGTTGAGTCTATCACTTCAAAGTACTTATCAAAGACACTTTGTGGGACATTAATAGCCATTGTTTAATTACTCCTAAGCGCTATCGCCAGAATAGTATCTAGGATCATCGAATCTGTTGGTATATTTTGTTTCCAAGGCTGCTGCATTGTACGCTGTGTTAACACCGTCTACTGCACCCTTAGCAACTACTGGTGTAACACCAGATCCAACACCGAGATCGCTAACGTCACCTATCCTCAAGACATACTTAGAGCCGACATGCTGAGCAGCGCTGCTGCCCTTTGGGGCTCCAACGAGACATGTGCCGTTTCTCTCTTGAGTATCGCTTGAATGAGCGTTTGTTGCTACATCTGCCATTTTTACTCTCCGGTTAAAAAATTATTATAAACTGTTTATTCCGTTTTCTTCTCTCCATTGGCTCACGTTTATATCTTTAAGCCAAGGAAACTTACTTTCCATCTCTCTTCTTGCGGCTATAACAACCGCATGTTTTCTTGCTATGCAATTAATATCCCAATCATGTGTTTCTATCACACGTTTCATTTGGTCTCTTTTAACAAGTCTTAGCAGCCAGTCTCCGTCCCATATGGCTGCATAAGCTAAAGTTATTGCGTATTGTTCTTCAGGAGTCATATTATACCTTTCTTATGCTTTCTCTTCGCCCCACGTATCAGAAGGAACAGTAACCTTGTTTAAGTTTTCTCCAGTAGTGCTGTGCCACCTAACACCATCAGAGTACATTAATGCTACCGACTCATCATCCTTCCTCAACATAATTATGACTCCCATGTTTGCGCTTGCGCTTGGTAGCAGAGGCATTAGTTGGTCATTGTCCAGCCCATTTCCTCTAAGAATTGGAACTCTTAAAAACCCATTACTGTTAATAACTGTGTTATTCGGATCTTCTGTAATATCGTGACTTGTTGCTTTATTGCTATCATCTTGAACTTTTGATAACACGCTGTTACTGTAATTCACTACAGTGCTTGCGATTGTTGTTCTAAACAAAGGATTTGATTGACCAGCTGTTCCAGCGATATGGAACGCAGTTGTGGTAGCATTGTTTGGAATCACATGAAGCGAAGCGCTTGGGTCTCTAGTTATAGCACCAACTGAAACTCTTCTTACAGTACTGGTAGCGTCACCACCAATTACATTTGAGTAGTTGAACCTATCATTATATCCAGCTCTGAGAACACCAGAAGATGTTGTACCGTTAATAATATCCTCAAGGGGGTCAAAGTTTCCAACACTAACATTGCGCGACCCATGACCATACATTCCAGCGCCAACGCCAAGGAACAAGTTGAAATTCTCAGTTGTTCTGTGAGAGGTAGAGGTGTTTTGCTGACCTCGCATTCTTCCTGCCCAATACCCAATTGCCGTCGTTCCATTTTGCGGATTGGTTGTACTTGGAGAATTGGTAAAACCAGCCCTGTTGCCTATGAAAACACTATCAGCCATTCCAGAGGCTTTCCACGCAGCGCCTTCACCTATTGCAATCACTGAATCTGCCGCATATGCTTCATAGCCAGCGTTACGACCAATCGCTAACAATCCAGAAGAACTCACACTTCCGTATCCAGCATTTTCACCAATTAGTACGTTTCCAGATGTCATGTACGACAACTTGCCAGCGTTAATACCAACAGCGATTGTTTCAAACACGCCGCTAGAGTTATGACCTGCGTAACTACCAATAATTACTGAATCGCGACCTCCACTAGCCCAAGAGTAAGCGTTGTCACCAACCACAAACATGTCTTGACTAGTCCGTGATCCTTCACCGGCCTTATATCCAAAGTATTGTGAGTCTTCTATCGCACTTGTTCTTGCGCCAGCCTCTCTACCCATAAAGACTATCTGACTAGCGTTGGTAGCTTGGAAAGCGGCGGCGTTACCCATGATATCGCCATTATTAATTCCTGAAGTCTCATATCCAGCATTGGGGCCTATCATGTTTACATTGTTATTTCCGCTGGATGAGAAGCCTGCACCAACACCAAGTAGCGCTGATGAGTCTAATCCGCTAGACGCAAAGCCTGCGGAGTTTCCAAGGAATATAGCATTATCATGGTCAAGACCTCCACTGGCGGCTTGAGCACCTAGTGCTACACTATACTGCATATTTATCGAGTTAGCACCAGTGAATGGGCCAACAAATATATTGCCACCGTTTAATCCACTAAGCGATCCAACTCCAGCAGTTGTGCCAAGTCTAATCTCATGCCCCTTAGTAGCAGCTCCTTCAGGGTCTCCAGATACAACCACTAACCATTGAGGATCAATATAGTGATACTGCCCAACGTTTGTAGTGTAGATTCGTATACCAGAGCTAACCGCCTGTGATCCAGTCTGCACGCCGGAGACCATTGTGATGTCTCTTCTCATGACACCAGAGGTAGAGTTTATGTCAACTCTCATATATCCAGAGGCCGTTGAGTACACTCCTGAGACAGAAAGTATTTCAGTGTTTAGATAGCCAGAGCCTGTGTTAAATACTCCAGATACAGAAAGTATGTCAGTATTCAAATAGCCAGAGCCTGTATTAAATACTCCTGACACAGAAAGAATATCCGTATTCAGGTATCCAGAAGCCGTCTGAATATCTGAATTGAGGTATCCAGAAGCGGTCAGTAACATACCGCCCACACCAGACACTTCATATACAGCGCCAGAGGTAGCATTTATGTTGGTTACATTGGTCTGAATATCTGTGTTCAAATATCCCGAAGCTGTAAGTAGCATACCGCCTACTCCAGATACTTCGTATACAGCACCTGACGTGGCATTTATATTCGCTACATTGGTTTGAATATCTGAGTTTAGATAACCAGAAGCATCGTAAATAACTCCAGATAGAGTAGGTATCTGACCATTCGAGGCAAATGTACTAGAGTCAAGTCCAGAACCTGTTACCAAAAGAATGTCTCTATTCAAAATACCCGACACAACATTACCAGAAGCAATGTTAAAGCCTTCAGTAGCAGAACTTTGGCTGTCAACATAAGCCTTTATAGACTGCTGCGTTGCCAGCTTAGTAGCGCTATTGCTAGCCATATTATCTTCGTCTAACAGGTAGTTAGGATGTATGTTAAAGAATAGACCCTGACCTGTACCGCTAGTTTGAATACTTCCGCTAGCACCATTCAAGAATGAGAATGTCAAATCGCCTGTAGTGTCTGCGGCGCTTCCTGCGTCGGCAGTAAGTGTTGCTCCGGTTACGTCACCGCCTCCAGCAGACGATACGGAAGTATCAACATAGGCTTTGATTGACTGTTGAGTAGCCAAGTGCGTGGCTGAGTTTGAGGCCATGTTATCTTCGTCTTTAATAGCCGTTCCGGTTATTTGAGTGTTGAAGATGGGGCTAGTCAGCGTTTTGTTTGTTAATGTTTGAGAGCCAGCAAGAGTGACCGTAGTTGAGGTAGGAGCTTTCTCTGCTATCATACCAGACAAGGTTGGAATTTGTCCGTTTGCATCAAAGCCAGTAGAGCTATCACCAGACCCAGTTATCAGGAGAATATCCCTATTCATAACACCTGAAGTGGCATTTATGTTTGCTGCATTTGACAGGATGTCTGTATTTAGATATCCAGAGGCAGTTGAGTATACTCCTGAGACTGACAATATGTCTGTATTCAAGTATCCAGAGCCAGTATTAAACACTCCGGAAACTGATAGTATGTCAGTATAAAGATATCCAGATGCATCCAGTAGGTTCTTGTTACCGGAGGCGTCATAATCAGGATGGACGTTAAAGAATATTGCTCCACCCGTTCCGCTAGTTTGTACACTTCCACTAGCTCCAGTCAGGAATGACAAGTCTAGGTTGCCCGTATCGTCTGAAGCACTTCCAGTATCTGCAGAGAAAGTTGCTCCAGTTATATCTGCAGCTCCGCCACCTCCACCTGCGTGACCAGAGGCCCAATAAGCCCATCCAGAGACGAGTTCCAGACCTGTATTGAGTGCTGGTATTTCGCCGGAAGCCCAGTAAGCTATACCAGAAACATGGGTAGCTATTCCAGAAACAGACAGGATATCTGTGTTTAAGTAGCCAGATGCAGTATTTAGATTGCCTGATACTGATAGTATATCCGTGTTCAAGTAGCCGGAAGTTGCTGTAAGCATACCAGACAAAGTAGGTATCTGACCAAAGCCTTTGAACGAAGTGTCACCAGCTCCAGAGCCAGTAATAATAGTCACTATGTTTGTGCTTTGACTACTATCTTGAAAGCTTCCGTCTGCATTTAGTACAATTGGCTCTTCTGAAGCAACTTTTCCACCGTTCCAGTACAAGAGACCAGATACAGAATAAAGCCCGCTGGCAGTATCTGCTGGGGATGACGTGGAGTTAATGCCAGAAAGATAGACAACTTGAAAGCCTCCGCTTGGAGCTTGTATGTTATAGCGTGGGCGAGAAGTAGCATCTGGCCCGATAGAAATTCTAGAATCTCCTGAATAACCTTTTATAAAGTCTTGTATGTTTACTTCGCCGTCATTAAAGAAGTATCCAGAAGCATTTATAGACTCTTCAGTAACCCAAGAGTCTGTGTAAATTGAATTGCCATTATTATAGTTGTGTCTCCAAGTCCACTTCTTATCGCCTTCATCAGTTTTGATGACAACACCGCCGTCGTCTACATCTGCACCACTCTTATTATATAAAGAATTACCACTCATAGAACCCAGTTCTACTTGATGGTCATAGACTGTAACATTGGTACTATCTATATAAGTTACGCTACCACGAACATTAAGATTGCCACCCACGCTGACATCGCTGCTTATATCAACACTTCCGGTAATATTAAGGTGCGAGCCGTTTTCATTCCACACTAATTTATCAGTATAAACAATAACCCCAGACTCATCCCAATATGGAATACCGCTAGAGTATATCTCGCCAGAGTGTCTAACGTAAAAATCTTTTAGATCAGGAATGTCGTATTTGCTTAAAGCTCTGAAGCTTGGATACCCGTCTTCGCAAGCTCCGTTGCCATAGGTACAACCGCTAGCAGGGCCAGCTAATACAGCACCAGCGTTCTGCTTCTTAAACTTAAGAATTTGTTCAACATCTCCGTCAAACTCAAATGCGTCATCTGTTGCAGTTGTAGAGTCTGTGACATTTGGCATGAAGTGCCAATGCTGCTGACCACTTGGGAACAAGATACCAGACTGGTCTACAACAATACCAGAACTTCTGATAAACCCTTGGCCAATATTTGGAGCGCCTGCTACGTCGATGGCAAACTCAGGGGTTGATTGGGATACGCCAAGTCTTGAATTAGTGGAGTCCCAAATAAGACTTGGGCTATAATTGAGTATCTGATCTGTTTCCCAAAATGCTATACCGCTAGAAACGGGATCTTTATAGGCGCTGTCTAAGCCATGAGCTGTAAATACAGAGAAGTCTCCGGGATAAGTAACGTATATCTCTTTGACGCCGATTGGGAAGTTAACACATCCTAAATTAGGATTGTTACTGTCAGTTACTGTATTTCCCTTTGTTCGTATAGGGAATCTTCTAAGCTGGTTTTGTAAGTATGCATCATCAGTGGCTGAGTAGTAATACCCAGATCCAACTTCATAATTAGTGCCATCTGTAATTGCATAAAAGACTAAGTCGTTATGGACATAGTAGTCACTAAAGGGACTAAAACCCGGAGCGGCTCCAGCAAGCTCCATGTTGCCAGAACCATTGCTCTCGCTTGTCTCTTTTACACGGTCTGATAGTTTTATATACTCAGCCATTTATATAGATCCCTATGTATTTTGGAGTTATAGTTTAAAAGTCCACGGCTACCGTTACGTCTGGTTCAAACCCTCTGGTTTCATCAGGGCTCATACCAAATACCACGATGTCGTTAATTTCTCCATCAACATATGTATCGGCTTTGTTTAAAACGCCTATCGTCAAAGTCCTGAGACTATTTTTGTCGTCTCCCTGTCTTAATACTACACCAACTGTGTTAATATCGAAGTCTTCCAGACTACCACTGGCAGTTCTAGAGTTACTAGTGGCGCACACAACATAGTTATTGTCTTTGAATATGCCAGATTGGAATGTGACTTGGTATTTACCTACACCCTTCCAGTTGAGTTGCTTGATGTTGTATGCAGATCTTACATTTGGGGCGTAAGTGCCGTTGCCACTTCCCTCAAAGTTAATCCAAGCTTTTGCAACTCCCTTGGCACTACTCATTCTAGATGCATCATTTTTAAATATGAATGTTCCAGAAGTCCCTACATTAATGTCGTCACCATAGTGTTTCCAGTCAAAACCTAAACCTCTCTCAGGTGTTCCGGAGGCTCCTATCCAGTTATAATCTCCATCACTTGGATTTGTAACGGGATGGCCTAGAGCAACACCTGACTGCATGGGTCTTGCTCCATTTCTAGGCAGATACTGTAGGTGGTCATCATCTGTAAGACCAGCTATGGAACCATGGTCGATATTTGACTCACCCGGAAACGGGTTGTACTGATACCCTGTAGTTGGCCCGCTGGCAGAGTTAGGAAAGTAAATTCCAGACTCAGCTATGAACTGACCATAGCTTCCATCTTTAATCTTAGCTCTAACATTAGAGCCAGTAAATGGAAACTCAGTATCATGATTACCGCTGCCGACTATATTATTGATAGAGTCAACAGTGTCCACCATGTTATTTCTAACGTCTGCCGCAGAGACAGCACCAGAATTGTTATCTGGAATAGCACCTGAAATGCTAGCTATCAAATCAGCCTTCTTTTGTAAAGCCATTTAAATCTCCCTTAATATAGATATCCGCCGCCACTTCTGTGGTCGCCTCTATGGTTTCTTATTACATAGTCACTACCCGGACTGTATGGGCCAAGTATTCCTTGACCACCAATGCTGTTTCCGGCTTTATAATCTAAAACAGCCTTGTCGTATTTCTGACATAAATCAGCATACAAGACTGTAAGTGTTGAGGCAACGCCTCTTAGATCTATTGCGGAAGGGCCATCTTTGATGGATATGGAATTTGCAGCCTCACTTCTTATCTGACTACCAATCATAACACACGAAGCTTTTAAACACACTAGATTAATAAAAGCATTGTCCTTTGTGTCGTCAGTCGGATCTGGAGTAAGTTTACATTGTTCTACGTTTATTGTATATGTATTATCAAAATCAACCTCTAAGGTGACTAGTTGTGCAGCAACTAAGAGGGTTGTTTCTATTCTGTGGTCGCTAAACTTATAAGCACTAGAATCAATATCATCAATTAAGTACCTAAGCATTGTAGACATTTGACCTTGCCAAGACATAGTTTACCCCTTATAGGTTACAGTGGACTTTGAAAGTATGTATATTTGTATAATATGTCCCTGCTGATAAAGTCACCTTACCTTGAAGTTTGTAACTTCCAGCTTCGTCCAAGTCTCCTGCTATTGTGTCGTAGTACATTACGCCAGAGACAACACTTCCGTCTGTCAAGGTTGCGCCAGTGCGAGTAATTATCTCGTCATCTGGCTTCCTAAAATTAATTTGTAACAACGACGCCGAGGAAAGATCCACCACTACGCCGCTATCTTTTACAGTACATAGGAATCTAGTACCAATGTCGTTTACATGTATTTCGCTAGCCATTATCGTTCCAATGTAATATTGACTTGTCTAGTTACTTCTGCGTCTATTTCTATAATTGTTATCTTATCGTCAGACATCAATCTAACTCCAAATCTACGCTTTTCTGTAAGTCTATTTCTACGTCTTTAACAAAGCTAGTGGTTATTGTAGCTGCGTACTCAGGTTGAGTAAATATATCAACATCAAAGTAAAATATCTCGCCATTTGACGTTTCTGTAAACAGTCCGACAGAGGTACTGAATGATGATGCGGAAAACGTAGTAAAACCAAACATTGTTTATGTGGGGTTAGGGTCAGTAATTGTAACGGTTGCGTTTACTGCTGCGGCGGCTGCTTTTCTAGCTTCCTCCATTTCAAAAGCAGTAACATGCTGACTCAAAAACTCTCTAACCTTCCTATGCACAAACATCCCCTGACTTTCGGGATTTGCGATGTTTTCAGGAAGCGGATTGCCTTCTGCGTCAGTGGGGATAACTTCGCCACCTTCTTCATCGTATGTGATATTATAGTCAGGATTTGGTATCTCTGAGACATATCCGTAATTGCCGCAAACCGCACTAAATACGCGGGTTACGTCTTCATCAGCTATTTCAAGCTCAAAAATTGCCATTTTGTCTCTCCTATGGTGGAAAATTAATCTTCTCTACAATAAATATACACTTTTTTCTTTTACGCGGTACTCTTATATTTTTTTAGTCTACAAATAAGTAGAAAGCCGCCGCAGTTGTTGTATCATCATCACCGCCGCCTGACTCTGTATATGTAATTACGACCTTTGGAGCTAGGGAGCTGCTAGTATCACGGTCTTTCCAGTCAATTGTCCAGTTGCTACTGCCGTTATGGGCTGAGGGTGTTAATTTCAAATTTATATTACTTCCGCTACTCCAGCCACTTCTGTTGACCAGCTCTTGCAAAATAGTCTTAATTTCAAGTCCTGCAGATGGGTCTGCATGGGTTGGATACCAAGCGTTATTCCAAGTCTCGTTTGGGCCCATTCCTCCGTAGGAAGCATCAATAAAACTGCTAACAGTAGCAGATGCAGTTGTAAGTGTCCAACCATTTACAGTAGAATAATTTCCGGGTTTAGAAGCGTCGTCAACATCCTCAGCTTTGACAGTCATGCCTTCGCCGGGGTCACTGCCCCCATCAAATCCAGCATTGGCGTGATGGTAAACAAAGAGTTTCGCGCTATCAATTGTTGCGCCTTGTGCAATAGTTAAATTCTTAAGATGAATCCAGCCAAAATAAGACTTGTTATGCTGGCCATCGCTATTATCTCTTCCTATTCTGACTTTAGCATTGTGGGAGAATGTTGTGGTATCTCCCATGTAACCAGTTTGGTCATCTCCAAAAAGAATATAACCATCTTCATCGTTTGCTGCAACTTGTACTGTAAGTGATGCCATTATGACGGTGCCTTTACATCTTGTCCTATGATAAATCCATCTAGGGCCGCTGATCCCGCAAGCCCTCTGATTATGAAACCGTATACATCTGCTGAGCCGTTTCCAGTTGTCAGTGTTGGAGCTGTTCCTCCGGGCCAGTGTACTGTAACTCTACTACCGCTGTTAACTTGTACATCATCAAAACCGGCACTAGCACTCAGAACTGCATCCCCTCCGCCAGATCCCGGTTGAATAAATCTAACAATAAACCTTTGCCCCACAGCCGCGTTTGTAATATCTATCGCAGTGGTAGTCGTATTGTCTGTTAGGGTTATTTCAAAATAATTGCCCTCGCTTAAATCTATAGCTATTGTGTCATCATCTGTTTGTGCATTTATACCAGCTCCCGGAATTATTGCTCCAGTGACTTTTAACTCTCCTGCTAGATCAACATCACCGTCAATATCTACAGCATCTAGGTTTGTTGTTCCATCAATATCGACATTTCCAGAAATATCCAGAGTAGCAGCGGTTAATTCACCAGTAAGGGTTACATTTCTAAACGACGACACATCTTTATTTGCGTCAACTGTTACCGTCTTGCTAGCCACGACGGTTCCAACCGCAGCACCTGTGTCATTATAGTTTAACTCAGCGGCTGTTGAGCTAACATTTGTACCGCCGATATCAAGGGTGGTAACGCTTATTTCCCCAGCCACCGTTACTAGGCCATCGGCAAGGGTGATAAGGTCTGTATCGTCTGTGTGGCCAATCGTGGTGCCGTTGATGATGACATTGTCCACTGTAAGCGTTGTAAGTGTTCCTAGCGATGTAATATTTGTTTGTGCGGCGGTTGTCAAAGTACCACCAAGACTTGTTGCAGTTAACAGCCCCGTGTCTGAATTAAATGTAAGATTACTTCCTGACTTAGGGCCTAAGTCTCCTGTAGCGGCAGTTACAAACAAGGGGAAGCACGTTGTGTCGCTAGACTCATCTGCTACAGTTACGGTTGTGGCTATGGCAGCGGTTCCTGAAGTGTCTTGGTTAAGTGTGCCAACAACAAAGTCTAGCGTGTTGTCTGAATCATCATATGTAACTCCAATACCTGTTTCGGTGTTACTACCAACCATAGCGCCAACGGTATCAGCAATAAACTCGTCAAGGGCTGTTCCGTTTACTGTAATTGCGTCAGCTTCAAGGGTGCCATCAATATCGGCATTTCCAGAGATGTCAAGAGTTGTGGCGTCTAGCTCACCGGCTACTGTCACAACGCCGTCTGCAAGGGTAATTAAGTCTGTATCGTCTGTGTGTCCAATAGTTGTGCCGTCAATGAGAACATTGTCTATGTCTAAAGATCCACCAGTTATAAGGCCGGTAGTTGTGATCGTACTCGAACCAGTATCAATGTTGCCAAACCCAGAAGTAATAGATCCGCCATTAAGAGCGCCAACAGACGTAATGTTTGTTTGTGCGGCGGTTTGTAGAGTTCCTGCTAATTGTGTCGCTGTCAATTTTCCTGTGCTAGGATTGTATGTAAGGTTGCCATCCATTTCCAGCCCTACATTGCCCGTAGAGCTTGTGGCACCCTCAACAAATGTAATCAGATTATCTTCATTCGTGCTTTCATTATCTGTGACTAACACATGAGCAGCGTTAGTAGCATTAGTAACTGTTACACCTGCTATAACTGTATTAAGAGCAGTCCCATCTACAGTAATTGCGTCTGCCTCTAGAGTTCCATCAATATCCGCATCGCCTGATATATCAATTGAGGCTGCGTCTAGTTCACCACTAATTGTGATATTGCGACCACCTGTAATATCTTTGTTTGAATCTGTTATGATGGCTTTACTTGCAATGACCGTACCGTTTGTAATACCATCTATAAGATTGATGTCTGCAGCACTTGCTGTAACGAGAACTCCACCAAGTTTTAGCCCGTTTGAACCATCGTGTGAAGCGATGTCAAAGTCATAGGCGCCATCGGCAAAGGTGGTGTTTCCTGTAATAGTTATTGTAGAGCCATCGGCAGAAATGCTATCAAGTGCTATATCTCCAACATTGGTAATATCAGCATCATTGAAAGAAGTAGCACCAAGGGTATTAGAAGCGGCTGTTGAAGTAAGGCCAGCCGCAATTGTTACTCCGCCACCATCTGCTATTGTAATTGCATTATCACCGTCTGTAAATTCAATCAAAGGTGTTTGTATAGATGTTGAGCCTTTGACCAAAGGAGCCGTAAAAGAAGTAACCGCACTACATGCATCGGCTAATTCAGCGGAATCTATACTATCATCTGCTATTGTCAATGCTCCACCTGCGGCTACAGTTGCGTCTCCAGATATGTCGGCAAATATTGCGTCTTGCAAGTTAGAGAAAGTTATTTTCTTTTCTGTTCCATTGTCAGAGAACATAAAGTGGTCTTGAGTCTGATGCAATCCCGCGCCCCCAAGAGCACTAAGTGCGTCAATGTCTACAGTTGCTGATATTGTTTGCCAGCTACAGGTTCCATCCCCATCGGCCCTTAAGTACTTAGTTGCAGCTTCATTGCCATTGGTAGTGGATTTCAGTTCTGTACCTTCAAGATCTATAGTAAATGTCAAATCGTAAGGATCAGCATCTGTACCGTTGTCTGTGTCAGTCCAGTTAATATCAATACCAGTGCCTTCAACAAATTTTACTTCTTTATTTTCAGTGATTGTGACTTCTGTTCCGTCACCGTCTTCAAGCACAAAGCCAGCACCCATTGTATTTGTGTCGGCAGCTGCAATAGTTATTGCGCCATCACCTTCTGTGATAGTGACGTTACTGCCCTCAGTTAGGGTGGCATTATCCCAAACGCTTGCTGTATTATCATATATTAGCAAATGTCCCGCAGCAGGAGAACTTATGTTGGTATCATTGAGTTCCGCTATCGTATCTTCTGTAGCGATTTGAGTGTCCACATAATCTTTGACTGCGGCAGACGTTGGTAAGCTAGTATCGTTATCACTGCTTCCAATACCTTCAGATTCAGTCACTATAGCACTAGCGGCGAAGTCTGAAACAGCCAAGTCTGGTAGCCTAGCTGAGGCTATAGTTCCGCTAAGCTGTGTAGCCCCAATGGTTTTATTAGTAAGCGTGTCACTAGAACTGGCGGTGATATATCCGGCATCATTAACAGCTTTAGGGGTCAAGGCGGTAGTCTGATTGCTGCTAATTGTATTAGTTAAGATTACCAACCCAGAAGCGCTAGTGGTTGTCATTGGTATATTGAATTGAGTACCGTGTAACACTAAGCCAGAACCAGCAGTATATGTAGTGTTATCATTTGCAGATGCTATTGTCACAGTATCGCTACCGGCGGTAGTCGTAATCGTTACGTTGGAACCACCAGCTAATGTCAGGGTGTCAGTCTTAGCATCTGCCTCGACATCGTCTTGACCAGCAACTGCAACAGTCGAAAAGGCATTCTGATTTGTTTCACCTGCTCCAGCCGCCGTCCAAGTAAATTTGCCCGTAGCGGCATCGAAAGATGGGATGTAATTATCTACTGGGCTATTGGTGGCTAAAAGGTTGTACCCACTAATTGCAGAGTCAAACTGTGTTCCGTGCAGTACCAATCCTGAACCAGCTGTATAGGTCGTGTTTGTGTCTGTTACTGTTTCAGCAGCAGAAGTAATTGCTGTAACGTGACCATTGCTATCGAGGGTTATGTCTTGAATGTATGTTCTACTGCCATTATCAACAGATGAAGCTGCGGAAATATTTGGGTGAGCTGTTAAGTAGCCAGCATCATTAACGGCCTTCGGAGTCAATGCTGTTGTTTGGTTACTGCTTATTGTATTACTTAGTATAACCAAGCCAGACGCACTGGTTGTTGTCATTGGTATGTTAAATTCTGTACCATGCAATACTAAGCCAGACCCCGCCGTATAGGTTGTGTTGGTATCAGATGTTTGAGCAACCCAAGTAAACTCACCACCTACATAAGAAGGCACATAATTATTAACAGGACTATTTGTAGCCAGTATATTATTACCACTAATTGCTACGTTAAACTGAGTTCCGTTTAATGAAATGCCTGAACCTGCAGTATATGTAGTATTAGTATCTGTGGCCGCTATCGTAACGGTGTCACTGCCAGCATTGGTTGTAATCGTCACGTTGCTACCACCGGCTAGTGTCAACGTATCAGTCTTAGCATCTGCGGCAACATTGGTCTGACCATCAACTGCAACAATTGAAAATGCGTTTTGGTTAGTTTCACCACCTCCGGCGATTCCGGAAACAGAAAGTATGTCTGTGTAAAGGTAACCAGAGGCAGTAAGAACCTGCCCTCCTACGCCAGAAACTTCATGTAGCCTGTTGTCAAGATTTCCCGAAGCAGCAGCCAGATCGTATGTGTAAGCCTTTTCGGATAATAGGGAAGTAATCCCTGCTGCATAGTTACCAGAATCGTTGATTGCTGCAGCTAACTCATTAAGAGTATTTAAAGCACCCGGTGCTCCATCTACCAGATTTGATACTGCCGTTGTAACGTATGCAGTCGTCGCAACCCTTGTACTATTATTGCTAGCGGCTTGAGTTGGCGCAGTTGGGTTTCCAGTAAGAGCCGTGTCAGCAAGGAATCCAGCCCCAATTACAGAACTAACGGTTGACACAGGTGTTCTTTTACTACTGCCATCAGAGTCTATAAACACCATCTGATCTGTGGAAATCATTGTCTCGTTTGCGAGCTGCTGCAAGTCTACGTTTACAGTAACGCTACTTTCAGTGCCGCCACCTGACATTCCAGATCCAGCAACTATAGCTGTGATATCACCAATCGTTGGTTTATTAGTAACATTGTTCCAGTGTACTTGGCCACCACCGCCAGAAGTATTAAGTTCACTTTCTGTATAATATCGAGAGTCTAGTTGTCCACCAGTAAGCTCAGACTCAGTAAAGTATCTACCGTCTAGGTTTACAGTACCGGCAGTACTTGTTGTCACATGTCCGTTTGAATCTAGGGTAATCTGTATGTCTTGTATTACAGTGCCATCAGAGTTATCTAAACTAATGTTGCTGCCCTGTGAGACGCTTGGGTGCGCTGTTAGATATCCTGCGTCGTAGACAGCCTTTGAGGTGGCTACTACATTTGCATTATCAGCAACTGTGTTAGAGAGAGTAACTAAACCTGCTGCACTCGTGGTTGCTGTTGGTATGTTTATTTCAGTACCATTTAGAACAATACCTGATCCAGCGGTATATGTAGTATTTGTAGCAACTAGATCTACAGTGCCATCGCTATCTTGATAAGTTGCAGCTATATTTGTCTCAGTATTACCAGAGAACATGGCTCCAACAATATCTTGTATTTCTTCTGTGGTTTTTTGAACTGCGTTTATTGTCACGTTGTGACCAGAGCCATTACTGGTATTTAAATAAGATACAGTTACATTAGTTCCGGCGTCAATATTTAAAAAGTCAGAACTTCTTATTGTTTTGCTTAGGTCAACGCCGTCTAGATATAATTCAAATCCAGCGTAGGTGGTGTAGCCAGCGTCGTTTGTCAAAAGGCTTACATTTCTGCCGGACTCTAAAACTGTGCTATCAGTGTCAATTTTAAACGTCGTGCCGTCTAATGTAAGACCACTACCAGCAGTGTAGGTAGTATTTGTGTCTGCTACAGTTTCCGTACCAACTGAGACGCCGCTAACATGGCCAAATTGGTCAAAGAGTATGTTTTGTATATAAGTTCTGCCCGCAAAGCTTGTGCTCCCAGAGGCAGTAGATATGGCTGGATGTGCTGTTATGTATCCAGCATCATTTGTTAAAAAGCTTACCAAGTCTCCAGAGGACATACCTTCGCCAGCACTAGACATTATGCTTCCGTCTCTAAACTCTAGGCTGGCAGTTTTTAGTTTGACGCCGCTTATTACACCTACGTAATCTACATAGGCCAGAGTAGACTGACTGTTGTTCTCCCAAACTTGCAGATGCGCAGACTGACTATTGGCTCCCCTAACCTTTACGGGTACTACTGCAGCCTCGGCATTTAAAAACTTAGCTCCGCCAGACTTACTCAGATTAAAAAGATCAGAGTCTCTGTGTTTTATCCATGCACCGTTAGAGTAGTTTACTATAAGAGCACTATCGCTAGTTGCGTAAACTCCTGCAGATCCATTGTTACCGTATACATATCCATATGTTGGGGCGGCAGTTGAATTAGAAGGGCCATCTTTTAAGCCAATCTTCCAAGTGGGGGCAGAGCTACTTTCTAAGTTAAGAGCTACTGTTCTGTCATTGTCGTTATCTACATAGAAATGAAACAAGTCGCCTGCGTCTGTTCTCTTGACGGTAAGCGGTGCGGAGATAGCGCCAGTCGCTGAGGTTATCTGTGTTGTTCCGTCTGGAAATAATATGCCAGAGTAGTATGGGGATACGCCGCTAGCATATCCATTTTCAGTCATTATGAACGCTCTGTTAGCTGGGTATGTACAGAATATTGTTGACACACCGCCTGAAAGAGATAGTTTAGAGCCTGTACTGCTAGATAGCACGACATCTCTTGATAGACTGTTAGAAGATGAGGTATAAGTACCTATTCCAATCTCCCAATTTACGCCATCTTCTATACCGTAATAAGTCTTGTTGTTATTCCCAATAGCATCAGCAAATGTCTGGAACCCGCCATAGGCAGAACCGAGTGTTACAGCTCCTGTTCCACTCGTGGTACTTGTCTCTTTTACTCTGTCTGTTAAAACAAAAGCCATGAACAGCTCTCCCTACTAGAATGTTTGTACGGTTCCGTCTATGTGCATGTTGCCATTCTGATCTAGATACGCAACCATTTGGCCCAAGTTGTTAAACCATGTTTGTATAGCGTCTGACGACGAAGAAGATGACCTTACATCAAGAGTTCCACTAGGATTGAGTATTGCTCTACCAACGGAAACTCTTTGATCTGCCATGTCACCACCAATGATATCTCCAACATTCAATTTGTGACTACTGCTGCCTTGTATCAATCTGTATGGCGAAGTTCCACCTATCCCTACGGTTAGTTCTATGTTTCTGTCTCCACTGACAGACTCAAGAGCATTGTCACCAATACCGATAGATCTACTAGTCTTCGCATTTAGACCTGCTGAGTTACCAATAAACACACCCATGCGAGAACCAGAAGCATAGTGACCAGTATTTGGCCCGATAAACACAGAGTTGTCTGCTTGATTGGCGTTCATACCTGCTCGATAACCTATCATTACAGAGTAGTCAACACCACTAACAGGATCGACATCATAATTACCAGCATCAGTCCCAAAGAAGGCAGCGTGGTTAGTTCCGAGTATGCCATTACCAGCCCTGTAGCCTACTATACTGTTAAACGTATTGTCTGTAGTATTGAATATAGACGTAGCTGAGAACACATGGTTTTGGTTTTCTTTGATCCAGTCTGTGCCGGATTGAACGTATCCAGCCAAGTCCGTGAGCGAAATCTTAGTGCTTACACCGCTAGTCGTAACACCAAAGAAAGTTCCATCATTGCTAATTAAAGAAGCTACTGGTAAGTTCTCTGCATCAAGCGTTAACTCAGTTCCTTGAGTCCCTGCGTATGAAGCGAGTCCAGAGCCGGGATATATGGAGAGTCCAACACCACTTTCTATGCTCGTACCATCGTGGAACCTAACAGCACCCTTGATGTGCAAGTCACCGTCTAACTGGGCGAAAGGTCTTTCTGTGCTGGGCACATTGTAGGAAGCTGTTCTATCAAGCGGTGCTACATGATGTCTTAGGGTAAACAACGTGCTGTTAATACCGTTGTTGCCCAAGAATTTGAATTGAACACCACCGTCTGGGTAAGAAGCAGAGTTGTCTACTTTTTGTACTATAGAAGCAACTTTGTCACTACCAAAGGCATTTTGATTATGCGCAAATCCTATGCTATCAGTCTGATTGCTATTTACAGTTGCAAACTGACCGTTAATGAAGACCTGCATTGGCGAGTCGGTATTATTTGCCAAAGAGCCAGATATCAAAGGCACATTCATTTGTAGGCTTGAATCTACAACGCCGATCTTCAATATGTCATTGTGAGTAACGCTGCTATCAGTAAGCCCAGCGCCAAGATATATGTTTCTGCTAGAGTTTCCACCAACATCTGTTTTACAACCAATAAGCGTGTTCTCATCACCATTGGTAACGCTTTTCCCAGCCTCTTTGCCTAAGAACACATTACAGTTTCCAGTTTGAAGTTGATTACCGGCAGAACCTCCTAAGAAGGTATTGTTGCTACCAGTGTTCAGACTTTGGCCAGCTCCAAACCCATATCCGGTATTGTTCTCAGCGCCGTTGGGAAGCCCGTATAAATCTCTCTGACCTCCAGCTGCAACCCCAAAGTCGTTACCCTTCAAGTCAGTATAGTCATCTCCCATGCTAACTTGATCTGTAGCACCGTAGGGGTTACTTAGATCTATTTCTCCGAAGCTTCCATACTCACTAAAACCAAGTTCTTCCATAAATCCACCGGCCTCGGGAGAATCTATGTTATACCCAGCGTCATCTAGCTGACCAAGGGCCTCGTTAATTTGAGATACTCTATCTGTAACCCCACCAAAGTCTGGGTTTTGATTTGGCGTGTTTGAAAGCTTGATTGGTGAGCCGCAGTCTGATTTCCAGAACAAATGGTCACAGCTACCGTCTCTCTTTGCAAATATGTATCCAACCCTGATAGGATCTTTGGAGTCTACAACTTGAACACCTATTCTTGGCGAGGTTATAGAAGTTTCCTGCACATCTTCTTGACCGCCAACCAGTAGGCTGTATCCGTAAGGCAATTCATCTGGCGTATTTATACTAACATTTCCATCTTTAATTGTTAGCACTGAATCTTTTACATAGTCTTTAAACTGTGATATTTCAAACTTGTCTTCAAAATAAGAAAGCTCCGCCGCATTTTTTGGATCGTAAGAATCTTCGTTCCTGCTTGCGTTATCCCTACTAACCAGCTGAACGGAAGCACCTCTCTGGAAAGCTCCTTCCCCGTCTGTAATTCTTACAACGGCGTCTCCGGTAGCTTTTATATTGAATACTGTTTCTGGAATGAAATCTGCCGATAGGTAAGGCGTCTGGTCTATGCCAACCATTCCCGGCGAATTAGAATTCATTATCACCATTGCATTGATTGGCACGCAATCGTTTTGATATCCAGAGATTCTAAAGCGGTCTTTTGGCTGTCTATTGTTTATTGTAATATCATGATCTGTATCTACAAAGTCAGTTTGGAAGCCAGTTATTTTGTCTTTACCGCCCTTTTGCTCTTTAATGCTTGTTCTTGATAAAAGCCTTTGCCCTACTATCACACCTGAAGTTAAAGATGAGTAAGTCACCACATAATCATCGCCAAGCTCACTGCCGCTGGAGCCTATAAAGTTGATATCTGTTATGCCTGCTATATCACCATCTGGCCCAAGAGGATTTGGTTTTACTATGTCTTCTTTAGTTACAAAGAAAGCATTTTTAGAAATTACATCTGATGTAATATCGCTAGAACCTTCCTGAACTGTGCTTATGGCGGCTGATGAAGTTCCTCCGCCAGCCGTGGTTCCAGTACCCACATCAAGCAGGCTTGCAAATATATTAGGCCCGGTGTTTCCTCTTCCGATCTGGTTCGGATTCTGTTCGCGGAAGTTGACACCAAAATCGGGATTATTATGTCTGTATGCAAACTCGTCGGTTTTCGTTGCCTTGTCTTGAGGATTGAGTTCCATGAAGTGATCAACGGCAACAGTGTTGGGTGCTGTAGTTTGTATCCCATCCGCAAAATTTGTATCTTTCCCAAAAGTACCATTTTTAAATCCGGGCATATAGATGGTCATCCAGCTATTCTGCATGTCCGCTGAGACCATTTCAAATATCCAGCCGCCATAGACTAGAGTTCTACAATCAAAACCGTCGTAATTGTTTCCGACACGGCTGTTATGGTTCCCATGCCACAAATGGCCATCAGTACCAAACGCAGAAGTCCTTGCGCGAGGAGCGTATACCTTAACCTTGTTAGCGCCCAGAACGGCGTCTACAGCGCTTTGAACTTCGTCCACAGTGGCCATGTTAGTAAGATACTTTTTGTCTGTTGCGTCAGGATCAAGCCAAGTCACTCTTTTTGACAATAAGTCAGCGTCTGCTGGGTAGGTGTTGTCGCCAAAGTCTGTTGCAAAGTTTTCAGCAGTATATTCAACTCCGTCGAAAGTAACGCCATAGAACTGTATAGATATGGGATAGCCCAAACACTTTGTAACATTCGTACTAAAGTCAGCTGTTCCTGTAGCCGCATGTCTAGTTTCGTTGTATGTTCCAAATTTATTTAAGTCTGCTATCATTTCTCCAGAGGTTGAGGAATCAAACGGGTCTGGATTTTTTAGCAAAGGTGTGGCTTGTTTCTCTATAAACGGAAATATTCTTTCTTGTCTTACGGGCCAATGAATGTCGTTAAAGCCAAAAGGGGCGTATGTAGATAAGCTAGGTGTTATACCCGCACCAATAAAGCGATTCGCGCCTTCGTCAACATCTTCAAAGCCTTTTTTGTTTCTAAGCACATTTGCCATCATCCGACCAGTAAGACGGCCACCACGACCCAGTAAGTTTGTGGTGTCAACACCTACTGGTTTTTCGTCTGGAAGAAATGCCGTATATTCGGAATTCGTAATGTTCTTAGATTTAAATACCTTATCCGCATCGCTAGCCCCAGACTTATGCAGAAATGCATCAATATATTGCAAACCTATGCCGTTACGATTGCTGCTTGTAGTAGTAGTTTGAGCTATCACGATTGCATCAGAGTGGCCAGCGTTCCAAGTAAAAGAAAATCCCCTTCGCGACATTGGGTATGGAAGTATTTCCCCTGTAAGCGGATGCTGGTTGAAATTTCCGGCTATCGTTGAAAAGTTTGAACCAACGGCAGCTCTTTGTCTCTGCCAAGATTTACCTACTCTGACAGGATCTACAGCGCTTGGAAGCCACTTATATTGTCCGGTATCAAATTCCTTTTTTGTGTTATCTAGTGCAACAGCGTCGTTATTAGGCTTTAAAACTATGGTCTCGCTGTCTTTAATTACACTATCGCCAAAAGTTATACTACTACCAGCTCCAAACATATAGTTTTCTGCTACAGTGCCTCTGTTGTCCATCGTGTGAGATAGTTGTTCATCTGTCAAGGGTATTGGTGAGTTCAATGTGCTGAATTGGCTCGGATAAAAGAAGCACGCCTCTACAGCGGTTAATATGTCACCTCCATCCTTTGTGTTTGTCCAACCAGCGGCTTTGAGTTCTGTGACCTTTGTGTCGAGAGCTGCGTTTAACAGCCCACAAAAGGCCTCTAAGGTGATATCAAAAGGAATGTCTTTGACTTCCACATAAACACCGTATGGGAAGTTTGATATATTGTCCTGATACGGCTGGATGATCTCTGTAGTATTATGAAAACCATTTAAAACAACAAACTTAAAGTCAAACGTGCCTCCGGTGGCTCCGGCGGCTATACTTAAATCGCGCTCCCAAAACTTGGACTCTGTTTGATAAAAATAAAACCGCCTGTTACCAGTGCCTCCAGACGTTCCATCAACTGTATTAGAAGAGGTGTTTGTTAGGCTCGTTGTGTTTGATGTAAGTGCAGCTTGATTGGCACCAGCCAAAGAACCTTTGAATTCTATATTGAAATCTAAATCAGACATGTTATCTTCCTATATTGAGTATGTTCCTTCGGGCAGTGTTGCACTACCAGTTTTTACTTCTATATTGCCTGCGCCTACTGTAGACAGTGCTTCTAGAGCGGACTTAATAGTTGCAGCACTTGCGTTGTGAGCTAGAGCGGATGTAGTTTGACCGCCAAAGCTGAGTGTAAATGTACCGCCATTAGCGACAACCTTTAAATGTTGTATTTCATTTCTAGTTGTTGACCCGGTGGAAACAGTAGCGTCATTCTTTCTAATGAATAATCCGTAACAGTTTTTAGCCGTCACCATAGATAGTTGTTCCCTACCTAGAATTCTATTGGAACGAACATGACAGCCAGACGCTAAATCAATACTGATATTTGACTGCCAACTAGACCTAGCAAAAGAGTTATCTATCTCTAAGCAATCCAGAGTGCTGTCTGGAGCAGCGTATAGCCATTTATAATCTCTTCTGTAATCTGAACCACTAGAAGGTATAATCAAGCCAGCGCCTTCAAGACTCTCGTCTCCAAGATACCCACACGGTTCTCCAGTTCCCCCATCACATATGCCGCTAGTTGCAAGATAGAGAGTCCTGCATTCGTACAGGCAGCTAGACATCTCTTTGTATGTGTAGGTGTTTATAGAAGCAACACCACTAACGGTAAGATTCTGAAAGTATCCAGATTTCCATTGCAGATCTTCATGGCCAAGAGACCACTCTTTGCTTTGTGCGGGAACTATGCTTCCAGAGACAGTGATTAACCCCTGACCAGATGGGCTGGGAGTATTAAAACCAACCTTACCACCAGAGAAGTAGATATCATCGTTTATTCTAAACTGATCTTGATTAGAGTCTATACTGTGTTCTACATAAACATTAGACCAAGGTGTGGCAGTGTGACCAAGAGCATATGCGCCAGACCAAGCTGGAGACACGGCACCTGAAACCTGTAGCGTTCCATAGTCATGTAGACCCTGAACGCCAATGCCAACTCTTTTTGTATCTAGTTCGCCAAATATAGTTGGATCAGTCCCAGCTTCTATTCCATCACCACAAAGAGAATCGCTGTCTACATCGTGAGTACCAATATATAATCTATGGCTAGTGTTTTCGCCAATGTAATAACCGGCTCCGTGACCAACGGCTATATTGTAGTTACCACCCTTATTTCTCTGTAGGGTGTGACCACCAATACCTATGTTGCGATCACCTTCTATATTTCCGGCTAACGCATTGTGTCCGAGAGCTGTGTTACCAAAACCATAGACACTACAACCCAAAGCATGAGAACCAATAGCCGTATTACTATAGCCATTGTAATTCTGTGCTAAAGCTGAATAGCCGACTGCCGTGTTATCTACACTTGTGTAACTAGGATGGCCAAGCTTACTAATAGCTAACTCACCAACTTTGGTTGTTCTCGTAGCATGAGTTCCAATGTTGGCAAAATTAACATTGACCCCAGAGGTGAACGTCTCACCCCAAATAGAGTCAATGATATTTAATAAGTTGGTTCTAACGTCTCTTGGGGATATTTGACCAGTAGAATTATCCTGCAGGTCAGTACCTATATTTTGAGCAAGTGTCTGCTTGTCTAATTTCATGACTTACCTACCTGATTTTTAATCGAAGCTAATTTCTAGACTCTTATAGTCAAACTTTACGTTGTCCCCTTTATATATAATTCTAGGATTATCCAGAGTAGCGTGCATAAGCACATTACCGTCTCCAACAGTGGCGTTGTCAAAGATGTAAACGCCAGAAACCCAACCCCAGTCTTGAAGGGCTGTGCTAAATACTAATTGTCCGCTATTTCTAATAACACCACTTCCTTGAGCGTGGTCATCTGGGTCATAATGCCAAGTTGTCGCGCCTAGACTGGCGGGATCACCAAGGTTTAGTCTTCCATATCCATTTGCTGAGGAATCTCCAGCCGTAGTGCTGAGCTCCCCGCAAGTTCCCCCAGTTGCTGCATCATATGTGCCAGTGGGAGTAGCTACTCCATTCACATTCACCACGACGCCACTACTTAGCCCTATGGCTATAACACTAGGAGCACTAAATGTTTGACCCTTAAAAATATGGTGTAAAAGGCCTGATTCTAAATAATTTGAAAGTGCGGCCATTTTAATCTCCTATTTAAGATCCTGTACGAAAATGTTCTATAGTAATAATACACATAAAAAAAGAGCCACCCCTAGTTATAAGAGGTGACTCTCTTGATGAGCCTAGTTGATATTCTGATTAGAATGAGCCTAAAATAACTCGTCTATTATCAAGAACACCAAAGCCAATTTCAGCCCAGCCGTAGTAACCAGCTCGCTGTTGTCTGTGAAGAGTAGGATCTTCCCAGATTTCAAGCTGAGCCTTAACAGGCATTACAAAGCTGTCATTGCTTGATTGGTCTAAACCAACTACAAGCTCAGTGTCAGAACCCTGAACTGCACCAGACAATTGTCCAGTGAAGAAGTCTTGGTACTCTTGGCCTTCGCCAAGTTCATCCATGTCGTGAAGATTAACACCAAAGATTCTAGTGATTGGAGCCCCGCCTTCAGCGGCTGTGTAGATTTCTCTACGAGTCACTTCATCAATTTGGTCTAATCCCCAGTTGCGAACATCTTCAAGAGCTTCTGGGCTGACATAAAGGTCAGTCAAGCGACCACGACCTACGGAAGCAGCGTTACCGCCTGAGTTACGACGCATAACAGTTTGCATAAGAGAAACAAGTCTCTTGCTAAACTGACCTGCCGTAGCATCAGCATCGTACACGAGGATATTGCGGTCAACACCAGCGGCCAACAATGTGTGCCACCCGTCGTCGTTCATCTTCTTGACAAAACCAGCTTCCAGAACTTGCATAGCGCGTGCTACAATGTCCCAGCGAGCTTCACGAGCATATCGAAGTAAGTAGTCGATTGAGCTAGTAATGCTGTAGGTTGGGATCATTACGTAGTCGCCTTCGACGCTACGTTCTGGGATTCTACCGTGACCGGGATTCGTGTAAGCTACATGCTCACCTTCCAAGCCCGGAGCGATAAGGTCTAGTGGAAATTCCGTGGTTGCACCCGGTTCTACGTTGATGGTTTCAAAAATGTTGCCAAGAACGTTACCAACCAAGACACCCTTACGGAGTGGAAGTTCTAGGGCTTTTGCAAATTCACGTTGCGAAGCTTGTGCAACTTGAATATCGCTATCCCCAGAGTTTTTAAGTAGAGCGATGAATTCATCGCTTGGTCTATCTGTAAAAGCCATTTTAAAATTCTCCTGTTAAATAAGGGCGTTTAACCGTTTGATCCATGGTTAGGAAGATTAACTTCTACCTTAGCGTATCCATCTTCGTCGATGCGACTTAGGAATCGTCCAATAGGAAGATTACCAGAAGCAACAGCCGAAGCTGCACATACGTTGGTAATATTACCAGCTGCTGATGCTGAAGCGTATGCTACATCACCGGGAGCAACAGTAACACTGTCAATCTTATTAGTTACAACATAACCTTTTCGTAAGATCGTAACCTTACTTCCAAGTTGGACTTCGTCCTTATGTTGATTTAGGTGAGTTCTTGTCAGGTCTTTGTTAACAACATCGTTAAGCAAAATCCCAACAGGAACGTCGGTATTGGCTGCCGCCTTTTCTTTAACTAGCGCTACGCCTTGATCCATTGCTGCACCAGAGCCAGTGTTAGTATAAGGCGAAGAACCGGAATCGTGAACAACAACTCCACCACGAGTAGCAACAGCTGCATTCATGAAGAAGCTGATGTCAGTTTGTAGTTCGTATCTATCTGCTTTAAGAGCCATTTCTAAATTCTCCTATACTTATTTAGTGAAAACGTTTTCAGAAAGCCACGATGCAATGCTAGCTCTGGTAGTCTCTAACTCGTCAGACTCTTCTGCTTCTACAAGTGTAGCTTCAGTAGTTTCTACTTCGTCAAAGAGTTCTTCAGAAACTTCAGCTTCTGCTTCTTCTTCAGCTTCTTCTTGTGATTCTTCAGCTTCAGTTTCTCCAGCCATGGGCTTTTTAGGGCCTTTGCCGAGACCTTCAGCTTCGTCATCTTTCTTGTCTTTCTTCTCTTTCTTTTCTTTTTTGTCCATGAAAGCGATTATAGCTTCAAAAGCTTCATCTTCAAGAGACTCAAAGGTGGCAAGAGATTCGTCTACGTCTTCTTCGCTGATACCAGCTTCTACAAGAGCAGCTTTTCTCTTTTCCATCTTCTCTTTCTTTTTCATCTCTTCTACATCTTTCATGGCGACACTCAACTCTTCTTGCGAAGTAGCCAAAGCATCTTCTAATTCAGCAATCTTAGCTTGGGTTGACTTTACAGTCTCTTCAAGTGTTGCAATTGCTTCGTCCTTTGATTGAACATCAGCTTCAAAAGCTTCAACCGTAGCAGCAAACTCTTTATCTTTTGCTTCTCCGATTTTTGCTTTAATCGCTTCATTCTCTTGTTTAGCAGTGGCGAGCTCTTCTCTAAGATCTGCGACCTGCTTTTCTAACAAATTATCAGACATTCTAATATCTCCTATAGAAAACTTATTAGTGCTATCGTTTACGTAAAAAGCTTTACTTGAATTTAGTATAACGCTTCTTGGGTTGGCAGGTTTTGAAACCAAGCCCTTTCCAGAAAACGATATATTACGCAAAGCTCTACCAACTTTATATCCCTCATATTCTCCAGTTCCACCGTAACACCTGAGATGTTTAGTTAAAAATGCAGAATCTTCGTCTCTTGCCAAGACTTTGCCAGCTCCTTCGGGGTCTAGTAGAGCATAGTCAAAGCCTGCGAACAGGCATTCCATGGAAACGAACCATTTCCCTTCCTCTATCTCCGCAATAATTTGTGACATACGATCTCTGTTTTCAGGATCAGTCCAGCTATTGTATATAACAGCTTGACTAACAATGTCAAAATCTTGCGGTTGTTCTTGAGAGTCTGCTTCGACTCTACTTCCTTCTTTGTCCAAAATATAACTACCAGTGATATGACCTATAATGTCATTCTCATTATGCATGAAGTTAAACTGCTTATCTTCAGGCGTGTTTCTTGCAGCCCATGTTGGTTCTGATTGGAAAACATCATCGTTTTTATTCCATCCAGTTGAAACCAGCACTGACTCAAGATAGTATAGATCTATCTGATCTGGATTACTTTTTGCTAAAAGCTTTTCGAGTTGCGCTTCAACCTTTGGACTTACATCAGCCTCTGGTTGTAAATGCACTATGCTAGCTTCAGAGCAGTAGGCTATAGAGGCGTTGGTTTTAATAACCTCCCCTAAGCCGTCATTGATCTCTTGTTGGTATATTTTCATATGTCTTACCTCTAAAATAAATATACACAAAAATTTTTAATTAGTGCCAGTGAGCCCTATTTACAAACATATTCAACGTAGCATCCGATGGCGCTTCGTCTGTAGACATCTATGTTCATTGATGAGGTATCAATATTTTTAGCAGCCAAGCACTGACAAAACTCTTTTGGAGATAGAGCTCCAGCAGATAGTTTGTCATGAATTGTCTCCACGCTTACCTCTTGCAAAGGTTCTAGATTAGTGAGGACATCTAACTTGATTTTTTCCATAGAAGCGACTTCTGCCTTTGTTACCTGTCTAAGATTTTTCTTATTGTTCATCTTCAAGTAGGCGTCTGTAATTACCTCTGATATAGTATCGAATGTAGACTGTGCCCAGATTATAGTCTCTGCCAATCCCGGAGCGGATTTTGGCGTTTCAACACGTTGCTTTCTTGGCTTCTCGTCTACCTTAAAAGGAGGTCTACCATTATCCTTTGGCGCCTCTTTCTTATTAGGAGCTTGTGGCGATTGCTCCTGTTTCTTTTCGTTAAGGTCGGCTTGCTTTTCTATTTTTTCCATCTCTTTCTTATGATTAGCATTATGGAATGGGCTAGCCTTATCAGGGGCTTTGTCAGTCTCTCTTTCTTTATATTCCCTTCTGAGCCTGATCTTTTCAACAGACGGTACTTCGTGGAATCTTTCCAATACCGTTTCATGACTGATGATGTCTCTATCTGCTAGCTGTAGAAGAAGATTCTTCTCGGCAGCGTCATCTGCTAGGCTCATCTGGTCGTAATGAATTTCTGCTGCATATCTAAAGCCCATAGCTTTTCTGACAAGCTCTATTTCATGTTGCCAGAACTTAGTCAACAAACTCCTGCCATACTGAAGTCTCTCTACTAAAGTTTTCAGACTTATGAAGTTGTTGGTGAACCCTCCTCCGTTTCCAGCCATACCAGTAAGAGTAGGAGGAACACCAAGGCCTGCGTAAATACTATTTAATACGGATTGATATTTTTCAGATCCTAAGAATTTATATACTTGGCTGTTTGACTCTGTATAACTTAACTCTGGCCCCCAAACAAGTTCCATAGTTCCGCCGCCAACGTTACTAGCAAGAATATCTCTCAACTTATTGATAGCAGCTCTGTTTGGAAGGATCTTATGGTCTAGATTACCAAGAGTCCATAGTCTGATATTTGATATTGCCCCATCTAGTGCAGACAGGTCAGCAAGTCGCATTTTTTCCAGCATTATAATATCATCGAGGATTGCGTAGATCATGGGGTTCGCCCACATTTGCCAATCGTCTTTTTTATAATGAAACACCTGAAGTCGTTCTTCGTCCAGTGGGATTTTTTTCTCCCCTCTTTGGATGGCTCGTTTCACTTTTGTAGGCAAGGTTTCCAAGATATTTGGAGGAATGTCTCCGTTCTTAAACTTGTCGTTAAAAATATTAGTGGAAAGGTTGAATGACTTTTTGCCCATAAACAAATTGAGCTCTCCATCTTTCATGCCTACATTCAGAGGGTTAAAGAAATTATACCTCCAAGGTATGACGTTTCTAGTCATATTTGGAATTTCTACCTTGATATCATTTGCGACTGACTTCATATACTTAGAAAGCTCTGGCGTAACATTCGCATTACTTCTGTATACTACTACATTTCCACATCTATATAGGGTGTTCAAGAATCTTTCAGATCTCTCTTTACCATTACATTTTTTAAACCATTGCTTGAAGAACTTTTCTGCGCTCTTATTCTGATGTACCAAGCTAATACCTTGACTACCAAAGTCGCCCATCAAATCAATAATATTTCTGATAATCCCCACCTTGGAATATGCATCCATGCACATCTTAATCATGCGCTTCTGCTCTCTAGGAACCTGCTCATCAGGCCTAAAGGCGTGGTAATCCATTGATGTGAATCCGGGACGTACAGAGCGATTAGACTCTATGTCTTTAAAATTCCTGTATGCCCGATAGCCAACACTTTTTGTCACGCCGTCATAAGAATTAACATTGTCAGAAAATGCGTCCATAGCGATAGATTTGCTTGCGTCGTCGTGCCAAGTTATCATATTATTGTCTGTCATATCGTCGCCTATCAGTTAATTGGAATGTAATTGGAATGGATCATAGAAATTATACACGGATGATTAATAAATGTCACCCATGTTCTCAGTAAACCAGTTTGGCCCACTGTAAAGGTCTTCTCTCTTCTTTGCTTTATAGTCTTCACCAGCGGTGGCAAAACCGCCGTAGAAGTTATAGGCTTGAGGGGTTGGAGTCCTTTGTAAAACTCTAGCAGCCATGTTAGCCATAATTAATGCTGAGTAACGGTCTTTCCTCATCTTACTCTTCTTTCCTGTGCCTACAACGACCTCTGGAGTATCCCATCTGTCCCTACCTGTAGCAGTTTGAGTAATCTGAATCATTGACAACTCATCCTTGAGTTCTTCTATATCCATAACACACTCTTCTAAAGTATCAAAATGCCTACCCTTTAATCCATCGTCAGCATTGGATAGTCCAAGACTTATAGAGTCAAAGAATGGGAATAGCAAAATCTTGTCCTCAAAATCCTTTCTAAGTCCATGATTAGCCTCAGCAAGCCAGTCATACTTTGCGAACTGACACATTTCTAATATATGCAGTCCACGCTCATCGTCTGTGTCCTTTGGCTTATCGTCGTCTATGGTTGGCCATATAGCTAGTTCACCCTCTTGTATCTTATCCCTATCGTGTAAGGACTCCATAACGGCTATACCGCCGCCCTGAGCGTCCATAGCTATGTGGATGCATGGGAAGAGCTTCATGAGGTCTCTGATCTTCCTAGCACAGTAGGAATAGAAGTCTGTCTCTCTAGAATATCCTCTTTTGACCTTTTCTTTATGCTCAGATCTTGTAGTAGTCCAGCAATGAACAATTCTTCTATGGTCTGGATTTACCTCTATGACAACTATGCTAAAGTTATCGACTTCAGACGCAGGGTCAACCCCAAAAATATATCTTTTATTAGGATCTCCAATAAGACTAGCTTCAAAATGTATTTCCTCTCCCTTGGAGTTTTTCAATACATTGTCGTTAGAAACGACGCAAGATTCTATTAGTGACCTCTTGAAAAAGCCCTGACTGTCCCTTGTAAAGCACGCACCAAACTCCATTTGATAAATACCGGCATGGACTGTAGCTTTAGATCTGGCTACCTGAGCAGCGTCCATAAAGCCCTCTGGTAAAAGCTCGTAAGGGATACGGATGATAGAGTACTGTGTCCAGTCAAAATCTTTAGGTACGTCATCGCCACCAAACACTTCTCTTAGTCTAGCTTCAATACCTCTGCTCTTTATGATAGACTTCCATTTTTTCCAGTATGTCGCAAAGTGATTAAAATCGTAATAAGCTGTACCGGAAAGAATAATTTGGTTGTCTTTGTTTTCTATGGTTTCTTCTTTTTTCTGCTCTACCTCAACGCCAAGCTCTTTAGCTCTTTTCTCTGCAGCAAGTCTTTTGACGTTATCAATTGGGTCTGCACTAACAGCAGCAAAACCTGCGACAACATTCTCAAAGATATCTCTAGGTATGGATGCAAATTCGTCAGATATAATATCGTTAGCACGTTGACCACGAATCTTTTGTCCATCACCGAGAGGTAGGCATGTTACAGTGCTGTCGTTTATGCGCATAACACATCTGTCTACATCTCTTCTCGGCCCGCTACTATCACTGCATATATCTCTTAAGATTGGAGCATTTCTCCATATGGTTTCCATGTACTCAAACAAAACCTTAGATTGTCTAAAGGCAGCACCTACTACCACAACTTTTCTATTTGGGAGTAAGAGAGCTCTAAGCAAGGCATATAGAGACAGCATAAATGATTTGCCGAAACCACGACTAGCGATTAACATTGGGAATTTCCTACTCCACATTTCATGAAGCATCAATGCCTGCGATGGTAAGATCTGAACATTCAGTATGTGCTTGCAAAGGAATGAAAAATATTCCGGCCTCATCATTAGGTAAGAGAGTCTTAGGTGGTAGTCTTCATCTGAAACTTTTAGTATTGACGTAGGGTTGAAAATATCTTTGTCGTCAATGTCCAAGCCCAACCAAGCGTCGTCTATCGTTCTTAACTCTTTTGTCATTTTAAACTCGCTAACCCTCTATACTTCCTTGTTGACAGAACCCCGTCTGCGAAACCGTAATATACAGCCTCATTGCTGCTAAGATACCAATCCCCATCCTTGAGTTTTCTCTTTATAAACGTCTTAACCTTAGCCTCTGTGGGCTCCTCATATCTTTCTTTGAAGAACTTACCCTTAATACATTTCGTGACATATATATCTAACATCGAATCTAATATGGTGGTTTCAAACTTTGACCAGCTCTGTGTGTCTAGATAGTTACCGTAATTTGAGCTACTCCCGTAGTGAGACATGAAGTAGGAGTTTGGCATCATTATTCTTGTGTCTGCAGCTTGCAGGATTATGCTACTCATTGACTCTGCTTGGCCGTATACTACGATTGTTACGTGGGATCTGGCGAGTTCAATAGCATCGTATATAGCCATTCCATCACCCCAGTTTCCACCAAGGCTGTGCATATGAATAAGTATTGGTTCATTTTTAATAGAATCCAGATGTCTAAGGTTTTTGATAAACGTAGTAGCCATGCGATACTCTACGCCGGGATCATCTTCAAACGGGCCGTAATGACCGTGCAGATATATCTCTCGCTGTTTAAGGTCTATATTTTGACCATGTATTGATTCAATATGTTCAGTCATTAGCGTACATCTCATTAACACGTTTAAAAATACTGCTTACAGTTAAGAAAGCGTTGTATTTGTTTTCACAAAATACCACATGTATGTTATCTCTCAGCTGAAACTCCATTAAGCACTTTATTATGTATTTACCAGTTATTCTTAGCGTCTTTTTTTGAGCTTCTGGTATTCTGCTATTTTCTGGAAAGTCCACTAAGTCTCCAAGACTAAACTCCAGCACTATAAACTTATGCGGAAAAGATTTCATACGTTCTATTTCATTCATAAACGCATGTTTCTTTTTCCCTAGATTTTGAGCCAGCTCCTCCACACAGCCTTTTCTCTCAATACATATCTTGTCTTCCATTCCCTCAATAGAGTAGTCTCCAGTGTCTAGCTTTCTTTCTACCATGCCAGCACACTTATCATACTCTTTGAAAAAATAGCCTTCTTGTTCTCTAGTATCTTTGATAACTGTAAATTTTGGAGCGTTTTTGTAATTAGTCATTTTTATGCACTATTTGATGAAATAACGATTCGTACAGGTGCTCGTGACCAGTGATCTCTTCATGGCACTTCCGGCACAAAGTAATGCCGTTGTCAACATCGTATCTCAATATGGCCGCACTAGACCATTTTTTTATATGGTGGGCTTGTAGTCTATACTTAGAGCCACAATCTGGCATCTGGCATTTAAACTTATCCCGGCTATAAACTTTTTTGCGCCAGTCTTTATAAACTGGATCGTCGTAGTTCCTTCTCATTTGCAAGAAACCTTTGTTATCAAAATGTCGTTCTTTATTTCTTTACAGAGAAGCCTAGCTTTACTGCTACTGTCTTGGTCTAGTATCATTTTAAATAAACCGTGACTTGCTTTAAAACATGCTTCGTCTGGGTCATGAGCTTCGACAAAGATTATAGGCTGTTCCGAATTATATTCGTATATCCTATACTTCTTCAATCTAGCTATAACCAAGCTAAGATCCATCTCTACTTTAAATATCTTCATATAGGTCGTGTTCCATCATCAGCGTTACTAAATCTTTAAAGGAGTGTTTTGGCTCCCAACCTAATTTTCTATTTGCCTTTGATGAATCGCCACGTAAATAGTCTACTTCTGCAGGTCTATAAAACTTAGGATCTATTACGACATATTTTTCCCAGTCGGCAATCCCAATACCTGCAAAAGCTTCGTCTAAAAATTCTCTAATCGTATGTGTTTCACCTGTGCAAATAACATAATCATCCGGTTCTTCTTGTTGTAGCATCATCCACATGGCTTCTACGTAGTCTCCAGCGTAGCCCCAATCCCTAAACGCATCTAAATTCCCCAGTCTTAACTTAGGGTATTTCGGCGTTACTATAGCATCCGCCATAATTTTGTTAAGGACTATATCATCTTCCGTGAAAGAAATAGATGAATCATCCGGCGATGGAACATGTGTAGCCAAATCTAAATGGAGATTTCGACACCATTTTGAAAATCCCCCAATCCACTTAGTGATTTTCCGAGTCACGAAATTTTCACCACGACGTGGCCCTTCATGATTAAATAATATTCCGGCACTTGCATGTAAGCCGTAGGCTTCTCGGAACAATCTTACGGCGTAGTGAGCAGCGCATTTAGCTATAGCATATGGAGACTGTGGCAAGAATTTGGTTTCCTCGTTCTGGTATTTCTTACCGTCCCTACTGACACTATATGAGTCGCCAAACATTTCGCTTGATGACGCTTGGTAGAATTTACACTTGATATCAAGATCCACTATGGACTGTAAGATATTGAAACAGCCTTTGCCCGTAATATCCCATGTGAGACCGGGTTGCTTAAAAGAGACTCCTACATGCGATTGTGCTGCTAGATTGTAGACTTCATCTACATCATCGTTATCTCGAATGATTCCCAAGACACTACTTACATCTGTAATGTCTCCGTGTACCAGATCGAATCTGGGTCTTCCAACAAGATGTTGTATTCTCTCCGTCGTGTCTACACTGCTTCTTCTAGCTACTCCAACCACATCGTATCGTTTCATTAGAAGTAGTTCCGCCAGATGGCTTCCGTCCTGCCCTGTTACGCCAAAAACAATTGCTTTCATAGTTTCTTAGTCCTTTTTACTCTAGTCCTATTCTCTTTGACCGAAAGTGGTCGTATGTTCTTATAGTTGCAGCACTCCCTGTACTGCTTGTCATCTGTCAAATCAAAAGAAGAATATGGACGTATATGATCTATTTCCCATACATCGCCCTTGTTCTCCCAGCTCCAACCATCTTCAAATTGATTCTCTATGTGACTTCTTAGTTCTTCTCTTGTCGCCCCAAACATCTTGTGTGCCACACTACCGCGCTTTGCCAACAGCTTGCCCTTAATTACACTATTCAAATAAGTTTGCGCAGTGGCGCGCTTAAAGGCGTGCTCATTGTTTTTTCTATAATCATTTCGCTGCTTGTTGTAGCAAGACTTACAAACTGAACAAGTAGTATTGCTTTGTCTCCTTCGTGACTCATCTCTCACTTTGTTACATCTGAAGCAAAGAAAGTCTCCGTTATGCAGCCAGTCAATGTGCTTGGAATGAACAACGTTCAAGTTGCCCCAGTTTTTAACGCCGATTGTGGCAAGTAAAGGGTCGTGGTTCTCAGGAAACAGCTTTATCTCTATTGTTCTTGTGTCTACTGAGGCAACAACCTCTGCAGGAGTCTTTCCTATAAAACCCTTCTCACCAACAAGTCTTTCACCAAGCTCCAGCCTACGGATGCCCATTTTGCTAGCATAGCCCAAGGCTGTTCCTCGCGAAATGTCGTATCCAATTTGTTTCAATATTCTAACGCAGTCATCTGCTCCTCCATGCGGATAGAACCTCTCAATCACGGCCTTTATCTTTTTTATTCTAATTTTTGTTGGACTTAAAGTCTCCATATCAATCCTCAACGGTGTCAGGTGTCAAAAAGGGCTGGTCTACCAACCCGTCCTCGTATTTATGAAAGGCACGAAGCCTATTCTTCTCTTGTTCCATAGCCAATCGCATTTTTTCCATTTCATTACCGTATTGTTCGGTAAGATGCGGGTTTTGCATCAAATGTGCAACCCATCCAGTAAAAGTCTGCTTTGAATCCTCTAGACGCTTAATTCTCTGCTCTCTCGTACCCTTCATTTCCTTGAGCATGGCCGACTTCTTTGTTTGCAAGTCGCGATAGTCTCTATTGAGTGATTCCTGTGCGGCGCGCAGAGAGGCGATTTGACGCTCTAGGTTTATAATGTAGTCTCTATCCTGCTGATCGGGATCTGTGGCCTTCTCCGTGGCTACCAGCCCCTCAAACGCCGTAATCTGATCTATGTTTTCTTTATTTGACTTCAGGCACCTGTTCATTAACAATTCGAGTTTAATCACATCGACAACCTGCAACTCTTCTGTTGGAAATACATCATCCTTAAACTGACTAATGATTCTGCCCCAGTGATACTTAAAGAGGGTCAACTCATCTGCTGTAAACTGCTGTTCCAGCTCGATCCAGTATGGACGCTCTTCTAACTCGTATGCGGCCTGCTCTAACGTAGAAAGCCCTTTCTTTAATTTCTTTTTAATAAAAGTTTGTATGCTGTTAGGATCACGATCCAGATTTGCTGCAATGTCTTCTACTGGCATTGAATCAGCGTTCTGTGTAATATAGCGGGCCTCAGCGTTAGATAGTCTACCCTTCTTCATGTCCGTGTTCCTCTAATATATGTTCTATAATAAATAGGACTTCTTCTTTACGTTTTTTAGGTACATATACGTCATTGACTATTTTAAGATAATCTGATCTGTACTCAGCGGGTAATTTAATGTCTAATACCTTTGTTATCTCTTTGTAGTCTACGGACTCTACATATTCTTCTCTCTCGTCATCTAGTATATATTCTTCATTAGCGAGTTGTCCGGGTTTCATAACCTTGGCTTTTTGTTCTTCATTACTAGTAAAGTGGTTATCTCGTACAAAGTTCTTGAGGCGATTAGATAAATGGACAGATAGGAAGTTTTCTAGTGGTCTTTTTTCATCGTAACGAGGAAGTGCTTCCATGCAGATGATGAATGCCTCTTGTTTCATGTCATTCATGTCGTATCCGTAGAATGTGTACTTGGGGGCGATTCTGTTAACGACAATCTCTATCTGGTCAATAACATTCTGCGGTGTCATGTTAGAAGGTATATGCATATTAGTCTTCCTCGGCTATCCTTATCCATTTGTCTCCATTAAAAAATTCTAAACACTTTTTATCTGTGTTGTAGATAATCATACCCTGTTGTGCGGGAGGTTTTTCCTTGTCGTTGTAGTTGTCTGGTGCGAGACGTACTACTGGCGTAGATATAACAGCGTTTTTGCGTGTTAAGTTAATACGGCGAGTTTTTATGTCGTGCTGCTTCTGACTTTCGTTAAAAGACTCAATAATGGCGTCTTTCATCATCTCTTTGAACTCTTCTTTGTCAATAGACTGAATAATGTCGTCTTTTCTTCCCAAAAGAGCATTTTCTTCGATTTCTACCGGCGAGATTGTATATGAGTCACTTGATGCTAGGATAGTATTGGGGGCGGCGTAGAATTCTAGCGTAGTGTTCGGTTGAATAGAGGTAATTCTGAAAATACCACCGTCTTCAGGGTCAAATTTCTGAGGTGGTTGGTCAGGAAGCGTTCTTCTGACCTGTCTTGTGATTCCTACCCCTTCTGTCATGGAAATTTGTCTGTGTAAGAGGTGTTGGTCTCCATTTATCTCAAAAAGTCCTACTCCAGTCTCAAAATTGAGCACTCGATCTCCATCAAGCTCTTCAATTAGGTAAAAACACCGATATCCATCGCCAATCACGTCTACGAACCGAGTTCCTTCCCGTTCCCAGCGTCTTGTCTTCGATAATTCCGGTAAGCAACCGAAACCTTCGAGTATCATGGTGGTGTCTCGTCCAGAACGGGCTCTGCCGCACTCCTGAGCACCTTTATGGTATTTATTCTTGTTCTTCATCTGCATCTTTCTGATCTAGCAGTTCAGCCAGAGATTTATCCTCTGTTTCGAGTTCTTCTGCAACTTCTTGCTCAAGAGCAGCTGTTGCCTTGCATGTTAGTTCAGCATCGACGCATTTGTGGGTTTTTTTATTCATATCATTAATCCAATTGTTTGTTTGAGTAATCTAACTGTCTAATTATACACTTCTGGACGCTAAAAAACACAACAAAGTCGCTAATCGAAACTATTTGGGGCGTAAGGGGAGAGGATTGGGTAATACATTGCTTTGGTGTGAGTCGGATTGCGTATGAACCCCGTCGGCATTATTGAGACACAGTCTCATTAAGCAACTCGAAGATAAAACTACCCCTTACAAAATAAATAGCATTATTCTGAGAAAATACTCAAGTACCTATTGACAAATGACGATATATAGTATATACTTAGTATATAACAATTAAGAAAGGTTACAACATGTTTGACAAGATCATTGACACAATCGGCAAGACTTCATTGGTAATAATTATTACATACGCTGTTTACTTTTATATATCAGAATTAATTAATATTATTTCTTAAAAAAGTTCTAAAGTCTATTGACATTTATAGCCGATAAGTTATAATAGAGACATAACAAACAACGTTCTTGAAAGGAACACAACATGACACGCAACGAAGCTAAACTAGAACTGTTCAAACTAAACCGCAACATTGAGAAGATGGTTGTTGCACACGCTAACGAACTTGGACAGTTCAATAAGAACTGTTTGATGAATGACCTACAACGTATGTGGGATAGAAAGAAAACATTAATCAATACTATCAATGGTTAAGATAATGATTACAGAAATTATACTATGTACAATAGTCACACTACCATTAGTGTTTACCATATACGATAACAACATAAGGAAATCAATATGATTAATCTAGGTACAGCTAACGGTTGGAAGACACTACCAACACAGTACACTAAGCACCTTGCTGAGTGTGGTACTGAGCATGAGGTAACCATGTGTTACATGGAGTACCCTACTGAGGGTGGCGCAATCAGACGCCAACGCCAAGAGATACAACGGCGTTATGATATGACTGTTACCAATAAGGGTAACTGTTACAACAATCACACATGTAATGAGTGTGGTATATCTTATGATGTTGATAGCAGTGGATAGTACTACCCTAACCAATCCCCTAGTAGCTGCCTATACAGGGTACACAGTGAAAGGGTATTAGCCCAACCAATCCCCTAGTGCCCCCCTGTAGAAGGGTGCGCAAAATCGGGGCGGGCTCGAAAAAAAAACCTTATAAAATATAATAAATAGTTAAGATTACTATTGACAAATGCCGATACTTAGTATATACTACTAGTATAACAATTAAACAAAGTTCTTGAAAGGAACACAAAATGAACGTTACTAAAATCACAAGCAAGAGCCAAGCTAAACTAGAACTCTTCAAGATTGATCGTCGGATCGAAAAGAAGATTGAACAACACGTTAATGAGTTGGGTAAACACAACACTGATATCGTTGAGCTTGAATTAGAAAAGCTTTGGGCTAAGAAAAGTATTTTAGTTTCTTACATAAATAGTTAAAGATACCCCTTGACAAATGCCGATATATATAATATAATAAGGGCATAAGGAAAACAATATGAGCTATACAGCATACAAACAATTACGCAAGAAACACACACGCACTGGCCTACGTTACATGGTGAAGTGTTACAGGACTAACAAGTACGCTATCTGTACTTGGATAGGATCTACTAACTCAGCCATTGGTGGCATTGAGTGTCAAGGTAAACTAGACTACGTTATTAAGCAATGGAATAAAATCGTATGAATGACTTTGAACTAATGAAATCAGAATCGGATGTAGATACTGGCCGATTGGTTGAACTGATAAGGTATAAAGGGGATGACGGCCTAATGCCTAAGTATATGGTAAAGCTGAATGGTGTCCTTGTGTTTCACAGTGAAGCATATCCGTATGCTGATTTCGAGTACAAGATGGAATGCGTGTAGTCTTACCCTATCCAATCCCCTAGCGCCCCTCTAGCAGGGGGGAAGCAGAAAATCGGGGCCGCCGCGATTTTAACCTACCCCCAACCGGCGGGGGTAAAAATAAATGGTCTTTTTCTGAGAAAATGCTCAAGTATCTGTTGACGTGTGCCGATAATTATAATATACTTAAGGTATAAGAATTAATGAAAGGTTTAATATGTTTACTGAAATACTGCTTTGCTCAATCGCAACGTTCCCCGTCCTTATTACTCTTTGGGAAAATAACTTGAAAAAAAGTTAAGATTACCCTTGACAAATGCCGATAAGTATGGTATAATAGAAGCATAACGAAAAGGAAATAAAATGCCAACTAACAAACAAATCAAATCTGACCTGTGGGACGTTTACTATAAGCTGGAAGAAGCTGGCGCGTCGAAGGTTGTTAAGTATGCCATCATCGACATCA